>ERZ1370068.3796-contig-2897_pt1 | contig 39331 bp, 69 predicted proteins | sample MGYA00561227_ERZ1370068 | MGnify/ENA primary metagenome ERZ1370068 (study PRJEB38410, sample SAMEA6850437) | metagenome | study: Metagenomic assessment of the ecological functions of the soil: analysis of the soil microbiota associated with the...
ATGTCGCAAGAATGACGAAAATCAAATGAACGAAAGCCTTTAAAATAGCCATCGTTTTTTGCGTTTCGTCATTCGACATTCGTGCTTCGTCATTAACCTTTGACATCCTCCGTTCCGCCACATTGGGTGAACATCAAGCGGCGCATGCATCATTAGCACGCAATACTTCAAGAAAGACGAGCAGCACAATTCCCAGGCCGATAAAATTCCAGTGCGCACCGGGTCGTTCTGCTGTTCCTGGCGGCGAGATGCGCCGCTCAAATGGGGCAACTCTGCGCCAGCTTCCGCGAACTGAGCCTTGATCTCCTCAGGCTTCGGCAGCGGTTTTGAACCGCCGACTTCCGACGACTGGTATCTCGCTTCGGCTGCGCCGAACCGAATCCGATCATCAAAACCGCAGCACGGCTTCCGTCACCTTGGGCTTGCCTTGCCGTTGACACGCGTGCCGTTGGTCGAGTCAAGATCCTTCAATCGGTAGGTGTCGCCTTCCAGGAGCAACTGCGCGTGATGCGTCGAGATGGACGGAATGCAAGGCTGATCGACGATGGTGCTAACTCCGTTCCGCGCCCGATCGTGATCGCCTCGTCCCCGAGTTCGTGTGTAACGTCTCGGAAATGATCAGCTTTGGCACGCCGCTCACTTTAACTGAATGACGTAGAGACGGGACAAATAGCGTCGGGCTACGGCGATTGACCGCGCGCAACCAGACTCGCATAGTGCGCGCTTCCATGGCAATTGAGTTTACGCGCAACTTCTGCATCATCGCGCACATCGATCACGGCAAAACGACGTTGTCGGACCGGTTGCTCGAGCGCACCGGCACGATCCACGAGCGGGAAAGCAGGACCAGCTTCTCGATTCAATGGACCTGGAGCGGGAGCGAGGGATCACGATCAAAGCGCATCCGGTGGCGATGCGTTACACGAGCAAATCTGGCCAAAACTATCGACTGAACCTGCTCGACACTCCCGGGCATGTCGATTTCGCCTATGAAGTTTCACGCAGCCTTGCTGCATGCGAGGGCGCCCTGTTGGTTGTGGACGCGGCGCAGGGAGTCGGAAGCGCAAACGGTGGCGAACGTTCATCTCGCTCACAAACAGGGGCTCACGATTGTTCCGATCATCAACAAGATCGATCTGCCGAACGCCGACGTTGCCGCGGTGCAGCGCCAGTTGGAAGAAATCCTTGCCATCCCTGCGGAGGAAGCAATCGAAGCAAGCGCGAAGATGGGGATTGGCATCGAGGAAATTCTCGAGGCAATCGTAACGCGTATTCCGCCGCCGCAACCGCCGGCAGACGAGACGCTGCGCGCGCTGGTTTTTGATTCGGTGTTTGATGTTTATCGCGGCGTGGTCGGCTATGTGCGTGTCGTTTCGGGAACAATGGAAGCGAATCACGCGATCATGTTGATGAGCAACAACGCGCGCTATGAGATCAAGGAGGTGGGCGTGTTTACGCCGAAGATGCTTCGTGCAGGAAAAGCTCAATCCCGGCGACGTCGGTTATTTCATCGCAAACATCAAGATCAACCGCCGACATGAAGATCGGCGACACCATCACCGACCAGCGCCATCCCGCGCGCGAGCCGCTTCCCGGGTTTCAGGAAATTCATCCGATGGTCTTCAGCGGGATCTATCCGATTAACACCGGCGACTTCGAACATTTGAAGACGGCAATCGGGAAGCTGCGCCTGAACGATGCCGCGTTTGTCTATCAACCGGAAAGCTCCGTCGCGCTCGGGTTCGGCTTTCGTTGCGGATTTCTCGGGCTACTTCACATGGAGATCATCCAGGAGCGGCTCCGGCGCGAGTACAACATGGACATCATCGCGACCAGTCCAAGCGTGGTCTATGAAGTGCTGACCACGCGCGGAGAAAAATTGTTGATCGATAACCCCGCTCACCTGCCCAACCCGAGCATGATCCAGGAGATTCGGGAGCCGATTGTAAAGGCATACGTGCTCTGCCCGAATGAAAACATCGGTGACATCCTGCAATTGATTCTGGAGAAACGCGGCCAGATGGAACGCACCGAGTCGCTCGATACGCGCCGGGTGATGTTGCATTGCGAATTGCCGCTCAACGAAATTCTCGTCGATTTTAACGACAAGATTAAAAGCATCACGCGCGGCTACGGCTCGATGGATTACGAGCATGCCGGCTATCGGGCGGCGAAATTGGTGAAGCTGGACCTGCTCGTGAACGGCGAACCGGTCGATGCGTTTTCGACAATCGTGCACAAGGATCGTGCCGAGGCGCGCGGTCGCCAGCTGGCGGCCAAACTGAAGGAAGTGATCCCGCGACAGCTTTATCAGGTGGCGATTCAGGCGGCGATTGGCGGGAAAATTATTGCGCGCGAGAGTGTTTCGGCGTTACGAAAAACGTGACCGCGAAATGCTACGGCGGCGATATCACCCGTAAACGAAAATTGCTGGAGAAACAAAAAGAAGGAAAAAAACGGATGAAAAGCATCGGGAAAATCAACATTCCTCAGGAAGCGTTCATCGAGGTGCTCAAAGGCGCAATGACTCTTGCGATGACGAGATTCCTCGACTGAGCTTGCTCCGTTCGGAATGACAATGGGCTGCGGTTTCGGTCATTCGAGCTTCGTCATTGGTTCGTCATTCGACATTCGAGCTTCGTCATTTTCTAACTCATGTTCACATCGCGCCACGTTAAACACAGCAGATTGCTTCTGCGGCATGCCCGGAAGTATCTGCGCTACAAGGATGACCAGCTCAGCACGTCGGACCGCGAACAAATCGTCGCTGGAATGAAGAGCCTCCGCGAAGCGCTACGTCAGAAAGACCGCGAGAGAATTCACAGCACGGCCGATGCGCTTGATAAGACGCTACACAGGCTGACGCCGGTGACCTGGGAATCGCATTGGCGAGAGAATTGCGAGGTGATTTTGGTGGCGATCGTTGTGGCGGTAGGCATTCGCTCCTATTTCTTGCAGCCGTTCAAAATTCCCACCGGCTCGATGCAACCGACGTTAAACGGGATTATCGGTCATCCCAGCACCGATCCGGCGCCAAATATTCTGCGACAGATCGGCGAGTTCATTGCGCTGGGTCGCAATTACATCAACGTGGTCTCGCGCGAGGATGATCAGGTTTCTTGAGATTGTGCCAAAAAAATCCTCTTCTTTTTTACCTTTTCGCGACTGATCTGCCAGCGGCAAAACTTTCTCGTGTACGCGTCGCCCGACACCCTGAGTCATGATTTCAACGTTCTTCCGGGTCGCATTTACCACCGCGGTGAAATCATTGCCAGAGGCGCAATCGACACAGGCGACCAGGTCTTTGTCGACAAATTTAGCCTACAACTTTGTTAAGCCGCATCGCGGCGATGTTTTTGTCTTTAGGACGAATCATATTCCAGGGATTCGCGAAGATCCGGAGGCAGGCGCGCCGTTTTATATTAAGCGTCTGGCCGGATTGCCGGGCGATACACTGCGGATCGACCCGCCATTTCTCTATGTGAATGGCAAGAAAGCGGAAGGCTACGGCTTCGAGCGGGTGATGTCAGCAAGACCTCCATATCGTGGTTATGCCTTTGGCCATGACTATCTGTCGAAACCCGATCAATCGTATACGGTGCCGCGGAACGGCTATTTCGCCTTGGGCGATAACAGTTACAACAGCTACGACAGCCGTTACTGGGGCGCCGGTTCCGGACGTAAATGTCGTCGGGCGCGGTTTGTTCGTTTACTGGCCGTTTTATCCGCACTGGGGCCTGATTCGCTAGAGCAAAGTGATTGGAGCGCTGGAGTGGTGCGACCAGGTGATCTCGCAATACTCCAATACTCCACCACTCCAATGCTAGCCAGCTCCATTCTTGCTGAGATGTGGCGAAGCGTGCCTCGCCTCTACGGCTTGTATGGCTCGCTGGGGCTCTGCGGCGGCTACGCGCTGGTGATGTTTTTCAATCCAGTGCGGCGTGCGCTGGCCGATGGTTTTCGCTGTATCGGGCGCTACAAGCGCATCTGGATCACGTTTGCGCTGCTGGGGTTTGGCTATTTCGTTTTTCAGTTCGTCACGTTCACGCCAATTCGAAACTGGTCTGATCTCGGATCTCGACCCAGATCGCCTCATTACCTCAATGGTATTGGCCACGATTTGCAGAGATTTGGACGAGAAACGCCGTTGCCTGCGCTGGAAGGGGTGGCAGGAATTTTCGACAACGCCACCACCACCTACCGCTCTCAGTCGTAGCCGCCGTGTTCATGCTCGTCAACTGGCGCGGGCTGCACGGAGCGCTGGTTCGGGCCTTGCGGAAACGATACGGTTTCTGGGGTTATCTTGTTTACTTAGATTCTCTTGCTGAGCGCACTCGCGTCGCTCTTGAAGCCGATTGTATTCTGGCGATTACCGGAGTGGAGCGGTCTGGTCCCGGCTGCCGGCCTCCTGCGAATCTCGGCCACTGTGGATGCGGCGGCATTCATTTTCGAATACCTGCTGGGAGTTTATATCCAAGTGTATCTCATTACTGTGTGTCTGGCCTGGATCAAAGGCGTTAGCTTTGAAGAAGGAGAACTATTCCGCTTCGCCATGCGGCGCTTTAGTTATGTGTTGGAATGGGCGGGCATTGTCGTTGCAGTCAGCACGTTGATTGTCCGGGTACCACTCGTCCTTGCCTCACTTCACGAATATTCCCGGCGTCCTCGATTACCTGCCGATTGCGCGGGTGCTGATGAGCGGTTTGATCATCGCGTTTTGTTCGGTCCAAATCTCACTGGCGCTCCATAACGAAACATTGATCGAAGCGATGCGCGCCCACGTCCAGTTCGTCCGCCAAAATGCGGGCCGTCTCGGTGTGGTTTTTGATCATTTGCGGATTGCATTTTCTTGGCATCATGATCTGCGACGCCGTCATGCGCAGCGCAATTGCCGATCGCCTGGGCGCACTCTTTCTGTGGAAATTCAGTTTTGCTTTTCTCCGCGGGATCGATTACCGGATGGCTTCTGGCTTCGTGGGTCTGTCTATTTCGCCAATGCGAAAACCGCCGCATTAACCAGGAGAAATGGATCCAGTACTCAAGAAGCTGACCTGCAAGAGGACGGATGTGAATGCCGCGACCATTACGCGTCAGAGCAAATCGAATTTGGCACTGGCATTCATTTCTTTAGGCCGCGAACGCAAACGCGACATCATTATTTTCTACGCATTTTGCCGAGTGATCGATGATATTGCCGATTCCGCAGAGTTAACGCTGGCAGAGAAAGAACTGCGTTTGACTGAAATGGCGCCAGATGCTCCAGGCGCCCGCTCCAGACGAGTCGCCCCTTGCCCAGGACGTAAGACTTTTGATTGAGAAATATTCGCTGCCGGTTGGCATGTTCGAGGAAATTATTGCCGGAGTAGAAATGGACTTGAGCATTCGGCGCTATGCCACTTTGAAGAGCTCCGGGTCTATTGCTATCGGGTCGCCAGTGCAGTTGGACTGGTAAGCATCGAGATCTTTGGCTATCGAAATGCAGGCTGCAAACAATATGCAATCGAGCTTGGGTTGGCGTTACAAATGACCAACATCATCCGCGATGTGGGGAAGGATTTGCAGGATGGCCGCATTTATCTGCCGCAGGAAGACCTTGCGCGGTTCAGCTATTCCGAAGCAGAGCTGCGGGACCGGCAATATAACGAACGTTTTCTCCGCCTGATAGGATTCGAAGCAGCGCGTGCGCGGCAGTTTTCGCCCGCGCCGCGGCTCGCACTACCTCCTGAAGACCGCAGAGCAATGGCGCCCGCCGAAATTATGGCCTCGATTTACCGCGGTCTGCTCCGTCAAATGGAGCTGGACAAGTTTCGCGTTTTCGAAAAAGAATATCAGTTAAGCAAGCTGGAGAAAGCAGGCCGGATCGCGAAGCAACTTCTCAAATCTTTTTGAATTTGCCGCCGCGAACATCCGTCTGAGTTTCCAGCTGCGAAATCTTACGAAGGACAAATCGTATGAAAATGAAATCTCTGAAAATTCTTGTCGGCGATCACGATTGCGTTGTTTGTGCTCAGCACAACGCTTTACGCTCAAGGCACGGACTCGCGCATAGGCAGTATAAAGCATGAACGGGTTGAACATGGGGCGACCCCAGCTACGGCGATCACCAAAGCAGAGGCTGAAAAAAGTATCCCGTTGCGGGGAGGAGTTACCCCACCGGTGAGCGAGATCCTCATGATCCGTCGGGAATTATTTCGAGCCCATATCCGCCGCATGAAAAGTACGAGCTGCTCGAAGATCGCAAACGGCGGGCTGGTTGTTGATGTTAAGGTAAACAAGGTCTTTGTAAGGCCCAGCCGCTACAAACTTCACACTGCAGAAGAACCCGCGAGAGCGGACCGTGCAGATTTGCTTCGCAACAACTCTGCACGCGTGCGGTTAATTAGTTCATGGGCAAATCCAATTTTACGAAGGCGACTACTCTCATAGTTGTTTCCGGCGTTTCGCTCAATGCGCTCTTTCTAACTTCCTGTGACACCCCGGTGGGCCAGGGTGCAGCATGGGGCGCTGCCACCGGCGCGATCATCGGCGGCGCCGCGACTGGTCACGTGCGCGGTGCGTCAATCGGCGCAGCCGCGGGAGCTGCGGCTGGGGCATTAACCGGTGCAGCTATTCAGGAGAATCCAGGCTGCGTATTATGGTCCGCCGCCGCCGGGCGGATTTCCTTACGCGCGGTGGGCGGGAACGCCGGGATTTTATTATAGCCCTTACACCGGCCGCGTTTACGACCTTCGGGGGCATCGCCCGGTGGTCTTACTCGGGACGTCGATACCGGTCGGCTTTTCCGCAAACCCTAGCCGCCTGCCGGCGTCGGATCAGCGCGCCCGCGCTTGTAGCGCATCCGACGAGCGCTCGCGCTTCGTCGGTCATCTTCAACAACTCTGGCCATGGACGGTGATAGTTCTCGCCTGGCAACTTTTCGCGTGGCGTCAAATCCCATGTGGGAACCGATGTTCTGTTCGCTCGGCGCGTGGTCCAGTGAGTCGCTTGGATTTTTAATGATGGTTGTGTCGCGCGCTGGATCTGTGTTCGCGCACAACCGAAAGAGCACTTCGCTGGTATTGTGGACATCGCAATCTTCGTCCACGGCTACAATGTATTTGCTGAACATCATCTGCCCCATGCCCCAGAGACCGTGCATGACTTTGAACGCCTGATAGGGATACTGTTTCCGAATGCTGACGAAGACTAGATTGTGAAAAACCCCTTCGCGGCGGCAGTGTCATATCCACGAGTTCCGGGAAATTCATTTTGAACACCGGCAGCAAAATCCGCACACAAGCGTCGCCGATATAATAATCTTCCATTGGCGGAATGCCCACAATCGTCGTCGGATAAACCGCGTCGCGCCGGTGCGTGATCGCCGTTAAATGGAAAACGGATAATCTTCGATCGCGGTATAAAAGCCGGTGTGATCGCCAAACGGTCCCTCACGGCCGCATTTCACCCGGCTGCACATAACCTTCCAGAACGAAATCGACGTCCGCCGGGACTTCGAGGTCGATGGTTTTACAGCGAACAAGTTCGATTGATTTCTTTCGCAGGAAGCCGGCAAAAAACAATTCGTCCAATCCGTCCGGCAACGGCGCAGTTGCCGCGAATGTATAAACGGGGTCGCCGCCCAGCGTGACTGCGACTGGCATGCGTTCACCGCGTTCGTAGTAACGTTTGCCGTGGCGCGCGCCTACCTTATGAAGTTGCCAATGCATTGCGGTCGTGTCCTCGTCATACACTTGCATCCGATAAATGCCGATGTTGCGCGCGCCTGTCTCCGGATCGCGCGTATGCACATTTGGAAGGGTAATGAAACGCCCGCCATCTTTTGGCCAGCATTTGAGAATCGGAAGATCCCGCAACGAAAAAGGCTTCTGCATTGCCGAGCTTGTGCACGACTTCCTGGCACGGCGCTTCGCGGACAGATTTTGGACGCGCATGCAGCAGATGGATTCCTTGTTTGAGCAAGCTCCAGCCTTCACGCAGATCGGTTGGCGGTTTCGCTTTGAGGATAAGTTGAATCTCCTGTGCGATATCTGCGACGTCTGCGACTTGCAGTGCAAGCGCCATCCGTCGGCGCGATCCCATCGTGTTGATTGCAACCGGAAATTCTGGATTTTTGTCCATCCGACAATCGGATGCTCAAACAAAAGAGCCTTTCCGCCGCCGGGCGATTTCATCTCGCGGTCCGCCCACTCGGCAATGAGCAGATCGGTATCCACCGGGATTGCGACGCGTTTCAGTTCGCCCGCTTGTTCAAGAGCGTCGAGGAACTGTCGAAATGAGCGGTAAGCCATTGATTAGACGCACCGGAATAGTGACTCCTCCGGCGGCAGAATGCGACAGAATTTTGATCGGCTCTAGTGCGAAGCCAGGTAACGGAAGGCTACAACCCTGCCGTTGGCGAAAGTGACGACCTTGCCTGGGTAAGGGACAGTTGGTGGGATGTCCGAATAATAAAACGGATCGTACAAAGGAGCCCCGAGATATGGGTCCCATGGCCCGTAGCCTGGATAATAGGGGCATGTCACGTAGTAAAATGTAAAGCCCAGGTCTCCGTTCGACCGGCGCCCATGTTGCTCACAACTTTTCGATCGGGTGAACCCCACGCCAGCCACACGGCCGTTCGTGACATGCCAATACGAACTTGTCCCTGGCCAACCAGCGCTTGGTCTCTGTGCGACAGACTCTGGTAAAGGTCTGGATGCTCAGAAATTCGCGTTTGCGGTGTTGAAACAACTGGTGAGAATGAGCGCGCCCGTCGCGAGGGCGAACGTCGATGCCTCAACCAAAAATCGACGCTTCATGCCCCGAGGAAATCATATCCGCCACGAAGTTGGCAAGCCAAACTCGGCGTTACAGCGGCGGTGGCGACGGCAGGTACCGGAAGAACACAACTCTGCCGTTTGAGAAGGTGACCCCTTTGGACGGGTACGGGAACTTTGGCGGGATGTATGACCAATCAAATGGGCCATAATAATAGGGTCCGCCGTAGCTGGGAGGCGTATTGTAACGTATATAGACCCACGTTTCAGTGGGACGACCACGCACATTGCCGGGCAGCTTTTGATCAGGTGCTCCCCATGCGAGCCATACGGCGTCCGTGGTCATACCCGGTCGAATCTGTCCCTGGCTGACCAATGCCTGGTCGGTCGGCGAGAGACTGCTGGTAGATTTCGGGATGTTGGGAAATGCGCGCTCCTGTCGTTGCACAACCACTCAAGGTCAGGGTCCCGGCTGCCATCCCGAATGTCAGCGCGACGGACAAGACTCGACGCTGCATAGCGTGACGATCATACGTCTCTGCTACATTCAGTCAATTGATGCGCCTGGTTGATTCATGACTGCGTTCTCCGTAACGTGTCGGCGGATGCAGGATCGTCACGGCCATCGGATTTCTTATCTGCGCGTCTCGATCACAGACCGCTGCAATGAGCGTTGCAGTTATTGCATGCCGCAGGAATTGCAGGAGTGGTTGCCGCGCGAGGAAATTCTAACCTTCGAGGAAACGCTGCGGCTCGATTCGGATCGCGGCGGATCTGGGCGTTTCGAAAGTGCGAGTTACCGGCGGCGAGCCGCTGACGCGCCGGGATGTGCTCAATTTCGTTCGGCGGATTCCTGAGATTTCCGGGAATCAAGAGCATTGGTCTTTCAACGAACGGGACGCTGCTTGCGCGCGAAATAACATCGGGAACGACCATGGCGGCAGCCTTGCGGGACGCAGGTGTGCAATCGGTAAACATTTCACTCGATACGCTGGATCGAGATGCTTACTCACAAATCACCGGTCGGGATTTCCATGAACACGTTCTCAGGGGAATCGATGCAGCCATTGGCGCAGGCTTCGATCAAATCAAACTGAACACCGTATTAATGCGGGGCCGAAACGAAGATCAGCTGATCCCGCTGGTAGAATTCGCCGGGGCGCGAGATTTGATTCTGCGTTTCATCGAGATGATGCCGGTGAGCACGATCGACGTTCTCGGACGAAAATAATTTCATTTCGGTTCTCGAAGCGAAACGGTTAATTGAATCATGTACGGGTGTTTGATTCCGGAGGCGGAATTTCGGACGAACGGTCCGGCCGCGTACTACCAAATTCCGGGTCGGAAACAGCGCATCGGTTTCATCGGGGCGATGACAAACCTGCATTTCTGCGAAAGCTGCAACAAACTTCGCCTCACATGCGACGGGAAATTGCGTCCGTGTCTCGGCAGCTATCTGGAGTTCGACATCATGAAACCGCTGCGAGCCGGCGCGAGTGATGCGGAGCTGAGGCAATTCTTTCTCGATGTCGTCGAGCGCAAACCTGCAGCAGCACGATTTCAGAGACAATTACCAACCGAACCGCAAGATGATCGCCATCGGTGGCTGACGGATGCGACGGCTCACTCACATCGGACGCGATGGCCGCGCACAGATGGTTGACGTTTCGGCAAAACCGATGAGTAAGCGAAGAGCTGTTGCGGCCGGCAAAATTAGACTCCGGCGCGAGACACTCGACCTGATCTAAGAACGATCGAATCGCAAAGGGCAACGTCTTCGCGACGGCGCGAATTGCCGGCATCCAGGCTGCGAAGCAAACGGCGCAGCTAATTCCGCTGTGTCACACCCTGCCGCTCGGCGAAGTTAAGATCGACATTGTCACTTCGAACGACAGCGCAGATGTGAAGTGCACGGCGCAGACAGTTGCGCAGACGGGCGTCGAAATGGAAGCGCTCGTTGGCGCCACCGTCGCGTTGCTCAGCATTTACGACATGTGCAAAGCAGTAGATAAAGAGATGCAGATTTACGACGTCCGGCTAATCGAGAAGACGAAAAGCTAGTAGCCGTTTCGCTGCGCGAACCGCATCGGCCGCGTGTAAGAGCATCTCAGCGTCGTGCTCGTCCACGAGGCGACGGCTTCAACGAATGACTCACGAATCAAACGGAAGTCGTATGCCTGCACGAACGTGCAAATTACCGTTGGCATCATCACGATCTCGGATCGCGCAAGCGCCGGCGATTACAAAGATCTCGGCGGGCCCGCGCTGAAAGACGAGGCGCACAAAGCGGGCTGGCAGCTTCTCGCGGAAGCGATTGTGCCGGATGATTTGAAACGCATTCAGGAAACGATTCGCTCGTTCGCCCAGCAGGGTTGCGGATTAATTTTGATGACTGGCGGCACCGGAATCGGACCGCGCGATGTCACCCCGGAAGCGATCCGCGGGATTATGCGCGTCGAGCTGCCCGGCTTCGGAGAAGTGATGCGGGCGGAATCCATGAAGATCACGCCCAACTCAATTCTCTCGCGCAGTTTAGCGGCCATTGTCGATCATTCATTGGTGATCGCGCTGCCCGGAAAACCGAGTGGTGCTGTGGAATGTCTCGGTTTCGTGCAAGGCGCAATCCCGCATGGTGTCGCGCTCGCGCAAGGCGACGCCCACATCATGCTGATGCTTGGAGTGCAGCAGTGCTCCACGCTTTTCTCGTACCCTTCAGTCAGGCCAAACCAGCAGTCGCATGAGCTGGCTGCCATAGTTTGTGAGATGCGCGTTATTTTCGTGACCTGAAACTACGTCGCGAGTGAGATGGGAATATTCGATCGAGCTCTTCTTGACATAGCTTAGTTCCGGCTGGGTCACGTGTCTTTCGCTCGGCGCGATTGTCAGAGGCACACCGGAGCGGGCGAACGAAACTTCCCACGACGATTCCTTCGCTTCGTTTGCCTCCGCGAGCCATCCACGGATAAAGCTTTAGCAAATCGAAATGCCGAGCTTTCGGCACAGGCAACCTTGTAGAAGGTCTCTTCGTCGTTGAGAAACTCGGGAATCGTCAGCGCCGGATTCTTGCGAAGCGCCAGATAGAAGCCGCGCGACATCGAGACCTGCGAGGTTCATGCCGTTGTAAATGCCATTGCTGATTTGGATCGTTTCTGAAAAATGTGTCGTACCACGCTTCGAACTGACGGCTGAACATCAGGTCCAATTCCAAATGGAGATGCGCACGTTCCCGGTTTAGTCCCAGTTCCAGTGTAACCCATTACTGCGATGCGCTGGCCCCGTTTCACCATCTCGCCGGACTGCACTGCGATCGAGCTAAGGTGTCCGTACAGGCTGTAGTAATTGGAGCCGTCCCAGTGGTGCTCGATCACGACGTATTTTCCATAATTCGAATAGCCGGGCACGAGATTAGTGTGGACGACTCTTCCATCGGCGATGGCGCGCACTTCGTCGAGCGGGTCGCCGTTTGCATCGCGGTGTAATGGACGAATATCGATGCCTTCGTGAAAGCGGGTATAAACGACGCCACCTGCGGTGTCGGTGGGATCGCGCACAAAGCCGTATTTGCCACCCTCCCATGGGGTCGATTTCACTCCTTTGTAATCGCGCTCGACATACTGGTAAAACGCGGCACCGTCGCCCGAGAACAAGCGCGTCATTGTCCGTTGGCAGAACAAGATCTAGAATCCTGACTTAGCGCAGTCTGAACCCCCATCGAGATTGACGAGAAAAAGCGAAGCACAATTGCGGCAGCGAATAATGGCATGATTTATCAGGGTCGTTGACGTTTTTGCTTGGCCAATCGACCGCCAGTCTTTTTCATCAAATCAATGTCGGCTGCAGTCAGTCCGGACGGGATGTAAATCTTTCCGTCGGAGACGCGCTTATCGATTTGGAGTTCGGTTATCGACCCGTCCATTGACGAACACAAAGAGGAAACCGCCGCGGCGCTCAACGCTCAACGTATCGAGCACCACGCGTCCGTGCTCGTCGAGTTGAATCAGCGCGCCATAAGTTCCGTTCTGGGCCGGATAAGAAGAGAACGCCGATGACATCGTGCTCAGAAATCCACGGCATCTTTTCGATGGCCACCTCTTTCCGGAGATCTGGGCGCGAACAGATGTTGCGAACACTTCGCTATCCCGCGGGATTCGCTTGTGCGTGCACGCGGAACGTGCAATGTCGTTGTTTCGCGACGCCGTCCAGCCAGCGCAAAAGCCAGGCAAATCGCGAATACACATAGAGTCTTCATGCCGCTTGATAAAGGGTTTGACACGAATTTTGCAACTCCGAAAACTTTTGGGCTGTTTAGCCTGCTCATGACGCGCCGGATAATCTTGCTTCTCCTATTGCTTTTAATGGCCGGGGACATCTTTGGCCAGGATATCACGCCGACACCGACTCCGGCGCGAGGCGCGGGTGGTTGAGCCGCATTCTCCATCCATTTTCGCCGAGGTGGTCCCGCATTACAAAGATCCAAGGTTGCGTGGGCTCGCTCTCGACCTCCAAATCACGCCGCAGACGGTAAAGCTGTCTGAGGTTCGTCAGCTCGGAGTGAAAGTGACGCTGGCAAATCTATCCAAGCGTCCTGTGCCCCTCGACTTTCCCACCAATCAGCGGATCGAGATTTACCTGATGGATTCCGGCGGGAGACATCCTGGCAAAGTGGTCCGACAACCACGCTAATCACCGAAAAACCCGTCACGATTTTAATTAATCCCCAAGAGCGGGTCGAGTACAGCGAGACAATCGCGACGCGCGAGCTCACGCCAAACAAGGTTTTTATCGCCGAAGTCTTCTTTCCCCAATACCCGGAGCTGCGAATCCGGCAAAAATTCCTCGCTGTGCCGTGAGCGTAAGCGTGGAGTGATGGAGCAATGATAGTCGATGATGTCCGAAGTGCGCTGCCAATCACTACCAACTCCAATACTCCATATGCTCTTCTCCGACTACCACACGCATCCGCAGGGACATCGGGTGCAACGGTACACCAGACGTTACTTCAGCCTTGGGCGGATTCAGCGCGTAACGTCAGGTTTGACCGACATTGCTTTTACCGATCACGATCGTTATCACGCCGGAATCGACTTTCGATGAGATCGATCGTTTGCGGGAAAGAAACCCCGATTTGCGAATCCGCGCCGGCATTGAGCTCGATAATGATCCCATTCACTCGGCGGCTGGCCGAAACTGGATTGAGAAGCATTGGGACAAGCTCGATTTTGTCCTGGGCTCGATTCATTTCCTCGATCGCGCCGATCAGATGTTCGACAGCGTGCCGGATGGCGCTGCGCAATTCGAAGGCCGCAATGTCGACGCGATTTACGCCAATTATTTTGGCCGTGTCCGCGAAATAGCAGCGACGGGTTTGATCGATTGCCTTGCCCATCTCGATCTCATCAAAATCCATGGTCATCGGCCGAGTGCAGAGATCGGCGGTTTGGTCAATGAAACGCTCGATTTTATTCGTGCGCAGAATCTCGCGATCGAGCTTTCCACCGCCGGATGGCGCAAGCCGGTGAACGAAGCTTACCCAGGCGACCGGATCATTGAGCTCGCAATGCAGAAAGGGATTCCTTTCACTACTGCCTCCGACGCGCACTCACACGCGCAACTCGGGGACAAATTTGCGAGCCTGGCGCAAGAATGGCGAGTTTTGGAATTCAGGAGGTCTGCGTTTTCCAAGGGCACAAGCGCACCCAGCTCCTATTATAGCTGCAAGGTCGAGCTGCGGTTCCCTGTCGAAAACGCGTTTTCTGCCTGCGCAGGCAGCGACAACATAAAGCCGAGACGCTGGGCAAGACGTTGGCACGTTTCAGGTGCAAATCCTTCAAAGTGGTTGCTGGCAAATGCCCAGACGTTGCGCACCTCTGGAAGATGCCGTTCGATCTTAAGGGACCAGCTTTCCAGTGCGGCTTCGCGTTTCCAGAGCAGTTTTTCGTAGCGATGGACGTGGCCACCGTCAACGTCGTATTTCGTTGCGTAATCACCAAGCAAACGCAGATAGAGAGAATCTGTCGTGCACGGCAGGAATTCGAAAGGAGCAAGATTTCGTTGGTTGAGTGGAGTGGTATCGGCCCAGACCCAGCAAATGCCGATACTTTTCCAAGAGCCCAATGAACTGTGGCCGATGCCAGCCAGGGTGACGAAATTCAATCGCAAACCGGAAATCTCGCGGCAGTTGCGCTAGAAATTTGCGCAGCGCCGGCTTGCCATCCTTTGGGGCCAAAGAAGGCGGGAGCTGAATGAGGATTATCTGGAGCTTTGGTCCTAGCGGCTCGATGGCGCGGAGAAACGAGCTTAATTCCGACAGCGCAATTGCGCAGCCGGCACGTGTGCGTGATCTGGCGAGGGAGCTTGCAGGTGAAGCGAAAAGCGGCGGGAGTCATTTCGACCCAGCGACGAACAGTGTCTTCCGCCGGAGCAGCATGAAAGGTGGAGTCCACTTCAACTGCCGGGAAATAGTTGGCGTAAAATTCCAGCCAGCGAGACTCCGGTAGATCCGCGGGATAAAGAACGCCACGCCAATCTTGAAAGCTCCATGCGCACGTGCCTATGCGAATTTTTTGCTGATCAGTCAGATTCAAAGGAAGTGAAAGATTAGTCAGGTTTGTCCCTTCGGGAAAAGCCTTCATAGCGCAAAATGCGACGAATATCGGCGCGCCGCGCTGCGCGATGCGCGGCAGCTGCTGAAAACTTGACTGGCCAGATAAGTTAACTACCCTGCCACAGCCGAATGCAATTCATTATTCGCGCCTTTTTAGTTTTCGCTGATTTGCTGCGTTTCTTTTGCCCGAATCCGGCAACGGCCTCTGTCGTTTTCAAGCCGGGACAAAAAGCGAAGTACGTATCGCCCGGCGAGAAGAGGAAATAAGTGGCGATGCTGCACAGATGTATCAAATCGGACAAACTGCGGAAAAAGAAGGCAACATTAAACGCGCGATCAAAGCTTACAAAAGCCTCGTTAAACATCATCCCAAAGACACGCTGGCTCCCGGTGCGCTTTATCGCGAGCGCTCAATTGCAGGAACAGCTCCACGATTTCACACCGGCGGCCGAATCATTTCAGCCAGTTGGTGGAAAAATATCCCGGCAGCCCGCATTTCGAGGAAGCGATCGAGGCTCAGTTTCGTATCGGCGAGATTTATCTAAACGGAAAGAAATTGAAAGTTCTCGGCATTCCGCGTTGCATCTGCGTTGGATCGCGCGGTGACTATTTTCGCCAATGTTGTTCGCACCGCGCCGTACGGAAATACACAGCCCGTGCGCAGTTTGATATTGGGCTTGCGCGCGAGAAACAGGGCGCAAACGATGCGGCCCTACAAGCTTACCAGGCAGTAGTGGACAAGTTTCCGAACTGAACCGGTGGCAGTGGATGCGCAGTATCAAATCGGTTACATCTGGTTCACGGCGGCCCAAACCGGCACAAAGGACGCGGCGGCATCCAGCCAACGCCAAAACTGCGTTCCAGGATTTCCTCTTCCATTATCCGAAGAGCGAGAAAGCAGCGCAGGCGCGCGCTAACCTCGACATTCTCGAACACAAGCAAACGGCCAACTCGTACGAGGTCGCGAAATTTTACGATAAACAAAAATATTATCGGCGCGGCCGTTATCTACTACAACGAGGTCATTCGCCAGCAACCAGGATCAGAGGAAAGCAATGAGGCCAAGAAGCGGATCGATCAGCTGCGCGCAAAGTTCGGGGACGCTGCGCTTCAGCCGGCTTTGGCCGTCTCACAAACTGGCAAGAAAAAGGGCGAAGCGCATGGCGCGCGGACTGCCGAAACCGGCTCCGCAAAGCCGGGTGCGCCAAATAACGACAGCGCCGTTACCTGCACCGGAGACTGATTCTTCGCTTCCGCCCCCGGCTTCGCTAGCGCCCGATACTACGACTGCGCCTGAACCACTGCTGCCTCTGCCGGGCACGAGTACAGAGTTCGGATACGTCTCCCGGTGCAGGCACCTCTGCCTCTCCCGACGCATCCGCCTCACCGGCGCCTTGAAAGCCTCACTTGCGACAGTATTCTGCCTCGCCTTGAGTGGTTGCCTTGGCTATCATGTTGGGCCGGTAAAACCGTATTATCTGCGGGACGTTCACAGCATCGCAGTCCCGACTTTTAAAAACCGCACCCTCGTCCCCCGCGTCGAAGTTTTGGTCACTGATACAGTAATCAAGCAGTTGCAACAGGACGGGACGTTTCAGATTGAGAACGGGGACAAAGCGGACGCTACTTTGACTGGTGAGGTATCCAGGATCGTCCGCGCGCCAGCTCGCTCGGTACGTGGCAACGTATTGGCCACAACCGAATTTGCTCTGACACTAAGCGTAAAGGTACTCGCTAACCGGAAAAAATGGTGAACAGCTTGCGTCGGCGAATGAAGCGACCGGAACGACGAGCTTCTTCGTGAGTAGCGACGTAACCACTGATGAACGGCAAGCCTTGCCGCTGGCTACTGAGGATCTCGCCACCCGACTAGTTAGCCAAATAAGCGAGGGTTGGTGATGAGCGATGAAGGGGAAGAAAGACTTTGGACCATCCTCAACGATAAACTTGATACTCTCCGTGCCACAAATCAGCTGCCTGAAGCGATTCGCGTTGCCGAAACTGCGCTTGAAATCGCCAAGCGCGCTTTCAAGGAAACGAGGTTCCGCTTGCCATCAGCTTCGAGAAGCTAGGGCAGCTACTCGAACAAAAGGGAGATTACACTGCCGCCGAGGCAAACCTGCTGAAGGCGCATGCAATCCTGGAAAAGGGAAACCACCCGATCAGCGTGCCATCTACCGCTCGGCGCAGCGGCTAGCATCCTTATGCGATAGCCTTGGCCAATCCGAGGAGGCGATCAATTTTTATCAGAAAGCAATAGCCGCCGGCACTCAGATCGACGACGTTCCGTATTCCGATATCGGAACGATGTTAAACAACATTGCGCTAATTCTGCGCAAATCTGGCCGGCAAAAGGCCGCCGAGCCATGCTATGTGCGTGCTTTGGAGATTTATGAGAAACAACTTGGCCCCGACCACCCTGATGTGGCATCGGTTCTAAATAACCTGGCGGTGTTCTACACGAACGAACGCCGTTACACCGAAGCCGAGAAGATACATCTTCGCGCATTGGGCATCCGGGAGAAATTAAATCCACCTCCGCTTGCCGACATTGCGCAATCAAAATGCAACCTGGCAGTCGTCTATCATTCTCGCGGTGATTACGCAAAAGCCGCGGAACTTTATCAATCTTCGCTAAAAACGTGGGAAGCAGGTACCAGAGAAGCCCTCGAAGGATTACGATATTGTTGTTTCGAATTACGCCGACCTTTTGCGTTCCATTGGCCAGGTCCGCAAAGCGCACCAGCTGGAGGTGCGCGCCCGGAAGAAGCGCTCGGGCTGATTCAACCAAACGCTCCTCGCTTTCATCCAATGTTAGCGCGCTGTATTTTACCTTGCAGGTCGCCTGGTGACCGCACATTGTACTCTTACTGCCTTTGCTCGCGTGGCGGAATCGGCAGACGCGTGCGGCTCAGGACCGTATGGGGAAACCCGTGGAGGTTCGAGTCCTCTCGCGAGCATTAAGCACCCTGTCCTACCTGCAATCAGGAGGACACACAAACGCGACGGTTAATGAAAGGCTACTTCGCAGCTTTCCTTCTGGCTGCCCAACGTGCTTTCATTAGCTCAGAAAGCTTCCTTCTCCCGGCAGGCGTGAGTGCGCCTTTTTTCTTGGCAGGAGCTGCTTTCTTGCCCGCGGATTTCCTCCGCGCCGCCCAGCGAGCCTTCATTAGCTGGGAGAGCTTTCTTCGTCCGGCAGGCGTGAGCTGGCCTTTCTTCTTTGCAGGAGTCGTGGGAGCCGCGGGAGCCGGGCCTCTTAGTCTTGCCCAACGAGCCTTGGCGGCAGCCGCAAAGCTTCGCCCGAGTCGTAGGCGAAAAGTAACGGCCGCCCGCCGGGCGCGTCTGTCGTCGTCGGAAGCGTACTTCCTCCGAGAATTGAGGAAAGGCGTCTTTCCAGGTTATCAATTTGTCGGCGAATTGAAATCGCGTCTTCTAGAGCTTTAACAGATGTATCCATGCCTTGTTAGATAGCCGGAGTTGACCGGATAGCAATCCCTATTTTTCGTAACAAGTTAATGGTGATGTGCCTTGGCCAGCCTTGCCTGGTAGTTAACATGCAATAACCAGTAAAAATTAGTTGTCATAAAACTGCGAGCCGGTGTTCTATCAAATCCTGAAATGACTACGCAAGCTGCGCGGGTTCGAGAAATGTTCGGCTCCATTGCCGCACGCTACGATATCGCAAATCACTTGCTTAGCTGCGGGATTGATTTCTCCTGGCGAGAACGCGCGGCTAGAATTGTCACGGACTGGCACCCAAATAGTGTTGCCGATCTTGCGACTGGCACCGGAGATTTGGCGCTGGCGCTGCAAAAGAAATTGCCAGATGCCGAAATCGCGGGTGTCGATTTCCTGCCGGAGATGCTGGAACTCGCGAAGCAAAAGGGTCTGCGCCAACCCGTAGCTTGCTGATGCGATGAACCTGCCATTTGGCGATGGTTCATTTGATTGTGTCACGATCGCGTTTGGGTTGCGCAATTTGGAAAACTGCGCAGCCGCGCTTGGCGAGATGTCGCGCGTAATCAAGAGCAACGGTCACTTGCTCGTGCTAGAGTTCTCACTGCCAACAACACCAATCTTACGCGCACTCTACCGTTTCTATCTGCATCGCTGCTTGCCCCTACTTCGGTTCTTTCTTAACAGGCGAAGAAAATGCCTACGATTATCTTGGCGATTCGATCGAGGAATTTCCAAGTGGCGATGCAATGTGTCAGCTGATGGTGGAGAACGGTTTCACGTCCCCGACGTTCAAACCGCTCACTGGTGGAATCGTCACGATTTATACGGCCACGAAGCAGTAACTGCAGAAAGGAGCGGCCGGGCGATCCCGATCCTTCAGCAATTCCGAAACTATTCAGAGTTGGCCCTGCAGCCACTGGCCTCTAGTGCTTGGGACTGGGAGATGCAATTGCTGTTGCTGAGGCGGTCGGTGGCGCGATGGCTTGGCTGGCCACTGGCAATTTCAAAGTGTTCAAGTCCGAATTGCTGATCTCAAACGTGCCTTCGCTCCCGTCCACGCGCGCGCACCACGTGCCGTCGTTGTTTTGAGCCCCGATGGTCAACTTATGTGATTCTTTGTTGTCGGGTGAAGTAGTGAAGGCGAGAACCAGCTGTGGCTTTTCGAAGACCGTGTTGCGGCGTAGTTGGGCCTAGCCACCGCACTGCATGCAAGGCCGACAATGTCTTGAGCAGTGATTGCAGGTTAGCTTCGTTGATTTGGCCGCTTCCTTTCGACCATTGCCACTGGTTTGTCTGGTCGCGCTCAAGTGACAGCTCCTTCTCAGCTGTGACGCTTAAACGATGAATTTGCTCCGGCTTGAACTTAAAGATCGACAACTCCTGCCATTGCAGGGGATCTAGCTGAAATCTGATCCAGCAAACCGCGGCGCACTGCCACGACGAAAGGCTCATCGGTCAGCCGCGCGTAAACGTTATCGCCCTCTCCTCTTCCAAAGGCGATCCCCGCAAACGGCTGCTCACCCGCCTTGGTTTCAGCCGTGTTTTCAGAAGCAAATGAACTGAACGTCAATTCAATCTGCGGCTTATCGAGGCCGTATTTCGGCAGATTGGACGCGACGTCTTCTACGAATCTTGTTACCCGCTCATTTTGCAGCGTGTCGATCAAGCGCCGAACCGCACCTGGATCCGCTGGTGCATTGTTTCGCGTAACGAGTGTCCAATTTCCATCTTTGCGCGCGAGAACGGTTTTGCCTTTGCCTGGAGCGTCGATGGTGATCCGATCGAGAATGTTCGTATCGATCCGAACCAAATGAGAGTCCCGCAAATCGGACGGCTTTGTGTTAAGTATCTCTTCGATCTTTTTCGGCAGGGTATAAACGGATCCGCGAGGGGCGAACCGCACATATACCTGGTCTTTTCTTTCTCTGGAACGGTGCCGATCTGCAGCGTCTGACCCTTGTCCTCCTGCCCGAAGACCTTGATCGAGTCACCGAGCTCGACCTTCTGATCTTTCTTTTGCTCCTGATCGTATAACGTGATCGATCCGCGCGGCTCCGCCAAACCATAAGGGCGCAGGTCGCCACGATCATCGGCTATAAATTGTTGAATGCGCGCCGAGGTGATCTGCGAAATCAAGTCGCTTACTTTCCCGTCATCGGCCCGGGCGCGGAGCGGCTGAGGATGTCCCAGTGCTCGCCCTTCTTATCCAGCTCCATTTCACCAGCGGGCGTTTTCAATGTGACGCGGCGTACCTGCGCAGCCGTCACATCTGTAAGTTTTCTGTCGCGAAATTCCTCCGGTTTTTGTCGATATCTTTCTTGACCGACTGCGTCGCGAGAAACGTTTCCTTTGAGTTCTGGAAGCGCACATACATTTTGCCTTCCAACGCGGCGTCTTTGCCAAACAAAATTTCCGGCGGTTTATCCCGGCCGAGCAGCTTGAGCTTTAGCTTCGGATTGTTCAGGCCGTACTCGGTCAGCTTGCTCTTATCGGCGTCAATATCTTTGGCGGGGATGGTCCCCTCCTTCTGCCACGCTCTCCAAGTCCGACAACAAATTCTCGACAAGAGCTCCATCTGCCTGGTCTTTGATCGGCGTTTCAAGTCGCCACTTGTTCTCGCGGCGTCGTATTTCAATCTTTTGGTCGCCATTTTGAATGACGATGCCGTCGATTTTGTTCTTGTCGAAATTGACAACGTTCTGGGCCTGCCGTCTTGCCTCCTCCGTGCTCGGCCGCTTCATTTCAAAGAACCTGAAGTAAGCGACGCCAGCGAGCGCGATGACCGCCAGGATGAGGGTATTCCTCCACTTCATACTCAAACGCGGCGCTGCCACCACACCATCGTTCCGATCAACGGCTGGCACCAGCGGTATGAACACCAAAAGAATCCAGCGCAGACCGCCGCAATGCCTCTTCGTTAAGACTGAAGGTGAGAGGCTTCGGAACCTTCGGCGCGATACCGATAAACTGTTCCCGACTAAGCAGCCAATTCACACTGCCCGAGATGAAATCGAGCCCCTGCTGATCTTGCGTGATCGCGTTGTCCTGAACGAAGGTTGCGTTGCTAACTACTACCAGACCGCGACGAATTCACCTGGACCCGCTGATCTGCACTGCCGCCTTTTTCGACTGCTGCTCCGATTGTGAGCGGCACATTACTACTTTGCTTCGCGTCGGCCTGCAGTTTTGCCTGGTCGTCCGTGTTGTAGTCGGTTTCGGCAAAATAGCCTTTTTCTGCCTGGATCAGCGGCTCCACCCGTATGTTGGCGGCGCGGACCCGGTCCGGCTCAGCGGTAAGCGAAGATGTGCCGCCAAGAAGAGCGCCCGCACATCGGCCAGCCGTTTTGTGATTGGACTGTCGCCTAGGAAATGCGCTTGCACGTCTCGCGTTAGTGCCAGCTCCTGGATACCGGTCCGCAGGAAAACCATCAGTCTGATCGTCATTCACTTTGACGCCCAGTTCGTTGACAAAGCCGCGAAGCTTCGGCGTTTTCGCACGCTGGATCCAGCAGAAGCAGTATTCGCCCCTGCTTATCCCAGAAGTCGCGCAACAGTTTCATTTCGCGATCGGAAAAATCGTATTGCGGCCCGACAATCATGATCAGCTTTCACGTCAGCCGGAATTGCATCGAGATCGAGCAGGTTCAGCTCCTGAAACTTGATGTTTTCGTTTTCGATAAACGTTTTCAGCACGGTGATCGGGCTGCTGTCTTCCGAAAGCGGCGGTTCCTTGTGACCGGTGACGTAACCAAGCGGTCTTCTTTTTCCCTTCCACAAGGTCCATCATCGCGCTTGTGATGGCTTGCTCGCCTTTGAATGCGGCCACACGCGGGCCTTCGCCGAACGCCATCCCGCTCTGATCGAACTCGGCCATCTCCGGACGCCTTAACCGGTCTTGTTGCGACCCTCGTAATCGAGCACCAAAAGGCTCTCGTCGCGTGACAACCTTGTATTTGTCGAACAGCTCCTTGGCGCGAGAAAGATTCCGCTCGGGATCGATATGCTCGATGTCGATCTTTCCCTTACCGGCATATTGATATTCCGTAAGCAAATTCTGCACGTCCGTGGTGATCGGCGTATTCGGCGCAAAGAAAACCGTGATGCGCATCTTGCCCTTGATGCGTGTCGAGAGAAACGCTTCGTTTTATCTGAGAGCGCGTATTTTTGGTCGCGGGAGAAATCCCAACGCGCGTAGTGCTTGAAGGCGAAGGAATTCACCATCGCAACGACAAACAAGATCAGCACGATCTGGACGAGAACGTTGAAGCCGATCCGAAACCGGCCGATTTTTCTTCCTCTGAGCGCGTCTCGGATCGCTTTTTGTTACGTTGTCAGCGCGATTCTGATTAGAGCCTCCATTTGCGGGATTGGAACGCCTGATAGGTGAGCGTCAGCATCACAATGGTCATGCTCAGGTAGAGAACGATCGGCCGGGTATCGATTACGCCCCGGGAAAATGTCCCCATGTGTTCGATCGCGGAAAAGTAGCCCAGCAAATCGCGCGTTGTCGAAGTGACATCGAGAAGGATGAACTGAACCAGGCCGAGAAAGAATAACAGCGTAATTGCGCAGAAAGAAATGACCGCGGCGATGATCTGGTTCCTGGTCAGAACAGAAGTGAGACAGCCGATCGAGAGATAAAACATTCCTAGCAATAAAAGCATCAGATAGCGAACCGAAGTATGCTCCGGCAGAATGCGCGGCCGGCTGGTTTGTTAGTTTGCAGAAAAATCCAAAGTAAAGCAGCGTCGGAATCCAGAGAACGAGAGTAAAAGACCAGCGCGCCGAAGAACTTCGCGAGCACCACCTGCCAGTCGCGCACCGGCGCAGTCGTGAGCGGCTCGATCGTGCCGAGCTTAAATTCTTCGGCGAACAAGCGCATCGTGATGAGTGGAAAAATCAGAACGAAAGCGAACCAGAAGAAGACCGAATTAAAAAACGCTTCCTGCACCGTGTATTGCACCTGGCGCTGGTTCATGAAGGAGACCTGAAAGTAAAAATCGACTCCCGCTGACGATGCAGGAAAAAGATCAGGACGACGTAGGCGATCGGCGAGTGGAAGTAGCTGCGCACTTCGCGGAGAGCAGAGTGTAAAATTTACGCATTGTTCCTCCTGACCGGGTAGCGCGCGGGTCTCGGCGGGCAGCTGCCGAAGCGAGCGCGTCCTCGCGATCGTAAACTTTCTCCGGGCTTACCTCTTCGCCGCGACCGGAGATCGAAGCAAAGACTGTTTCGGCGCGAGCCCCTTCGGCTGCGCTCAGGGCAGGCTCCACCAGCATGTGGGACGCGCGCTCTGCTTGAAAATGTCGATCCCTTGGTGCTCCATCACACTTGATCGGGATGCGTGAGCTCGACGAACACATCCTCGAGCGTCGCTCGACGCTGAGTTAGTTCGCGCACGGCCCAATGGCGATCGGTGGCCAGCCGAAAGACTTCTTCGCGCACATCTGACGCCTGATTCCACCCGCAGCGAGAATCTCTTCCAATCGTCCATCACCGTCAGCGACCACGTCGCGCACACCTGAAATCTTCTTTAGTTCCTCTGCGCCGTTATCGTTTCCGACTTTTGCTTCAAGCACTACGCCGCCAGCTTGCCTGATTTTGCCGAGCAAATTATCCGGCGTATCGCACGCCTCGATTCGCCCCTTATGAATGATGATGACCCGGCTGCATGTCATCTCTACCTCCGGCAAAATGTGAGTCGAAAGCAAAATTGTGTGCTGCTTGCCCAGGTTCTTGATCAGCTCGCGCACCTGCCGGATTTGATTTGGATCGAGACCGATCGTGGGCTCATCGAGAATGAGAAGGTCGGGTTCGTGCCAACAGCGCGTCCGCCAGACCGACCCGTTGGCGATAACCTTTGGAGAGAGTGCCGATCAGCTTGCTTCTCGACCTCCTTGAGGCCGCAAAGTTCCTTTACATCGCCGACGCGCTCCGCAACGCGGCGATGCTGGACTCCCTTGAGCGCCGCGCGATAATTGAGATACTCCGGTCACCGCGCATGTCGTTGTAGAGCGGCACATTTTCCGGCATGTAGCCGAGGTGCGCTCGTGCCTGAAGCGATTGCTCAAAAACGTCGAACCCGGCGACGGTGGCGCGGCCTGAGGTAGGCGGCATGAAGCTCAGCCAAAATGCGCATGGTCGTGGTTTTGCCGGCGCCGTTTGGCCCCAGAAATCCCATGATTTCGCCCTGGCCGACTTCGAAATTCAGATTCTGAATCGCAGGCTGGCCGGCGTAACGTTTTGTCAGATTTTCAACCTTAATCATTGCGCGATATTTCATGAGACAATCGAGACGGCGATTGCGTTGCCAATTTTTTTAGCGCGCCGTCAGGTCTGACGTTCGCGAGTCTGGCGGTCTTGTCCATCGGCGCGCGATTACACCGACGGTGAAATTCACGTTCGCGCCGCTGCTGCTACGCGATCGAAGCAGCTCCTCGACCTGTTTAACAGAGTTCACGTCGTATTGTCCCTACCCGATAAATGACGCAGCCCGCGCTCAATGCCCGCTTCGTCTGCCGGGCTGCCCGGTTCGACTGCAGTGATCAGCACGCCGCGCCCCGCACGTAGCCAAGCGCATCACTCAATTCCTGGCTCAAATTTTGCAGTTGCATTCCAAATAACTTCTCGGCATTCGAAGCCGATGTTTCGTCTGGCTAGCGGCTCGGTTCTTTGTCGCCGGCTGTTTCTGCGCGCGATTTTCTTGAATCGATTGACGCTATCACGCACGACCTGCTGCCGGAATGGCGAAACCGAGTCCCTGCGTGGGGACACCCTTGCGGCGTGAACGCCATCTTTGCCGACGCTGATGCCGACCAGCCGGCCGGAGATATCGATCACCGGCCCACCGCTGTTACCCGGATTAATCGCCGCATCGGTCTGCACGAGATCTTTGTATTCGGTATCGTCGACTGTGATGTTGCGCTTCGACCGCGCTAAGGACGCCGCGGCTGATGGAACTGCCGTAGCCGACGGCATTGCCGACCACGATCACTGTCTCGCCGAGCAAGTTCGGAGAAATGTTATCGAGGCTGATGAATGGGAAATGCGTCTTTGCGCGTCGATTTTGATGAATGCCAGATCCGTTTTGTCATCGCCGGCAATGTAGTGGGCGTTGTAGGTTTTGCCGTCGTTCGTCGTCACGTGAATCTTCAAGTCCGCGGCGCGCTCGACCACGTGCTGATTGGTCACGATGTAGCCCGCCGGATCGATAATGAAACCGGAGCCGAGACTTTGCAACGTCTGGCGAATTTCGCGCGGCCGGACTGCGGTTATAGCCGAAGAATTGCGCGTAAAATCCTCAAACGGATCGCGCACTGTGCGTCGAACTACGCGCTCGGTATTGATGTTAACTACTGCCGGCAACACCTTCGCTACCGCCAAAACAGCCGGTTCCGAAGCCGGGTCGGCTTGTGCAAAACAAGATGGCGATCCGCGAGATCAATACGGCAACGATCAGCAAGCTCGCCAAGCGCTGGATACACGGTCTCATAGTTGTGCGACGATCTCCGTCGGAAGAAGAGCCGCAGCTGTGGATACGCTTCCGCGATTCGCAGCAGATCGAGTTCGTCTTTTTTCGCTTGCTTAGTCGCCGCGTCGCATCCTGCCAAGCCCACACTTTGCCGCGGATGATATCTTCCAGGCTGGCCACTGGAACGCGATTCAAGAACCTAGCGTTCGGCCGTGTTACGCGGGAAAATCCTGGTAACGAGAATCCGTTGTGAACTGTAGGTTGAGTTTGCTGCCAGACCGGTTGCGCATTTGTTGAATCCTGCGGCAAAATCAGCTTCGACTGCGCTCAATTTGAGCCAGGTTTGTTGCAACCACCACGAGATCGACATCCATCGTGTAAACCGGTTCGACATAGCAATTCACCGCCAGCCCCCGATCAAGCACCACGGCTTATTCTCGATTCAACACGGTGACGACATCGGCGAAATCGCTCGCACCGCCGTGGGTAACCGATTCGTAGATTTCACGCCGCAGTCATCAATTGCGCATGCAAGTAACGAGGCACTCGCACTGTCAGACGTTGCTGCGCCTGGCATACTTGCCGCGCAGCGTAATCATCGGAGATTGAATCGCTATGCGCCATCAATGGATGCTCGCGCAAATGCTCGATCTGATCGAGGAGAACTACCGGCGCTGGCAGGAAGATCCTGAGTCGGTCGATTCGGGATGGTCTGCGTTTTTCGAAGGATTCGAACTCGGGAATCTGCCGCAACGCGACGGGGCGACGCGTGGCGGAAGCCGAGGCTCGCGAGGCAGCGCTGCAGACGCGTGTCGACGGTCTCGTGTATGCCTATCGTTCGCTTGGGCACACGATTGCGCGCGTCGATCCACTGGCAGAGTCAGCGACCGCAAAATCCGTTGCTCAGTTTGCGCGAGCTCGGATTTAGCGAATCAGATCTCGATCTTCGCGTTTCGTCGAAATTTTTCCTCGACAATCGGCCGATGACGCTGCGCGAAATGATCGCGCGGCCTCGAGAGAATTTATGCCGACTCGATCGGCTCCGGAATTCATGCATATCCAGGACACCGCGCATTCGCGAGTGGGTGCGGCATGCGGCTGGAGATCGCGGCCGCAGAAAGCATTCGACATCCGCGCCAGGTTCAGGTGGCGCTGTTGCGCGCGCTGCTCGAAGCCGAATCGTTCGAGATCTTCTTGCACACGCGCTACGTCGGGACAAAAACGGTTTTCACTTCAAGGCTGCGGAATCGCTCATGGTGATTCTCGACACGATCCTGCACAGATGCCCGGACGGTGGCGTCGAGGAAATTTGCATGGGCATGGCGCATCGCGGGCGCCTCAACGTGCTCGCGAATTTTTTGCGCAAATCGCTCGAAGGTCATCTTCACCGAGTTCAGCGAGAATTACATTCCCGATCTGGTGGCCGGCGATGGCGACGTGAAATATCATCTCGGTTATCGCACGGTCCGCAGACTTGCTTCAGGCGCGCGAGGTCGAGATTCGCCTCTCCTCTAACCCGAGTCATCTCGAAGCTGTCGATCCCGTGGTCGAAGGAAACGCGCGCGCGCGGCAACGGATTCGTGGCGATACCGAGCATCGGCGAAAAGTTTTGCCGCTGCTGGTTCATGGCGACGCGGCTTTCATCGCGGCAGGGAATCGTAGCCGAGACACTCAACCTGTCGCAGCTACACGGTTACAGCACGGGCGGCACCATTCACATCGTGGTGAACAATCAAATCGGCTTCACCACGCTTCCCAAAGACGCGCGATCATCGTCCATATGCCACTGACGTCGCCAAGATGATCGAGGCGCCGATTTTCCATGTGAACGGCGACGATCCGCTCGCGATTAAGTTCTGTTAGCGATCTGGCGTTCGATTTTCGCCAGCAATTTGGGCGAGACGTCGTGATCGACATGTATTGCTATCGCCGCTATGGCCACAACGAAGGCGACGAACCGTCCTTCACCCAGCCCGATCTCTACGCGAAGATCGAGAAACGGCCTTCGGTCACGCAGCTTTACAAACGCGAGCTGCTCGAAGCTGGAACACTTAAGCGAAGACGACGCTGCCTCTGCTGGAAACCGAGTTCGCTCTGCGGCTGGAGATGACGCGAGACGAAGTCAAGCGCGATCGAAAAGCGGAAGGCCAGTGAACAGGCGAAGTTCAAGGAATCGACCGCGATATTTCAGCCGGAATACACAAGCACGTCGGAGCCGACGTGCGATCAGCGAGAAAACGCTCAAGACCATTGTCGATGGTCTGACCCGCATGCCAGAAGGTTTCGAGGTTCAGCCGAAGATCAAACGCATCGTCCTCGATCATCAGCGCAAGGTCTTTGAAGAGGGCGGCCTCTATGAATGGCATTATGCCGAAGCGCTCGCCTTCGGATCGTTGTTGTTGGAAGGAATTCCGGTCCGATTGTCGGGACAGGATAGTTCGCGCGGAACCTTCAGCACGCGGCACTCGGTCCTTTACGATGCGAAGACGGGCAGAACCTACGTGCCACTCATGCACCTGGCCGAAAAACAGGCGCGCATTTGCATTTACAACAGCCTGCTCTCGGAAGCTGCCGTGCTCGGGTTTGATTACGGCTACTCGCTCGATTACCCAAGAATGCTCTGCTTGTGGGAAGCGCAGTTCGGCGATTTTGCCAATGGCGCGCAAACGATCATCGATCAGTTCATCGTCTCGGCAGAATCGAAATGGCAGCGGCCCGAGCGGCATTGTGCTGCTGCTCCCGCACGGCTACGAAGGCCAGGGCCCGGAACATTCCAGCGCGCGGCTCGAGCGCTTCCTGCAAGCATGCGCCGAGGACAACATTCAGGTCTGCAATCTCACCACCGCCGCGCAGTATTTTCATGTTGCTGCGCCGCCAGATGAAACGCGACTTCATCAAACCGCTCATCATTATGACGCCAAAGAGTCTGTTGCGCGCCGAAGTTCGCTTCGTCGCCGGCGGAAGAATTTATCCATGGCCGGTTCGAGGAAATTCTCGGCTCGCCCGAGGCTGGTCCAGCCGACAAAGTGAAGCGCATCATCTTTTGCTCAGGCAAAGTCTATTACGATCTGCTGAAATATCGCGACCGAGCGCAAGATCGACGACGCAGCGATCATTCGCATCGAGCAGCTTTATCCGCTCGCAGAAAAAAGCTGCGCGAAATGCTCAAGCCGTTTCCAAAGAACGCCAAGCTCGTCTGGTGCCAGGAAGAACCGCAAAACATGGGCGCATGGACTTTCATCGAGCCGCGATTGCGCACGCTCTTTCTGCACGCGAAATCGCCTACGCGGGCCGCGACGCCGGCGCCAGCCCGGCTGTCGGCGCACTAGCCCGCCACAAACGCGAGCAAGCCCGCCTGGTTGCCGACGCGTTTTCGGTTTGAGCTGACTTTGCGCCGCCTGATCCGCATCCGATGGAGCTCGTGTGCCGGAGCGACAATCGCCGACCGCATCGACAATGCGCGGGGACAATCCATTGACTGAAACTATCAGAGATCGCGCCAGAAAGTATGGCCATGGAAAATTTTATCTGCGTGCAATGCGGGACGCAGTTTGCTGAGAAACGCCGGAGCCGCCGCCACGCTGTCCAATTTGCGAAGATGAACGGCAATTTGTTCGTCACGCCGGCCAGGAATGGACGACGCTCAAACGGCTGGCGGCTGATCATCACAACCGCCTCGAAGAAGAAGCGCCGCGCCTTCTGGGGATCGGCACCGAACCGGAATTTGCGATAGGCCAGCGCGCTTTGCTTCTGCAATCGCCGGAGGAAATCTGCTCTGGGATTGCATCTCATTGCTGGACGACGAAACCATCGCCGAGGTCGAACGCGCGCGGCGGCATCCGCGCCATTGCGATTTCGCATCCGCATTTTTACTCGTCGATGATCGAGTGGGCCGAGCGTTTCGATGCGCAAATATTTTTGCATGCCGCTGATCGCGAATGGGTCATGCGCAAGAGTCCGCGCATTCAATTCTGGGAAGGAACAACGCTTTCGCTTTGGGATGGTCTGACGCTGATCAATTGCGGCGGACATTTTGAAGGCGGCACCGTGTTGCATTGGCCAGCCAGGTGCCAATGGCAAAGGCGCGTTGCTCACCGGCGACATCATTACCGTCGTGCAGGACCGCCGCTACGTCAGTTTCATGCGAAGTTATCCGAATCTGATTCCGCTCGGCGCCGCGGCGATTCACCGCATCCTCGAAAGAATCGAACCGTTCTCATTCGAGCAGATCTACGGCGGTTGGTGGAAAGCGAACGTGCTCGCAGATGCAAAAGCAGCGGTCGTGCGATCTGCCGAACGTTATCTGCGCGCGATCAGCGCGTAGAATCGGACTCCAAAGACCAAGGCGACGCGAGTACGCGCACGCCAGCTCCTGCCAAGCTGCGCGAAACTGATAGAGGCAGCTCGTGATCGGCAGTTTCTGCACGAAAGTGCGAGTGCGGTGCGTCCTCGCATCGCTATCAGTCTCGTGATCCCTAGCAATTAGCATGATCATGATCAACAATTCGCGGCAATGCAATCGCAGCCGGCTCGCGCACTAGTCGGGTTGCGAATCGTGAGAGCGGCGTTTCCTCCGGATTCACTTCGATGAGCTCGCCGCCGAAAGCGTCGGCTGGCCCGCAGCGCCCAATCGATGATATATCCAAACGTCGCAGTGGTTCCGGCGACAATCACAACGATCGCAAGCTCCGCCGATCGAGATAAGTTCTCAACTCGTTGCATTTCGTTCCAAGGCAGTTGCTCCCCGAACCAGACGACGCCGGGTCGCATGAGCGCATCGCATTTCGCGCATCTTGGAACGACATTTCCTTCTGTCGTTGCCTCCGCGCTGATCGCGGTCCTGCTCGTGATCTCGCTCGATGAAACCAAAATCGCAGCGCGAGCACCTGGTGACGAAAATGTCGCCGTGAATCTGCACCATCTTCTCCTTCGGCGAGTCCCGCGCGCGCGTGCAGGTCGTCCACGTTCTGCGTGACGAGCAGGAACTCGTCTGCGTGTTGGGCCAGTTTCGCGATTGCCTCATGCGCTGCGTTCGGTTGCGCGTTGCGGATGCGCTGCCGGCGCTCGCGATACCATTCCCAAACAAGTTTCGGATCGCGCGCGAATGCTTCCGGTGTCGCTAGCTTGTGCCGGATCGAGGTTTCGCCAGTAGCCGTCCTTTCCACGAAAGGTCGGAATTCCGCTTTCAGCCGAAACGCCCGCGCCGGTCAGAACGAGAACACGCACAACGTAAGATCGATGAAGCAGCGGCGATTTCCAAGTCGGCCGCTGCAGAATGCTGGCGTCGTTTCGATACTTAATGTTGCCACTGCCGTGTTGGCTTGCCAGACTCGCGCCATGAATAGACCACAAAAGAAATTGAATCCGGCGCTATCCGGGAAATTGAACCGGAGGTACGGACGCTGTTTACAAAGCTGGTCGAACGCGATCCGCGCGAGGCGGCCAAGATGCTGGAGCCGTATCCGGACGAATTTGTTGTTCAAATGCTGGAGCTGCTAAATCCCGCGTCGGCGCTGAAGATCCTTCAACGCTTCGATCCGTCGCGGCAGGCAGACGATTCTGGCCACCGCTTCTCCTGAAGACCAACCGGCAATGGATGCGCAATCAAACGTATCCGGAGCGCACCATCGGACGATTAATGCAGCCGCCATTGGCAGTCTTCCGTCCGCAAACGACGGTGGCCGAAGCAACCGAACAAATTCGGCGTCTCGCGAGAAAAACCATTATCACCTACGCGCTTTGTCACAGACGAGCAGGAGAAACTCCTGGGGTCGTTGTGATGCGCGACATGCTGCTGGCGCAAAGCAGTCAGCGCCTCGAGGAAATCATGCTCACGAATCCGTTCTATCTCACGCCAGAGATGTCGCTACCCGAAGCGATGAGAGCGGTGCTGGTTCGGCATTATCCAGTGTATCCGGTTGTGCGACAAAACGGGACGACTACTCGGCCTGTTGCGCGGTCAGATGCTGTTTGAAGCCGAGGCGATCGAATTAAGCGCGCAACCGGGCGAAATGGTCGGCGTGGAAAGCGAGGAGCGGCTTACCACGCCGTGGCTGCGGAGCCTGAAATTTCGGCATCCCTGGCTTCAGGTAAATTTATTCTGCGGATTACTTGCTGCGCTTGTAGTCGGATTTTTTCAGGAAACGATCGACCGCATCATTGCGCTGGCAGTGTTTCTGCCGGTGCTCATCGGTCAGGCTGCAAATACCGGAGTGCAGGCGCTGGCAGTGTGCTTGCGCGGGATGACCCTGGGCGATTTGAGGTCGGGCAGAGAACGGATGCTCCTGATCAAGGAAATGTTGCTAGGAACATTTAATGGAGCCTTGACCGGCGTTACCGGTGGAATCGCGATGTTCATCTTTGCAACGATGGTGAAAGAGCCCGCTGGCTCTGATGCTTGAGTCTTGTGGTGTTCCTCGCCATCACGATCAGTTGTTGCTTTCAGCGGCGTGGCCGGCGCAATGGTGCCGTTGGCCCTCAAGGAAATTCGGGGCCGATCCCGGCAATGGCGTCCAGCATCGTCGTAACCACGTTCACCGACGTTGGTTGTCTGCTCGTCTTTCTTGGGCTGGCTGCCTGTACTGATCTAAACCAGATCGAAAGTCAGCCGTGCTGAAAAAGATCGCCTTACTCGTCAGCGCTGCTCTATCAATCGCGCACTATGAAACAACAAACTTGTCGTTTTACTCGTCCTTACGTTCTCCGCCTGGTCCTCCAGTTTTACTGTGCGCGCTGACACTCCAGAAACGCGGCGCCACGAAGCCGAACGTTATCTCCAGGCTAGCTCCGCCAAAGGCGCTGTTCGAGGACATGGCCGACAAGATGGCTGCAAATCTTCCGCCGGATCAACGCGAGCAATTCAAGAAGCTGATGACTACGCAACTCGACATCGCGGCATTAACCAAAGCGATGATCAGACGCGATGGTAAAACATTTCACCACTGAAGAGCTGAAGGCGTTGGCAGATTTTTATGGCTCGCCCGTCGGGAAATCGGCGATGCAAAAGTTCGGCGCCTACATGGCAGACATAATGCCGGTGATGCAGGCCGAGATAATGAAAGCGCAGGCAAAGCTGAACCACTGACTTCGCAGAAACAGACGCGCATAGCCGCAGCTCATGAGCGCGACTTTCTCGAAACATTGCGACGCTTTAGTTTTGCGAAGAATTTTCTCGCCTCTCATCGCGCGTCGCCAGGCGTGTTAGTGGGAAGCAAACATTTTCTGGACAAGCGCCTCGAAGCGCGGGTCGCCGCGGATTGAATCCCACACTGGCTCGTCTTTATAAAAGACTCCGATCGCTCCCGTTGCTAAGCCGCGTTCCAGCCATGCAAAGCGCCATCTCCTTCTCGTTCAAGGTGGCATAGATTTTGGCTATTAAGTGTGCCTGGCTCAAACTCGCGCCTGATATCCCTTCCAAGTCTTTGATGATCTGGAGGGCTTCTGCGCGCTTCCCTTGCGCCGCGTAGATCATTCCCGTGTCGTAAATCAAAATCGGGTCACCTTTCCTCTCTTGTTTGGCCTTTTCCAATTCCGCCAGCGTTTCGTTGAACAACTTGTTTTGGATGTACACTCCTATCTCCCATGTCGTGGTAAACGCTGGGCCTAGCTCATTGGCCTGCCGTAGCAACTCAAGGGCTCTGGGAATAATCTCGCTTGAGATAGTAAGGCATAGCGGCTTGGCGTGCGATAATTGGTGAAAGCGGATCGAGTTCGCGAGCTTTCAACATTTCCTCCAGGCTTTCATCGAGACGCCCCTGCCGCACGAGCGAAAATCCCAAATAGCCATGGGCTAATGCCAAGCTCGGGCTGAGTTCGATGGCGCGGCGCAGTTCTCGATCACCCAACTGGAAGTTGGATGGGAGCGAATGCGATGTTGGCTAGAGCTAGCGCGGCGTGAGCTTCGGCCAAGTTGTCATCAAGCGCTACGGCTTGTGCGCGCCGCCTTTTCCGTTTTGCGCGTAGCCCTCAATGGGTGCAATGTAGCCGTAAGCGCCAAGATTCGCATAGGCGTCAGCAAAGCCCGCGTAGGCGAGCGCATAGTTGCGATCTTCCTCTATTGCCCTCTCGTAGTAGCTTATGGCGGTAAGCAGATCTTCGCGGGTGCGACGTTGGGCAAACGAACGTCCCTGCATGTAATACTGGAAAGCTTTAAGGTTCTCTGTTGGCCGCTTGGCAAGCTGCTGACGCTCGGCACCGCTCAACTTCAAGCGCAACTCTCGGAAATCTCTTTCGCGATCTCTTCCTGGACCGCGAATACGTCGGCGACCTTGCGATTGTATTGTTGTCCCCACAGTTCCGTTCCATCTGAAACATTCACCAGTTCCGTTCGGATCGTCAGGTTGTCGCCTTGCTGCGAGCAGCCTGCCCATTACCACGGTCTGCACGCCGAGGTCGTGTCCAACCTTTCGCGGATCAATCTCTTTGCCCTTGTACTGAAAGACCGTGCTGCGCGCCATGACCTCGCAGTTGCGGCAGTTGCGAAAGGCTGTGAATGATGCTTTCAGGAATACCGTCCGCAGAGGTAATCAGCGTTGGGATCACGATTCTGGTTGTCGAAAGGAAGCACCGCGATTGACTGCGGCGGCAACTCAGCGCCTCTTTGTTTCGCTGCCGACTCCGTTTGCTTCCGTGAAGCTGTGTATCGCGCGAGAAAGAATGAGCCGATGGAGAGCAGCGCTGCGAGAAGGACAATGTAAACCCACGCGCCGCCACGTGAGCGCCTTCCCGCGACGCCGATGCGATGACTAAGCTTGCGGCGGCAGGATTCCAGGGCTTCCATCAACTCCCGAGCCGACGCAGGCCGCTTGCCAGGATCGACGGCAAGCGTGGAGCGCAGAAGTTTTACTATCGGTTCGGGAACTTTCCTCGCCACTAATCGCGCGACCGGCAGATCGTCGTGGGCTTGACGATCGCGAATCTCTTCGATGCTGGTGCCGGAGTGTGGCGCCAATCCGGTGAGCGCAAACCAGAGCGTGGCGCCTAACGAGTAGATGTCGGAACGCGCATCGACCGGACCGCTTCCAAATTGCTCTGGGCTCGCGAAATTCGGTGTGCCGACAAATTGTCCATGCGTCAGATCCGGTTCGCCTCCGGCATCCGCGATCGCCTTGGCGAGGCCGAAATCGATGATCTTCACTTGCAGCTCAGCCGCGTCAGTTCCACCTCGCGTCAACATGATATTGCCGGGCTTCAGGTCCCGATGGATCAAACCGTGGGCCGCCGCAGCCATCAATGCCTGCGTGATTTGGATTGCAATTTCCAGGGCCACTTTTGAATCAAGCGGACCGTCCCTTCGTACGAGAGCTTCCAAAGTTTCGCCCTCGACCAACTCCATTGCGTAATAGCAGTGAGTGCCATCCGGCGAAGCGCCGAAATGGTAAACAGCAGCAACATTTGGATGTCGCAGCGCGGCAGCGGCGCGGGCTTCACGTAAAAAGCGTTCGCGTACGGCTTGTGCGTCTCGACTGGTCGGAACCGCCGGCACCTCGATGACCTTCAGAGCGACCCTCCGACGCAACACTTTGTCCAGCGGCGAGATAGGTCGTCCCCATGGCGCCGTGACCGAGTTCCCAGTAAAAGCCGTCTGGGCGTTGCTCTACCTCGAAGTCGCCGAAGACTAACGAGGGAAGCTGCTTGGTTTCGACGACTGATTCGTCTAAGGCGGTCCGGAGGAAACAAGCTACGCAGTCGCCCTTCGCGTCCAACGGCTCGCCGCATGCCCAGCAAACCGTGGTTGCTGATGCTGGTGGTGTTGCCATGGCGCGTATTTCTTAATTTTCCGTTAACACACGGAGTAACACGTGCAGCTCTTCCTGCGCTTGTGCTTCAGTCGCCACCGTTCGGCGCACCTCAGCGTGCAACGCTTCCCGATAACGCGCTCGGAGGCGAGTGACGTGGGTGCGAAGTGTTGATTCACTCATTCCCAGACGAACCGCCAGCTCAGCGTAAGGCGGTGGCGGGCCAGCGCCACCGCCAAGAAATGCCCTCAATTCCCTGAAGAGCTTCTCCTTGGATTCACCTTTGTAATCTGCCGCGAGCCGTTCCAGTCCAGCGGTGACCAACGCAGCTGCCCAGCTGCGATCGAAGACTCGATCTTCACTACTCGTAGAACTATGAGTCTGGAAAAGCGACTCCGCATTTTCGATCTGCTCTTCATGCAGAGGAAGAAAAATTTGTCCGCCGCCGCGTTTGAGCGTCCGTTCGCGGTCGGAAGCGTGCGCAAGAAAATTTTTCACGGAAGCAAGCAGAAACGAACGGAACCTGCCCTTTTCGCCGATCTGACGCGAGCATATATTTTGTGTTCGATCAGGTACGCGAAAAAGCTTTGCGTTAGATCCTGCGCATCGTGCACGGTGTATCCGCGGCTGCGCACGAAACTGTAAAGCGGCGCCCAATATATTTGGCAAAGCTCCGCTAGCGCGGCTTGCGCAACTTCCGGTTCTGCCTCGCCTCTTCCCGACGCTAGAACCACGCTCCAGTGAGTCGAAGGAAACAAATCGCTCTGGCGACACGTCGTTCCCTGCCAGCGTCTTCATCACCAGTTTCTATCAATACCGCAAGAAGAAAAGCAAGCCGCGAGAAAAATTCAGATTCCGTGTAGCGCGCGCTCCAGAATCCGTTTGTAAAGGAAAAACAACTATGACCACCAACAGAAACAAAGCATATGAAACAGCTCATTCATCTTAAATCGACAATAATACGCTTGGGTAACAGGCCCGATCAGGTATTCGCCGTTAGCGCGCGTTTTCCTCCTTGCTGCCGTTCTCTTCGCCTGTCTTGCGCTGTCGCAAACGGCGCGGGCGGCCAATCCCGCCCCGGGCACCCCTGCGACCAGTGCGTCCGGTGGCGCGATCGATGGCGTGCAGAATTTCAGCAACACGGCCTTACTTGGACCGGCGCCCACAATCACCACATTCGATGCTCCGGGCGCGGGCACAGGTCCCGGCCGGGGCACACAGCCGTTCGCCATCAACCCGGCGGGGCTAATCACGGGATTCTACGTTGACGCCGGCGATGCGATTCACGGTTTCCTGCGCACTCCAGACGGCGCCATCATCACGTTCGACGTCCCGAGCGCTGGGACAGGCCCCGGCAGGGCACTCAACCCCTTTCAGCATCACCCCGGGAGGCGCGATCGCGGGACGCTACATCGGACGCGAGCGGTGTGTTTCACGGTTTCCTGCGCACTCCGGACGGTGTGATCACTACCTTCGACGTCCCGGGTGCGGGCACGGGTCCCGGCCAAGTGCTCCGCGCCGGCAACATCAACCCGTCGGAGGCGATCGCGGGACGCTACATTGACGCCGAGCGATGTAACTCACGGATTCCTGCGCGCTCCGGACGGCAGCATCACTACGTTTGATGCCCGGGCGCGGGCACAGGCCCCGGCCAGGGCACCATTGTTTTCGCGGTCTATTGCCTCAACCCCGCAGGGGCAATCACGGCAGCTTCCGTTGACGCGAGCAATGTGTTTCACGGCGTCCTGCGCGCTCCGGACGGCACTATGACCACGTTCGATGTTCCGGGCGCAGGCACAGGCCCGTTTCAAGGCACACCTAACCTTGGCATCAACCCGGCAGGAACGATTGAGGGGAGCGTGCGATGACTCGAGTGATGTAAGTCACGGGTTCGTGCGTGCCTCGGACGGCACCATCACCACGTTCGACGTTCCGGGCGCGGGAACAGGTCCTGGCCAGGGCACTCACCCCAGAGACATCAACGCGCCTGGGGTGGTCACGGGACGTAAGCATCGGACGCTGGCGATGTCAATTCATGGCTTCGTGCCGTGTTAAGCAGGGCGCCATTACCACGTTCGATATTCCGGGCGCGGGCGACAGGCCCTGTTCCAGGCACGCATCCTCTTTGCAACAATCCGGCCGGTGCGATTACCGGGATATTATATTGACGCGAGCGATGTGAGTCACGGTTTCTCTGCGGACCCCGTAAGCCGCTCATCTCAGAACGTAGATGCCGAGTTGGCTAAGCACCGCTTTCGTCGCATGCTCGATATGGCGAGCGTGCACATAAGCGATCGCTGGTTGCGCCTCCGCGGGACACGAGATGCATTAATCCCAGCCGATCTGGCGGCCTTTGTTTTGTTCCTCCAGCCAGCTCATCAGCGGCTTTGAAGTATTCCATCATCGCGCGAGTGGAGATGTCTTCGCCAGTCGCTTCTCTTTCAAGCGCGTTCGTAGAGCAAAACCACATCCTTCCGCTTCTGCGGCGTTTCAAGGCGATGCTAGATCAGCTGCGATTAGCGGTCCCGGGTTGCGGATGTTTATAGGAGAGCCACAAAAACACAAAGCCGACTAATCGGCATTAGTATGTCAGATTGGAAGAACGAGTCCCACGTTTCCGGGCGAAAAATTGTGCGCGACGATCATCTGGTAAAAGTGACCGCCGGCTGCGCCCAATGAGAAGGCCCAGGTGGAATCAGTGTCGCGAACCGAAACGGCAAGCTCGCCTTGAACGCAATGACTCCTGCAATTCCCACGCCCAGACTTGCGAATCCCACCTCTGCCTGAAACGGGCTGTTTTCCCAGCCGATAAACTTTGCCGCCACATCACCGAAGAACACGTGAAAGACGAAGTTGATCAGATTATTTATTCCAATCGCGAAAAGCAGATGGGTATGAGAGAAACGCTTCGCTCACTTCGCCGATTCGCAGCGGTTTTGGCTTATTACAGGAGCGATATTCCCGCGGCAATCAGACCGATGATAAAAAGGTCACGAAATAATTGCCGACGAAAAACCAAAGCCGAAGAGAATTTCGAGTCATCCATGGAGGCGATACTAATTTCGTCGCTCGAGGATTGTGAAGCGAAGAGTGCTCGCCAGCGTTTAACTTCCCGCAGACTCTGCCGGTCCGCTTTTTTCACCTGAAATTGCAAGTCAACACGAATGATTGGATCCGTCGGGCAGCACGATTGGGCCTTCCCATCGCAGAAACCCGGCCGGCGCGGGATTGGTCAGCCAGATTTTTGTGTCGGGGCACATTAACGAAGAATTTCGCGATGAACGGAATCTCCGGATGAATGATG
>ERZ1370068.10689-contig-9366_pt1 | contig 39330 bp, 40 predicted proteins | sample MGYA00561227_ERZ1370068 | MGnify/ENA primary metagenome ERZ1370068 (study PRJEB38410, sample SAMEA6850437) | metagenome | study: Metagenomic assessment of the ecological functions of the soil: analysis of the soil microbiota associated with the...
GTACTTCGTTGGTTATGTTGCTAATTGTGGACAGAGATGTCAATAACTGAGGATGGAGAGGAACGGAACATCATGGGCAAGCTCGAAGGAAGGGTCGCCGTCGTGACCGGAGGCACCACGGGCATTGGTCTCGCGACTGCCAAACGCTTCCGCGCCGAAGGCGCGCGTGTTCGCGACTGGCACGAACCCGCGACACTCGATCGCGCGCGCGCGAGCTCGACGGCGTCGCCGAGATCGTCGCGTCCGACGCCGGCGACGGGCCGGCCGTCCGTCGGTTGTTCGCGCACGTCGCCGAGCGCACTGGCGGACTCGACGTGCTCTTCATCAACGCCGGCATCCTGGGAGGCGGATCGATCGTGGACATGCCGGAAGACGCCTTCTGACGCGATCACTTCGCGTCAACGTGAAAGAGCCCGTGGCTGGCGCTCAAGGCCGCGATACCTCTCCTTCGGCGCGGCGGCGCGGTCGTGCTGAACGGATCCATCAACGGCCGGCTCGGCATGCCCGGCACGAGCGCCTACGCGGCCTCGAAGGGCGCCCTTCGCTCAGCTGGCTCGCGTCGCCGCGTCCGAGCTGGCGCCGCGCGGCGTGCCGGGTCAACGTGGTCAGTCCGGGGCCGACCAACTCCGGCATCGTCGAAAAACTGATGGGCGCGGAGGCGGCCGCGGCGAAGCGCGCCCGAGCTCGAAGGCGAAATTCTTCTCGGGCGAATGGGGACCACGGAGGAGATCGCAGCCGCCGTCGTGTTTCTCGCCAGCGACGAAGCGTCGTTCATCACGGGGGAGGAGCTCGTCGTCGACGGCGGCATGACACGCGTCTGAGCGCCCTCGCGCGATCCGGACGACGTCGTCGCTGGCGCGCCCAGTAGGACTCAGAACTTACGACCTTCAGGTCCGCAACCTGACGCTCTATCCAACTGAGCTATGGGCGCGCGAGAGGGAGAGCAGCCTACCCTCCCTGGCCGACGGAGGCGCCACCGGGGTTGTGGAGGTTTTCACAGCGCCGCCGCTCGCGCCCGCGCGACGTTCCGCGGCATGACGAACTTCGAGGGTTTCGACGCAGACGACGCGCGCCGGTTCAGCGACGCTGTGGCTTCCCGCCTGGACGGGAACCGGCCGGAATACCTGGTCTCGTTCTACACCGAGGACGCCTTCTACTCGGACCCCGCGATCCCGGAACGGGGTGCGCGGACGGCAGGCGCTGCTCGTCGTACTTCACACGGCTGCTGTGCCGCTTCCCCGACTGGATCTGGAGGCAGCGCGGCTCGCAGCCGCTGAAGGACGGCTTCCTGAACGGCTGGCATGCGACGATCGCGATGGGCGAGCGCGTGGTCGAGATCGACGGCGTCTGCAGCGTCCAGCTGCGCGGCGGGCTCATCTACCGCAACGTCGTCTCACTTCGACCGCAGCGAGCTGCTGACGGCGCTCGAGAAGAAGCCGCGCGCGTCCTGGTGGCGCCGCGAGGCCGTTCGCCCGCCTGGCTGGGCGTGGCGGAAGAGTGGGATTCGAACCCACGGTACCTTTCGAGTACACACGCTTTCCAAGCGTGCGCCTTCGACCGCTCGGCCATCTCTCCGGATCGAGCGCGCCGAGTATACGAATCCGGGTCTTCTCGAGCAGGCGGATCGCTACGCGAAACCGAGCGAGGGCCGCCCCGAGCGAGGTCGAAGCGGAGCGCGCAGCGAGCCGCAGGCGAGCGTAGTTCATCCGGAGAGGGAGGGATTCGAACCCTCGATACAGTTTCCCGTATCCAGGTTTAGCAAACCTGTGCCTTCAGCCGCTCGGCCACCTCTCCTGGAGGGCCAAGGCTAGGGCGAAGCCGGGTGCCACTGCCAGGCGAGGCCCCGGCTTGAGGTACCGAGGCGAGCCGCGCCGAGCGGGGCCGCAAGCGGCGCTGGGAGCGCGCAGCGAGCCGTAGGCGAGCAGAGTTCAATCTGTCGAGGGGCAATGCGGGCCCGCAGACCTGGCCGTTCCCCGGTGGCTTACACCGCCCTCGTCCGGCGCAGGACGGCCCAGTCGTTGATGCGGCAGTCGAGCGGAAACGGGGCCGCGGCGCCGAAGACGTTGCACAGGCTCGCGGTCGCGCGAGCGGAGCGGCTGGATTGGACAGGAACGACGCGCAGGGCGGCTTCTTGTCGAGTAACCGTGACGGCGCGCCGGTCCCGTCGACGTCGCCGCAGGTGCATGCGTCGCCGATCCGGTTGCCGTTCGGACCTGGCCGCGGTCGGGCGTGAACGGGCAGCGGTCGGTCGAGTCGAGGACGCCGTCGCCGTCGGAGTCCACGGGCGGACGATCGAGCGGCCTCGGCCACGGGCTGCTGCCGTAGCCGTACAGGTCGTCGCGGCCGGACGGGCCGACGTCGAGCGCGGCGTTCACCAGTGCGGCGCGGATCTGATTCGCAGTCAGGTTCGGCGCCTGCTGAAGCAGCAGCGCCGCCGCGCCCGCGACGACCGGCGACGCGAACGAGGTGCCCGCGACTGCGCTCCCGAACGAGAGGGTCGCCGTGCGATCGGGCGCGACCAGCTCAGGCTTGTGGCGGCCGTCGTTCGTGGGGCCGAGGCTCGAGAAGCGCTCGAGCAGCGGCGCGGGCAGATCGCTCCAGTAGTGACTGAGGGATCGCGCCGACCGCGAAGGCGCCGTGGGCGACGGCGGGGTCGACCATGCTCGAGGCGGGCACCTGCTTGGCGACTTCGACCGAGGCTGTCGGCGCTGGTGATCGTCAGGTCGAGGCCCGCGGTCGATCCGCTGAAGCGGTGAACGCCGACCGTGTGCGGGCGGTCGGCGACGACGTCCTGGAAGCACGCCTCCTCGATCGAGTCCGGTGGCCGCCGTCTGCCGGGTCTCGCTGAACGCCACCTGAACGCCCGACGCCGAGTACACGTACAGGTCGAGGTCGGTGAGGCGCGCCCGAGTGCTGCCAGGGGTACTGGTTCCAGTTCAAGGTCACGCACGCGAAGCGCGCTCGCTCTCCCAGGCCCAGCCGCTCGTCGTTGGGCGCGAACGAGAGCCAGCCGTCGCGCGTCCTCGTCGAGCCACGGGCCGCGCCAGTGCCGGGTACGCCCAGTTGCCCGCGCCCACCGCCCAGAACACTCCGTCGTCCGTCGATGCGAGGCGTTGATGAGCGCCGCTGATGTCGCCGTTGTCGTCGTAGTAGCTCGCGGCGAACCAGTTCACCGACAGGTTCGCGATCCGGATCCCGTGGCCGCGCACGTAGTCGAGCGCGTTCTCGAAGTCGAGCTCGTCGGCGATCAGGATCAGATGGAGCTGCGCGCCGGGCGCGACGTCGGCGAGCTGCTCCGGCGACGGCGGTGCCGTGCGCGCTGCCGGACTCCATGCCCGTTGCCGGAGAGGTCGACCTGCGATCGCGCTCGGCGGGATCTCGCCGCGCGGCCTTGGTCGCGCTCAGGGCCCATGAAGCCGACGTCGACGACCGCGACCGCGACGCCGCTGCCGTTGATCCCGAGCGCCTGCAGCGCCGGACGCGCCAGATCAAGCCGACCGCCTGCGACACGATCGGGCCCGTGCCCTTCGACGGGCACGGGCGTCTGCGGAAGCGCAGCCCGCGGACGCCCTCGAGCTCCGCCGCGCGGCGCAGCACCGCGGGGCGAGCCCGTGATCCGCAGCGCACGTCCGCGAGCGCCCGTCGATCCGCGCGCCGAGCGCGCGCAGCTCGGCGAGCGGCAGCGCATCGGCCCCGCGGCCCGCCGTCGGCCTCGACGATCACCTGCAGATCGTCACCATCCGGTGTGAGCGCCCGAGCCGCCCGAAGCCGCTGCCGCGAGTGCTCCATCCGAGCAACGCGCCGGATCCGCGAGCGCCCGAGCCAGCCGCCCCTCGACCCGAGCCTCCACGGCTCGTCGGCATCGAGCGAGGCTCGCTGCGCAGGAGCGCCACGACTCGAGCCAACACGCGACCAACGCGACAGGCCGAGCGAGGCCGCCCCGAGCGAGGCCGCAAGCGACGAAGGAGCGCGCAGCGAGGCGCAGCCGAGCGTAGTCACAAGAACCTGGCGGAGAGGGAGGGATTCGAACCCCGGACGCGTGAGCGCCTGCGGTTTTCAAGACCGCCGCCTTCGACCACTCGGCCACCTCTCCGCGTCCAGGATCCGCCGCGAGACCTACCGCCGCCGCAGGAGCGACCCCGTAGAATGGCCCAACCCGGCGACGCGCCGCAAAGAAAACCATGCTCGACCTGCGCTTCATTCGCGAAAATCTCGGATCTCGTCCGGCAGAACTGCCGCAACCGCGGGGTCGAAGTCGACCTCGGACGCGCTCGTGCGGCCTGGACGAAGCGCGCCGCGCGCTGATCGCCGAGCAGCAGGCGGTGCAGGAACAGCGCAACAAGCTGGCGCGCGACATGAAGGGCGGAAGCCGAGCGACGAGGAGCGCGCGCTCGGGAAGGAGTCTGAAGGAGCGCGAGGCTGCGCTCGAGGAAGAGCGCTCGAGCGCACGCGGGTCGAGCTCGCGCGCCTGCACACGCGGTGCCGAACCTCACCCACCCCGCCGCGCCGATCGGCGAAGACCGACGAGGACAACCGCGAGCTGCGCGTGTTCCGCGCGCACGCCTGACGTTCGCGCTTCAAGCCGCTCGACCACGTCGATCTCGCCGCGAAGCACGACCTGATCGACTTCGAGTCCGCGGCGAAGGTGACCGGGCCAGAAGTTCTACTACCTGAAGAACGAGATGGTGCTGATCGAGCAGGCGCTGATCCGCTTCTCGCTCGATCTCTTGCGCCAGCAAGGGCTACACGCTGTTCAGACGCCGGACCTCGCGCGCGCCTCGGTCGCCGCCGGCCTCGGCTTCAACCCGCGCGGCGCCGAGACCAACATCTACTCGATCGCGAACAGCGGACCTGGTGCTGGTCGGCACGGCCGAGATCACGCTCGGCGGCCTGCACCAGAACGAGATCCTCGACGGCGCCACGCTGCCGCGCCAGCTACTGCGGCCTGTCGCACTGCTTCCGCGTCGAGGGCGGCGCGCACGGGCGCGCCTCGCGCGGGCTCTACCGCGTGCACCAGTTCACGCAAGGTGGAGATGTTCGCGATCACGCCGGCCCGAGGAGTCGGACGCGATGCACGCGGAGCTGGTCGGGATCGAGGAGGAGATCTACCGCGCGCTCGAGATCCCGTTCCGCGTGGTCGACGTCTGCACCGGCGACCTCGGCGCGCCGGCCTACCGCAAGTACGACCTCGAGGCGTGGATGACCTGCCGCGGCGAGGGCGGCGGCTGGGGCGAGATCACGAGCACGTCGAACTGCACCGACTACCAGGCGCGCCGGCTCGGCGTGCGCTTCCGCGAGGGCGAGGGCGAGAAGACGCGCTTCTGCCACATGCTGAACGGCACCGCCGTCGCGCTGTCGCGCGCGCCGGTCGCGCTGCTCGAGAACCACCAGCAGGCGGACGGCTCGATCGCGATCCCGAAGGCGCTCCAGCCGTACACGGGCTTCGCGAGGATCGGCTGATGACCGGATCAGGCTAAAGAGGCTGGTGAAGCTGAACCAGCGCACGGCGTCGGCGAGCACCTCGCGCGCGCCGCGCGGCGGCGAAGCCGAGCTCCTCGCGGGTCTTGGTCGTGTCGAAGGGTCGGGCGTCGCGCGCGTGCAGCGCCGCTTCGCGCGCGACCAGCGGCGGCCGGTGCGTGACGTGGTCGGCGAGCCACTCGTTGGCGGCGCCGAGCGCGAGCACCAGCGCGTTCGGGCAGCGACGACCCGCGGCGCGGCGAATGCCGGTGAGCTCCGACAGGAGGCCGAGCAGCTCGCGCATCGACAGGTTGTCGCCGCCCAGCACGTAGTGCTCGCCGCTGCGCCCGCGCTCGAGCGCGAGCGCGTGGCCCGCGGCCGACGTCGGCGACGTGCACCACGTTCTGCGCCATCTCGAGGTACGCCTTCATGTGTCCCCGCAGAAGTGCACGATCAGCGAGCCCGTCGGCGTCGGCCGGCGGTCGCCGGGCCGAGCACCGTGGTCGGGTGCACGACGACCGCGGGCAGGCCCTCCGCGGCGGCGCGCAGCACGAGCGCCTCGCCCTGCGCCTTCGACGCGCGGTAGTGGCCGGGCGCGCGCGCGACGTCGGCGCCGAGCGTCGCGCCCGGTGCTGGTGTACACCAGCTTGCGACAGCCCTGCGCGCGCGCGGCCTCCAGCACGTGGCGCGTGCCGTCGACGTTGATCCGGTAGAACTGGCGCGGGTCCGGCAGCCAGAACGCGTAGCAGGCGGCGGTGTGCACCACCTCGTCGCAGCCCGCGAGCCCGGCGCGCACCGACGCAGGATCGAGCAGGTCGAGCTCGCGCGCGCTCGACCGGGACGTCGCGCCAGGTTCGCGCTGGTCGACGTCGCGGCCGCACAGCGCGATCGACCTCGCGGCCGCGCGCGCAGAGCGCCCGCACCACGTGCGCACCGACGAAGCCGTTCGCGCCCGTGACCGCGGTCGCCCCACGCGGACAGGCTACCAGACGCGGTGCAGGAGCAGGAGCGCGACGCGCGCCGGTCGCCGCGACCGACATCAGCGAGGCCGACACGCGCGCGCGAACGGGCCGCGCGCCGACGCTGACGCAGGATCGCGACCTTGCCGAGCGTCGTGAACACGGCGACGACCATGACGGCCAGGGTCGCCGGTCTCGAGCGGCGAGGTTGCCCGTTCTGCACCAGCCGCGCGACCGAAGCGCGGGCGCGTCCGCGCCGACCAGCGCCGCGAGCCGCGGACACCGCGTAGATGCCGACGTCGCCGAACTCCTGGCGCGCGTAGGCCGAGGAGCAGCGTCACCGACGCGTAGATCGCCGCGAAGCGTGATCGCCACGCGCATGGTCAGCGGGTTCTCGAACTGGTGGCGCTCGGGCGCCGCCTGCTCCGGCTGGTGGCGGGTGAAGCCGAGCACGAGCCCGACGATCACCATCGCCGCGAGCGGCAGCGCCACGCGCTTGGCGAGCGACGGGCTCGATCAGCACAGCATGAAGCCCATGCGCAGGAACGCGGTCGACGACGCCAGCGCGATCAGCGACTCGTAGTGGCGCGCGTGCGCCACGCCGCGGCCGGCGCGCGCGTAGGCGAGCGTCGCCGCGGTGCTCGAGACCAGCCCCGCGAGCAGGCCGCGTCACGATGTAGCTCGCCTGGCCCGCGCGCACGCGCATCAGCACGTAGCCCGCGAACGAGAGACCCGAGATCAGCACGACCATGCGCCACACGTCGCGCGGGCGCAGCACGCCGAAGGTCGGGTCGATCGGCGAGTCGGGCAGGAGCGGCAGCACGATGCCGGTGATCACCAGGAAGCGGATCAGCGCCTCCCATGTCGGCGGGCGAGAGCAGGTCCGCGACGCGGTGCAGCGCGCGCTTCGAGCGCAGCAGCGTGACCATCGCGATCGTGATGACGGTGGCGACCAGGAGCTCGCCGCTCTGCGCGAGCGCGCCGATCGCGAACGTGCACAGGCTCGCGGTCTCGGTCGTGTAGCCCGGGTCCGCGTTCTTCTCGCTGTCGAAGCGGTAGCGCAGGATCAGGAACACGCGCGTCGGCGACGAAGATCGCGACCGCCAGCAGCGGGTGCACCGCGTTCGCGACCAGCACCGGCCAGCGCGCCGAGCAGCGCGGTGAACGCAAAGGTGCGTAGCCCCGGGAAGTCCTTCTCGCCCTGGCTCTCGGTCTGCGCGACCTGGCGCTCCAGGCCGACCAGCGCGCCGAGGCAGAGCGCGACGAAGGTGGGCAGCAAGGTCGGCAGCGCTTCCGGAATGAGCTTCCCTCCCGCTCGAGCCCGCCGCGAGCGGACTCCAAGGTGCAGGATCGGCTAGGGTGGCGCCATGCTTCACCCGTCCATCCGCACGAGCGCATCGCCGCCAACGGCCTGCGCTTCCACGTGTCTCGCCGCCGGCCAGGGCGACCGCCTCGCGCTCTGCCTGCACGGCTTCCCGAGCTCGCCTTCTCGTGGCGCCACCAGCTGCCGGTGCTGGCGGAAGAGGGCTGGCTCGCGTGGGCGCCCGACCTGCGCGGCTACGGCGAGACGGATCGCCCCGTCGGCCGCGAGCGAGTACGCGATCGAGAAGCTGATGGACGACGTCGCCGGCGCTGATCGACGCCTCGGGCGCCCGCGAGACGCTGCTCATCGCGCCACGACTGGGGCGGCGTGATCGCCTGGCTGTTCGCGATCCGCCGCATCCGCCCGCTCGTCGCGGCTGGCGATCATGAACCTGCCGCACCCCGCATGCTTCGAGCGCGCGCTGCGCGCGCGGCTGTGCGCCAGCGGCTGCGCTCCTGGTACGTGCTGTTCTTCCAGATCCCGTGGCTGCCCGAGCAAGCTGCTCGCCGCGCGCAGCGCGCGCGCGATCGGGAACGCGTTCCGCGAGCATGGCGGTGCACAAGGAGAACTTCCCGACGAGGTGCTCGACGTGTACCGGCCGCGCCGCGCTCCAGCCCGGCGCGCTCACCGCGATGATCAACTACTACCGCGCGCTCGTCTCGGGCGGCGGCACACCGCCGCCAGCGCAGCCTCGGCTACCCGAAGCTCGACACGAAGACCTTGATCGTCTGGGGCGAGCAGGACACCGCGCTCGACATCACGCACCCTCGACGGCACCGAGGAGTTCGTGACGAACCTCGAGCTCCACCGCCTGCCCGACGCCTCGCACTGGGTGCAGCAGGACGCGCCCGGAGAAGGTGAACGAGATCCTCAGGAAGTGGCTGCGTCTGCGAGCCACCCTTCCACCCGCAAGGAGAGGCGAGCACGTCCACAGTCGTGCAACGCGCCGGGCCGGAGCGAGGAGCGGGGTAGGCTTCGCAGCGAGTCCGCGAGCGAGAAGGGACCCAGCGACGAGTCCCGCGCCCGCGCGACGGCGCACAAGGTCTTAGGGGGCGGGCCATGAGCGATGCAGCCGCGTCCGCGGCGAGCTGCAGCACGTTCACGTCCGGCATGGTTCACGAGCGAGACGACCCAGCGGCAGCGCGTCCTGCGGCATGACGCCGAGCAGGATCACGCCGCGCGGCGCAGGTGAACAGGACGATGCGCTCGAACGAGCCGGGCTCGCTCGGCTGCACGTCGTCGCGCGGCGGCTGGAAGAACATGACCGCGACCACGCGCAGGTAGTAGCCGAGCGACAGCGCGCTGTTCAGCACCGCGATCACGACCAGCCAGACCAGCGACGTGTTCCCGGCCGCGAGCCCCCTGCTGCACCGCGGAGCTGAACAGCAGGAACTTGCCGACGAAGCCGGCGGTCGCGGGCATGCCGAGCAGCGAGAACATGCAGATCGACATGACGACCGCGAGGAACGGGCGCGTCTGCACGCAGGCCCGCGAGGTCGTCGATCGCGTCGTACTCGCGGCCGTCGCGCGCGAGCACCGACGACCACCGTGAACGCGCCGATCGTCATGAACGTGTAGCTGAGCAGGTAGAACAGCACCGCGCCGCGTGCCGGCCTCGCCGCCGACCAGCACGCCGATCAGCAGGTAGCCCGCGTGCGCGATCGACGAGTACGCGAGCATGCGCTTGGTGTTGCGCTGGATCAGCGCCATCACGTTGCCGACCGATCATGCGTGAGCACCGCGAGCAGCCAGAGCACGCGCGCGAGCGCGTCCGCGGCGGGCGCGAGCGCGACCGAGACCACGCGCACGAGCGCGCCGAACGCGGCGACCTTCACGGTCGTCGCCATGAAGCCGCGACACCGTGGTCGGCGCGCCTTCGTACGCGTCGGGCGCCCACTGGTGGAACGGCACCGACGAGATCTTGAAGCGAGCCCGACCAGCGACGAGCCCCGCGCCGCACAGGTCGAGCGCGTTCTCGGGGTCGAAGCTGGTCGCGATCTCCGTCAGCACGAGCGACCCGGTCGCGCCGTAGAGCAGCGACGAGCCGTACAGGAGCAGTCCCGACGCGAACGACCCGATCAGGAAGTACTTCACCGCCGACTCGTTCGAGCGCAGCGACGCGCGCCGGAAGCCGGCGAGCGCGTACACCGGGATGCTCATCAGCTCGAGCGAGAGGAACAGCATGAGCAGGTCCGAGGCCGCGGCCAGGAACATCATCCCGGTGACCGACGACAGCACCAGGGTGTAGAACTCGCCCCAGTTCGAGTGGACGTGCTCGAGGTACTTCGAGCTCGCGAGCACGGTGAGCATCGCGCCGATCAGCACGATCGCGCACAGGAACAGCGCCACGCCGTCCATGCGCACCATCGGGTTCTCGGGGTTGAAGGTGCGGACCGGCTGGCCGAAGGCGTTCATGGTGAGCAGCAGCGCGACCGCCAGGAACGCCGAATGACGCGTCGCCAGGTAGGTGCCGCGGCGCGCGGCGCTCATCGGCTGGCCGAGCACGCTGCCGCGCGCGGATCAGGAACACCTCGAACATCGGCAGGACCAGCACGCCGAGCGCCACCGGCATCATCGGCGCGACCGCCCAGACGTCGATCTGCGGGATCACCTCGCCACCTCTGGACCGCGAAGCGCGGCCGTCGCCTGCGCGGCCCTCGGGCGTGAGCCGCGATGTCCGGCGCGCGCCGGCTCATGGTCTCGAGCAGCTCCGTCACCGCGCGGTCCATCGGGTTGGTGAAGGTCGACGGGTGCACGCCGATCCAGATCATCGGGATCACGAGCGCCACCGCGACCAGCTTCTCGCGCGGCGACAGGTCGAGCAGGACCTTCGGTTCGCCTCGTGCACGAGCGGGCCGAAGAACACGCGCCGCACCGCCCACAGCATGTACACCGCCGAGAGGATCACGCCGCTCGTCGCGATCACCGCCGACCAGCGCAGGCTGCGAGAACGCGCCGAGCAGGATCAGGAACTCGCCGACGAAGCCGTTCAAGCCGGGCAGCCCGACCGAGCTCATGGTCGCGATCACGAAGAACGCGGCGAACACCGGCATGACGCGCGCGAGCCCGCCGAACGCGTCGAGATCGCGCACGTGGCGGCGCTCGTAGATCATGCCGACCAGGATGAAGAGCGCGCCCGTCGAGACGCCGTGGTTCACCATCTGCAGCACGCGCGCCCGTGCACGCCCTGCGGGTTCAACGCGAACAGGCCCAGCACGATGAAGCCCATGTGCGAGACCGACGAGTAGGCGACGAGCTTCTTGACGTCGCTCTGCACCCACGCGACCAGCGCGCCCGTAGACGATGCCGATCAGCGCGCAGCCCGACGATCCACGGCGCGTACGTCGACGGCGGCCTGCGGGAAGAGCGGCAGCGCGTAGCGCACGAAGCCGAAGGTGCCGAGCTTCAGCAGCACGCCCGCGAGCACCGCCGAGCCGGGCGTCGGCGCCTCGACGTGCGCGTCGGGCAGCCAGGTGTGGAACGGGAACATCGGCACCTTGATCGCGAACGCGAGCGCGAACACGCCGAACAGGAAGCCCTGCCGCTGCCACCACGCGCCGCCCTCGGTCGGGATCGACAGGTCGAGGAGGCCGCTCGCGCGGCGCCACGCCGTAGTACTCGAAGGTGAGCGAGCCGAACTGCTGCTGGTGCAGCCACGCCAGCACGACGATGCCCACCAGCATGAGCAGGCTGCCCACCATGGTGTAGATGAAGAACTTCACCGTGGCGTAGATCCGTCGCGCGGCCGCCCCAGATCCCGATGATGAAGTACATCGGGATCAGCATCGTCTTCCCAGAACACGTAGAACAGGAACAGGTTCAGCGCGAAGAACGCGCCGAGCATGCCGGTCTGCAGCGCCAGCATGAAGAACAGGTAGCGAGCGCACGCGCTTCGTGATGTCGGTCCACGACGCGAGCAGCACGACCGGCAGGAGGAAGCTCGTCAGCGCCGCGAGCAGCAGCGCGATGCCGTCGACGCCCATCGAGTAGTGGATCCCGTAGTCGGGGATCCAGGCGACCCGCTCGACGAACTGCTGGCCGCTCGCCGCCGGGTCGAAGCGCTGCCAGAGCAGGATCGTGAGCGCGCGCCGACGAGCGACGAGCCGAGCGCGCCCACTTCCAGACCGACCTCGGGCAGGCGCACGACCCACTCCGCCCAGCGCCGAGCGCGAGCACCGTGGCGAGCGGCAGGAAGGTGATCACCGCTGAGCAGGTGCGCGTCGAGCAGCGTGGCGAGCGCGAAGTCCATCAGGCGCCCCGCACCAGCCAGCCGATCAGGATCGCGCCGCCGACCAGCATCACGAACAGTGTACGACTGCGCGTAGCCGGTCTGCGCGTACTTGAGCGCGTCGTCGGCGATCGCGCAGGAACGCGCGCGCGACGCCGTTCACGCCGATGCCGTCGATCAGGCCCTGGTCGATGCCGCGCGCCAGCACGCTGCGCGAGAGGCCCCGCAGCGGGCGCACGATCAGCGCGCCGTAGAGCTCGTCGATCCGGTACTTGTCGCGCACCAGCTCGTAGAGCGGGCGGATGCCGGCGGCGATCTTCGTCGGGCAGGTCGCGGCGCACGTAGTAGAGCAGCGTCGCCAGGCCGATCCCCGCGAAGCCGACCAGGGTGGTCGCGAACGCGAGCCCGAGCTCGGTCGCGTGGTCGATCTCGTGCACCGGCGACGGCGCCACCGACTGCAGGAAGTGGTGCAGGCTGTTCGACTGCGGCACGCCCGACGAGCTCGCCGTACACGTCCGGCAGGCCGATGAACCCGCCGAGCGACGGCGAGGACCGCGAGCACCACGAGCGGCGCCACGATCCAGCCCGTCGACTCGTGCACGTGATCGCGCGTGTGGTGGTCCGCGCGCGCACTCGCCGGTGAACACCAGGTAGTAGAGCCGGAACATGTAGAACGCGGTGAGTCCGGCGGTCACCAGCAGCCGATCAGCCAGATCCACGCGTTGCCCGGAATCCTGTGCGCCTCGTGCGCGGCGAGCAGGATCTCGTCCTTCGAGAAGAAGCCCGAGAACGGCGGCACGCCGGAGATCGCGAGCACGCCGACCAGGAACGTGAACCAGGTCCACGGCATGCGCGTGCGCAGGCCGCCCATCTTGCGTGATGTCCTGCTCGTGGTGCATGCCCAGGATCACCGAGCCCGCGCCCAGGAAGAGCAGCGCCTTGAAGAAGGCGTGCGTCATCAGGTGGAAGATCGCCGCCGCTGTAGCGCCGCGACGCCCGGCGCCGACGAACATGAAGCCGAGCTGGCTCACCGTGGAGTACGCGAGCACCTTCTTGATGTCGGTCTGCGCGATGCCGATCGTCGCCGCGAACAGCGCGGTGAGCCGCGCCCGTCCACGCGACCGTCGCCTGCGCGCCCGGCGCGAGCGAGTACGCGAACGACATGCGGCAGACCATGTACACGCCCGCGGTCACCATGGTCGCGGCGTGGATCAGCGCCGAGACCGGCGTCGGGCCGGCCATCGCGTCGGGCAGCCACACGTAGAGCGGGATCTGCGCCGACTTGCCGCACGCGCCGACGAACAGGCACAGGCACGCGAGCGTGGAGCAGGCCCCCAGCTCGGGAAGCCGGGCAGGAACGAGAGCCAGCCCGGCAGCGCGACCGCGCGCTCGGCGAGCAGGCCGACGTTCGCGGCCATCTCGCGGAACTCCACCGTCGGCACGCCGGCCGTCCGCGAACGACCAGAACAAGCAGGAAGATCCCGAGCAGGAAGCCGAAGTCGCCGATCCGGTTCACGACGAACGCCTTCTGACCCGCGGTCGGCGTTCGCGTCGTCCAGGTACCAGAAGCCGATCAGCAGATAGGAGCAGAGCCCGACGCCCTCCCAGCCGACGAACATCACCAGCAGGTTGTCGCCGAGCACGAGCATCAGCATCGAGAACGTGAACAGGTTCAGATACACGAAGAAGCGCTGGAAGCCGCTTGTCCTCGCGGTGGTCGTCGTCCATGTAGCCGACCGCAGTAGATGTGGATCAGCGAGCCGACGCCGGTGACGACCAGCACCATCACCGCCGAGAGCGGATCGAGCAGGAACGAGAGCTCGGCGTGGAAGTCGCCCGCCGAGATCCAGGTGTAGAGGTTGTCGACGAAGCAGCGCTGCTCGGCCTCGAGGCCGTCGCGAGCGCGAACACCTGCGCGACCGCGATCGCGAACGACGCGATCGGCGCGCCCACCGCAGAGCGCGATCACGACGCGCGCGCGGCAGCTCGCGTCGGCGCGAACACGAGCCACGCGCCGGAGGTCAGCGCGGCGAGCAGCGGCAGCAGCGGGATCCAGCGCAGCAGCTCGTTCGTGTGCTCGGTCAGCGTCTCTACCACTTCATCTGGCTCGCGTCTTCGATGTTCACGGTGTCGCGGTTGCGCACCAGGCTGATGATGATCGCGAGCCCGACGGCGACCTCGACCGCGGCCACCACCATCACCATGAACGCGAAGATCTGGCCCTGGTCGTCGCCGATCTCGCGGCTGAACGCGACCAGCGACAGGTTCGCGGCGTTCAGCATCAGCTCGATGCGACATGAACATCACGATCATGTTGCGGCGCGGTGAGCACGCCGACCACGCCGATCATGAAGATCAGCGCGGCGACGACCTGAACTGGAACGGCGACGACGTCGCCCATCAGTCGAGCCTCTTCTTGGCGGGAGCACCACCGCGCGCGATGATCCCGGCGAGCAGCAGCAGCGCCGGCGACCTCGCACCGCGCAGCACGTAGTCGGTGTAGAGCGCCCGCCGATCGCGCGCGTCGTGCCGTAGCTCGGCGTCGACGTCCGGCCAGGGCTGCGCGCCCGCGTCGCGAGCACGCGCACCAGCACAGAGCACCGCGAGCGACGAGCGCCGCGCCGGCGATCTTCACCAGCGGCTGCGCGCTCCGCGCCTGACGTGCCGCTGCCGCGCAGGTTGAGCAGCATGATCACGAACAGGAACAGGCACGACGATCGCGCCCGCGTAGACCATCACCTGGATCAGCCCGACGAACTGCGCCTCGAGCAGGACGTAGAGCCCGCGAGCGCGAGCATCGACACGACCAGGTTCAGCGCCGAGTTGATCGGGTTGCGCACGTTCCCGACCACGCCGACCGCCGCCGCCCAGCGCCGCGACCGAGAAGATCCAGAACAGCGTCGCTTCATTTCGCCGGCGACCTCCTGCACGATCAGGATCCCGAGCGCCGGTCAGCACGATGTTCGCGAGCGACGAGCGGCAGCAGGATCTTCCAGCCCAGGTTCATCACCTGGTCGTAGCGGAAGCGCGGCATGCGTCCAGCGGATCAGCATCTGGAAGCAAGATCAGCGCGATGACCTTGCCGAAGAACACGTGCACGCGCGAGCAGCATCGCGATCAGGTTGCGCGATGTTCGCGCCGAACTGCGAGAGCCGACGGAAGATCGATCAGCGCTCGTCGGACAGCCACGGCAGCGACCAGCCGCCGAGGAACATGCGCCGCGAGCAGGCCGAGATCACGACGACCTCGATCCACTCGCCCATCATGTACAGGCCCGAACTTCATGCCGCAGTACTCGATGAAGTAGCCGGCGACGATCTCCGACTCGCCCTCGGGCGTGTCGAACGGCGCGCGCTTGTTCTCGGCCATGAGCGCGGTCAGGAACATGAAGAAGGCGAGCGGCTGCAGGACGATCCCCCACATCGGCAGCGTGATCCAGTCGATCCAGCGCGTTGCCGGCGCGACCCAGCCGAGGTGCTCCAGGAAGCCGAGCACGCGGAAGGTCTCCTGCTGCGCGACGCCCATGTCGGTGAGCTTGCAGCGTGCCGAAGATCATGAACAGGCCGATCGACGGCGACGCCCATCGCGACCTCGTACGAGATCATCTGCGCCGAGACGCGGATCGAGCCGAGCATGCCCCAGTTGTTGTTGCTCGCCCAGCCGGCGAGCATCGAGCCGTAGGTGGCGATCGAGCCGATCGCGAACAGATACAGGACGCCGTAGTCGAGGTCGGCGGCGACCAGCGTGAACGTCGCGCCCCACATCTCGTACGTCGCCGCCGTAGGGGATCACCGCGAAGCTGATGATCGCCGGCACGTCGCCGCGATGAACGGGCTGATCAGGTGGATGAAGCGGTGCGCGCCCGTCGGCATCGTGTCTTCTTTGGTGATCATCTTGATCGCGTCGGCCAGCGGGTGCATCAGGCCGAGCACCTTGAAGCCGAGCGATGTCGTCGCGCGGTTGGCGCCGATGCGGTCCTGCATGAGCGCGCTCTGCTTGCGCTCGACCCAGGTCATGACCGGCGCGAAGCACCAGCACGCATCAGCTACGAAGATGAAGAGCGAGACGAAGATCGGATGGACGTCGCCACTCAGCGCGCGCTCGCGGCGCCGGCGCCGCGCCGTGCGCGCCTCGCCGATCTCGGCCGAGCGCCTCGCGCTCGGCGAGCGCCTCGAACGCCGGCTCCGACCGACCGGGCTCGAAGCGCTGCACGAGCCCGTCGGCGTTGGTGAAGCGTGCCGCGCTTCTCGAGGAAGGTGCGCGCGGGCAGCACCACGTCGCGCGCGCGCCGAGCAGCGCGGACTCGTGCGAGTCGATCAGCACGACGCGGCGCACGTCGCGCGAACGCCGCGGCGTGCAGTCGTGTGACCGAGCACGATCGCGAGCCCGCGCGCTGCGCCAGCTGAGTCGCTCGACTCGTCGACCATGCCGAGCGCCGCGGCAGCCTGCGGCGTTGGGCGCCTTCTCGGCCTCGATCAGGATCTCGTCGGACTCGCCGCGCGGCACCGCGAAGCGCGCCGTGCCCGGCGCCGAGCTGCCGCCAGGAAGTCGCCGGAACGCCTCGAGGTCCTCGTTCGACGCGAACGGCGACGCCACGCCGACGATCTGCCGTCGCCGCGGCGCGCGCCTCGCGCAGCAGCTCGCCGCGCGCGCGCGCGCCGCCGTCGACGCGCGCTGGCCTTCGCCGTCGGCGCGCGCGTGCGCGCAGCCGGCCCTGCGCCGTTCAGCTTGTACGACATGCGGCCGTGCGTCGCACATCCAGGTCTCGTTCACCGCGTCGTTCCGGCGCGGCACGTAGCGGTAGACCTTGTTGTTCGAGCGCGACGCCGATGATGTTGCAGCCGCGCGCGCACTGGTTGCAGACGCTCGTCGACGTCGTCCAGGAACCAGACGCGGATCTTGAAGCGGAAGTCGCTTGCGTGGTGAGCGCGCCGACCGGGCAGATGTCGGCGACGTTCATCGAGTAGGCGTTGTCGAGCGGCGTGCCCGGGAACGGTCTCGAGCAGCGACTCGTCGCCGCGGCCGAACACGCCGAGCTCGCCGGTCTTCGGGCACCTCGCGGCAGAAGCGCACGCAGCGGCGGCACAGGATGCAGCGCTCCTGGTCGAACACGATCGTCGGGCCCGAGGTCGACGCGCCTTCTTCGCGGGCCGGCGCGGCTCGCGCGTGCGCGCGCTCGCCGCACGCCGTACTCGAACGCGTAGTCCTGCAGCTTGCACTCGCCGGCCTGGTCGCAGATCGGGCAGTCGAGCGGGTGGTTGATGAGCAGGAGCTCCATCACGCCTGCGCGCGCGTTCTCCACGCGCTCGCGTCGGCGTGTGCACCTTCATGCCGTCGGTGACCGGCGTGTTGCAGGCGATCTGGAGCTTCGGCATGCCCTCGATCTCGACCTGGCACAGCCGGCACGAGCCGTCGATCGAGAGCTTCGGGTGCCAGCAGTAGTGCGGGATGTCGACGCCGTTCATGAGCAGGCCGAGATCGTCGATCGCCTGCAGGATCGTGCGGCCCTCGGCGACCTCGTACTCGCGTCCGTCGACGGTGAGCTTCGGCATCGCTAGAGCTCGAAGCTCTCGGGGAAGGGGCACTTCTCTCGCGGATGTGCGCCTCGAAGTCGTCGCGGAAGTGGCGCAGCAGGCCCTGGATCGGCCAGGCCGCGGCGTCGGCGAACGCGCAGATCGTCTGGCCCTCCATCAGTGCCGGCGACGTCGTGCGAGCAGCGTCGAGGTCGTCGGCGCTGCCGCGCGCCGCTGCTCGATGCTGCTCGCACAGCTTGTGGATCCAGCCGGTGCCCTCGCGGCACTGCGTGCACTGGCCGCACGACTCGTCGCGGAAGAAGTACGCGATGACGCAGCGCGACGCGCACCATGCAGGTGGTCTCGTCCATCACCATGACGCCGCCGGTGCCGAGCGTGGCGCCTTGCGCGCGCGCAGGAACTCGTCGGCCATCGGCACGTCGAGCTCGCCGGCCGGCAGGATCGGCATCGACATGCCGCCGGGCATCACGCCCCTTGAGCTGCGCCCGCCGCGACGCCGCCGGCAGTGCTCGAGCACCTCGCGCAGCGGCGTGCCGAGCGGCAGCTCGTAACAGGCCCGGGCGCTCGACGTGGCCCGAGACGCCGAAGAGCGTCGTGCCCGGGCTCTTCTCGGTGCCGACGCGCCTTGAACCACTCGACGCCGCGCTCGAGGATGAACGGCACGTGCGCGAAGGTCTCGACGTTGTTCACCGTCGTCGGCAGGCCGAACGCGCCGTACTGCGCCGGGAACGGCGGCTTCTTGCGCGGCTGGCCCTTCTTGCCCTCGAGCGACTCGAGCAGGCCCGTCTCCTCGCCGCAGATGTACGCGCCGGCGCCGCGTGTGCACGACGATGTCGTGCTCGAAGCCCTTCTTGCCGAAGCACGCTCTTGCCGAGGTAGCTTCTTCGCGTACGCAGCTCCGCGACGGCGCGACTCGAGCGCGCGCGATCGGCTGCGCTGTACTCGCCGCGCACGTAGACGAAGCTGCGCTTCGCGCCGGTCGCCCAGGCGGCGATCAGGATGCCCTCGAGGATCTGGAACGGGCCGCGCTCCATGATCATGCGGTCCTTGAACGAGCCCGGCTCCGACTCGTCGCGCGTTGCACGACGATGCAGCTTCATGCGGTCGCCGGTCTTCGGCATGAAGCTCCACTTGAGCCCGGTCGCGAAGCCCGCGCCGCCGCGGCCGCGCAGGCCCGACGGCCTTCACCAGCTCGGTCACTTCGCTCGGGCGCCAGCGCGAGCGCCTTCTTGATGCCCGCGAAGCCGCCGCGCGCCTCGTAGCCCTCGAGCGTGTCGATACGCGTCGTCGCCGTAGTGCTCGGACAGGTAGTTCGTGACGTACGGGCTCGCTCGACCACGCCCTACTCCAGCCCGTCGACGATGCGCCGCGCGTCCGCGAAGTCGAGGTTCTCGTGGTACACGCCGTCGATCGCGCAGCATCGGGCGCGGTGCCGCACGAGCCCAGGCACTCCTCGTGGCCGAGCGTGATGCGCCCGTCCGTCGTGGTCTCGCCGGCGTGCACGCCGAGGTGCGCCTCGAGCCCGCGCAAGCAGCGACGCGCGCGCCGCGCAGCGAGCACGGCAGGTTCGTGCACACGTACACGTGATGCCGGCCCTGCGGCTCCGTGTAGAACATGTTGTAGAAGGACAGGACCTCGTAGACCTCGACGGGCGCGATCTCGAACAGCGCCGCGAGCTCCTTCGCGCCGTCGCGGGATCGACCCAGCCCTTCTCGGCCTGCACGCAGGTAGATCGCAGGCAGCAGCGCGCCGCGCTTCTGCGGGTAGCGCTCGAACAGCGCTTCGATCTGCGCGCGCGTCTCGGGCCTCACGCAGCTCACTCCCACTCGAGGCCGCCGCGCAGCCACTCGTACGCGAGACCGACGGCGAGCACCGCCAGGAACGGCAGTCATCACCGCGAGTCCGTACCAGCCGAGGTCCCTGAAGACGACGGCCCACGGGAACAGGAACACCACCTCGACGTCGAAGATGATGAACGAGACGGCGACCATGTAGAACTTGATCGAGAAGCGCTGGTTGGGCGACGCAAGTTGGTGTTCGCCGCACTCGAACGGCTCCTGCTTCTCCGGGAACACGAGCTTCGGGCCGAGCAGCGTGGTGGCCGCGAGGAAGCGCGAGCACCGCGAGCCGAGCCGAGCAGCGGTGAAGAATCCGAGACCTGCGTACTCGCCCATCCGGACGCCCCACTCCGTCGATCGCTACCGACGAGGACTGCCCGGATTTCCTCGTAAAGGCGCGGCTAGCGTGGAAGGCGCTGCCGACGCTGTCAACCGCGACAGAGGGCGCGAGCGAGGGCCGCCCCGAGCGAGCCCGCAAGCGAAGCGCGCAGCGAGCCGCAGGCGAGCGATGTATGCTCAGGAGTGAGTGCAGAGAACCCAGTGCCGCTGCGCGGTGCTCGGCGCCGGCAGCTTCGGCACCTGCCTCGCGATCCTGCTCGCCGAGAAGGGCTACGCGGTCGACCTGTGGGCGCGCGACGCGCGTGGCCGACGGCGATCGCCCGCGAGCGGCGCAACCCGCGCTACCTCTCGGACTTCGAGCTGCCCGCGTCGGTGCGCGCGACCACCGTCGCTCGAGCAGGCGCTGGCGGACAAGGAGCTGGTGAGTCTCCGGTGGTGCCGAGCCACGCGCGTGCGCGAGGTGTGGGACCAGGCGGCGGACTCTCCTGCGGCCGGACGCGCTGGTCGTCTCGGCGTCGAAGGGCATCGAGGTCGGCACGGGCAAGCTCTGCTCGGACGTGCTCGATGGAGATCCTGCCGGCTCGGCGCACGACCGGCTCTGCTTCCTGTCGGGGCCGAGCTTCGCGCGCGAGATCGCCGAGCGGCGGCCCGACCGCGGTCGCGCTCGCCTCGCGCAACGAGAACTACGCCGATCGCCGGCGCAGGCGCTGATCTCGTCGCCCCAGTTCCGCTGCTACACGAACGCCGACGTGGTCGGCGTCGGAGCTCGGCGGCGCGCTCAAGAACGTCATCGCGATCGCCGTCGGCGTCGCCGACGGCATGGAGTCAGGGCCTCAACTCGCGGGCGGCGCTGATCACCCGCGGGCTCGCCGGAGATGACGCGGCTCGGCGTCGCGCCTGGGCGCGAACCCGGTCACCTTCCTCGGGCTGTCCGGCGTCGGCGACCTGGTGCTGACCTGCACGGGCGACCTGTCGCGCAACCGGCGGGTCGGGCTCGAGATCGGGCGCGGCCGGAAGGTCGCGGAGGTTCTCGCCGGACTGCACGCAGGTCGCCGAGGGCGTGCGCACCGCCAAGTCCGCCTACGAGCTGGCGCAGAAGCACGGCGTCGACATGCCGATCACGACCGGCGTCTACCTGACGCCTGTTCGAGGGCAAGGACCCGTTCGAGGCCGCCCTCCAGCTGCGCTCGCGCCAGCTCAAGAGCGAGATCGAGTAGCGGATGAGGCGCGCGACGCCGCTCCGCGCCGCGGTCCTCGCGGCCGCATCGCTCTGGCTCGCGGGCTGCGGGCCGAAGCTGGTCCGCGCAGCGCATCTACGACCAGCCGGCGGCGCGGCGTCGAGATCCGCCACCGCGAGCAGGGCGGCGAAGTGATCGCGCGCGGCTACTCGCACCCGGCCACGATCTCCGACGTGCGCGATCGCGCACATCCTCGGCGAACCTGACCTTCGAGGACAAGGACGAGAAGCAGCGCCCGGTGATCCGCTCCGCCGACACCTACGCGCTCGGCAGAGGGATCACGAAGGCGCTCGAGCAGGCGACGCCCCGACGACGAGGTCGCGGCGGCCGCATTCCCGACCGACCGGCAGCTCGCCATCTTCAGCGACAACCGGGTGACTGCGTTCCGCGTCTTTCTCGAGGGCGACGACCTGAAGTTCGAGTTCTGTCCTGGTCGAGGCGCCGCTCGAGAAGGACGGCAGCAAGATGAGCGTACCGCGAGTGGGAGATTCCGGCCGAGCCGTCGACCACGGCGCCGGTCTTCAAGCTCGTCCCCGGCCAGGCGCAGACGCGGATGGGGCCCAACGGCGTCTCGGTGGCGTGGCGCGACGACTACTTCCGCAAGCCGGTGACGCGCGGCAGCGACAAGGCGACGACGTCGAACGGTGCTGATGGAGCTCCCGCCCGAGAAGACCGAGGGCGCGACCGCGCCGGCGAAGTCCGCGCTCCCGCCCAGCCTGTCCGGATCGAGCAGATCCGCGCGCTCGACGAGGCCGACGCCGACCGCGCGAGCGGTCAGATCACCGAGGTCGCCACGTACCAGCACGCCCGCCGGCTCATCCTCGAGGGCAAGCTCGACGAGGCGGGCTACGGGTACGACAGCCGTGAGCGCGCGCCGCGTGCACATCGACACCGATCCCGGGCTCGACGACCTGCTCGCGCTCGCGTTCGCGTTCGGCTCGCCCGAGCTCTCGGTCGAGGGCCTGACCACCGTGGCCGGGCAACGCCGCGCTGCCGGTCGTGACCGAGAACGCGCGGCGCTTCTGCGCGCTGGCCGTGCGCGCGCAGGTGCCGCTCGGCGTCGGCGCGAACGCGCCGCTCGCGCTGACTCCGATCGACGCCACCCACTTCCACGGCAAGGACGGCCGGCGCGGCACGCCCTGCCCGCGGTCGACGAGCGCGAGCTCGCCGTCGGCGCGCGACGTGCTGGAAGCGAGCCTGCTGCGAGCGCGAGGTCGCGGCGGTGATCGCGCTCGGGCCGCTCACTAACGATCGCGACACCTGGCGGTCGAGGACGCGGCGCTGTTCGCGCGCGCCGAGGTGATCTGGATGGGCGGCACGCTGGGGCCGGGGAACGTCACGCCCAAGGCCGAGTTCAACGCCTACGCCGACCCGCGCGCGCTGAAGCTCGTGCTCGCGTCGGGAGTGCGGCTGCGCGTGGTCGGGCTCGACGCGACCCGCACGGTGGCGGTCGGCGAAGCCGAGCTCGCGCGCGCCGGGATCGAGTCGGGCCGCGCGCGCGAGTTCTGGCCGCCGCGCTGCGCGCGCTGTGCGGCGCCGAGCGCGAGCTCTCGGCGAGGCGAAGGCGCGTGCTGCACGACCCGTGCGCGGTCGCGGCCGCGTTCGCGCCGGAGCTCTTCGCGTTCGCGCCGCGCGCGCTCGAAGTGAGCGAGCGCGAGAGGCGGCGAGCGCGGCCGGCTGCGCGAGCGCCCGGGCGCTGCGCCGAACGCGCGAGTACGCCGACACGCGCGGAGTCCGAGAAGGTCGTCCGCCTCTTCGTCGAGCGGATCGCGCGCTGGGCGGCGCCGGCCATGAGCGAGCGCTTCGACTTCCACACCCACACGCGCGTCTCGGACGGCAGCCTCAGCCCGACCGAGCTCGTCGAGCGCGCGGCACGCGAACAAGGTCACCGGCTTCGCGCTCACCGATCACGACACGGTCGGCGGCGTCGCGGAGGCGCGCGCAGCCGGCGCGAGCGCACGGCATCGAGGTGATCGCGGGGATCGAGATCTCGGTGAGCGAGAACGACGGCAAGCGCGGGCTGCACGTGCTCGGGCTCGGCGATCGACGACCACGAGCCCGCGCCTGCTCGCGCCGTCTGGACGAGCTGCAGCGCGGGCGCGAGGCGGCGCGCGCGTGCGGATCGTCGCGCACCTGCAGCGCGCGGGGATCGACCTCTCGCTCGCGCAGGTCGAGGCGGCAGTCGGCAGGCGGCACGATCGGCCGGCCGCACGTCGCGCGGGCGCTCGTCGCGATCGGCGCGTGCGCGGACGTCGAGGAAGCGTTCGCGCAGTTCCTGCGCCGCGGCAAGATCGCGTTCGAGCCCGAACACCGCGCTCTCCGCGGGCGATGCGATCGCGCTGGTCCACGCCGCGGGCGGAGTCGCCGTGCTCGCGCACCCGCCGCTCTCGGCCGGGGTCGACGCGCCCCGGCGGGCTCGTCGCGTTCGTCGAGCGGCTCCTGCCGCTCGGCCTCGACGGCCTCGAGCTCTGGCACCCGAGTCACAAGGCCACGACCGTGCGCAAGCTCGGCCGGATCGCGCGCGCGCACGGCCTGCTCGAGACCGGCGGCAGCGACTTCCACGGCGCCGATCGCCCCGACGTCGAGATCGGCCGCGGCCGTTTCAACAAGCTGCACGTCGGCCGCGACGTGCGCGAGGCGCTCGAACTGCGCATCGTCGCAGCGGCGCGCGGAGCTGGGTTTGACCGCCACCGGGGGCGAGGTAACCTCGGCCGCCCCGTATGAGCAGGGAGCGCGAGAAGGGCGGAGAGTCCACCAAAGCCGTTCACGGCGGCGAACGCGACGGACGCCCCGGGTCACGGACTCGCTCACGACGCCGATCGTGCAGAGCGCGACCTACTGGTTCCGCGACACGCAGGAGGTGATCGCCTACCAGGAAGGCCGCCACCCGAGCTTCGAGTACGGCCGCTACGGCAACCCGACCACGCGCGTGCTGGAAGAGAAGCTGTGCGCGTCTCGAAGGCGGCGAGGACTGCGTCGGTCTCGGCGTCGGGCATGAACTCGGTCACGACCGCTGCTGCTCGCGCTCCTGCCGCAGAACGGCCACCTGGTCACGACGCACGACTGCTACCGGCGCACGCGCCAGTTCATCAGCGAGCTCCTGCCGCGCATGGGCGTGCGCAACGACCGTGATCGACCCCGCCGACTACGCGGGCTCGACGCGGGCGCTCGCGGCACGGCGCGTCGCTGTTCTTCTCCGAGTCGCCGACCAATCCCTACCTGCGGGTGATCGACGTGGCGCGCGTCGCCGAGCTGTGTCGGCCGAGCGGCGCCACCGTGGTGATCGACTCGACCTTCGCGACGCCGGTGAACCAGCAGGCGCTCGCGCTCGGCGCGGACCTGGTGCTGCACTCCGCCGCCAAGTACCTGGCCGGGCACAACGACGTGATGGGCGGGCGCGCTGATCGGCAGTCGAGCGCTGATCGAGAAGATCCGCAAGCTCCACGGCGTGCTCGGCGGCGTGGTCGATCCGCACGCGTCCTACCTGATCCTGCGCGGCGTGAAGACGCTCGCGCTGCGCGTCGCGCGCGTCGAACGCAACCGCCAGCGCGATCGCGCGCCATCTCGCCAAGCACCCGAAGATCGAGCGCGTGCACTACCCGGGCCTCGAGAGCCACAGCGAGCACGCCATCGCGGCGCGGCAGATGAGCGGCTTCGGCGGCGTGGTCAGCTTCGAGGTGCGCGGCTCGCTCGAGAGCGCCTCCAAGTTCATCGACGCGCTGCGCATCCCGTACATCGCGCCGAGCCTGGGCGGCGTCGAGACCCTGGTCGGAGCAGCCGACGGTCGTCTCGTACTGGGACAAGACCCCCGAGGAGCGCGCGGCCCTCGGCATCCGCGACAACCTGGTCCGCTACTCGTGCGGCATCGAGGACGCCGCGGACCTGATCCGCGGACATCGATCAGGCGCTCGGACTGACCTAGGTCTGCAAGCCGCGGCGCGCGGCGCGCAGCGAGCCGAAGGCGAGCGGAGTGCGGGTGGCCGGGCTTCGCCCGGCCGGGTCCCGCTCAGATGAGCTCCGCCGTGACGGCCTTCTCCAGCGCAAGGAGGCGGCGTTTGGCGTCGAGCCCGCCCGAGAACCCGCCGAGCTTGCCGTGCGCGGCGATCACGCGGTGGCAGGGAATCAGGATCGGGACCGGATTCGCGCCGGTCGCCGTGCCCGCCGCGCGCACGCGCGTTCGGGCGACCGGCGGCGCGCGCGACCTCGGCGTAGGTCAGCGTGTCGCCGTACGGGATCGCCGCGATCTCGCGCCACACCGCGAGCTGGAAGTCGGTGCCGCGCGGCTCGACCGCGACCGAGAACTCCCGGCGCTTGGAGGCGAAGTACTCCGCCAGCTCGAGCGACAGCTTGTCGATCAGCGGCAGCCACGGCACGCGCTCGGCATCCGCATAGACGCTGCGCAGCCAGCCCGCGAACCCGGCGCCGCTCGAGCGAGGGAGCGCAATACGCGCCACGCCCGACTCCGTCACCGCGCAACTGAAGCGGGCCCAGCGGCGTCTCGACTACCACCGTCGAGAGCTTCACCCCCATCGACGCGAGCCTATCTCAGGCAGAAGACGTTTGCAGCAACTCTTCGCGGTCTCTTTAACGGACAGAGGCTGGGAGCAGTTTTAGCTGCCCCCCAGCCTTTACGTCCAACCTCTCAATGTCAGACGACGAGAGCGAGGCGACTACCTGCGGCGCGATGTCTTGCGCGCGCCGTGGTGCGGCGCGTGGTCTTCTTCGCGCGAGCGGTGGTCTTGCGGCGTGCCGTGGTCCGGCGCCGCGGAGCTCGTCGGGTCGCGGTCTTCTTGCGCCGACCGCCGCCGCGCCGCGCCATCTTGGTGCGGCAGACGTCGCCCGACTTGTCGATGAAGTAGAGGAACCCGTCCTCTCGCTTCACCCCAGCGCGCGCGACCTTCTCGGGTCGCGTGCGCGCGTGGCGATCCACCGCCGCGCGCCATGACGACGCGCGAGACGTCGCCCTGCTTGTCCAGGTAGTACAGGTAACCGGCTTGTCGCTTGACGCCGGTCTGCGCGACTTTCATTGCCATTCTGTCCCCCACACGTCGTCGACTTCGCGACGACTCTCCGTTCGCTCCGACGGTGCGTCGAAGGAACGGCGGAAGGTTATGTAACGAAATCCGCGCTTGTAAAGGGTCAGGGCCGTAAGTTGCACTTTTTCTCGTCGGACGACCGACGGAGCGGGGCCTACACCAAGCGGAGACTCCGTCGAATTCAGGCCTGCGGCTCGTCGGTGGCGGGCTCGAACGCGTGTCCGGTGATGCGCTCGTAGGTCTCGATGTAGCGCTGCGCGGCCTCGCAGCGAACCTCGTCGGGCAGCGTCGGTGGCGGACCGTCGCCGTGGTAGCCGCGCTCCTGCAGCCAGCGTCGGACGTACTCCTTGTCGAGCGACTTGCGGGTCCTCGCCGCGCGCGAGACGCCTCGGCGTAGCCGTCGGCGTACCAGTAGCGCGACGAGTCGGGAGTGTGGATCTCGTCGATGACGACGAAGCTTGCCGTGCGGCATCCAGCCCCATCTCGTACTTGGTGTCGACCAGGATCAGGCCGCGCGTCGTCGCCCATGGACTGGCCGGCCGCGAACAGGCGGGAGAGCAGTGCCTCGGCGCGCGATCGTAGCGCGCGGCCGTGATGACGCCGCGCTCGATCAGCGCCTCGCGCGAGGTCAGCTCGTCGTGCTCGCCCTTCGCGGCCTTCGTCGTCGGGGTGAGCACGGGGGCTGCAGGCGCTGGTGCTTCTTCATGCCGTCGGGCAGCCGGTGGCCGCAGTACGTCGCGCTCGCCGTCGGCGTAGGCCTTCCAGATCGAGGTCGAGGTCGCCCCCGGTCAGATAGGCGCGGAACACGAACTCGATCGGCAGCGGCGCGCACTCGCGGGCGACGGTGACCATCGGGTCGGGCACCTCGATCACGTGGTTGGGCGCGACGTCGCGCGTCCTCTCGAACCAGAACGCGGCCAGCTGGTTCAGCACCTGGCCCTTGAACGGGATGGTTCCGACGACCACGTCGAAGCAGCTGATCCGGTCGCTGGCGATCAGGTAGCGCCGGTCGCCCACCACGAAGCAGTCCCGGACCTTGCCCTCGATGCGCTTCCCCAGCTCGGGAAAGTCGGACCGGTGCAGCGTGCGCCGGCACTGTTCGCGGAGCAGAACTGGATCGATGCCCATTCTCTCGCCCCCTTCACCTGGCCAGGCTCGCGTGGCGGCGCAGAACGGCGTCGAGCACCCGCCGCTCCAGCTGCACCCCGTCGAGCCGGTTGATCTCCTGGATCCCCGTCGGGCTGGTCACGTTCACCTCGGTGAGCCAGTCCCCGATCACGTCGATGCCCGCGAACACGATCCCCTGCTCCACGAGGGCCGGCCCGATCCGCGCGCAGATGGCGCGCTCGCGGGCCGTGATCGGCGTCTTCGCCGCGGTGCCGCCGACGTGGAAGTTCGCGCGCGACTCGTAGTGCTGGGGCACGCGCAGGACCGCCCCGACCGGCTCGCCGTCCACCACGATGATGCGCTTGTCGCCGGCGCGCACCTCCGGGATGTAACGCTGCGCAATCTGGTAGGCGGTGCCGTGGCGGGTGCCCATTTCGAGAATCGTCTGGACGTTGCGGTCGTCCTTGGTGAGGTGAAAGACACCTTCGCCGCCGCAGCCGTCCAGCGGCTTGATGATCATCTCGCCGCCGAGCTTCTCGCGGAACGCCATCAGCTCCTTGATGTTGCGGCTGACCAGGCTCTCGGGGCATAGGTCGGGGAAGCGCAGGATGAAGAGCTTCTCGGTCACCTCGCGCAGGCCGCGCGGCGAGTTCACGACGAGTGTGCCGGGCGACACGAGGTCGAGCAGATGAGTGACGAAGAAGTAGTTCAGGTCGTACGGGGGTCCTTGCGCATCCACACCACGTCGAACGCGCTCAGCTCGGAGCTGCCGCTCGCGCCCAGCGTGTACCAGTCGCGCCCTTCGCGGGCGCGGATCGCGACCCAGCTCGCCTGCGCGCGCCCGCCGGGCCTGACGGACAAGTCCCCGACGCCGCAGGTGGCGACCTCGTGACCTCGGCGAGCGGCGTCGCGCATGAACACGACGCTCGTGTCCGCCTCCGGGTTCAACCCCGGCAGCGGATCGACGATAAACAGGTGCCGCATGCGGCGGATGCTAGGGTCGGCCGTCGCACACTGTCAAAAGCTCGTGGCCGTGAGGTAGCCTGGACCTCGCGTCGCGTTTCGCGACCCCGGGCGAGGATGGGCGCTTGAGACGGTTGCTCCGGATTGCTCTCGCACTGGGCGTGCTGGCGGTGGCGGGAGCCGCCGTGACGCTCGCGTTGTTCTACCTGGCGGTCCTGCGCGACCTGCCGGAGATCAACAGCCTCCAGGACTACCGCCCCAACCTGATCACCCGCGTGCTGGACGTGGACGGGAACGAGGTCGCCAGCTTCGCCAAGGAGCGGCGGGTCATCCTCCCGATCGAGCAGGTGCCCAAGCACGTGGTCGACGCGTTCATCGCGGCCGAGGACGGCTCGTTCTACGAGCACAAGGGCCTGGACTACGCGGGCATCCTGCGCGCCGCGGTGACCAACATCCTCGAGGGCCGCAAGGCGCAGGGCGCGAGCACGATCACCCAGCAGGTCGCGAAGACCTTCCTGCTCAGCCCCGAGCGGACCTACGCGCGCAAGCTGAAGGACATGATGCTCGCGCGGCGGATCGAGCAGACGCTGTCCAAGAACGACATCCTGTACCTGTACCTGAACCAGATCTACTTCGGCGCCGGCGCGTACGGCATCGAGGCGGCGGCGCAGACCTACTTCGGGAAGTCCGCGCGCGACCTGCAGGTGCACGAGGCCGCGCTGATCGCGGGCCTGGTGCCGCAGCCGGCCGAGTGGAACCCGCACGTCGATCCCGAGACGCGCGCGCCGGAAGCAATTGCTCGTCCTCCACCGGATGGTGGAGCAGGGCTTCCTCGACGCCGAGCAGCAGGACTACTGGGCGGCGCAGCCGCTGCGTGTTCGCCCAGGCCCACTGGCAGGAGCGCGACTCCGCGAGCGCCTTCTTCGTCGAGGAGGTGCGCCGCTACCTGATGGAGGCGCTTCGGCGGCGACGCAGGTGCTGACCGGCGGGCTGACCGTGCACACGACCCTGGACGTCGCGCCAGCAGGTCGAAGCCTGGCGCGCCGTGCGCCAGGGCCTGCGCGACCACGACCGGCGCATGGGCTACCGCGGCCCGCTCAAGACCGTGCCCGAGAAGGAGTGGGCCGCCGCGCTGGCCGAGGTCGACGCGAACAACGCCGCGGTGCTGGCGCCGTCGGAGGAGCCGCTCTACCAGGCGCTGGTCGTCGCGCTCGACGACAAGGCGGGAACGGCGACGGTCGCGCTCGGCTGCGCGCCCGAGCAGCGCGCGAGCTCCCGCTCGCCGACGTGAGCTGGGCGCTCCCGCCCGACCCGCGCCGCGACGGCATGAACGCGCGCGCGACCAAGGTCAGCCAGGTGCTGCACAAGGGCGACCTCGTCCTGGTCGAGCGCAGCGCGGACGGCAAGAAGACGTCGCTCTACCAGAAGCCGCTTCGCCGAGGGCGCGCTGCTCTCGGTCGACCTCGAGAAGAGCGAGCTCAAGACCGGTGGTCGGCGGCTACAGCTTCGCGTCGAGCGAGTTCGACCGGGCGCTCCAGTCGAAGCGCCAGCCGGGCTCGGCCTTCAAGCCGATCGTCTACGCGGCGGCGCTCGCGCGCGGCTTCACGCCCGCCACGATCGTGCACGACACCGCGGTCGTCTACGACGACGGCGCGGACGGCTCGAGTGGAAGCCGGAGAACTACACCGAGGACTTCTACGGCCCGATCACGCTGCGCACGGCGCTGGCGAAGTCGCGCAACGCCGCGACGATCCGCGTGCTCTCCGAGATCGGCCTCGCGCCGGTGCGCGACATGGCCAAGGCGCTGGGCATCTCGTCCCAGATGGAGATGAACCTCGGCCTGGCGCTGGGCAACAGCGAGGTCACGCTCGCCGAGATGGTGCGCGCCTACACCGCGTTCGCCACCGGCGGCAAGGGTGATCGACCCGGTCTTCGTGCTCGAGGTCCGCGACCGCACCGGCCGCGTGCTGGCGGAGAACGTGCACCTGCTCGCCGATCGGACCATGCCCGCGCCTCCCCCGTCAGCCAGGGCAGCGAAGAGTCGGCCGGCCGGCGCCAGGCGACCTCGATCAGGTCATGGAGAAGCTCGCGCCAGGAGGTCGAGACCAAGGCGACGCCGGGCCTGCCCGACGGGCTTCCAGCTCGACCCGGTCGACGCGTATCTCATGACCGACATGCTGCGCGCGGTGGTCGAGGAGGGCACGGGCACGAAGCGTGAAGGCGCTCGGGCCGCCCGGTCGCCGGCAAGACCGGCACGACCAACGACCTGCACGACGCCTGGTTCATCGGCTACACGCCCGAGCTCGCCGCCGGCGTCTGGATCGGGTACGACAGCGCGCGCAACCTGGGGAAGAACGAGACGGGCGGGCGCACCGCCGCGCCGGTCTTCCTGGACTACATGAAGGGCGCGCTCGCGCGAGCGGCCGCGGCAGGAGTTCAGCGTGCCCGGAGGGCGTGGTGTTCGCGCGCGTCGACCGCGGCACCGGGCTGCTCGCGCCAGCCGGCGACGACAGCGCGATCTTCATGCCGTTCCGCGAGGGCTCCGCCCCGACGGAAGTGAGCCCGACGAACGACGGCTCTCGGCGCCCGCCCGGCCCTTGCGCGTCGACTGAACGCGCCCTCGGACGTGAGCCGGACGATCAATCCCCGGCCAAGCAGATCCCGAGAGAGGCTCCGGGAGTCCCGCGTGCAGAAGCTGGATGAAGTGCTCGACGCCTCGCGGTTCGGCACGCTCGAGACCGTCGTCGACGGGGTCGGGATCGTGTACGGCCCGTCGAACGTCGGCCTGGTCTGGGGCCACGGCGCCGCGCTCGCCGTCGACACGGGCTCGCTGCAGTCGGGCACCAAGATCATCGAGGCGCTGCGCCGCGCCTCCGACGAGCCGGTCCAGCACATCGTCTATACACACGGTCACGTCGACCACGTGGGCGGCGCCTCGACCTTCGTGCAGGAGGCGCGCTCGCGCGGCCGGCCGCGCCCGACGGTGTGGGCGCACGAGAACGTGCTCGGCCGGCTGATGCGCTACCAGCGCACCTGGCGCTGGAACAACGAGGTCGCCCGCCGCCAGCTGCGCCTGCCGCGCGGCATGAACACCTTCCCGCGCGGGCTCGTTCCGCCCGACCGCACCTACCGCGACCGCGACGACTTCGAGCTCGCCGGCGAGCGGGTCGAGCTGTACCACGCGACCGCCGAGACCGACGACGCGACCTGGGTGTGGCTGCCCGACCGCAACGTCGCGCTTCATCGGCGATCTCCTGATCGGCTCGCTCCCCAACACCGGCCACCCGAACAAGACCCAGCGCTACACGCTCGGCTGGGCCCAGGCGCTCGACACCGTCGCGGCTCACCGCCCGCGCTGGGTGATCCCCGGCCACGGCGAGCTGCTCGAGGGCGACTACGCGCTCGAGGTGATGACCGAGACCGCCGCGCGCTCCGCTTCCTGCACGACTCGGTGGTCGAGCGGATGAACGCGGGCAAGTGGCCGGACGAGATCGTCGAGGAAGGCATCCAGCTTCCCGCGAGCCTCGCCGAGCAAGCCCTTACCTGGCCGAGACCAGCGGCTGCGCGCAGTTCGTGGTGCGCGACGTGCTGCGCGCCTACGCGGGCTGGTGGGGCGGCAATCCGGCCGAGCTGATCCCCGCCGCGCGCGGCCAGGTCGCGCGCGACCTCGTGCGGCTGGCCGGCCGCGAAGCCGATCCTCGACCGGGTCGGCAAGCTCTTCATCGCCGGCGAGGCCCGCCGCGCGCTACACCTGGCCGTGTTGCTGCGCCAGGCGAACCCCGACGCGACGGCGACGCCTGCGCAGACCGAGGCCGAGCTCTGCGAAGCGCTCGCGATCGGCGAGCGCTCGGCGGTCGTGCGCGAGCTTCTACCTCGCCTGCGCGCGCGGCGCGCGAGGCGTTCGCGGAGCTCGGCGCGAGGACGAGAAGCCGTCGCCTGAGCTCAGGATGCGCTCCGCGCAATGCCGCGGATCATCGCGTCATCGGCGGCGGCCACAACGGCCTCGATGCTGCGCGGCGTACCTGGCGCGCGCCGGTGCCTCGGTGACTCTGCTCGAGCGCCGGCCGGTGCTCGGCGGCGCGTGCGTGACCGAGAGCTCTGGCCCGGCTACCGCGTGTCGCGGGCGGCGTACGTGCTGTCGCTGCTGCGGCCGCGCGATCGCGGCGGAGCTCGAGCTCGCGCGCACGGCCTGCGGCTCGTCCGCGCTCGCCGTCGTCGATCACGCCGCTTCCCGGACGGGCGCGCGCTGGTGCTGGGCGGCGAGCCGCGCGACGACTTCGCGGAGATCGAGCAGTTCTCGCGCGCGCGACGCCGAGCGCTACCGCGACTACGAGGCGTGGCTCGAGGGATCGCGGCGGCGCTCGAGCCGCTGCTCGACGCGCGCGCCGCCGCGCTGGTCGCGCGCGACGGAGCTGGCGCGCGCTGGCTGCGCGCGGCGCCGGCGGCTCGCGCGGCGCTGCGGCTCCTGTTCGGCTCGGCGCGCGCGGTGCTCGAGGAGTGGTTCGAGTCGGAGCCGCTGCGCGCGACGCTGGCGACCGACGCGATCATCGGCGCGTTCGCGCCGCCGTCGGCGCGCGGCACCGGCTACGTGCTGTTCCACCACGTGCATGGGGCGCGCCGGCGGGCGGCGCGGCGTGTGGGCGTACGTGGCGGGCGGAATGGGCGCGCTGTCGCGAGGCGCTGCGCGTCGGCGGCGCGCGCGGCGGGCGCGACGCTCCGCACCTGCGCCGAGGTCGCCGCGATCCGCGTGCGCGGCGGGCGCGCGTGCGGCGTGGCGCTCGCGAGCGGCGAGGCAGCTCGACGCGGACCTCGGTCGTCTCGGGCGCGGACCTCGCGCGCACGGCGGCGCTCGTGCGACGACACCGGCGTGGCGTCGCGCTTCCCGCGTCGCGGACTACCGCAGCCCCGGTCGTGAAGCTGCAACCTCGCGCTGGGCGAGCTGCCGCGCTTCCGCGCGCGGGACGGCGAGCCGCTTCCGCTCTCGGGCACGATCCACGTCGGGCCGACCGACCTCGACGGGATCGAGCGCGCGTTCGCCGACGCCGCGCGCGGGCCGGGTCTCCGAGCTGCCGGTCGTCGAGCTCACGATCCCTCGGTCGTCGACCCGAGCCTCGCGCCGCCGGGCAAGCACGTCGCGTCGATCTTCGCGCAGTACGCGCCGCGTGCTGCCCGGCCGGCGACCCGCGCTGGCCCGACGCTGCGCGACGCATGCGCGACCGCGTGCTGGCCGCGATCGACGCGCTCGCGCCCGGGCTTCTCGGCGCTCGATCGAGCACCTCGAGGTGCTCGCCGCGCCGGACCTCGAGCGCGAGTTCGGCCTCACGCGGCGGGAACATCTTCCACGGCGCGATGGACCCGCGCGAGCCTGCTGCTGGCGCGGCCGAGCGCGCGCCTGCGCGCCTACCGTCGCCGCTGCCCGGGCTCTGGCTGTGCGGGGCGGCGACACATCCCGGTCGGCGGGGTCATGGGCGCGCCGGGCCGGAACGCCGCGCGCGCGGTGCTGGCGTCGCTAGCGCGCTGACTTCGCGAACGTCGCGCGCGACCTCGTCGCGCAGCTCGGCGTCGCAGCAGGAAGTCGAGCGCGGTCATCGCGAGCGCCTTCGCGCCGTCGAGCACGGCCTGGTCGCCGAGCTCCGAGCGCGGCCCACTTCGGCGAACTCGGCGTTGTGGATCGTGCACGTGGATCGGCGCGGCTCGCGAGCATCGGGATGGATCGACGGCACGCGGTGGCTCACGTTGCCCATGTCGGTCGTGCCCTGCGCATCCGGCCGGCAGCTTGTCGTACGGGAAGAAGGCGCGGCCGAGCGCCTCGGCGTTGGCCTGGAAGCGACGCGCGAGCGGCCACGAGGTGTCGAGGTCGAGGTAGTCGACCGTCGCCCCAGGCGAGCTCGAGGCGCGCGCCGGTCGCTTCGGCGCCGGCGCGGAAGCAGCCCTCGACGCGCGCTTCAGCGGCGGCGAGCTCGGCTCGCGTTCGCGCGCGCGCACGTAGAAGCGGCCGGCCGCGCGCTCGGGCACGATGTTCGGCGCCTGGCCGCCGTCGGTGATGATGCCGTGCAGGCGCTCGGTCGAGCGGATGTGCTGGCGCAGCGCGCCGACCGCCTGGTACGCGATCACCAGCGCGTCGAGCGCGTTCACGCCGCGCTCGGGCATGCGCCGAGGCGCGTGCGCGGCGACACCGATGTAGGTCGCCTCGAGCTCGGCGATCGCGCAGGCACGGCATGGTCGCGAGGTTCACGCCGGCGGGGTGGATCATGAGCGCGGCGTCGACGCCGTCGAACGCGCCGTCGCGCGCCATCAGCTCCTTGCCGCCGCCGCGCTCCTCGGCCGGCGTGCCGAGCCAGCGCACGCGGCCCGGCAGGCGCGCGCCGAGCTCGGCGAGCGCGAGCGCCGCGCCGCAGCGCCGTCGGTCGCGATGATGTTGTGCCCGCAGGCGTGGCCGATCCCGGGCAGCGCGTCGTACTCGGAGAGCAGCGCGACGGTCGGCCCCGACGCCGCCGACCTGCGCGCCTCGATCGCGGTCTCGAGGCCGTACACGCCGGGCGCGCGTCGAGCCAGCGACCCTTCGCGCGTGTCGGCCAGCAGGCGCGCAGCGCGCACCTCCTCGAACGCGAGCTCCGGGATGCGCGTGGATCTCGTGCGAGACGGCGATGAGCTCGCGCGCGAGCCGGTCGACCGCGCGCAGACTTCCTTCTTCAGCGTCGTCGATCATGCCGCCAGTATACGCGCGCGCTCCCGCCGACGCAGCGCGATCAGGATCGACCAGTCGCAGACCCGGTCTCGGGCGCGATCTCCGAGACGCGGCGCGCACCTCGGAGCAGCGCCGCGTCGATCAGCGCGCGCAGGCCGGCTGACGAGCGGCGCCGCGCGTGCCCAGCCGCTCGATCCAGCTCTCGAAGCCCAGCCGCGTCGGCCAGCGCCCGCCGACCTCGGCGCTGAGCCCGGCGTCAGCGGAACATCGCGCACCACTGCGACAGGCTGTAGTTGCGCACGTGCGACGGGTCGCGCAGGACTTCGATCGCGTTCAGGAGACGTGTCCTGCACCGGATCCTCGGGCGAGTACGAGTCGACCAGGATATACTGCCCGCCGGGCCGCAGCACGCGCGCGGCCTCGCGGGTCGCGGCGCGGCGTCGGCGTAGTGGTGCGCGCAGAGCGCGAGTGACGACGTCGAACGAGCCGTCCGGGAACGGCAGCGCCTCGGCGCGGCCGCGCGCTTGAACCACACGTTCGCGAGCCCGCGCTCGCGCGCGAGCCAGCCGCGGTGGCGCCAGCATCTCCTCGGTCAGGTCGAGCGCGATCGACCTCGCGTCGCGCCGCGCGCCAGCGCGCAGCGCCGGTGTGTCCCGCGCCGGCGCCGACGTCGAGCACGCGCTCGTGGCCGCGCAGCCGCGCGCTCGACGACCGCGTCGAGCGACGGGCCGCCCGCATGCACCGCCGACTACCGCATAGTTGCCGGCCGCGGCGCCGGAACTGCCGCTGCACGACCGAAGAGAGATCCGCGCCCATGGTTGCCTCCAGATGATTATTTACCTAGGTTAATAATCGACGTGGCTAGCAAAAGACAAGTCCCCGAAGTGTGCGCGAGGCGGTGTCCGCGCTGCAGCGCCTGGCCGACGCGTTCGCGCACCGGCGCGCGCAGCTCGCGCAGGGCGCAGGACTCTCCGAGGCCCAGTGGCGGTGCTCGATCAGATCGCGGAGGAGGACTTCATGCCCTCCCTGTTCGCGCGCCGGCGCGCGCGCTCGGCGGCGGCGGTCTCCAAGGTGATCCGGCAGCTGCTCGACCTGGGAGCTGATCGCGGTCGGCATCGCCGAAGGGCGACGCGCCAGCGCCGCTACACGCTGACGCGCCGCCGGGCGCGCCGCGATGGAGACCGTGCGGCAGGACCGCGAGCGCGGCGATCGCGCGGATCTGGGCCGACTTCGAGCCGAGCCGCGCTGGCGCGCTTCACGGACTTCGCAGCGCGAGCTCGCCGAGCGGATGGAGGCGCCACGCGCGCGAGAGGAAGAACGGCGTGCCCAGAAACGAAGAACGGCCCGCCGGAGCAGGCCGTCTCGTTCAACGTGAGCGGGATCCTCTCACGGAATGAGCTCGTCGAGTCAACAAGCTATTTTACGGGCTTCGCGCCGATTTTTCGCTGACCGCAGGTCGAACTCGAAAAAACTCGCGCGCGAAGTCCGAGTTCGAGTGCGACGAACTCGGAGTTTTCGGCGATTCAGGGCGCGGCCGCCGCGGGCTGAACTCGCCGCGTCGGGCCCGTCCGCAGGTGCGCGACGCAGTTCAAAAGCTTCGAGCGACGGCGGCGGATCGCTCGCCACGATGGTCGAGCGAGGTGTTCGGCCAGCCCAGCGGCGGCTCCGAGCCCACCCAGCCCGACCTCGCGCTCCGGCGAAGCGCGCGCACGACGAGCCCGTGGCGTGATCACCGCGCAGGTTGCCCGCGCGTCTGCCGCGCCCGCGCGAGCGATCCTGGGCCACGCGCGCGCGCGGTGCGGGCGTGGAATACGGCCCAGTCTCGCCTCTCGGGCGGCGCGTAGCTCGGGCGCGAACGGGTCGAAGCCGAGCTCCGCGTACGGGCTCCGCACCGCGCACGGCGAAGTTGCCGCTCGCGCAGCTCGGGCCACTCCTCGAGCGGCGCGCCCGTCGCCGGCGCGCATGCGCTCGGCGGTCATCTGCGCGCGCGCGTAGTCGCTCGTCAGCGATCGCCGCGACCCCGAGCCCCGCGAGGCCGCGCGGCGAGCCGGTCGGCCTGCGCGAGCCCGCGCTCGACAGCGGGATGTCGCGGCGTCTGCAGGATGCGCGCCGCGTTCGAAGCGGTCTCGCCGTGGCCGCACCAGGAGGATCGCCATCGCGCCGCAGCGTAGCAAGAGGTGATAGCTTCGCCCAGCGACGATGGAGACGTATCTCGAGCTGCTCCGGCACGTGCGCAACCACGGCGCGCGCAAGAGCGATCGGACCGGCACCGGCACGCTCTCGGTGTTCGGCTGGCAGTCGCGCTACGACCCTGGCGCGCGGCTTCCCGGCGCTCACCACGAAGCGCTCTGCACCTGCGCTCGATCTTCCACGAGCTGCTCTGGTTCCTGCGCGGCGACACCAACGTCGCGCTAGCCTGCAGGAGCAACGGCGTCACGATCTGGGACGAATGGGCCGACGCGAACGGCGAGCTCGGCCCGATCTACGGCGAGCAGTGGCGCGCTGGCCGACGCCCGACGGCGCGCGCATCGACCAGCTCGCGAGCGTCGGTCGAGCAGATCCAGGCGCAATCCCGACTCGCGGCCGCCTGATCGTCTCGCGCCTGGAACGTGGCCGAGCTCGACGCAGATGGCGCTGCCGCCGTGCCACGTGCTTGTTCCAGTTCTACGTCGCCGACGGCCGGCTCTCGTGCCAGGTGTACCAGCGCAGCGCCGACATCTTCCTGGGCGTGCCGTTCAACGTCGCCTCGTGCGCGCTGCCTTGACGTCACATGATGAGTCGTGACACGGGCTGCGCGCCGGGCGAGCTCGTGTCACGCTCGGGCGACGTCACCTGTACCTGAATCACGTCGAGCAGGCGGACCTGCAGCTGTCGCGCACGCCGTACGAGCTGCCGCGGCTCGAGCTTCGGCCCGGCGTGAAGATCGATCGCCGGACTTCCGCTGCGAGGCGATGCGGCTCGTCGGCTGCCGCATCCCGGCGATCGCAGCGCCGATCGCCGGTCTGACCCCGAAGATTCCTCTCCACCCCTACCCGTCTATGTGTCACGCTGGGTGGGGTCGATGAGCGAGTCCCCATGGCACTCTCTGCCTCATGTCGACACCTGACCACGCTGCTGGCGGTCGTTCGGTGGCCAGCGCGGCCAGCCCGGCGGTGGGACACGCCGACTCTGCGCACTGCCTGTCTGGCGTCGCGCTGATCCGGTTCTGAGCCGCGCCCGGCGCTTGGACGCAGTTCGCTATCGAGAAGAGCGGGATCGTCCTACCTACTTCCTCGCCGGCCGACCTGTTCCGGACGGATGGGACTGCACTCTGAACACCTATACCCGCTGAAGCCACGGCTTTGCCTGGCCCGCACAACGTCGCCAGTCCTGACCAACGCCGGCGGCACGCTCTATTTCAGCGCCGAGGACGATGCGGGCGGGCGCGAGTTGCTGGAAGTCCGACGGCACCGACGCCGGCGCGGGTTCGCAGTGTGCAGACCTGGCGCTCGGAGTCGGCCTCGTCGAGTCCGGCCCGTCTGCGTGGCGGTCGGCGCGCGACGGTGTTTTTCTCGGCAGAGCGATGCGACGCACGGGCGCGAGACTGTGGAAGACCGACGGAACTGCTGCGGGGACGATCCGACGCTGTCGGACATCAACCCCGGCGCCTGCGAAGACTCGCTCAGCGGCGGGCCGATGACCCGTGTGGGTGCGCTGGTGCTGTTCGTGGTGAACCGGCCCCGCGACCGGCGGACCGAGCTCTCGGAAGAGCGAGCGGCACCGCGCCCGGGACGACGCAGATCAGCGGTCGACCTCATGCGCGGTGCAGGGAGCGGGTTCAACGGGTGCGGCCCGTTGCGCCCCGGCGGCCGCCAGGTGCTCGGGAACCTGTTCGTCAATGCCGAGGCAACAACGGCGTGCGCGGCTTTGAGGCCCTACGTCACCGATGGAACCGCCGCGGGTACGGTGCTCCTCAGGGACGATCAACCCCGGGCCGGGCCACTCTGTCCCAGCGCTCGATCGCCGTCGCCGGGGCGACGGCGGTAGCTTCCTCAGCCGCCCGACGACGGCTCCTGATCGGTGGCCGAGCTCTGGAAGACCGACGCCCGCACCCCGGCGGGGAAAGGGACCGTGCTGGTGCGAAGGACATCCCTAACACAGGGACCCACCGGTTTCGAATCCCGTCCCGATCGCGAGCATCGAAGCGCGACGCTCTACTTCAGTCGCGCCAAACGACGGCGTCGACGGAGCAGAGCTCTGGAAGAGCGACGGGACGAACGCGCGAGAACGGTGCCCTTTGTCGCGAACATCGCCCCCGGCGCGGTTTCGAGCCAACCGGGGGCCCGGCGCCGCGATCGGCACCGCTCTCTATTTCAAGGCGCGATCGAGCGAACGTGCACGGCCCGGAGCTGTGGCGCACCGACGGCGCGCACCGCCGGAACGGCGCGCGTGCAGTCGACTCGTCCGGATCGGACACGCGGCGACAGAACCCGAACTGACGCTGATCGGCCGGTCGGGTCAGCGCGCGGTCCGCTCGGCGTCGGATCCGGGAGCGGCTCCGAACCCTGGAAGGCTCAGCGGCGGGAAGCGAGAAGCGAGCA
>ERZ1370068.5988-contig-4989_pt1 | contig 39327 bp, 67 predicted proteins | sample MGYA00561227_ERZ1370068 | MGnify/ENA primary metagenome ERZ1370068 (study PRJEB38410, sample SAMEA6850437) | metagenome | study: Metagenomic assessment of the ecological functions of the soil: analysis of the soil microbiota associated with the...
ATCACCAGGCCGTCCTCGCACGACATCTCAGCCATCTGGTAGAGCATGTTCGCCGCGAACGCGTCAACCTCGGCCTCGGCTCGCGTCCGCCCCGTCCGAGAATCGCGGGAGTACAGCTCCCGGGCTGCGTTCGGCTCCATCGGGCTGGTGTCGGCCAGCAAGTGGCCGTGATCAGTGGCGCGGGCGCCGGCTTCGACAAAGGCGGCACGGCGCGCACGCAGTGCGTCGAGAAATCCGTCGTACGTCGTGGTGTCGATCCCCGAGACGCTCGCCAGCTCAGCGACGTCATCGCGCCAGGTCGGTCGATCGAGGTAAGCCACGGCGTCCGGCCGGAAGGTGGGCAGAACGCGCTCGCCCAGACCGTCGGCGGCGAGCTTCGCGTGGTGCTCGCAGGTCCGACGTAGCCGGATCCGTCGTCGAGATGACCTCGATGTTGAAGCGGTCGAGCAGGGCGCGCGGACGGAACCCGGCGTCGGCCACGCACGCGGCGATCTGGTCATAGATGGCATCGGCCGTCTCGGCGCTCGGGACCAGATCGACCCCGAATACCTCGACGAGCTCGTGTTCCAGCCAGTAGCGCGAGGGCGTGCCGCGGAAGAGCTTCCAGTTCTCGCAGAACGTACGCCAGATCTTCCGGGAGTCGGTCTCGACCGGACCCCCATCGAGCCGCGGCACCCCGAGGCGAGCGGGCTCGATGCCCTGGGAGGCCAGCATGCGGAACACGTAGTGATCGGGAACGATCAAGCAGCTGCGCAGGGTCCGCGAACGGGATGTCGTCGGCGAACACCTCCGGTTCGACGTGCCCGTGCATGCAGATCAGAGGCAGGTCCTTGGTCTCGCCGTAGATCTCCCTGGCGATGTTCGCTGCTCTGCCGGAAACGGCAGAGCCCGGTCAGGGTCGAGCTCGAGAGACGACATGGACTCCTAACATTCAGCGGGACAAGATCCACGCCGAGGTCGAGATCGGTGATCTTGACCGGCAGACCAGTGCGCAGCGACTCGTTGCCTGCCATCCCGACCGCGATTGCGCCGGATTCCGTCCAGCCAATCGGCCGGTCGTTCCAACCAGTCATCGCCAGGGCCGCGGAAGATGTCGGCGAGCAGCAGCGCGTCGCCTCCGCCATGAGCTCCGGCGCCTTCTTCGATCTTGACGTCCTGGGCCGCCTCCCAGTGGCGTTGCAGGGTCAGCCGCTCTCCGCCGGTCCGCGATGAGGACTCCGGAACTGGCGCTCGGGTCGATCACGAACATTGCCGTCTAGCGTCAGTCGAGCACGGCCGCCCGTTCGACGACCTCGAGCTCGGCGCGCCCCTCGTCGCCGTTGACCGCGATCCGGTAACCCTCCCAGGGCGCGTGCGCATTGAGCGCGTAGCTGAGCGTCACGTCCCGCGCGTAGTCCACGATCACCGCCAGGTTGTCCTCGGTGGTCACGCCTGGACCGAACACATCCTGGTCGCGTTGGTAGCCGTCGTAGGACTCGGCGTCCAGGTAGAGCGCCTTGAGCCGAGGATCGCTCACGCAGATCCAGTTCCCACGGACTGTGCGCGCCGTCATGGGTGCCCCGCTCGGGATGGGGCGCCATCCCGCGTGCTGCAGCGTTCTCCGACCCGTAGAACCGCACCCCGCCGCGGGCGTACACCTGCTCGGGAGAGTCACTGAGCCACCAGTTCACAAGATCGAAGTGGTGCGATGCCTTGTGAATCAGCAGGCCACCGGAGTTGGCCTTGTCCCGATGCCAACGGCGGAAGTAGTCGGCGCCGTGCGCGGTGTCGAGCACCCATTCGAACGTGACCGACAGCGGTGTGCCGATCGAGCCGTTCTTGATCAACTTCTTTAGCGCGGAGTTCCGCGGCGAGTAGCGATAGTTGTGCGTCACCACGACCTGCCGACCGGTACGTTCAACCGCCTCGGCGATCTGCCGGGTGCTCTCGGGATTGATCGTCAACGGCTTCTCGACCACCGCGTCGACACCGGCATCCAGTGACCGCACGATCAGTTCGGCGTGCGTGTAGTCGGGTGAGGTGATGATCACCCGGTCGGCCTCGGTCTCTTTGAGCATCCGCTCGAGATCGTCGGGGTGCGCGGTGACCACATCCGTTGCACATCGAGCCCGGCCTCGGACAAGCGATTCGAGATGCACCGCCAACCGGCCCGGATTTGGCTCGACGAGGCCGACCAGCTCCGCGTCGTCGCGGTGATCGCCGGCCATGGCATCGAGGTACATCTGGACGCGGTGGCCGGTTCCGACCACCACATAGCGTCGTTTGGAGGTCACAGCAGTGCCTTTCGCGAATTGAAGAATGCGGGACCCGGCTAAGCCGGATCCCGCACTAAGGTCACTTTCCGCCGGTGGTGGCGATGCCCTTGACCAGGAACCGCTGGCCGAACAAGAACACCAGGAAGAGCGGGATCAAGGTGACGACTGACATGGCGAACATGGCGCCCCAGTTGCTCCCAGCCGTCGCGTCCAGGAACGAGCGCAGCGCGACCGGAACCGTGTAGGCGATCGGATCGGTCAGGTAGATCAGCGGGGTGAAGAAATCGCTCCAGGTCCAGATGAAGGTGAAGATCGCCGTGGTGGCAATCGCTGGGCCCATCAGCGGCAGCATCACCCTGCTGAAGATCTTCCAGTGGCCGCAACCGTCGATCGTCGCCGCCTCGTCCAGCTCCCTGGGAATGCCTCGGATGAACTGGACCATCAAGAACACGAAGAATGCATCGGTGGCCAGGAACTTAGGCAAGATCAGCGGAACGAACGTGTTCACGAAGCCCAGCGCGTTGAAGAGGATGTACTGCGGCACCACGACCACGTGGAAGGGCAGCATGAGCGTCAACAGCATGATGGCGAACCACAGCCCCCTCAGCCGGAACTTCAGCCGGGCGAACGCGTACGCGGCCAGCGTGCAGGCAAACAGGTTGCCGGCGATGGCCCCGATCACCACGATGGCGGAGTTGATGATGTATTGGCCGAAGGGGTAGGACAGCGCATACCAACCCTTGGTGTAGTTCTCCACGTACAGGTCGTTCAACCAGAGGCCTGGAGTACGGAAGATGACCTCGGTCGGCCGGAAGGAGCTGGCGACCAGCCACAGCAGCGGATAGATCATGATCACGCTGGCGGCGATCAGCAGTATGTGCTTGATCACCGACCGTGTCCGGTCCCGCCACGTGGGAGCGGTGATGGATCGCCTCCTGGGGAGCCGGTCCGGTCAGTGACGCCGTTGCGTCAGCGGGGTTGCGACCTGCCCTCGGTTTGAAGATCAGTCACCGTAGAACACCCAATGCTTTGAGAAGTAGAAGTTGATAGCGGTGAAAGCCGCGATGATCACCACCAGCAGCCAGGCCATCGCGGAGGCATAGCCCATCTGGAACTGGACGAACCCGCGCTGGTAGAGGTACAGCGTGTAGAACAGTGTCGAGTCCGCAGGACCGCCGGTCCCGTTCGAAACCACGAAGGCCTGCGTGAATGCCTGGAATGCGTTGATGATCTGCAGCACCAGGTTGAAGAAGATGATCGGAGACAGCAGCGGCAGGGTGATCTTCCTGAATTGGGCCCATTTGCTTGCGCCGTCGACCGACGCCGCCTCGTAATACATTCCGGGGATCTGCCGCAGACCGGCCAAGAAGATCACCATTGGTGAGCCGAACGTCCAGACGTGCAACAAGATGATGGTCCACAACGCGTACTGCGGATCGCCGATCCAGCTAGTGGTGGCTGGGATACCGAACTGCCTGAGGACTTGGTTGACCAGGCCGTCCACCTCGAACATCTGCCGCCACAGCACAGCAATGGCAACCGAGGCTGCCGAGCATCGACGGCAGGTAGAAGACCGACCGGTAGAACGGCAGCCCCTTCATCCCCTCGTTCAGCAGCATTGCGACGGCCAAGGCCACGATCAGTTGCAGCGGAACGCCGACGAACACGTAGGTGAACGTGACCGCGAGCGACTTGTGCAGACGCGGGTCGCTGAGCATCCGGACGTAGTTATCCAGCCCGACCCAGCTCGGGCGCCTGGATCAGGCTGTAGTTGGTAAACGACAGGTACAACGAGGCGATCATCGGCCCGCCGATGATCAGCACGAGTCCGATCAGCCAGGGCAGCAGGAACAGATACCCCGCCTTGTTGTCCCGGCCTGCCTCCTTGGCTGCGAGCCGCTTCTCCTCCGGCGTCTTGGCCTTGACGCGATGGATCGTCGAAAGCTCAGAGATGGCGCTCATGGCTCAGACCTGCAGGTTCGACTTCACCTCGTCCACGAACTTCTTCGCGCCATCGGCTGTGCTCGTCTTGCCCGAAGACGACATCAGTCCCGTGACGGAACAAGACGGTCGGCTATCGTACCGCCGCCAGGGGTGGGGCGATCGGGGTGTTGCCCACCTCGGGCTTGATGTCGGTGATGTATTTCGCGACTACCTGTTGCGCAGGGGAGAGCTTGGGCTTGACCTCGGCCAGTATCTCGGTGTTCGGCGGGATGCCCCGCTCGGCCATGATCGATGTTCGGCGGCCGCCGGGTCGTTGGCAAACCAGTTGATCCACGCAATTGCGGCATCCGGGTTCTTGGTCTTGGCCGACGCCGACCACAGCATGCTCGCCTTGTACCAGGTCTTTGCGTTCGGTTGCCTTGCCGGTCAGGCTCGGGCCCCGCAGCATCTTCATCAGGTCGCCCCCGGCCGCAGTCGCTGACCGCTTCCAGCTGATTGGAGTTGTAGTACTGCATGGCAGCTGTCCCGACCACGATCGCACTCTGGTCCAGCGGCTTGGCCTGACCTCCTCGCTGATCTGCTCCGGCGTTCCAATGGCCTTGGCTTTCTGGCACTTGACCATGAGGTCGTACCAGGCTTGAGCATCGGCTACGTCAAACCCAAGCCCGTCTGGAGTGAAGAGTTCCTTGCCGTGCTGGCGCACGAACGTGCCGAACAATGGGTCTGAGCCCATCAGCTGGACGCCAGGCCGAACGGGCACTCCCGCTTTGGAGGCGACCTCCGGCACCCACCTCCATCAGCTGGTCCCAGGTCCAGGTTTTGTCGCTGGGCAGGTCCATCTTGGCCTTCTCGAAGACCTTGGGGTTGGCAAAGATGAGCGCGCTGTTGATGCCGGCATTGACGCCCACCAGCTTGCCGTTGATCTTGCCCGAGTCGACGGTGCCCTCGACGAACTTGGACACATCGACCTTGCCCACAGATCGAGCAGCGCGCCGCGAGTGCCGTACTCGGAGATGTAGTCCATGTCCATCTGAATGATGTCCGGCGCGTTGCCGCCGGCTGTCTGGGTGGCCAGCTTGTCCCAGTAGCGTGTTGAACTCACCCGGCTGGCCCGCGATCTTCACGATCGGGGTTGGCCTTCATGAACGCGTCGATCTCTGCCTCGGTGTTCTTGTTGCGCGTCGGGTTGCCCCACCAAGCCAAAGCCAGGTTGGTCCCTGCCCCTCCGCCGCCACCCTTGAGAACCACCGCCTGATGAGCCAGGGGCGCAGGCCGCCAGCCCCATCGTGGTGGCCGCAGCGGCCAGCCCGCCGGCGCCGATCAAGAACTGCCTTCGGTTCAGAGCCATCAGTTCTCCCTTTCATTGGTGTACGAAAGCGTTTTCGTGACTGAGCGTAAGCGTTTTCTCAATGGGTGTCAATATTCGTTTCGAGAATGAGACCTGTGAATTTCGGCACCGCTTGCTGCCGAAACTATCAGTTTGCGTTACCCCGGCTGTCGACTCGCGAACCACCAAATGAGCAGGGACGATGCGCCGACGGGGCCTGACCGCGGCATGGCTTCCGCAGCATGCCGAAGGCGATCTCGCCCATCTCAGTCAGAGGTACGGCGACTGTGGTCAAGGCCGGTGCGAGTGACTGGGCCACTGCGATGTCATCGATTCCAACCACGGAGATGTCGTCCGGGGACCCGCATCTCTGGCGTCGCAGCTCCTGCAGTACGCCGATTGCCATCAGATCGCTGATCGCGAGGTATGGCGGTGGGAGCGTGCGTGGCGAGATCACCGATCCGGCTAGCGATGCGGACACCGCCGACGAGAGTGAATGCGTCGTGCCACACGGTTGGTTGTACACCGGCCTCCTGGAACACCGAACAAATGCCGGACGAGGCGGTCGGCGATCGTGGTCAACTGCTCTGAGCCTGAGGCGACAAGAACGTTGTGATGTCCAGAGTTTGACGAGATGGTCAGCCGCCAGCGCGCCTATAGCCACGTTGTCGGGGAGTACGGCGTCCACGCCCAGATGGTGGCGCCCGATAACGGCCACTCGACCGCCCCGCTGCTGATATGCCCGCAGCACTTCCTTTGCGCGGGCCTCTTTGGCGGGATCGACGTAGCCCAGATCCGGCGATGATGATGCCGTCGACGTCTTGAACCACAAGAGTGGTGATCTCCCTGAGCTCCTGCTCCGGGTCCCGGCCCGAGTGCGAGACCTGCACCATGAGGTTCTCCGCGAGAGCCGAACCGTACGATGCCACCTGCGATCTCGGTGAAGAATGGATCGTCGATCTCATGCACGATCAGCCCGATCACCGAGGTGGTCCCGCCGGCCAGCTGCCGTGCGTGGACATTGGCTACGTAACCGAGGATCGCGTGCCACCTGGCGGACCTTCTCGGCGAGCGCTGCGCCGACCCCCGCCTGGCCATTGAGCGCCCGCGAAGCGGTAGCCAGCGACACACCGGCGGCTGCCGCCACGTCACTCAGCAGCACGGGCCCTGACGAAGGGGACACCGCGGACTCCTTCAGGTTGTGCTTCATCCACTGCCGATCGTATATTACGTAAAGCGATTGCGAAAGCGCTTTCGTAATCGCAGCGAAACTGACGACTGAGGAGACGACGTGGCACAGCGCACTATTCGAGTGATCATGAACGGGGTAACCGGCCGGATGGGTTACCGCCAGCATCTGGTCCGTTCGATGCCTGCGCCATCCGGGACGACGGCGGCGTCGTGCTCCCAACGGTGATCGCGATCACGGTCGAGCCGATCCTGGTCGGTCGCAACGCCGAGAAGCTGGCCGCGCTCGCCGTCCAGCACGGCGTGGCCGACTTCACCACCGATCTCGACGAGGCACTCGAGCGACGGCTCGGCCTCGATCTACTTCGACGCCCAGGTCACCTCGGAGCGTAAGAAGTCGATCTTGAAGGCCATCGGCGCCGGCAAGCACATCTACACCGAGAAGCCGATCGCCGAGTCGGTCGACGAGGGTATTGAGCTGGTCACCGCCGCTCGCGAGGCGGGCGTGATCAACGGCGTGGTCCACGACAAGCTCTATCTGCCCGGCCTGCTCAAGCTGAAGCGGCTGATCGACTCCGGGTTCTTCGGCCGCATTCTCTCGGTACGCGGGGAGTTCGGCTACTGGGTCTTCGAGGGTGATCTGCTGCCCGCCCAGCGGCCCAGCTGGAACTACCGGGCCGAGGACGGCGGCGGCATGGTGCTGGACATGTTCCCGCACTGGAACTACGTCCTGGAGAACCTGTTCGGGAAGGTGCTGGCGGTGACGCGCGAAGGCGGTCACCCACATCCCGGAGCGCTGGGACGAGCAGGGCCGCAAGTACGCCGCCACCGCCGATGACGCCGCGTACGCGATCTTCGAGCTCGAGGATGACGTCATCGCCCAGATCAACTCATCCTGGGCCGTTCGCGTCGACCGCGGCGAGCTGGTCGAGTTCCAGGTCGACGGCACGCACGGTTCTGGCGGTGGCCGGCCTGTTCGGCTGCCGCATCCAGCCGCGCGTTCGTACGCCGATGCCGGTCTGGAACCCGGATCTGCCGACGACCGAGGACTTCCGCAGCCAGTGGGAGCAGATCCCGGACAACGCGGAATTCACCAACGGGTTCCGAGCCCAGTGGGAGCAGTTCCTGTCCGACGTGGATGCCGGCCGCGCCACACGCCTACGATCTCGCCGCCGGCGTACGCGGCCTGCAGCTGGCCGATGCCGGCCTGAAATCCTCGGCCGAGGGTCGCCGGGTCGCGATCGACCGGTTCGCGTCATGACCACGACCACCGCAACGGTTGCGCTGCCGGAAGCCGGCGGCGGCTGGCGCGAGATCGAGCTTCGCCGAACCGCGCGCCTGGGCAGAGCATCCGCAGGGCTTCCAGAGCCGGATCGCCTTTGCCGCCGCGCACGTCGTCGCCGACCCACGCGGCGAGAACGTGCCAGGTGCGCCGGCCGCTGATCGACTGGGAGGCCACCCTGGCGTTTCGGCAGTCACCTGTTCCGCTACGGGCTCGGGCGTCGCCGAGGCCATGGACACCGCGCAGCGCAACATGGGTCTGGACTGGCCTGCCACCCAGGAGTTGATCACCCGCAGCGCGGCGCTGGCCCGCGAGCACGGCGCCCGGATCGCTTCTGGCGCCGGAACCGATCAGCTCCTCGCTCCGGCCGGCAGCCTGAGCGAGGTCACCCGAGCCTATCTCGAGCAGGTCGAGTTCGTCGAGGCGGCCGGCTCGCAGGTGATCGTGATGGCCTCGCGTCAGCTGGCGGCCGTCGCTCGCAGCGCCGAGGACTACCTTCAGGTCTACTCGACCGTGCTTGCTCAGGCGTCCCGACCGGTCATCCTGCATTGGCTGGGCGAGATGTTCGACCCGCAGCTGAGCGGCTACTGGGGGTCGACCGACATACCGACCGCCACCCGTACGTTCCTCGATTTGATCAACGAGCACAGCGCCAAGGTCGACGGGGTGAAGGTCTCGCTGCTTTCGGCTGATCATGAACAGGAGCTGCGCGCCGCGCTGCCGGCGGGCGTGCGGCTCTACACCGGCGACGACTTCAACTATCCGGAGCTCATCGAGGGTGATGGCGTTCATCACTCGGACGCTCTGCTCGGCGCGTTCGCCGCGATCGCGCCGGCCGCCGCGGCCGCCTTGAGCGCGCTTGGATGACGGACGACATCGACGGATATCGCCGGGAGATGGCGCCGACGCTGCCGCTGTCCCGCCACATCTTCGCGGCGCCGACCTACTACTACAAGACGGGAATCGCCTTCCTGGCCTGGCTGAACGGGCACCAGGACGGTTTCGTCATGGTGGGCGGCCTGCAGTCCGCTCGCTCGGTCCTTCACCTGGCCCGCGTGTTCGAGCTGGCCAACGAGGCGCAGTTGCTGACCGACCCCGACCTCGCGGCTCACCGCCTCGGCCAGCTGTTCGCGACCGCCGGCGTGGCCCGATGACCGACCGAGCGGCGCTGAGCCGGCTCTCGCTCAACCAGCGGACCACCGCCTCGTGGTCGCTGCCGGAGGCGATCCAGGGCTGTGTCGACGCCGGCCTCGGCGCGATCGGGATCTGGCGGGAACAGCTCGCCGAGGTCGGACTCGACGAGGCCTGTCGGCTGGTCGCCGAGTCGGGCCTGCGCGTCTCGTCGCTGTGCCGGGGCGGGTTCTTCACGACCGCGGATCCGGCTGAGGCAGCGGCTGCGGAGGCCAGGAACCGGGAGGCCATCGAGGAGGCTGCGGCGCTCGAACGCGGCCACGCTGGTGCTCGTACCCGGCGGGCTGCCGCCGGGTGATCGTGATCTCGAGGCTGCCCGGGACCGCGCCGCGCGAGCCATCGAGCGGCTGGTCCCGTACGCCCATGAGCTCGGCGTCAACCTCGGCATCGAGCCGATGAACCCGATCTACGCGGCGGATCGCGGCGTGATCTCCACGCTGGCGCAGGCGCTGGACATCGCCGAGCGCTTCGACGCCGGCCGATGTCGGCGTCGTGGTCGACACATTCCATCTGTGGTGGGAACCGGGCATTGCCGACCAGCTGCAGCGCGCCGGAGAACGCATTGTCAGCTACCAGATCTGCGACTGGATCACCCCGCTGCCGGCGGACACCCTGCTGGCTCGCGGCATGATGGGCGACGGCCACATCGACTTCGCCGCCTTCACCCGATCGGTCGCCAAGGCCGGGTATCGCGGCGACGTCGAGGTGGAGATCTTCAACGCCGATCTGTGGGCGGCACCACCGGCCGTGGTCGTCGACACGATGGCGAAGCGCTATCTGGACCTTGTACAGCCCTACCTGGACTGATGAGGAGCACGCGACATGTGGACACTTTCGGGATTCATCGACGAGATCTCCGACGACTTCAGCCTGCAGTGCAAGGTCGCTAGCCGGCCTCGGCCTGCGCTATGTGGAGGTCCGCAGCGCCTGGGGAATCAACATCCTCGACCTCGACGACCGACCAACTGAGCACACGTGCGAGAGACCCTCGCCGAGTACGGGCTGAAGGTTTCCAGCATCGGCTCCCCGATCGGCAAGATCTCCATCGACGATGAGTTCCCACCTCACCTGGAGCGGATGCGGCACGCCGTCGAGGTCGCCGAGACTCTCGAGGCGCCGTACATCAGGATCTTCTCGTTCTTCATTCCGGAGCGGCACCGACCCGGACAGCCGGCGTGACGAGGTGCTCAGCCGCATGAGTGCCCTGGCTGAGGCCGCCGCTGATTCCGACGTGATCTTGGTGCATGAGAACGAGAAAGAGATCTACGGCGACATTCCGCGCCGCTGCCTCGACATCGTCACGTCGGTGTCGTCGCCACAGCTGCAGCTGGCCTGGGATCCGGCCAACTTCGTCCAGGTCGGAGTGCGGCCGTTCACCGAGGGGTACGCCATGCTGCGCCCACATGTCGGCTACATGCAGATCAAGGACGCGCTGCTGGCGGACGGCACCGGTCGTAGTCGCCGGCGCCGGCGACGGCGAGGTGCGTCGAGACGGTCCGAGCCCTCCGCGCCGACGGCTTCGACGGGTTCTTCTCCCTGGAGCCGCACCTCGGTGAGTACACCGCGTACGGTGCGCTGTCCGGACCCGAGCTGTTCACCAAGGCCTGGAAGGCCTTCACCGACATTCTCAGCAGCGAAGGGATCCAGTACGCATGAGCACCGTCAGCGAATCCGACCACCGGATCCGGCTCGCCCTTGTCGGTGCCGGCGTGATCGGCACCATCCACGGGGCGGTGATCAGCGAACTGGCCGACCAGATCGACCTGGTCGCCGTCGTCGACCTCCACCTGGAACGGGCCGAGAAGCTGGCCGCCGAGCATGGCGGGACGGCGTTCACCTCACTGACGGATGCACTTGCAGGCCGTTGACATCGACGTGGTGTCGGTCTGCACTCCGACCGGCCGGCACGGCGAGATAGCCATCGAGGCGCTCGAGGCCGGCAAGCACGTGATCATCGAGAAGCCCGCCGAGACCACCGTGGCGAAGACCGATGAGATCATCGCCGCTCAGCGCCGCGCTGGCACTCAGGTCGCGGTCATCTCTCAGCACCGGTTCGACCCCGCCACCGAGGTGGCGGTGGCGGCCATCGGCAACGGTGAGCTGGGCCGGCTGACCAGCGGCATCGCCTCGATCGACTGGTGGCGCGGGCAGACGCTACTACGACTCCGGCGACTGGCGTGGCACCTGGGAGCTCGACGGCGGCGGCGCGTTGATGAACCAGGGCGTGCACACCGTCGACCTGCTCGTGGCCACGATGGGCCGGCCCGTCGAGGTCTTCGCCTACACCGGAACCCTCGCCCACGAACGGATCGAGGTCGAGGACGTCGCCGTCGGTGTGGTCCGGTTCGAGAACGGCGCCCTCGGTGTCCTGCATGCCACCACCGCCGCCTACCCGGGGCTCAGCGCCAGGCTGCAGGTGCACGGCGACCGAGGCTCGGTCGTCATCGACAACGACAAGCTGACCTTCATCCACCGCACCCCGCGCGAGAGCAGCGCCGAAGAGCGGGCCTACGGCGACGCCGGGCACGGCGATCAACCAGATCGCCGACTACCCCGATGCCTCGGGTGCTGCCGAGCAGACCGCCGGCAGCAACCCCGGTCAACTGGCAATCGACGCCCATCGCCGGCAATACGAGAACTTCCTCGCTGCGCTGGCGGGCACGGAGCAGCTTCGGGTCGATCTGGAGACCAACCGCCAATCGATCGGCGTCATCACCGGTGTCTACGAGTCGGCTCGCACCGGCAAACCGGTCGCCTTGTGACCTGGCGCTGACCTCTCGTTCCAGCCCAGCTGGTGAAGACTCGAACGCACGTCCGCGGTATCTAGCGGCACCAGGCGTTAGTTGCAACCAACGCGAATGCGGGTAACTACTGCGGTACTGATCCGATCAGCCGGGCGCGCTTCGACCGGCTTAGCATCTGACTTGTGATCATCCCGCTCAGCGAGTGCCTGCATCTGTTGGATGATCACCTGAACCAATGCGCTGTCGTCGCCGAGCCCGCTGTGGAGCGTCTCGAGCACTCCTGAGACCGCGGTTGGTCTCGTCGTCGGCGCTGGCTGCGGGCGATGCGCGATCCGCAGCCGGATCTTTGATCGGGGCGCCAGTGGCCACGCAGGTGCAAGATCCAGGCCGCGACGGCAGTGGCGCACGCCGACCGGCATCCGCCCGTCGGCACGTTCGGCAAGCAGGGTGGGCACGATTCGCACTGGCAGCTTGATGGAGCCGTCGGCGGCGATCCGGCTCAGCTGGTCGCGTACCCGGGGTTGGCTAAAGCGCTCGCAGCAGCGCCGCCCGATAGTCAGTAATCGTGTCTGGCTGGCAGAGTGAGATGACGACTTGCCTCGTCCCACAGCGCCTCGACCCACGATCGGCACTGCGGGTCGGCGATTGCCTCATCGATCGTGGCGTGGCCGCGGATGCTCCCGGCGTACGCGAGCAGCGAGTGCGAGGCATTCAACAGCCAGAGCTTGCGCTGTTCGTACGGGGTGATGTCCTCGACGAGGCGGGCGCCAGCGTCCTCCCAGGCCGGCCGACCGGCAGGGAAGCGCGCCGGAGATCACCCACTCGGCGAACGGGCTCAGTCGGCACCGGCGATGCGTCCTCATAGCCCTGAGCCTCCGCGACCGCGCTTCGGTCCTCTGCGGTCGTAACTGGCGTGATGCGATCCACCATTGATGTGGCGAAGTCCACGTGTTCTTCCATCCAGGCAAGCAGCGTCGCGATCGACCACGCGCGGCCAGGTCGGTGACGACGGTCCTTCGTTACGGCACCGTTCTCAGGCAGGTTGTCACAGGACGCGATGCTGATCGGACCAGCGTCAGCGGCCCGACGGGCCAGCAGACCGGCGACCAGTTTCCCCGGCAAACTGCTGACCGGCGCCGTCGATGTTGGCCTGCAGGGCGGCAGCTGTCAGCGGTGATGACGTCGCGGCTGCGGTCGAGATGCCCGTCCGGCCCGCGGACATAGCCGGCCTCAGACACCGTGATCGTGATCACTGCCACTTCTGGCCGACGGAGGTAGTCGAGATAGGCCTGGTGATCGGTCGCAGGATGAACCGCGGCAAGCGGGCCGATGACCTCGAACGCGTCACCGTCTGCACTGCGCGTGATCAGCGTATACAGGCCGTCCTGTGGTCGCGAGGTCGTCGGCGGTGTCGGACGGCGGCCGGTGAACGCCGCAATGCCCCACGCGGAGGCATCGGGAGCGTTCGCGGTGTACCAGGCCTGATGGGCGCGATGAAAGTTGCCCAGACCGATGTGCAGGAGCCGTATCGGCGCCGCAGCGTGGAGAGACCTAGCAGTGATCGGCTGAGCCGCGGCAAGCCGCTTAGTGTCCGAGGTCGGGCTGCGTCATGGTGGAGGGCATACCTCATCTTGGCCGCATCTTCGGTCAAGCGTCATGCCGAGCGCTAGGAATGGGGCCGCGACCTTCCGTACCTAACTCGTCAGGTCGCCGAGACACCCGAAGTCGCGCAGAAACTAGCGCTGGGGCTGATCGACCGAGGCTGCGGATCGAACCTCATGCTCTTCCAGCGGCGACGTCGGCCGAGAAGACCGCCGCGTCGGTCACCCCTACGCTCGGCTGTCGCAATGGCGGGCCGTCGAGGATCCTCTCCACCTCGCGCAGGAACGGCATGGGCGCCTCTGACCCAATGGCGTCTCCTAGGCAATAGGAACGGTAAGCCCGGCGGGCAGCTGCCAACGGATCTGCGCCCAGCAGTTCGTCAAGGGCCTCAGGCAAGCGTGCTCAGGTCGCGCTCGATGACGTACGCGACCCGGGCCATCGGGATTGCCTGCCGAAATGCGGCGCCCTTCTGCTGAATCGCGACCATTGCCAGTGGCTTCCCGGTCGCCAGGAAGTCCGAGGCCACCGATGACACGTCGGTGATCAGCGCGTCGCAGTGGTTGAAGCAGGCGGGGATGTCCCACTCGGCCTCAGCGGCATGGCCAAAGACGTGCTGGCGCCCAGTGGCTTTCCGATCCGCATTGAGCCGGTGCTGAATGTCCTGGGCCAGGCCCGCTTTGATCGGGATCGCGATAGGTCTGCGGATGCGGGCGGAAGATTACCGTTACGCCGCGAGCCAGGAGCGCGTCAACGATCTTGGAACCGAGAGACAGCGACGAGTAGTTGGTGTTCGGCTTGCCGCCGTGCCAGGTCGGCGCGTACAGCACCGTACGTGGTGCTCCCGGCGCCGGCGGCTCGTCTCGCGTCGCGATTCGCTCGATCTGCGGTCGCCCGACGAGCGCAAATTGCTCCGGTCGAATCCTGACCCCGTGGTCCGCATAGCGCTCCACGCCCTGCTGACCAGACACGAAGACCTTGTCGAAGGCGGCGTGCCTGGCGCTGTAATTAGCCGCCTTGTCGGAATCGCCGTGGTTCAACCAGATGTGCGTCAGCCGCGGGAACCGCAACATGTCGACGTTGGCCTGGTGGTTCTGGACGTAGAAGGCGGCCTTGAGCGAGTCGACGACCAGATGCCAGAACCGCCCGTTCGAGCTCTTGAGCTTGGGAACCAGCACCGGTGCCGAGGTCAGCTCCGGTGATTTCGGGCACAGTGTGCGGGTGGCGGGTGATCACGATGAACCGCCGGTTGAGGCGCTCGAAGTAGGGCAGCCACATGCCCAGCTGGTAGCCGGCGCCGTTGCGGGCGGCGTAGTAGACGCAGAACTCGGGTTCGTACTGCTGAAGCGCCTTCCGTACGCTCGATCGCGGAGCTCCGGCTGATGAGCACGGCCCGGACGGCGTACGCGATCATGATCACCGCCGGCATGATGCCAGCGACGACGACCAGGAAGTAGCTCCAGCCGGCAGCCCCAAGTAGCGCCAGCACGGCGCCTACCGCGCGCAACGGCAAGCGGAGCAAGCGCAACGAACGTCGGATTGAAAGGCGTCCGCGGCACCTCGGGAAAGTCAGGTAGCTGGACGGCGACGCGGGGTCGCCTTGGTCAGCAACAGGCGCACCGTTGGCTCGGAGAGGATGGCAAAGATCGCGAGACCCGTGGCGGCCCAGATCCATGCCTCCTCGCCAGGTCGGCGCGCGAGATAGCCCGCTGCGACGGCGACGAGTATCGACGATCCTCGGCGCCTGATAGGTCGCCAGGAGTGCGCGGCCACGGCCTCATGTCGCGGCGCATCAGCCAGCCGAGCATGATCAGCGACACGAGCGCCCAGCGCGGCGCCCAGCCAGACAATCAACGAGCCGGCGACAGCCGAACATGATGACGACGCTGACCACCACGCAGACGTTGAAGCAGGTTGCTGATGATCAGATCGACGACCCGCGACCGGTGTGGCACCAGCAAAGGCCGACCAATCGCCGATGCTCGTGGTTCCTGCGGGCTTGGGTGACTCCATGGCAGGGAACAGGGTATATCGCTTCGACCCGACTTTTTTCGACGTACCAGCAAACTCCCGGTGATGCTGGCCGCCCGGTACGAATACGATGAGGCTGTGTCACGAGGTGATGGCCTGCTGAACCACGACCTCAGATCCCCGACGATCGTGGACCCCAGGACGCGTGTGGGGTCTTCGGTGTCTGGGCGCCGCACGAGGAGGTAGCCAAGCTCACGTATTTCGGGCTTTACGCGCTGCAGCACCGCGGGCAGGAGTCGGCCGGGATTGCGGTCAGCAAAGGCTCCCAGATCGTGGTCTTCAAAGACATGGGCCTGGTCTCCCAGGTCTTCAACGAGGCGACTTTGGACTCGCTTGGCAACGCTCACCTGGCCATCGGGCATTGCCGCTACTCCACGACCGGCTCGAGCGTCTGGAAGAACGCCCAACCGACCTTCCGCTCGACCGCGGTCGGGAGCATTGCGCTCGGCCACAACGGCAACCTGACCAACACCTTGGAGCTGCAGAGTTGGTTGAAGGAGCGTGACCATCACAACGGGTCGCTGTTTCCTGGATCGTTGTCCAACGAGGCGACCAGTGACACCTCCTTGATCACCGGGCTGATGGCCACCTTCAGCGGGCTGAGCACCGAGGAGGCCGCGCTTCAGGTGCTGCCCAGGCTGCGCGGCGCGTTCAGCCTGGTCTTCATGGACGAGGAGACCCTGTACGCCGCGCGGGACCCGCAGGGCATCCGGCCGCTGGTGCTCGGCCGGCTGGAGCGCGGCTGGGTGGTCGCCAGCGAGACCGCGGCGCTGGACATCGTCGGCGCCACGTTCATCCGAGAGATCACGCCCGGTGAGCTGATCGCAGTGGACGCCAACGGCCTGCGCAGTCGTACGCTTCGCCAAGGCCGATCCCAAGGGCTGCCTGTTCGAGTACGTCTACCTCGCGCGGCCGGACACCATGATCTCGGGTCAGCCGGTTGCACTCCGTGCGGGTCGAGGTGGGGCGTACGCTCGCGCGCGAGTGCCCGGCCGATGCCGATCTGGTGATCCCGGTGCCAGAGTCGGGTACGCCGGCGGCGATCGGTTACGCCGAAGCGTCGGGCATCCCGTACGGGCAGGGGCTGGTCAAGAACTCCTACGTCGGCCGCACCTTCATCCAGCCGAGCCAGACCATTCGCCAGCTCGGCATCCGGCTCGAAGCTGAACCCGCTGCGGGACGTGATCGCCGGGCAAGCGCCTGGTCGTCGTCGACGACACCATCGTGCGCGGCAACACCCAGCGGGCGCTGGTGCGGATGCTGCGCGAGGCCGGGGCGGCCGAGGTGCACGTACGCATCTCCGCCCCGCCGGTGAAGTGGCCGTGCTTCTACGGCATCGACTTCGCCACCCGCGCCGAGCTGATCGCCAACGGGCTGGACACCGACGAGATCTGCCGCTCGATCGGCGCGGACTCGCTCGGCTACGTCTCACTCGACGGCCTGATCGCGGCGACCCAGGTTGGCAAGCGAGCGCTCTGCCGCGCCTGCTTCGACGGCATCTACCCGGTCGAGCTGCCGCTCAGCGAGCGGCTGGGCAAATCCATCCTCGAGGACCCCGCGGACCTGGAGCCCGTCGCCTCCGGAGTCGGCGCCGCAGACGCCCTCACCCGCCCTAACTCCGCCGACTCACCAGAACCCGGCAGTGACTGCGAGCGCAGGCCGCATGACCGCGACACAGTCGGCGTACGCCGCGGCGGGCGTGGACATCGAGGCTGGCGACCGGGCCGTCGAGCTGATGAAGGAATGGGTCGCCAAGACCCGCCGTCCGGAGGTCATGGGCGACATCGGTGGCTTCGCGGGGCTGTTCGACGCCAGCGCGCTCGCACAACTACGAGCATCCCGTGCTGGCCACCTCGACCGACGGAGTCGGCACCAAGGTCGCCATCGCCCAGGCGCTCGACCGTCACGACACCATCGGCTTCGACCTGGTCGGCATGGTCGTCGACGACCTCGTCGTGTGCGGCGCCGAACCGCTGTTCATGACCGACTACATCGCCTGCGGCAAGGTCGATCCAGAACGCATCGCGGCGATCGTGCAAGGGCATCGCCATGGCGTGCAGCGAGGCCGGCTGCGCGCTGCTCGGCGGCGAGACCGCTGAGCATCCCGGACTGCTCGGACCGGACGAGTACGACCTCGCCGGCGCGGCGACCGGGGTCGTGGAACGGGACCAAATCCTGGGCGCGGAGCGCGTGGTGCGCCGGCGACGTGGTGCTGGCCATGGAATCCTCGGGCCTGCACTCCAACGGCTACTCCCTGGTCAGGCGCGTATTCCGGCACGCTCGGGTTGGACGCTGGATCGCTACGTTCCCGAGCTCGGCCAGACCCTCGGCGAGGAGCTGCTGACCCCGACTCGGATCTACGCTCGCGACTGCCTCGCGCTGATCGAAGCCGTCGAGGTGCATGCGATGAGCCACATCACCGGTGGTGGACTGGCGAACAACCTTGCCCGGGTCATTCCGCCTCACTGCGAAGCGCGAATCGACCGTACGACCTGGCAGCCGCCGCCTATCTTCGGACTCATTCAGCAACTCGGAGAGATCTCCGATCCCGACCTCGCGGCGACGTTCAATATGGGCGTCGGGATGGTCGCGGTGCTGCCCTCCGACGTGGTCGACGAAGCCGTACGCCTGCTGCCGGGCGTGGGCTGCGGGCCTGGGTGTGCGGATCGGTTACGCCTGCCAGCGCGGAGCAACGACAAGCGTGTGAGCCTGTTCGGCCAACACGTTGTGGGATAGGGTCCCGGCGCTTTGCACCCTTGGGACCATTGGGTAGCCTTTCCCTCACGACATTAACCATTCTGAGCCGCGGCTAGCCGCAGGCGGACACAGTGCGAGGGGGTCGACCCGATGGGGCGCGGCCGTGCAAAAGCAAAGCAGACGAAAGGTTGCTCGCGAACTCAAGTACCGCTCGTTCGATACTGACTTCTCGTCGTTGGAGCGTGAACTTCGGGCGAGGGTCGGAGCGGCCACGAGGTACCGCCGCAATATGCCGACCTTGCCGAGGAGTACGAGGAGGACGACTCCTCGGACGACGATCAGGCGTACCGGGCACCTTCGCAAGTCAGGTTAGGGAAAACACCGCAAGCGCCTCCCGCTGGCAATAACCTGGACCGCATGAGCCAGAACCCTCAAGAAACGCCTAATCAATCGCAGTCTCAGAGCGAGCAATCCCAAGCTCAGCGCGGGACCGCGCCGGCGAGTCCGAGCGAGCCAGTTTCGAGCCCTGCGACGGCGGAGAACATCAACTCTGCCGAAGCTGCATCGGGCTCGGCTGATACAAGCCCATCTGGTACGGCACCCTCCAGTGCAGACACTGCCGGTACGACGAGTGCTGGCTCAGCCGATCCGTACGGCCCGCGGCCGGCCCGACGGAGGCTCCGCAGACACCTCAATCTGCGCCGCCTCAGTATGCGCAACCACCCCAGCAGGGCTACGGCGATCCGTCCGCCGGTAGCGGCCAGTCACCCGCCTACGGTCAGGTCTCAGGGATATCAGCAACCCCTACACCGATCCCAATGCCGGCTACCAGCAACCGGGCTATCAGCAGCAGGGTTACGTCGGATCCCAACCAGCAAGCTGGCTACTCAGCAGGGCTATCAGACTGTACGACCCCGAACCAGCAGGCGTACGGCCAGCCGGGCTACGGCCAGCAGGGATATGCACCGCAGCAATACGGACAGCCCGGATATCCGCAGCAGCGGTATGCCGCAGCCGGGCGTCGCTCCCGTCTCGAGAGCGACGAGAAGACCTGGGCGATCATCTCCCACATCAGCATCCCGTTCTTCGGCTTCATCGGCCCGCTGCATCGCCTACCTGGTCTACAAGGATCGCAGCGAGTGGCTGAAGCAGACTCACCACCGAGGCGCTGAACTTCTCGATCTTGTACAGCATCGCGTACGTGGTCAGCGTGATCTTGACGGTCGGTTCGTCATCGGGTTGATCTTGTGGCCGCTGGTCTTCATCGTTGCGCTGATCTTCTGCATCCTGGGCACGATCGCGGCCAGCAAGCACGAGTTCTACAAGTACCCGGTCAACGTGAGGTTCATTAAGTAGGCACTATGGGTGGGTGACCACCTGGAGTCCTGACTTCCTGGGCGGCTTCGAGACGACCGAACTTGCGCTGCCCGGTGCCGAGCCTGCGCCGGGCGAGCCCGACGACGTCGAGCTGGTGGCAACGCTGATCCGCAAGTCTGGTCCACGGATCGGGTCGCGCGCAGCGCTGTATCTCCACGGCTGGAACGACTACTTCTTCCAGACCCACGTCGCCGACTACCTGACCGACCTTGGCTACGACTTCTACGCCGTTGAGCTGCGACGCTACGGGCGCAGCATTCGGCCCGGGTCAGCTCCGCGGCTTCATCGCCAACCTCGACGACTACTCTCGTCGAGCTTGATGCGGCGGCCGACCTGATCGCGGCCGATCATGATCGGCTGCTGCTGATGGGTCACTCGACGGGCGGCTTGATCGCTGCCCTGTGGGCGGCCCGCAACGCCGACCGACTCGAGGGCATGATCTCGAACTCGCCGTGGCTCGACATGCAGGGCTCGGCCATCGTCCGGACGCTGGGCACGCCGGTGATCGACGCGTTGGGCAGTCGAGCGCCGACGTCGGTGATCCGGCTTCCCGATCTTGGGTTCACCGCGCGGTCGCTGCACATCAGCCTGGGCGGGGAGTGGGACTACGACCTGACGCTGAAATCGAGGCCCGGCCCGCCCATCCGCACTGGCTGGTTGCGGGCGGTTCTGCTGGGGCATCAGACGGGTCGCGGCCGGGCTGGGCGATTGGCGTTCCGATCTTGGTGCTCGCGTCGGCGAGGACCGAATTCGCGCGCCGCTGGCATGAGGGTCTCCGCGTCGTGGACTCGGTGCTCGACGTCGAGCAGACCGCGGCCCGCGCGGTTCGCCTCGGCCCGCACGTCACCGTGGTCAGGATCCCGGACGGTCTGCACGATCTCACCCTGTCTGCGCCGCACGTACGCAAGCAGGCGCTGGATGAGATCGGCCGATTCGTTGAGGCGTACGTGAAGCGTGGGGACGCCTGCTGCACTGGGCAGGATGGGTCTGTTGGAGGCAGCGTCAGCACACTGATTAGATGAGCTTGTGACTGAGATGCCTCATGTAGTCGTTGTCGGCGCCGGCTTCGGAGGCGTATCGGCGACAGACGAGCTGGCCAAAGAAGGGTTCCGGGTTACGCTGCTCGACCGGTTCCCGTACAACACGCTTCCAGCCGCTGCTCTATCAGGTGGCGACCGGCGGTCTCAACCCTGGCGACGTCACGTACGCGCTGCGCTTACTTCGCCGCTAGTCATGAGGAGTGTCACGGTTCCGCTGTCGCCGAGGTTGTCGGCATCGACCATGATCAGCGAGAGGTGATCTGCGACGACGGCGTCCGGGTCGGTTTCGACTATTTGATCATCGGCAACGGGATCACGACGAACCACTTCGGCATTCCGGGCGCCGCGGATTACACCATGTCGATGTACACCCGGGCCGAGGCACTGCGGGTCCGCGACACGATCTTCGGCAGCCTGGAGATCATCGCCGGCAGGTCGGATCCGAACACCGCGGGCTTCACCGTGGTCATCTGTCGGGCGGCGGGCCCACCGGCGTGGAAATGGCAGGTCAGCTGGCCGAGCTCAAGACCGAGACCATTCCCTCGACGTATCCCGGAACTCAATCCGGCGCGCGTCCATGTGGTGCTGGTCGAGATGACCGAACACCTGCTGGCGCCGTTCGACGACTCCCTCGCGCCAGTACGCGTTGCGGGAATTGATCAAGCGTGGCGTGGACGTTCGGCTGAAGACCGCGATCTCCGAGGTGGAGGCGGATCGCGTCGACTTCAGGGACGGCTCCTCGATGCCGGTTGATCTTGTCATCTGGGCGGCCGGCGTGTCAGGTGATCCGCGGATCCGCGACTGGGGACTGCCGATCGGCCGGGCTGGGCGGATCGAGGTCAACGACGACACCCGGGTCGTCGGTGAGGAGCGAATCTTCGCCATCGGCGATGGCGAGCATCATCGTGAACAACCCGCTGCCGCAGCTGGCTCAGCCGGCGCATCCAGATGGGCAAGTTCGCCGCCCGGCAGATCGCCCGGCTGCATCGCGGACTGGACACCGAGACGTTCCACTACCACGACAAGGGCACCATGGCGACCATCGGTCGCGGCGATGCGGTGCTCGAGATGCCGATCGGGATCAAGCTCAAGGGCGTCCTGGCGTGGCTCGGCTGGATCGTGCTGCACATCGCCTACCTGCTCGGCGGGCGTAACCGGGTGCAGACGCTGATCAACCTCGGTTCCCGGTATCTCGGCCCGCGTCGCTCGAACGCGATCGTGGGCGATGTGCTGGAGACGCCGAAGATGCGTGCCATCCAGGCCGAGGAGGAACGGCAAGGTGCGGCGTAGCGTCTGCGCCCTGGAGCTTGTCGAGAGCTGCGCCCTGAGCTTGTCGAGGGCTGCAGGCCTGGCAGCGTGGCCAGGGCCGGAATCGAACCGGCGACCTTTCACTTTTCAGGCGAACGCTACTACCGACTGAGCTACCTGGCCTTGTGATCGGTGATCGATCCATCACCGCTTACGCGACCCCGACGGGACTCGAACCCGCGACCTCCGCCGTGACAGGGCGGCGCGCTAACCAACTGCGCCACGGGGCCTTGTGGCCCAGGGTACGCACCCTTCCGGGCGCCCGCGAAACTATAGCGCAGCACAGCGATCTGGCGGAAAGTCGGACGCGATTGCGAGCCTCGGCTACGACGGCTGGCGGCGGCTGCTCACGCTATGGTTGCTGGTGCCACTGAGGTCCCCATCGTCTAGAGGCCTAGGACACCGCCCTTTCAAGGCGGCAACACGGGTTCGAATCCCGTTGGGGACACAAGATCAAACCGCCGCTGACCAGGCCTGATACCACCACCAGCCAGCCAGCATCTCCTCGGATCGACCGTCGAGGGACGCGCGAGGGACGCAGGAACTCCGACCAGTGCTGCCTTCGGCACGCTCCAGATCAGCCGACTTCGCTTTGCCCAAACATGGGGCTCGAGTGCCGGCGGACTTGTGCTGTCGCGATGTTGGACCTCGTCTTGGACGGCAAGGCGCAGCCTTGAACGACGCGCACTCGACGATCAAGGCACTCAGGCCGACGTGTCGGCGACCACCAAGCACGCTGCGATCCGCCTTAAGGATGCGGGACGTCGACAGAAGCTCCGCGATGGCTCGGCGGCTTCCGGACCAGTCAGCCCTTCAGCCAGAACCGGAGGAAAGAAATGACCAACGAGCTTGATCGACTGATGACGATCGCCGACTTGTCGGAGATGCTCGGCGTGCCTGTTGACACCCTGTACGGGTGGCGGCACCGCGGTGAGGGCCCGGCAGGCTACAGAATCGGCCGTCACGTTCGATACCGCAGCGGCAGCCGTCGAGGCCTGGCTGCGACACTCGACGCCGACCGGCGCCAGAGGTAGACGATGGCGCACATTGAGCGGCGTCGCATTCGCCAGCGCGACGCCTCTGGACGCGACTCGTACCGTCGTCCGCTACAAGGTGCGTTACCGCGACGCGACGCGGAAGGCACCACAGCGAGACCAAGATGCAGATTGGTCGACGCTGAGCGCAGAAGGCTGAGATTGAGGTCGCGCTCGCGACCGCGACGTGGCGAGATCCGCGGCGCGGTGAGCTAAGTCTTGCTGAGTGGGCGCATAGCTGGCTGCCCACCCGACTTGATCTTCGGCCAACCACGTGGGCACGGCTCGAAACGACGATGCAGAAGCAGGTCCTGCCCCACTTCGGCTCACGTGCCGCTTCAACAAGATCACCAACGCGATGGTGCGAGAGTGGGTCTCAACTCTTCTGAGTTCGGGGCTGTCGGCAGCGACCACGCGCAAGGCCGTTTTCGCTTTGCGGCAATGTTTGGCTGCCGCGATTGCCGACGAGCGGCTTCAGTTCAATCCTGCCAGTCGCGGTGCCGCTTCCGACTGAGCGGCAGAAGCCGCCGCGCTATCTATCGCAAAGCGAGGTTGAGCGCCTGGTCGACGAGATGCCTCGTCAGTATCGCGCCCTCGTGCTGGTCGGCGCGTACGCCGGACTTCGCTGGGGAGAAGCTGCAGGTTTGCGCAGGCGCGACATCGACCCGCTGCGCTCCCGCATCCGCGTGACGTCCACAGCCGTCGAGTTGCGAGGGCCAGGTGACGCTTGGACAACGAGCCCAAGACGACACGCTCGAAGCGTTCCGTCCCGGTCGCCCGCTCAGTCATGCGGCGGCTCGAGCAGCACCTCTCGGAGTTTGTTGACCAGACTGCAGATGCTCTTGTGTTCACCGCGCCTGCAGGTGGCCCGCTCTTCCGCTCGTGGGGACGCAGCGTCTTGCGGCCGGCCGTGCTGCGCGCCGGGTTGGACGACATCACCTTCCATGGACTTCGGCACAGCTTTGTCGCGATCATGGTGGCCGCAGGCTGCAACGTACGCGAGGTCTCCGAGTGGGCTGGCACAACAGCGTTGCGTTTACGCTCAACGAGGTACGGCGGCTTGTTTGAGGACAACACTGACGCCGCCATCGATCGGCTTGATGCGCTTCTTGGAGGGTTCTGCGACGCCCGCGAAATCGCGCTAGGCGGTTCCTCCTCTCACACGACCAACCCTCCGGCTGTGCCGCAACTCAGAACGTATTTCGCAGACTTGAGCTAAGGAGCCGATCATGCCAGCAAGAACCTACTCCACCGATGTCTATCTGACCTGCCCCGTGCCCCGACTGTGAAGGCCGCGATGGTCCGCATCACGTTGCGCAAGTTCCGGAGTCTCTCACGGCTCCCCTCGCCAGCCTGCGAGCAAGTCGTGCACCAGCTGGTGTCCGGACGCGACAACCGGAAATAGCTAGGCCAAACCAAGTAGCTCCAACCGATCGGCAAACGCCCCCGGAGCCTCGGCTGCCGAATGATCGAAGCGGAATCGTGCGCGACGTATCGACCTCGCCGACGGCGTAATCAGGATGCGCGGCGTCGGCAAAATAGAAGGGGCCAAGTTGGCGCGCGCACCGGAGAGGCGTCCGGCGGACTCAGCGGGACAGCGATGGGCCGTCTCGACCGGCGTTGAGAAGGCGGCGGCCGATGACGTTCAGATGGTCGCGGAGCGCTGGTCGAGCCCAGAAGCCTCCGACACCGGCAGCGTCCGTCCGCCGACGGACCGCACAGCGTCCGCGGCGGACATGTCCGCGGCATCCAGCAGTTGGGCGCGCCATCGAGCCGCGCTCTGCCCGTAGGGCGGCGACAGTCGCCAGGCCCAAGCCGAGTTCGGCAAAGGCGGCGTCAGAGTGAGCTGCGGCGGCGGCCAACGCGTCGGCGAAGACCCGGCGGTCGAAACCGGGTCCTTCTCGGCGGCTAGCTCGCACAGCCGCTCGAGCGGGTACCGCCCGTGACAGGGCCGCCACATCCACCAGGTCGCGGGCGGCTGCGCGGCCGAAACAGCGCAAGAGTCTTGTCGGCGGCCACCTCGTCGGGATGGAGCACCCGGCCGAACGACAGCTGCACCGCTTCGCGGATGCGTGCGTCATGGGCGATCTCCACCACGACGGATCGCCCGTCGGCCACAGTCACCGCGAGTCGGGTGAATCCAGGTCCACGCCGGTCAACTCTGCACTCTGCGCGCCTTCGGCGCGCAGGGCGACCGCCAGCGCGTCGGTGAGCCGTGTCACCTCGGCGGGGTCGGGTGTGAACAGGTCGACGTCCTGGGTTGGTCGATCCACCAAATCATGGGCGAGCATCGCGCCACCTCCGGCCAGGGCAACCTGCCCAGCCTCCGGCAACGCGAAGGCCATCCGGGCGATCTGCTCGTGCAGCGGATCCAGGCTCACGAGGCGACGACACCAAGCCGAGGCTCCCACACCTGTCGTACGTGTGGCGGCAGCCATAGCCGGGGCCAGAGCCGCAGCAGCTCCTCGCGATTGACATAGCGGCAGACATCCTCGGCTGTCCCGTCGGTCAGCACGATCTCGTATAGCTCGATGCGCTCGGCTTCGTTGCTCAGGTCGAAGCTTCGAGCGGGCCCTCGGCCGGATGCGTAGATACGCAAGGGCAGCCGCACCATCCCGGTCAGCGGGCCGCGCAACTCTGCGAGGTCGGCTGGCAGCGAGACCGGCCGCCGCCAACCGCCCCGGCGCGGTCCGAAAGCCGACGTCGTCATGTGGGCACCTCCCGCCTCAAGACTGGCACGGCATACCGACAACGCGTACACGGCCCGCCGGTTCGGCACCAGAGCCGAAACCACTCGAGCGGCATCGGACAGTGACGTTCAGCGGCTCGGGCCGAACGCCGGAGGCGGTGCCGAACGCGGCACGGGCCGCTGCCGGCGGCGTGACGTCGTGGCCGTGCGCCTGGTCGTTGGGACGGGGTTAGGCGTTGCAGGGTCTCGATTCGGCACTTGTGGGCTAGTTGATCAAGGATGCGCCACCAGAGGGCTGCGGCGGGGTGATCGTCGGGTAGGGGTCCTTCGGCGGCCGCCGACCGCACGAGCAGGCGTGGCGTCGAAGCCGGCCCGGGTGAGGTTGCTCAACCTTTCTGTCAGCTGCGGCAGGAATGAGTCTGCGGTCGCGGCGGGAGCTTCTGCGGCGAGCAATTGCCGCCATCGCCAATCCTCGTCGGTAGCCGCAGCGGCGAGTCGCTTGTCGAGTTGCTGTTGGAAGATTCGAGCGGCGTGACCGAGCTGGGGTGGTCCGGTCAGTCGCAGGTCGCTGGGGTCGACCTGGGTGGCGGCGCGCCATACCTGCACGTCGGCGATGAGCTCGGCCGGTAGCGGCAGCATGGGCTGGCGGCCCAGCCACACCTTCTGGCGGTGAGGCGGACCTGGTCGGCGAGCTGAGTAATCAGGCGTGATCGGGCACCCAAATACGGCCCCCATGTGGGATCGGCAGCGATGCGGTCCGGAATTCCGGGCAGCCACGGCAGAGGACCATCTCGACTACTGCGTGGGCTGGCGCTGTCCAGGCGCCAGTCCAGCACGGCGGCTCGATCATCGGCACTGCTGATCTCGCTGGCCTCGCATGCGTCCCGTAGGCGTTCGTGCGGGTCGGCGCCGTCCGCGGCAAGGAGCGAGCAGACGGGCACGCAGGGTCGGCCATGCCGGCTCATCTGTTAGCCCGGGCACCAACTGGTTCGCAAAGCCCTCCAGTGCCTGCGCCGCACTCTTACCGACGACGTGCTCGGCCGCCACGTGCAAGGCGTCGATGTAGCGCTCGATCGGACGTCGCGGAGCCGGACGGCGGGATCCTGCTGTTCTCGCAGCAAGGTGCTGGCCGATCTTGGCGTGTCGTCTCGGGCCAGGATGTGTTCGAGCAGCTCCGTGGCGGTGGCGGGACGTATCGCTGTCGGGCCGGATGAGGTGTGCGGGTCGCCGTCGCCGACGAGCTGCAGGTAGATGTGGTTGCTCAGCCGTCCCCGGGTGCACATGGTGTACAGCTGCTGCCGCGACTCGGTACCGGTGATCAGGCCGTGCATGGTGTCGGCGGTGATCCCCTGAGCGGTGTGAATAGTGGTGGCATAGCCCAGTTCTACGGAATCGCGTACGTAGCTGGCGGGCAGCTGGATGGTGCGGCCGCTCCGGCGGTGCTGCACCCGCAGCCCGCCGTCCCGATCAGCAGTGAGGACGGTCCAGCGGTCGCCGTTCTTCACCCAATCCGAGGCCGAGGTGCGGAGCCGGCGGTCGTTGCGTACGGGTGATGATCAGCTCGCCGGCACTGGCCCGGTTTCCATCCGCCAGGATCACCTCCGGTCCAGGTGTCGGTGCAGACGCCAGGCGGTGAGCGCGGGCTCGCTGGTTGAGCTCCGCGACCAGGTCGCGGGTTGGGGCGAGCATGATCGAGTCCAGTCCACGGCTCCGGTCGGCTCGCCACGCCTCGAACAGGTTCTCGGTGAGTGTGGCCAGGTCGCCGACGTGGATCCGTTGCCGGTCGAGGTAGAAGCCCAACGCCTCCGGCCTGCCGTCCCGCAACGCCAGCGATGCGGCCGCTTCGGCGGGGTCGTGGAAGCGGTGCAGTTCGGTCAGCCGAACCGCGCCGTGGCTGTTTCGATGTCGCGGAGGACACCGCCGGCGCCGATGGCGGCCAGCTGTTGATCATCACCGATCAGCCGAACACTGCCGCCGCAGCCAACAATGAACTGGACGGCGGCGTCGAGGGAGAGCGTGTCCGCCATCCCGGCCTCATCGATCAACACCAACGTCGAGGGCCAATACTGTGAACCCAGTCCGGCGGCTCGCTGTTCAGGTATTGGAGGGTCCAGGTGAGTTTGGCGAGGTGTCGCTGGGCGCACCGGTGTGATCGCGGAGCTGAGCAGCCGCTGCGGCGGACGGAGCCAGTCCGAGCACGTGACCGCCGCCCTCCAGCCAAGCCTGTGGTGAGCGCGCGTAGTGCGGTCGTTTTCCCGCTGCCGGCTGGGGCGATCGCCAGCTGCAGCCGGGCACCCGAGGTGGCCATGGATCGGACCAGAGCGGCCTGCCCGGCGTCCAGGGCCACGCCGTTCGCGGCCGACTCCAGCAGCGCCAGATCGACCGCGACCGCATCGACGGTGCGTCCATCAGTGCGGCCCGCGGTGGCGACCAAGCCGTCGCTCGGCGTCGAGGATTCGGGCCGAGGTGAACAGGTCGGCACCGGCGACGGTGTAGACCGATGAGCCGTCGGCCCGCCGCAGCGACGCCGGTTCCACGGATGCCGTCGTCGGTGCTGGTGAGCGCGTATCGATCTGGTGCTGAGCACTTCGGCGACGAGCAGGTCGACCAGCTGCGTCTAGCTTGTCGGTGGTGAGGTTGGCGGCGCGCACTTGGCGTTGCGCTTCGGCGCGTACATGCCAGATCTGCCAGGTGGAGCGGTGCTCCTCCATCGCCGCAAGCACCCGATCGGCCGCCGCCAGCGACCCAATCCGCGTCGATCGCTCGGGCTGATCTTGTGTCGAGGGATGAAGGGCGGCCTGCACCATGGCATCCACCGCCTGACGGCCGCCGAGAACCTGGCGCGGCCTCGATCGCGCCAGCACGTCCGCTGCTCGGTCAGAGTGCGGGGTTCGTGCTTGGCGCTGCGCGTCTCCAACGTCGCCTGCTGCGCCAAATGCAGCATCTCCACCGGAGTCGGTGGCCGGCCGTGGTCGCGCTGGAAGTGGCGGCGCCAGTTCACCGCGCCGGCTCTCGATGCTGGCCCGCCGCGCCGACCAGCGCCGGTTCAGGGCGGGGTCGACGCCGACGATCTCCCGTATCGGCCGCAGCCGCGGATCGCTGTCGGCTCGTTCCGCGAAGCGGACGCCGAGAGTGTCGCGGAGATGGTGTTCCAGGGCGGTGTTGTAGGTCTCCGACGCCGCCACCGTCGCCTTGAACAGCACCCGCCCGTCGATGGACAGCCAGCGTCCGTCGAGGGTCTGCACCTTGTTCGCAACCGCGACATGGGTGTGCAGATCCGGATCCCCGGCTCGGGAGTCGCGGTGGGTGAACGCGGCCGCGACCAGGCCGCGTGACGTTGACCTGCCGGACCCCGTTCGTGCCTTGCCGGGTGAACAAGGCGTGGCGTTCGATGAAGCTCAGCGCATCCTGCACGGCAGCCTGATGCGCCCGCTCGATCTGCGCCGCGACGTGCGGGTCGGCGACCGCCCACAACGTCGACACCGACTTCACCGGGGAGAAGGTCAGGTCATAGCCGGCAACCGTCTGGGTCCGCGGACGCGACATGCTTGGCGATGATGGCGGCGATCTCGCGGGCATCGATCGGGTCGCGGCCATGCTCGGCTACGGAAGAACTCCCGCGCCACCTCGGTGCGGACCCGCGCCCGAGCTGCCGCCGAGACCGGCTCGTCCACCGGCTGTCCGCGCCGCCTGCTGCGCGGCAATCCGCTTCGCCACCTCGACCCGGAACGGGCTGACATCGCCGGCGTAAACCTTGAACGGCGCACCCAGCTGGGTCGCTGCCTTGATGTTTGCGTCGGTCAGAGTCGGCGGCCTCAAGCTGCTCCAGCCGCTCTGCGGCGAGGGGATGCATGCCGGCGCCGAACAGGGCCCGCATCTGCTCCGCGGTCACCGGATCCCCGGCGTTGACGCCGTCGATGCCGGCCATGCCAGACCCGATCCACGACCCCGGGCTCTCACCGCGTTCGGTGTAGTAGGAGGCCAACCCGATGTGGCCCTTCTCGGTGGCATCCAACGCCGCAACCTGCCGGGTCAGGTAGTCGTACCCCGACCCGGCGCTGAGCTTGTGAATGCTCATCGTCACAACCACTGAAGGCGAAACCAGGTCGAACCTCGCGGTCAGCCCAGCCGGGGTACTGTCCGGCAATGCAAGGAGGTGTGTCGGACATGACACTTCGAGCGCTGGGGAGGTACGTCTGGCGAGGCGTCTTGAGGTGTGTGACCGCCTTCAACCGGCGCGTCATGGCGTGTGGGAGTGCGTGTCTTGGTCGATGGAGGAAGTGGTGGCTGTGGGCAGTCAGGCGGTGAGGCAGGCAGCGCGGCTGGCGGCGTCGCAGGTGCAGGCAGAGGTGTCGTGGTGAGCGAGCCGAACGTGACCGGCGGCTCGAGAAGCTGGCGGTCGAGGTGTTGACCGCGCTGGGAGAACGAGACGCGATGATCGCCGCGACCGAGCAACGCGCGCAGCGCCGCTTTGCAGCCGATGAGATGCCACCACTACTGCGCCCTCGTCCTGGTCGGCGCGTACACCGGTCTTCGATGGGGCGAGGCGGCCGGACTACGGAGACGCGACATTGACCCTCTGCGCTCACGCATACGGTCAGCCGCACGTCTGTTGAGATGCGAGGCCAGGTCGCGGGAGAACAGGCAAGACAACTCGGTCAAGCGCTCAGTTCAGTCGCCGCACCATCATGCGCCGACGAAGGCCCACCTCCGCGAAATTCATTAGAAAAGGCGCAGATGCCCTGGGTGTTCACCGCGTCCGGAGCTGGACCGCTCTTTCGTTCGTTGGGACGCACTGTGCTGCGACCCGCGTGTTTGTTGCTGCGGTTTTCCGTACTGCAGTTTTGCACGGGCGCGGAATCTCGAGCGCAGGGTGCCCACAACTCGCAAATTCCGCAGCCTGAAACCCGAACAATGTGGCGATTAACTCATGTTCAATGGACAGCCCAAAAGCGGTCAAGCACATGCTCCATAATCGCGTTGTAGAGCATGGGTCCATGTAATACTGCTGATTACGGGAAATCGGTGATGACCTGACAGTGCAAACTGAGCGCTGGCAGCAGCTATTGCCCAAAATCTCGCTGGATCTCGACCCTGACCGGAAAGTCTGTACCAGACGCATTGGAATACAAACACGCTTCCCAAGCTCACTGTGAGCAATCCGGGTATGCCTTGACTCACCGGTAATATGAAATGTTGCGTCACCGTCGAACCTCCGTCGTGAAAGACAATCGTGTGAAGAATGATTGTTCTGATAGCCTGATCTACCGGAAGAGTAATGGCAGCCGAGATGAACTCGATCACCAGGAGTGTATCGTCCGGAACCGTGGCTAAGATTAGCTTGCCCGACGAAGACGCCATCCGGCAGGTTAATTACACCAGAAGATTGAAATGGCCTGACCGATGAATTTGCCATGAGGGCTCCATTCGGCGAGTGCAGCGGAGGTGGTATTGGACGCAGGCTCGACTATATCGTGATGATGCCCGCCCTCATCTTGCTCTCGCTTGTCGGCGTGGGCGGTCCAACACCTGAGAAACACCCCGAAGAGTTGGGACTTCTGCCCGGCCATCAGTGGGACCACGAACTGGCCATTGACCACACGTACCTGTGGTTGTCTCCCTCGATGCGATTTTGAACCCAAGAATGATCTTCGCGCAACCAAAGGGCCCGGCTTGAGCCTCGGTGAATGCTGATTGGCAGTGGTGTCAGACGCGGCGGGTATTGGGATCTGGTGACCGTGTCCCGCCCAACCGGAGCTTCTGCGCAAGCGATGAGGTGCCCCTCCTCGTCGTATTGCTCACACCACCTTTCCTTCCTTGGCCAGTTCACGGACGATCCCTTTGACTCGAGGAGACGCGCGGTCGACCGCCGGCGTGGTGTTGGCGGGGCCTCGATCGCACAGAAGTGCGCGACGTTGACGATCCCCGCACCGGTGAGCGAGAACCGGCTGGCGATATCAGCCAGTCGACGTCATCAGCGACCTGGATTTGCGCAGGGAAGGCGCGCTGCCACGGAGTCGCGGCGGGCCTCGGCCATCGGCAGCGGGAAGCGGATCACCGCCTGGAAACCAGGAGAAACGCCTCGTCGACGTTCCTGCGCTGGTTGGTCGCCAGGATCACCAGCCCGGCATGGGTCTCCATCCGCTGCAGCAGATAGGCGACCTCTGGTTCGCGTACCGGTCGTGGGCGTCGCGGACCTCCGGTGCTTGCCGAACAGGGCGTCGGCCTCGTCGAAGAACAGGATCCGCTCTGGTGCTCGGCCGTCGAACATGCGCGAGGTTCTTCTCGGTCTCGCCGATGTACTTGGACACCACTCGTGACGGGTCGATGCGGAACACCGGCACGGCCGCGTGCTTGCCCGAGCAGCGTCGGCGGTCATGCGTCTTGCCGGTGCCCGGCGGGCCGTGGAACAGCGCCCGGCGATGGCCCGGGCTGCACCCGCTTCGACGCAGGCCCCAGTCGCCGAGCGGGATGTCGTTGAACTGGATCCAGTGCTGGATCGTCGCGGATCTGGCGCACGGTGTCCAGGCCGCAGGACGACGATCGTCCCAGTCCGGAGCCGGTCTCGATGTGCTCGGCCGGGAAGTCGGTGCTGTTGCGAGGGCAGGCTGACCGTGCCGGTGGTGAGCCGTCTCGACCTCCGCGGGTCGAGGATCGATCGGCCGCTCATCGCCGGTTCGCCTGGCGCACCGGGTCGAGCCAGAGGCACGTGGCTGTCCCGGCGAACCAGTGCTAGCTCGACGGCAGGCGCTGCACCCCCTCGAGCCGCCCGGCGAGGGTCGGCCCCGGCGAGCACGAACTGTGCGCCGTCTCGCCCGGTCGGCAGCACCCGCGGTGGTGCTCGACCCGCGCACGCCCGCAAACTCGGGCAGGCTCGCCGCCGTCAGGTAGGTGGTCGGCGATCAGGCCGTGAGGGAGTTCGGACGAAGAGGTGCGGTGCGATGGCGAGGGCAAGGATCAACCGTTCCGCGCGAGGTGAGGGTTGCTCATCGTTGGGCAGGCAGATCACGATTTAACCCCTGTATGACCTCGGATACGCTGATTGTTGGCGCAGAGGCGACTTCATAACCGGTCTAATGGCAGCGCCAAGAGACTCCAGTTCTCGGTCCAGATCGTCGGTCCTAATCACTTCTTCTTCTTCCGCTCCTCGGGATAAACGACTCCCGGGATGGCTACTTCCACTTCCGTTTCCCCGGCAAGTGCTCAGGGCGGGAGTAGGGCGAGCGCTTCGTTTCGAGTCTTGAGACGCTCAGGTTTGTCACTGATCGATCGGATCTCCTCGACATCGATTCGTCCGGTGCGACGTGTTCGATCACGACATCCCCGCGGCTTCGCGACAATGGTGCCGACGAAGACCAGTGGTCGAGATCGTGCAGTACTGACGATCCGTAATGGACCTTCTTGACAGTGCGCTTCTTTGCCCAGAAGACTGCGCGCGCGAGAACCGTGCTTGTGACCAGGCGTCTTGGTCTCCTGTGCATGTTCTCGTTGATCTTGCTCGGGTAGGTGGGATCTTCGTCCTCCGTCGAGCTGCGCCGACGACGTACTCGCCTACCGCGAATACTCCATGAAGATCGAGGTGACGAAAGTCTTCTTGTCGAGCGTCGCCACATCGGCCAGTCGGATGTGTTGCTGGTCGGGTGGAGCGTAGATCCGCCAGACCTGGCCCAATGCCTTGATGAACACTCCGACGGCAAGCCCTTCGGGAGCGCCCTGCAGCTTGGTCGATTTTGTCTTGTCGGCGGGATTGATCACGACGAGAACGTCGAACTGGCCCGCCCCGAGCGGTTCGGGAACGATCGATGTCAGCTTGTACTTCGTCTTGATCTGCGGCAGTCGAGCCTGGACCTCCTCCGGCGTGGCTCCCGACTGGGTCAGCAAGGCCTGCGCATCGTTCTTGGCTGGCCCGACGTCGCTCCTTCTCCGCTGGCTTCCGGTCGTCGCCGCTGGTGCGGCCTTCAGCTTCTCGAGCAGCGCCGAGCCAGGCGACGATCTTGTCAGACCCGGCCACTTGTCGATGGGGGCCCGGAGCCTTGTTGACGATGGCCGACCGGCTTGTCGGGGATCCCGCCGAGCCCGGCGAGAACGCGGCGAGGAAGGCGAGCACGGACGTTCAGCGTGCTGGCCATCGTCTCGCTTCGGCCTCGCTTGTGCGCGCTGTCGACCTGGCCCGGCCGCGATCGCCGGCGATGGAGTCCGATGGGAGCGAGGCGACGACGGCGCCGATCTGGTCGGGCCTTCTCGATGAAGAACGTCGCCGTGTTGCAGATCCGCGATGATGGCCTGGACCACGGCCCCGGCCGGAGTTGAACGCATGCGTCGACGAAGGCTTCGTGACGGCGGCCTGCACGACCTCCGGATCTGGATCATCGACGTGACCTGGCCGACCAGCTGGTCCCTTGAGCTCGGTGAGCTCGGCGTCGATCTGGCCTCCCACGCGGCAGCGGGCCCCTCGTGTCACCAGCGTGACCAGGGATGCGCCGCCGTCTTCTCCAGCGCCGTGCGGCACCGGCTCGGAGTGATCCCAGCAGGCAGCTTGGTGCGGATGTTCTGCCAGGTCAGGCCGAGCACCGACAGGACGGAAGCTTGACGATCTCGAGCGGGCTGAACGACTTCGAGGATGTACACGCCGGCCTCGGCCAGGGGACCCGGCGAGCCACGTGATCAGCGCGTTCTTGAGGTGCTCGAGGATGTTGCCGGCGAAGCGTTCTGGAACCCGAGCTTGCCGGCCCGCACGGGGTTGCCCTGACGACCCGACCGGAGTTCCTGACGATGGTGTGGAAGGCGGCCTTGGCCTTGGCGATGTACGAGCATCACGCGCGGGGCGACGACGGAGACCAGGATCTCCAGCAGGCTGAGGACCTGCTTGAGCGCCCAGGACGCCGAACTCGGCAACGCAGGCCCGAGGAGCGCGGCCGCCGACCTTGCGGAACGCGCCGCACCACGCGTGAGGACGTCCGGCGAAGGTGCAGGCGGCGACGAGGGTCGCCGGGGATGCGGCCGGGAATCGACCGGACGAACCCCATCAGGCCCGCCGGCGCGCCCTGGAACCACGGCGAGCGCCCGCCCGACAGCGTCCGACCGCGCTTGAGGTTCTCCCAGACGTCCTGCTGGCCGATCAGCTTCATGAACCCGCCGATCCAGGGTGTCGGGGGTCCGCGGGCACAGGGTCGCCCGGTGATCGGGTCCCTGGAGCCGAGGATCGCCTTGAGCAGGTCGTAGCCGGCAGTGCACCGGCGGCGAGCGCGCGCGCGCGGCGGCCGCAGGATCGCCCCGCTTCACGAGGCCCGAGCGAGACTCGCCGACGACGCCAGTGCGGCGAACGAGACCAGGCGCTCGATCCGGGTCGGTCGAAGATCCGCTTGGCGCGGTCCCAGACATCGCGCCGGGCTGACGATGTCGGTCCAGGCTCGAGCGAGCCGACGAAGCGCTTGAGCCCGTCGACGACCTGGCCGCCGATGTCGCCGAGCGTGGCGACCTTCTGCTCCACCCACGCGGCGGCCTGGTTGATCACGCCGTGGGTGTCGAGGACCCGGGTGATCAGCGCGCCGCCGGGCGCCAGGCTCGATCCAGGGCCCGCAGGAAGTTGGCGGCGGTGCGCTCCGTGCGGCGCAGGTTGACCGGGTTGAAGCCGAGGCACAGAGCGTGAGCATCCGGAAGCCGGGGATGTGGTGGGCCTGGTCGGCGAGAGTAGTCGCAGCGTCGTCCGGATGCCCGAGTCGCTGCACGGCGGGGGTCGGACCTGACGTGGTGACCGGCGGCGGCGTCTCGGCCTTCCGCAACACCTCGGGCGCCGGCCATGCTGACGCGCTGGACGGTGGCGCCCTGCTGGATCGTGTGGGTGAGCTCGTGGGCCAGCGGGCGGCGGCCCGTCGGCGGTGCCGCGGCTGGTACTGGTCGCGCCCGAAGAAGACGTGGTTGCGGTAGGTGAACGCCTGAAACACTGGGTGGTTACTCAGGCTGGTGGTGTGCTGTCGGTGATGCCTTCGGACATCAGTCGGTGCCAGCCACGGTGCATGACTCGTCGTCGCTGCCGAACCTCCTGGTGCGATGCCGCGATGCAGCATCGCCACCAGTGGCGTCGCGATGTGCTATGGAACAAATCAGTGAAGCGTTGACCGCTCTCGGTGATGGTGGCACCACTATCTCGTGGGCGGGGCGACGGGCGCCGGGGGCGATCTGCGGCGTCCGCTCGGGCCTCCGCAGCACCTGGTCGGCGGCGCGGTCGGCCCCGCGGCTTCGGTGTCAGCGGGACCACGGGCGCCGAGGCGGTCTGCGGCGCCGGCTCCGGGCCTCCGCAGCACCTCGTCAGCGGCGCAGTCGGCCGCGGCTTCGGCGTCAGCGGGACCACGGGCGCCGAGGCGGTCTGCGGCGCGCCGGCTCCGGGCATCCACGCATCACCTGGTCAGCGGCGCGGTCGGCCTCGTGCTCCAACGGGTCGGTGGGCTTTGCTCACGCTGAGCTTGGTCTGGATGTCGACCTGCGACCTCGCCTTGCGCTGCACCGGGGAAGAGCCGGCGCTCGGCTGGGCCCGAAAAACCGCCCGGTCGCGACACGGTCGCTGCCGCGTGCGACGGGTCGCCTTCGAGCCGAAGGTCTTCATGGCGTCACCGCCACTCGACCAGCATCATCAACCGGCTCATCCAGGGCAGCCGGAGCGGCGAGAACCCCACGGCAGCTGGTCGAGCGGGATGTCGACCGTACGGGCCCTCGACCCGCAGCAGCCCGTCGCGTCGGCAGTGACGGAGAGGACGCCGGGCGCTGCAGGAGCCCGCCCACGGGGCCATCCGGGAGAAGTGCTGCGCAGTGCCGCCCGAAATGCCCGATCGCCGCCTCCAGCAGGGCCGTCGCTTCCGCCATCTCGACGCTGAACGGGCCGACGTCGGCGGCGCCTGGGGCCTCAGCGGGACGCGCAGGGCCTTCGCCAGGGTCAGCGCGTGCTCGGGCGCGAGGACCTCGCCGGTCGCCAGGTGGTGCAGCAGGCCGAGCGCCCGTCGGATCGACCAGCTCGTCGCCGGCCGCGGGCCAGAAGAACACCGGGGCAGGAACGGGTGCAGCAGGACGATCCCGGCGTGGTCGAGCAGAGCAGGCCGTCGACATCAGCGCCTGGTCGTCGTCGCGGGGCAGAACGCGTACGCCGCGCGCGCCGCCGCGACCGGCGCCGGTTCCGAGTCGGCGACCGGCGATCGGATCCACGTCGGCGACCAGCGCCGGTTCCGGGGCGGCCACCGGCGCGGATCCGGGAGAAGCAACCTGCGGATCTGGCGCGGCGAGCGGGCCAGTTCGGCGCGGTGGGCGATGCCCCACCAGGCGACAGCCGGAACCGGATCCGACGCGGTCGCCCCTCGCCACGCCGAGGCCGCGCGTTCGACGGCGCGGGGCCAAGCTCGGCTCAGCCCGGTCGGTGGCGGGGGTCAGGGTCCAGGCCCGGCGGACGAGCGCGGCCGGTTCCCGCCGCTCTCCCCGGCCACCGCCGCCTCGAGCGCGGCCTGCCGGACACGGCGACCCAGAACGCCCGCGCGCCCGGCCGTGAAGTCGCGCTCGGCTCGGCACCGAGGGCCTCGATGCGCTCGACGCCGAAGCGGCCCAGCTCCGGCGCGAGGGAATGGAGGACCGTCAGCACGAAACCGGGCGTGAACTATACCGTTACGTACGCTCGCGGGCCTCCGGGACGGCCAGCGCGGTGTGGAGGGGCCCACCCGCGGAGAGCCCGGCCGGTGCGCCGCCGACCTCGGCCCACGCGGCGAGCACGACCTGTTCGACCGTCGTCGGGCGGCAGGGAGAACCGCAGAGCTGAGCGCCCGGTCGGAGAGGAAGACGACCAGGGCCTCGGCGACCGTCCCGGTCGTGGCCGACGCCGGCGTCTCGCGCCCGGGCCCGCGCGGCCTCGACGCTCGTCAGTCCGGCCGCCGACGGAGAGTGGCGGACGAGGTGCTCCTCGATCCCGCGGCGTAGGGCGTCGGCCAGCTCGGTGAACCTCCATCTTGGAGACAGTCACGTCGAGGTCGAGCCGGTCGAGGTAAGAGAGCGGCCGGCGGCGTCGAACGGGCCCAGCTGACTCGATCGCCGGCGAGCACGTCGCTACACACACCAGGGCAGGCGACGTCGCTGAAGGGCGTGCCCCTCAGCCTCCGTCCCCTGCAGGTCGACCTCCAGCACCTGGCGCCGGATCGTCACCACTGCCCGCTCACCCATGGGCTATTACCAGGTTGCTGATGTCGATGGTCTCCTCGTGGGTCACGAGGCAGCCCCGCCTGGTGACGGCCGTCGAACGAATCCAGCTTCTTCACCGGCTTGGCGAGTCGAACCTCACCGACACCGGTTCGACGTTCCCCGCCGTCACCTGCGCGTTGGCGGGGACGGAATTCCGTCCTGGATCTCCCAGAAGACGGCCGGCGGCCAGTCGTTGCCGGAGACAGACGGCCTGGAACCCGCCGTTGCCGGCGATCTGCGGGTCGCGTCCGAAGTCGATCTTGAGCTCAGCAGGTCGGTGCCAGCGCACCGAATTACGGGATCGGACTGCGCGGCACTTGTTTGAGGTGGACACGCGGAACGGCGGGATCGCCGCAGTCGCCTCGCGCTCGGTTCGGCGATCGTCGTGCCGCGGGTGCCGTAGCTCACGACGAGGTGCCAGTTGCGCTCTCCTTGCACGAACGTGACGTCAAGCTCGAAGACGAACCTGACGCACTGCAGTCGGTCGACGAACAAAGGTCCCGGTCTCTCCAGACCCGCCGCAGCCTCGTACTCGAGCGTCAGCCACTGATCCGAGCCGACCGCGTCCTTGAAGCGAGCTCATTGATCGCCAGCATCCACTCCTGCACCTTTCGGGCCGAAGCGATCCGTGGGCAATGGGCTGGGCGCGTCTCGGACGACGTCGGCGACCTTAACTTCCGGCGAGATCGAAGCGCTGGCCGTCGGCGCCGGTGACGACGAAGCGTGACCTTGGGCTTGTACTCGTTGACCGGGAAGTTGAACCGTGCCTCGGGCCAGAACCGATAGCCCGAGCGGATGGCGTCACCGCCGCAGGGCAGGTCGCAGGGCGTCACACCCGACTCGAACTGGCCGGCCACCGTGCAGTAACCCGCGGCGTCGGTGACCTGGACGCTCAGCACCTCGGCGACCGGCAGCACCGGGCTGGTGAAGGTCCGGTCGACGATGGTCTTACGCCGGCGACGTACGGTGGCGTACCGCCGTCCACGGTGAACAGCACCAGCCAGGTGCCAGCCACCTCGTCGACCTGGGTCAGCGGCTCGATGATCTGCAGCTGCGGCGGGACCCGGACGCTCCAGCCGACTCAGCGCCCTCGCCGTCCGCACCAGGATCGATGTGCTCCCCGACGCTCAGGAGCACCGGGCCGGTCAGCTCCTCGAACGGCTGCTGGTCGACGCACCGATAGCGGTCCGCAGCGCCCGGGGCCGTGACCGTCACCTCGGCGAACCCGTCGGCGTTGGTGCGCGGTGCTGGTCCGCACCGGGGGAGCCGGGCCGGCAGCTGGAACTGGACATCCATAGCCCCGACCGCAGACGTACGGCAGAAGAAGTCGGCGACGACGGTTCCGGAGTCGAGCTCGTCGACCGCGTCCGCATAGACGTCGATACGGCGGTTCGAGCAATACGTAACC
>ERZ1370068.6988-contig-5934_pt1 | contig 39327 bp, 44 predicted proteins | sample MGYA00561227_ERZ1370068 | MGnify/ENA primary metagenome ERZ1370068 (study PRJEB38410, sample SAMEA6850437) | metagenome | study: Metagenomic assessment of the ecological functions of the soil: analysis of the soil microbiota associated with the...
AAGCGATGCGGTATTGCCTGATCAAAGCGGCTTTTCGAGGTGCGGGACTTACTTTCGGTGTATTTAGTCGAGGGTCGCCGTCTCCTTTGGCGTTGGCGAACAAGCGGGTAAAATGTCGCTCAGCCGTGCCGCCCGCCGGCACCAGTATCGGGATCGCCCAGGAAGTCGGCCTGGTAGGTCGGCTCGGTGCCCGCCGCACCCCCTTCAGTGGAAGCTGTGGCTGAACTGTGCTCCTCGCCTCGCCGGGATCAGCGCCGCCGCCCAGTATTTTGTCGGTGATGCCGAGCCAGCCTGGGATTCGGCCCTCGGCGGCGCGATCGGAGGCGCGCTCGTCGAGCTTAGGCATTGTGGCGGATCTCCTTGCAGGCCCTCGGTGCCGAGATAGCCGATCAGCCCCTCATGCAGGATGCAGTAGCCGGCGGTCTGCGGGGAGCCCGGTGCGGCTGACGACGCCGTAGGGAAAGAGCTGGACCGGTGCGCATTGGTGTGGTTCTCGACCGTCTGGCTTGCACGGTGGACATGTATTTCGGGTCGACCGACAATGTGACTCGCTTTGAAAGACTTGAGCCCGGCGCCGTTGTCCCACGGTGAGCGTGACGTCGCCTTGCCCGGCGCGAGCGTGTCCGCCTCGTGGCGGTCCACTTCGATCTCGGCGGTGGGTACGGCGACGGCTGGCCCGCCGGGCGTCCGCCTGCCAGCCGAACTCGGCGAAGTAAGGATGCGCGCTCGCCGGCGGGCGAGAAGAGCTGCACAAGCGGGCCTCGTCGGCTCGACGGTCCTCGGGCGATAGCCGGCGAGGAGGAGGTCGTCGATCCGGCCCGCCGGTGAGGTTGAGCTGGAGCCCTTCCAGCGACGGGCGTGTCGATCTTGACCCGCCCGGACTGCGCCAGCAGCCATGGTCGCGCGGTACACGGCGCCCGCTACAGCCGCGCCGAGGCCGGAGCCGGCGGCAGGGCGGCACGCCGGCGGTGGGCGCGGCCGCGCCGGGCGCGTTCGGCGTAGCGGCGCTCGTCGATGGCGCCCGGGGCGGTCGGCGATGGCGTGCGCGGTCTGCTGCGCCTGCTGCGACGGCCTGCCGCTGCCGCTCCGGCCTGCATCTTCGGGCCGACGATGAGGATACTGCCAGCCGGCGTGATGACCAGGAACGACAGCGCGATGGCGATGATGACGTTCCTGGTCTGTTCTTCACGGCCAGTTCCTCCGCGGCGCTGTCCCGCCCGGAGTTGGGAGCCGGCGGCCTGCCGCCAAGCGCTTCTCGAGCGCAGTTCCGCGACGATCGCGCGAAGGCTCCGTCAGCGCCTTGCGGCGACCAACCAGGACGTAATCGTGGCCGGCTCGCGCATCGGCGGCGGCGAGCGCGCGCGGCTTCTCGCAGCCGCCGGCGGATGCGAGTTCCGCTCCACCGCCTTCTTCGGCGCGTCCGCTTGGTCACGGTGAAGCCGAAGCGCGGCGGGCCGTCGTCGTCGCGCACCGCGCCTCAGAACGAAGCGCCGCCGCGCGCCTTTCAAGCCCTGCGCGCGCGGCGAGGAAGTCGCGCCTCGTCTTCAGGCGCCCGATCATCCAACGTGACGGGCAATCAAGGATGGCTGGTCGCGCCGAGCCAGGCGCTTGCGCCCTTGGAGCGGCGGCGGGCGAGCACCTTTCGCCCGTTCTTGGTCGCCATACGGAGGCGGAACCCGTGGCGGCGCTTGCGCACCAATCGACTCGGTTGGATAGGTTCTCTTCATCGTCCATGCCGTCTTCCGGAGCGACGGCCCTCGTCTTGGTAAACGGACAGCCGGTTCGCTTCAGGACTTTGACCGCGCCGCGCCGAATGTTCGGGAATATGCCGGAACGCGCGCGTTTCGCGAGCCGCCGGCCAATCGCGCGCGATATAGGTGAAACCCGTCGGGAAGTCAACGATTGGCGCCGAGGGGTCCGGACGCCGGGGCTCGCCCCGGCCACTGGCGCGTGACTTGCGGGCGGTCCGGGCCTCGCGGTTTCGTCACGCCGCGGCCGCATCCGTGACACGTGACAGCGCACCACGGTAATTGCGAGCATGATGGAAGAGCCCCGGGCGGGGACCCGATCCCGCGCCCCATGGCGCGCCGGACCGGATGGCAAGTACGGGGAAACGCCGAGCCGCGTGCAGATTTCCCGAGGCTGACGGCACGGGCGCGGAGCCGCAATTCCCCGCGCCGGCGCGCGCTGCTGCGCCTCGCTGCCGCTCGGCAGCGATCGCGCTCGGCCTCCTCCTCTTCTACGCCGTCGGGGCTGGGACGACTACCTTCCTTTCGGCTGATAGGCTGCGAGCGCTATCAGCGGCAGCCGCCGACGCCGTCGTTGCGCCTCTCACAGCGTCCTGGCGCCGGCCGCTTATCTGCTGGTCCTGCGTGCGGCGATCGGTCGCCGATCTCACTTCCCGAGTCGCGGGATTCCTGACCCATCGCCGGCGGCTTCCTGTTCGGCGCGCGCCTTCGGCGCGGTGCTCGCCTGGCGCGCGGCGCGACGCTTGAGCGCCACCGCTCGTCTTCCTCGTCGCGCGCACGTCGTTCGGCGACCTCCTGGCCAGACGTGCGCAGGCCCGCGGGACGCGACCGGCCGCGTTCTCGGATTCCGGCAGGCGGACGGGACTCAGCTACCTGCTTTCTTCCTCCGCGCTCGTGCCGCTACTTCCGTTCTGGCTGGTCAACCTTGCCGCGGCGCTGTTCGGCGCATGCGGCTGCGCGCCCTATGCGGCCGCGACCGCCATCGGCATCCTGCCGACGACGCCTGGTGCTCGCCTATTTCGGGCGAAGGCACTGGCGACGACGATCATGGCCGAGCGGCCGGCCGTCGCTGCAGCTCCTTCGATCGCGCTGCATGCTGCTCGGGCTGATCGCCCTCCTGCCGGTCCGGCGGCGGTCGCGCCGCTGGCCGGAGCGGCCGCGGAACGGAAGCTGGACCGCGGAGCGGCGCCGTCGGGATCGGACGAGGTCCTCGACCGCCCGACATCTGTGTGATCGGCGGCGGGCCGGCAGCGGGCCTCACTCGGCTGCGGCCGCGGCGGCAGGTCGCTCGGCGTCTCCGTCGTGCTGGCATCGAGAAGGGCAAGATGGGCGGCGAGTCGCCCGCAACACCGGGTGCGTGCCGTCGGAAGCGCTGCTCGCCGCCGCGCGCCGGGCGGAGGCCATGCAGCGCGCCGCCCGGGTTCGGCTGCGTCATCGCCGGTCGAGGCGCCGCGCACGAATTTCTCCCGCTGTCATGGAGCACGTCCGTCGGCGTGGATCGCCGGGGCGATCGGCGGCGAACGATCCCCGCTGAGCGCTTCGCCGGCCTCGGCGTGACTGTGTTCTGCGTGCGCGGCGTAGGCGACGTTCGTCGACCGCGGCACGGTCGCCGCCGAGAACGCGCGCGTGCGCGCCTGCCGCTTCGTGATCGCTACCACCGGCTCACGTCCTGCGGTGCCCGACCGATCCCGGGCCCCGCGACCGTGCCCTTACCTGACCAACGAGACGGTTTCTTCGATCTGAAGCGGTTCGCCGGCGCCGCCTGGCGGTCGACTCGGCGGCGGCGCGAGTCGGGCTGGAGCTGGTGCGCAGGCGTTTCGCCGGCTCGGGCTCGGAGGATCACGGTGCTGGAGGCCGGAGCGTGCGCTCGCCGGACGACGATCCGGAGCTTTCTGTGGCGCTGCTCCTTGAGACGCTTCGCGCCTGGAGGGGTGATCGACATCCGCGGCGGCGTTCCTGGCATCGCGGCGCGTGGCGACGCAGCGGCGGACCGCCATGCGGGCTGACGCTCGGGGCGCGTGGCGGGAGCGGAGACTCTCGACGCGACGCATCTGCTCGTCTGTGCCGATCGCCGACCGGCGGCCGTGGACCCGGCCTCGAAGGTCGAGGGGCGGCGCGGATCGCCTTCGATCGAGACCGCGGTCATCGAGGTGAACAGCCCGGCTGCGGAGCCGCAACCGCCACAGTCTACGCGATTCGTGCGACGTCGCTGTGGCAGGTCCGGCGTTTTCACCCATTGGGCGAAGCTACCGCGGCGGGCCTCGTCGTCCGCTCGATCCTCTTCCGCTTCGGCGGCAAGGCGCGGCCCGAGCCTCCTCCCGTGGGTGACGTTCACCGAGCCGGAAAGCTCGCGCATGTCGGGTTTGAGCGAGGCGGAGGCGCGCCGCCGCTACGGCAAGCTCAGCGCACCCTGCGCTGGCCGTTCTGGGGAGAACGACCGCGCGCGCGCGGCCAGTGCACGCGCGACCCGCGGGCTGGTCGCAGCTCGTCGCCGCACGCGCCGTGGCCGCGATCGTCGGCGCGGATGTCCTCGGCACACGGAGGCGGGCGAGCTCATCGCGCCGCTCGTCCTGGCCGTGGGCGGAGCGGATCGAACGTCAAAAGCCCTGGCGACCGGAATCTTCCCCTATCCGACGCTGCCCGACGGCGCGCCGCGTCGGCGCCATGTCGTCTTTACGCGCGAAAGGCGCGATCTGCACGCTGGCTTCCGCGGCGGCTGGTCCGCCTGCATGCGCAAGCTGGGCTGAATGCGTTCGCGTCCTGCACAGTGCTGCACGCTGCCCGGGCGCGCGCTTGGACCTCCTCGTCGGCGAACCGAGCGATTAGCCGCCGGGGCAGGCTGGGCGACGGGATTCGACATGCAGCATCGATAAGGTCGCCAGTCCTGGTGCTGGAGGCAAGGCGCGGCCCGCCGGCGCCAGCATGCCGTTCAGCCTCTCCAACAAGCTGCTCTTCCTGACGCTTGCTCTTCGTGATGGTGGGCGAGCAGTGCTGATCTACATCCCTTCGATCGCCAATTTCCGCAATGTGTGGCTGGAAGGAGAAGCTCGATACGGCGGCGCTGGTGGCGGCGGCGGCGAGCGCGCAGCCGGAGGGGAGGCCGGCCGGGCGAGATCTAGAAGCGCAAGATGCTGCAGTCGATCCAGGTGGAGACGATCGCCGTCCGCAGCGCCGGGTCAGCGCTGGCTGATCGCCGCCGACGACATGCCGGAAGGACATCGCGGCGCATCACGACCTGACGCGTGCTGAAGCCCTTCGACAGCATCCGCGCCGCCTTCCAGACGCTGTTCACCACTCGGCGACCGGCTGCATCGTGGTGAGCGGGCTCGCGCGCTGCGCCGGCAGCGACCGGCTGCAGATCGGCTGCATGAGCGTGACCTCAGGAACGCGATGCTCGTCCTATTCGCGCAACATCCAGCTCCTTCGCTGGTTGTCGGTGATCACCGGCGCGCTCGTCTTACTGGGCGCTCAGCCTGCAGCTCGTGCGCCTGATGCAGCGCCCCGTCCGGCTCCAACATCGTCGCCTTCGCCACTGCGCCCGAGGATGCTGGTCCACGGCGATCGTGCCGAGCGGACGCGGCGACGAGATCGGCATCGCCGAAGCGCATCTCGCCGGCATGCAGAACGCGGCTGCGCGACGCCTCGCGGCGCAGCGCCGGCATCTCGCCGACCTCGGCCTCGCCGTCTCGAAGATCAACCACGACCTGCGCAAACCTCCTCGCCTCGGCGCAGCTCTTCTCCGACCGCGGATCGGCAGCCTGCCGACGATCCGGCGGTGAGCGCTTCGCGCCGAAGCATGATCGGCGCGCATCGACCGCGCCATCGCCTACGCCCGTCGACGCTTGCCTACGGCCAGCGCCACGCGAGGCCGCGCCGCGCGGCCGGCTGGTCGTCGCTCGATCGCGCCTCGTCGACGACGTCGCCGACGCGCTCGGCGCTCCGCCGGCCACGCCAGCGCAGTCGCCTTCGAGAACCAGGTCCTGGCCGGACCTCGGAGGTCGACGCCGATCCCTGAGCAGCTCTTCCGCGTCGCTCGATGAATCTCGGCCGCAACGCCGTCCGAGGCGCTCGAGCGGCGGCGACGACCCGCGCGGTCGTCCGCCGGCTGACCGTGGAGCGGCGCCCGCGACGGCGCCAGCGTCATCTGGCATCCGCGTCCGCGACACCGGCCGGCGGCGCCTGAGCGCGCCCGCAGCCAACCTCTTCAGCCCGTTCCACGGGCGTCGACCCGGCGCGGGCACCGGCCTCGGCCTCGCCATCGCGGCCGAGATCGTCCGCGCGCGCATGGCGGCGACGATCGCGGCTCGATCGACCGCTGCCGGCGCCGGGGCGATCTTCGAGATCGCCATCCCTGACCGCGCTGGCGAGCCTCAGCGCCTGCCGCCAGTCGCGCGGCGCGCCCGAGGCGCTGGCCGCCCAAGGCCCTTCCCCGTGGCTGCGCCCGCCGCGAGCGGCGCCAGCGGCGCTTGCAATGCCGGCGGCGACCGGATTAGGGTAGTCCTCGAGCCTTCTGCGGCGCTCCGCCGCTCTGCTCCTCAAAAGCGCCCGTAGCTCAGCTGGATAGAGCACCAGACTACGAATCTGGGGGTCAGGAGTTCGAATCTCTTCGGCGCGCCAGTCGGATCAAAACACTTAGCACCGATATCGCACCACAAGGTGTGGCCGTAAATTCAAAACGCACAAAAGACGGATTGCCGGACATGCCTGATGATCGGGGATGGAGGGCCGATAGCTTGCACGCGTTCTGAAGTGACGCGCAGACTACTGGTCGCAATTGAGTCGGTCGGAGTTCATCATGGAGCCCTGGATATATGGAGGGCTTACGCTCCTCGCCTTGGTCGTTGGACCCATTCTGGCGGTGTTCATGACTCGCTGGGTGGATGCTCGACGTGAACGACACCATCGGCGCATGGACATCTTTAAGACGCTAATGCGGACGCGGCGGGACCCCCAATGTATCCGGAGCACGTCGGCGCGCTCAACTTGATCGAACTCCAACGCGCGCTGATTGTTGCCGGGCTGGGACCGCGGCGCGGCGGCCGCCGTGCTGAAACGCGGTGACGCGGCTCAGCGCCAGCGAGGTGCTGATAGGAGCGCGGCGAGATGCCGAGCTGCAGCATCTCGCGCAGATCGTCGCGCCCGACGCTCGGCCGGATCGCGCGTCGCGCGCCCGAGCCGCACGATGTACTCGAGGATCTTGTCGTCGACGTGGACCGTCGAGTAGATGAACTCGCGCAGCACGTGCACGTCCGAGGGCGACACGCGCCGCTCGATCGTCGTCTGGTTCATCCGCACCTGCAGCATCTCGACTTCCTCGCCCTGGCTCGGATAGCCGACGCGCAGCATCATCGAGAAGCGGTCCAGCTGCGCCTCGGGCAGCGTGTAGACGCCTTCCTGCTCGACCGGGTTCTGCGTGGCGAGCACCCAGAACGGATCGTCGAGCGGGAACGTCGTTGTCGGCGAGCGTGACCTGGCGCTCCTGCATCGCCTCGAGCAGCGCGCTCTGCGTCTTCGGCGTCGCGCGGTTGATCTCGTCGGCGAGCAGGATGTTCGTGAAGCACCGGGCCCTGCTCGATGCGGAAGGTCGAGGTCTTCGCGTCGTAGACGCGGGTGCCGAGGATGTCGGCGGGCAGCAGGTCCGGCGTGAGCTGCACGCGCTGGAACTTCGCCGAGATCGCCTGCGCCAGCGTCGTCGCCGTCAGCGTCTTGGCCACGCCCGGCACGCCTTCGAGCAGCAGGTGGCCGCAGCCGGATCTGCGCGCGCCTTCGACACCGCGAACGGAATCGCGGCGAAGAGGCGCCGTCAGCATCCGCCGGATCAGCGTGTGCTGTCCGACGATGACCTTGCCGATCTCGTGCTCGAGACCGGTGATGATTTCCCGGCCGCCTGGGCGTTCAACGCCTGCTGTTCCCTTCGCTGCATACGGTAGCCAGACCATAGAAGCGGGCGGCCATCGCCGCCGCGGCGACGGCCAGCGCCGCCGGATAGAGGTCGCGGTATTCCGTGGTGGTGCGCCAGCCGACGAGCGTGCGCTCCCCTGCTCGATTTCGTGGAGCGCGCGCGTGAGATCCCCGCCGGTCCGCGACCGCAGGTAGCGCCCGCCCGGTGTTGCTCGCCAGCTCGCGGAGCGTCGACTCCTCGAAGCGGGTGCGGACGATGCGTCCGCCTTCGTCGCGGAGCGGCATCTCCCGGCCGTCGGGCTGCATCTTCCGGCACCGGCACCTCGTCGTCGGACCCGATGCCGATGCTGTTGATGTGATGCCCTTCCTGCCGGTAGATGGTCAGCTGGCGGTTCAGCTCGCCGCCGTAGTCCTCGCCGTCGGAGAGAATCACGAAGATCTTGCGCGTCTTCCGATCGTCCTTGCGGGCGACCTCGAGCGCGTTCTTCAGGCGCGGCGCCGATGTTCGTCCCGAGGAACGTCTGCGGGTCCTGCTCGATCCAGTCCAGATAGAAGGCGACGCGTGTCGAGGTCGCGCGTCAGGTACGACAGGATCGAGCGAGCTGCTCGCGAAGCCGACCAGCCCGACGCGGTCGATGTTCTCCGGCTTGTTCTTGAGGAACGTCCGGATCTCCTCGGTCGCGCGCGAGAACCGCGACGGAGCGACGTCGTGCGCGCGCATCGACGCGGATCGATCGAGCATGATGACGAGGTCCTCCCGCTCGAACTGCGGGATCCGCGTCGTCAGCCGCGCCTGCGGGCGCGCCAGCGCGAACACCAGCGCGCCGCCGGCGATCAGCGTCAGCAAGGCGATCGCCGTCTCGCGCGCCCACGTGGAGCGCCGCGAGAGCGGGCGAAATCGCGCCGAGACCGGCGTCAGGCGCCGCTGGCGGCGCAGGTAGAGATAGCGGACGGTGCAGGCCGCGAGCAGGACCGGCAGGATCTGCCACCACGGCGCGAACTCCGGGCGGAGGAACCGCACGCGCTAGCCGGTCCGCCGCGGCGGCTTGGCGCCCGCGGTGGGCGGCCGCAGCAGCTGCATCATCTGCTTCGGCGGAGTGTTGGGCTGCTTGCGGAGCTCCGCCGCGAGCCGCGTGGTCAGCTCGAAGTCGAACTTCGTGTCCCAGTCGTCGGGCGTCGCTTCGATCGCCTTGCGGAATTCCTCTTCCGCGCGGCTCAGCCAGCCGAGGCGCGCTTCGGGCGCTTCCTCGACGACGGCCTTCTGGAAGAACGCGCACGCGGCCCAGAAGTTCGGCGACGCGCCGCGGCCGGCGCCTTCTGCGCGAGGTCGATCACCTCGTCGTAGCGCTTCAGCCGGTAGAGCGCGAGGAGGTGATTGCCGACCGCGCGGTGTACTCGATCGGCACGATCTGCTTCGCGGCGGGCAGCGCGTCGAACCGCGCTTCCGCCAGCTGGTAGCTGACGACCGCCTGCTCGAGACGGCCGTCGGCGAGCGCGGCGTCGGCCGTCCGTGAGCGGGCTCGTCCACCGCGCGTAGCCGAGCAGCGTCGCGCCGGAGACAAGCAGCACGACGACGATGGTCGAGACGAAGGCTTTCACTTCGCCGATTCTACCGCGTGCCGGCGGCGCGGACTTGGGGACCTTGCCGAGGCTGATCAGATTCGCCATCAACTGGTAGGCGCCGACCGTCCCGTACGGGAGCTGCCGCCACAGTCCGAAGGCCGACATAAATCCACCGGCCCTTGCCAAACCGCGCTTCGACAAGCGCCCCACCTTTCATCCCAGGGTTGTATTCGAACGGATCCTGGAGCTGGACGAGGTCGGTGTATTTCGCGTCCTTCTCGCCGAGGAAGTAGAGGCCGCGCTCCTGCACCCAGCCGTCCCAGGCGTCCTGCCGGATCCGGTTCGGATAGGTGAACGCGTGATGCTCCTTCTCGAGGATCTGCACCGGCGCGGTTTCGTCGGTCACGCGGTTGCTGCTCACCAGCGCGGGATACGGTCCGTACTGCGCCTGGTTGAACTCCGCCCGTCTTGATGTACTGGACGATCAACGTGCCGCCGTCGTTGACGTATTTGATCAGCCGGTGGTTGTACGCCTTCAGATCCTCGCGGCGCTCGTAGGCGCGGATGCCGAGCATGATCGTGTCGCATCTCGCGAGGTTGCCGTAGGCCAGCTCGTCGGCGTCGATCATCGACGCCTTGACGCCGAGCTGATCCGAGCGCCTGCGGCACAGATCGCCGACGCCCATGACGTAACCCAGCTTGATGCCGGGCGCCACGCCGACGTCGACGACCTTCACCGTCGTCTCCGCCGGAATCACCTTGTGGCGCCGCTGGATGTGCGGGTATCGATCACCTGATAGCCCTGCGTGAACTGCTCGGAGCCGGTGAGGTCCGGCGCCTTGGCGGCGGTGGCCTCCGCCTTCAGCGCGAGCTTCCCGATCGCCGGCGCCGCCGGGCGGCGTCACCGTGAACGCGGACGGTCGTGGTCTCCCCTCCGCGGCGAGCGAGACCGGCTGCGACGCCGGCAGCACCTGCCAGCCGGCCGGCACTTTCAGCCGATGTTCGCCGTCGCCGCGCCCTTGGTGTTGTTCTCGACGGTGACGCGGACGTCCTTGCGGCGATCCACGCCGGCCGCGACCTTCGAGCGGCACGATCATCACCGACGGCTCGACGTGCAGCGACAGACCCGGGACGACGTTCAGCTCCATGCGCTTCTCGCCGGTGGCGAGATCGCCGGCATAGCGGATACTGGACCGGCATCTCGGACGAGACCGCGACGCCGTTGATGTCGAACTCGAACCTGCGCGCGGAACGGCGACGGACGGAACGGCAGCCCGTACGGCGGGTCGGCTTCGAGCTCGGCGCGTCCGGAATCCGGCAGGCGCACCCAGTAAGGATTGGTCAGCCTCGGCGTTGGCGGGAATCTTGACGTCGGCCCGGCAGACGAACGCCGGCGTGTTCTTGATCGGACGCGGCGCTGCACGCCGCGTCGCCGTCGAATCCGGACAGCTTCATCGCCTTGATGGTGACGTCTTCCGGGACCGCGATTGGCGACGTTGGTCGTCACGCGTAATCGGCTGGTTGCCCATCACGAGGCCGTCGTCCGCGATCGCGTCCATCCGCAGCCCGTGAGCGAGGATGATCGCCTCGCTGGAACTGCGTCTTCCTTCTGCGCCATCCGGAAGTCGATCTCGCATTGGCCGGCGTCGCTGCAGCCCCATCGAGCCGAGACGCCGCGCGCAAGCGCGCGAACCGGCGGTCAGCCGGCCAGCAGATCCGGCAGCGTGACCGCGGGATTCTGCGATCCCTGGAACGCCTTCTGCGCGTTGATGCCGCGCGTGGTGATCGCCGCGATGCCGTCGCGCAGCGCGGCCGGCGGATTGGCGCCGCCGTACTGCAGCAGGCTCGCGCAGCGAGGTGTCGATGCCTTCGAAGAGCGACGTCTCGTCCTTGTTCTTCTGCGAGTCGATGACCGTCGCGGCGAGCTTGTAGCGCGCGCCCGAGGTGCCGCCGAAGTTCTGGATCGGCGAGCGCCCCTGGCACTTGTGCATGCTGGCCGCGACGCCGCCGACCTCGCCGATGGTGCAGCCGAGCAGCGGATCGTAGCCGGACGTGTCGATGGTCGCGTATTTCGCGTTCGGATCCGGCGGAGGTGGCGGCGGAGATCCCCGCCAGCCGCACCGCCTGCCGGAGGACCACCGGCGCGGCCCCCGCCGCGCGCGCCGCGCCCGCCGCGGCCGCCCCGTCCACCCGGACCGCCGGGTCCGCCCGGACCGCCGAGGCGCCCGAAGCCGCCGCCGCCCGGCTGATACAGCTTCTTCACCTGCCACGGCCGCAGCCCCTGCTGCAGCTGCTCGGGAAACTTCGCCGGATCGGCCGCGGCCGTGAACGCCTCGAAGCTGAGCACGCCGACGAGACCATGGGTGCTGCCCGCCGCCGGTGCCTGTCGGGCGGCAACGTGACCATCACGTCGGGCCGGATCGTGCGGAGCATGCGGACGAAGTCGCCGAGAATCTCGTCGTGCCCCCACTTCTGATCGTCTCCTGCGGACTGAACGAGAACCCGAAGTCGACCGCGCGCGTGAAGCTACTGCTCGGCGCCGTCCCAGCGGTGCGCCGCCAGCAGCTCCTCGGTGCGGAGGACGCCGATCGCGTCGAACAGCTCCGGGCCGATCTCGTTCTGCCCGCCGTCGCCGCGCGTGGCGGTGACGAGCGCGACGCGCATCCCCAGCCCGCGCGCGTGCAGCGCCAGCACCGCGTTGTTCTCGTCGTCGGGATGCGCGGTCGTGTGCATGAAGGTGCCCACCGTCGTCAGCTTGCGCAGCGCCAGGCCGAGACCGACCTGCCCCTTCGCGTCCGACAACGGCTCGACTGAAGAACTGCGCGGACCGCTGCTGCGCCCGCGCGCCCATCGTGAGCGCCGACACCGCCAGGACCAGAGCCCCGGCGGCAAGTGCGAATCGGTTACCTCTCATGGAATCCCCGCGACGGCTTAGAACGCGAATTTGAATCCCAGCTGGAACTTGCGCTGCTCGTAGCCGTTGAGTCGGCAGGAAGTCGCTGCTGTCCGACGGCAGCGACGTCAGCGTCGACGGCGTCGTGCCGAAGACCAGCGGCGACAGGACGTTCGCCGGCGGTGTCGACGTTGACGCCGTTCCGGATGGCCGAGGTCTGGACGATGTTGAAGATGTTCTTGAACTCGCCCAGGATCTCGACGCGGCGGGTGCCGCCGAGCGGAATGAAACGCGAGAGCCGCGCGTCCACGTTGTAGCGGGCGGCAGGTAGTACGAGTTGCGGCCGATGTTCAGCGGGCGATCGCGCGTTGTTGCCGTCGACGTTCAGGTCGCGATTGCTCGTGAGCGTGAACGGCAGGCCGCTGTTGAACTGCAGGATCACGCCGACCTGGTTGTCGCTCAGCAGCTTCCGAACCCAGGTGGACCCGTGGTTGAAGTGCGACATCGCCACGATGCTGCCGTTGAACGAGTGGCGGCGTGTCGAGCGCGTTCGGGCCCTTTGTCGCGCGCGAGGTTCGCCGGATCCGAGCGCGGCTGATCGCCCTGCACCGACAGCGTGGCGCCCTGCAGCGGCGCCGTGTCGATGCCCTTGCCGAGCGTGTAGTTCAGGTCGTACTGCACGCCGCCGGACGAGCGCCTGCCGAACGTCAGCATCAGCGCCTTGTAGGTCGATTCGCCGGGCGACTGGACCACGTTGATGTGATTGAAGCGCGGATCCATGCGGGTCGCCGCGCTGACCGTCGCGCTGTAGATGCCGCGGCCGTCGCGCCAGCGTCCCGGTCGGGTTGATCAGGTTGATGTCGGTGATCACCGGCAGGTTGTAGCCGCGGTTGTAGACGACGCCGACGGAGCCGTGCACGACTTGCCGAAGCCCCGATCGTATTGCGCGCTGTTCTGGATGTTGTAGGCCAGATTCAGATCCGGGTCCGGCGCGAAGATCGTCTGCGCCGGCGTCGGCGCGCCCGCCGGCAGGTTCGCCAGCGTGTTCGGGAATGCCGGGGCGCTGACCCCGGCGGCGTTCACCGAGTAGGTCGTCCGCGCCGGCAGGCCGTTCTGCTGAATCGCGTTCTCGCACACGGCCAGCAACGGCTGGTCAGTACGATGATCCCGGTGCTCGGCGCGAATCACCTGGTCCTTCTTCGCGCCCACCGTCCACGCCACGCCGAACCGCGGCCCGAAGTTGTTGGTGTCGTCCGCGAAGTTCTGCGAGTACGAGAACGGCGCGCTGGCATTCGCCTCCGGGATAGAAGTAGGCGTCGTAGCGGAAGCCGTAGAGGATCTTCAGGTTTTCGCTTCAGGCGCCAGTCGTCCTGCCAGAACGCGCTGAACAGCTGGCTCGCCATCTTGAAGTTCGGGTCGCCGATGACCTGCGCGAACGTCGTGTAGCCGAAGGGGGCCGTGCCCGCCTTGGCCGCCTGGTACGTCGCGACCGTCGGGAAACGTGTAGACCGCCGTCAGCGGCACGGCGCGCGAGTCGTTGACTTACTGGAAGTCGAAGCCCTGCTTGAAGCTGTGACGCCCCTTGATCAGCGTGAAGTTGTCGAGGATCTGGGTGATGCCCTGCTCGAAATCCTCGCCGTCCGACGTCGGATGACCGAAGGAGATCGCGTTGGTGATCGTCACCGAGATCCCTTCGGGGCCGTCGTGCGACTGCCGATGGAAATGCCGCTGGGCGTACTGCGTGCGCAGCTCGTTCAGCCGGTTCGATCCCCAGTTCGACACGAACTGGGCGGCGGTCGAGCTCATCGCGTCCTTGTAGTCGAACCCGCGCTCGATCGTGGACGTGCCGCCAGCGCCGCCGTTGTACGGGTTGTTGTTCTCGAACCAGTTCGACGCGCGTGGTCAGGCGGTGCCCCTGCGCCACCTGGTAGTCGATCTTGCCGAGGAAGAACCGCACGCTCTGGTACGCCGGCACCGTGTCGGGCTGCGGCGGCTGTCCGACCGACGCCACCAGCTCGGGCGTCAGGTTGAACGTGTTCGTCATGTCGCGATACGTGCGCTCGAAGCCCGCGTAGTAGTGCATCTTGTCGTGCACGATCGCGCCACCCGACGACGCGGTGACCGTGTTCACGACGTCGGCCGGCTTGTTCTCCGCCGAGCGCGGCGTGATCGTCGAGAAGAACGGATAGGCGCTGAACGGCGTCCGCCGGAACCGGTAGCTCACGTCGCCCCGCAGCTTGTTCGTGCCCGACGGCGTGATCGCGTTGTAGACCAGCCCCATCGTCTGACCGAACTCCGGCGCATAGCCGCTCGTCGTCACCTTCACTTCGCCGATGGCCACTTCCGACATCGGCATCAGGCGCAGCCCGGCGCGGTCCTTCTGCGTGTTGGTGTTGCCGTCCATCTGATAGTTGATCCGCAGCAGCGATCCGTTGGCGCTGAAGCGCGGCACGCCGAACTCGGAGTTCTCGAGGCCGCTGACGCCGGGCTGCAGCAGCGCGAAGTTGTACGGGTTGCGCGAGACGAGCGGCAGGTTGTGGATTTCACGCTCGTTCAGGTTGCGGCCGACGTCGATCTTGCCGAGATCCACGACCGCCGCGTCGGCCTGCACCGAAACGACTTCGCTGACGCCGCCGACCTCGAGCGACATGTTGATGACGGCGCTCGAGCCCGCGGTGAGCGGATGCCCGTCTGCTGCGACTTCTTGAAGCCGCTCAGCTCCGCCGTCACCTGGTAGGCGCCGAGCGGCAGCAGCGGCGCGCGGTACAGCCCGTTGGCGTCGGTCACGACGACGCGCTCGGCCGCCGGTGTCGGTGTTGTGGACCGTCACCGTCACGCCAGGCAACAGCCCGCCGGACGCATCCTTGATGGTGCCTTCGATCGTGCCGTTGGCGGCCTGCGACTGCGCGCGCGCCGCGCCGGCCGCGAGCGCCAGCAGCGCCACGACCATCAACGCTCTTCGCCCCCACCGACGAATTCCTCGGCCATCAGCGCCCCTCCAGGTGCATGTCCCGGTGCCCTCGCCTACGACGCTCCGTCGAGTTCCGTTTACCCGTTTATCACATCGAAGACGACGTGAACTGTGAAAAGATGGCCGATATGCTGACACTGATGCCGGTCCGCGCTGATGGCCGCCGGAGCACCCAGGCTGCACCCGCCGCCGGCCTTTCTTCACGGCGCCGCCGGCGTGGCAGGCCGCCCCGCCTCGAGCGCCATGCGCGTCGCCGAGTTCGTCGTCCCGAAGGCGCCGGGCGACGCCGAAGACGCAGAGCTGATCGTCTATTTCTTCGGCGGCACCGGCGGGCTCGGTCGATGCCAACATCGACCGCTGGGTTGCGCAGATGCAGCAGCCGGACGGCGCGGCGTCGAAGGACAAGGCGCGGCGCGAGACGCAGACCGTCAACGGATTGAAAGTGACGATGGTGGATGTGACCGGGACGTACGTCGCGGAGCATACGGCCCGGGGCGACGGAACGCTACAACAAGCCGGACTTCCGCCTGCGCGCCGCGGTGATTGAAACGCCCCGCGGGCCGTACTACATCAAGATGACGGGGCCGGCGAAAACGATGACCGCCGCCGACGCGGACTTCAAGAAGTTCCTCGCGACCGTCGGTAACCTGCTCCGCGCGGAACGCGACCAATCGTCGCAACGAGCGGCTTGCGCCGGCGGCCGCGCTACCCTTTTCGTCCGAACAATGCGAACGCGATGACCACGATGATGACGGCGATGATGATGCCGGCCCAGAACCCGGCCTTGAAAATGCCGGCGATCGCGGCACATCCTGTCATGGTGACGGTCAGCAGGACGACGAGCAGGGCGCGTAACAGATAACTCAACATTGGTCCTCCATCCGGAGCTGGTCCTTCATGGATCGTGCCGCTGCTTCAATCGAAGCATTCTTGAGCAGACCGCGCATCGCCCGTGGCCGATGCCGTCGAGCCTCTGGCTCATGACGCAGACCTGGCACAATCTGCTCTTTGCGCACTGGCCGATCGACGCTGACGCGAGTTGCGCGCGCTCGTGCCCGCGCGCTTCGAGACTCGATCGCTTCGACGGCGCCGCCTGGCTCGGCATCGTCCCGTTCTACATGACCAACGTCGCGCTGCGGCTGATACCGGTGCCGTTCCGGGGCTCATCGTTCGCCGAGCTGAACGTGCGGACCTACGTGACGGTCGGGGACAAGCCGGGGTGTTCTTCTTCAGCCTGACGCGAGCAATCCGCTCGCGGTGGCGACGGCGCGCGGGCTCCTCAACCTGCCGCTACTATTCGGCCGCCATGACGGTCGACGACCGCGAAGGTGAGATCGACCACGCGAGCCGCCGCGAGCTCGGCGCCGGCCGCCGAATTTGCCGCGCATTATCGCGGCCTCGGCGACCGCACTCCGCCATCGCGCGGCACGCTCGAGTATTTTCTGACCGAGCGCTATTGCCTCTACGCAGTGAATCGCCTCGGCACCCGCCTACCGGCTCGACATTCACCATCCGCCATGGCCGCTCGAATCCGCCCGGGCGGAGATCACGATCAACACGATGGCCGAGGCCGCAGGCTCCGCCTGTCGCCAACGGCACCACTGCTCTCCATTTCTCGAAACGGCAGGATATGGTGTGCTGGCGCGGGATGGCTGGCGCCGTAGCTGCCAGCCAATCGGATATATGGTGAAACGCCTATGACGATGACGCTGCTCTGCATCGCAACCTACCGCAAGGGTGACGAGTTCCTCGCGCGAGTGCCGCCGTCAGGGCTGCCGCGTGCTGCTCCTCACCGAGGAGAAGCTGCGCGATGCCGACTGGCCGCGCGAGTGCGATCGACGCGTTCTATCTACGTCCGCCGCGACATGTCCGGCGGCCGACGTCCGCAAGGGCGCGGCGTTCCTCGCCCGCACGGAGCGGCTCGATCGCATCGTCGCGCTGGACGACTTCGACGTCGAGACGGCCGCGATGCTCGCGCGAGTACCTGCACGTCCCCGGCATGGGCGAGACGACGGGCGCGGCGTTCCGCGACAAGCTCGCGATGCGCGCGCGGGCGCGCGCGGCGCGGCATCCCCTGCCCCGACTTCGTGCACGCCGTGAACCACGAGGCGATTCGACGAGTGGACGTCGCGCGTGCCGCCCCTGGGTCCTGAAGCCGCGCTCGCAGGCGGCGGCGATCGGCATCAAGAAGATCGGCATCCGCCGCCGAGCTCTGGCAGATGCTCGACGCGCTCGGCGACGACCGGCCCGGAATACGTCCTCGAGCAGTTCGTGCCCGGCGACGTCTATCACGTCGACTCGCTGGTATTCGATCGGCGCATCGTGTTCGCCGCGGCGAGCCGGCTACGGCACGCCGCCGATGGCGGTGGCGCACGAGGGCGGCATCTTCGTCACCCGCACGCTCGTCCGACGAGGACCCGACGGCCGCAGCGGCTGCAAGGCGATGAACGCGCGCATCCTCGACGTCGTTCGGGCTGCTGCGCGGCGTGTCGCACACGGAGTTCATCCGCAGCCACAGCGACCGGCAGATCGTACTTCCTGGAAACGTCGTCGCGTGTCGGCGGCGCGCATATCGTCGACGTCGTCGAGGCGGCGACCGGCGATCAACCTCTGGCGCGAGTGGGCGAAGATCGAGATCGCCGGCGAGCACGGCTACGCACGCGCCGCCGCCGTCGAAGGGCGCGTATGCCGGATCGTGCTGTATGCTGGCGCGGCAGGAGGAGCCTCGACATGAGCGCCTACGACGATCCCGGAGGTCGTGACCCGCGTGAAGAAGCGCCATCATGCGGGCTCATCGTGTCTCGGCGCCGGACGAAACATCGCGGTCCGCGAGCTGGTCGAGTCGCATGCCGACGCGCTTCTACCGCGGACTTCGCGCGTCCGCGCCGAGCGCCGGAGCGCGCGTCCGACTGATCCTGCCGCGACGCGCCCTTCAGACGTCGAGATCGAACTCCGAATCTCGTGGGGAGGTCCGATTGCAGCGCGCCCGGCATCGGCGCCGGCACGTCGCCGGCACGCCGCGCGCCGAGCCGCTCGTAAAGCCGCTCGCATACGGATCCGCGAGGAGCTCGACGACCCTGGATGCCGGCGCCGCGCCTCGGCGAGCGCCTCCATCACGAGCGCGCGGCCGATCCCGCGCGCCATGCACCGCGGGCTCGACCCACACATGTTCGAGGTTCCAGCGCGCGCCGCGATCCTCGAGCGCGCACATCCCGACAATCGCGCCGTCGCGCTCGGCGAGCCACACGTCGTGCGCCTCGAGATAGCCGGGGATGATCGTGAGCTGCGGATCCCACTCGCGCATCCAGCTCGCCGGATAGCCCCAGTGCGCCTTGGCGCGATGCGCCAGGTCCGTCAGCGCATCCGCGTCGTCCCCGGTCGCCCGTCGTATGACCATCGGCCGGCGCATCCTCTCCAAGTATAGAGAGACATGGAAAGCTATCTTCGCTACGATCGCCTGGCCGGTCGAGCCACGCGAGCGAGCGCGCAGCGAGTGAGCCGTCGCGATCTGGAGGCGCCGGCGAAGCGGCGCGCGAGAGAGCGCGGAGTGGAGCCGGGGGACGAAGTCCCCTGGTTAACTACTGATAGCCGAACGAGATCGTCTGGTGAATACCGAAGCCCGGCCAGCACGGCGCCTGCGACCGGCTCGCGCCCCCGAGCACAACGGTGCGGCTGTCGATCCGGTTGCCGGCAAAGGAGAGCACTGGCGATCTGCCGGCGCGGCAGATCCACCAGCCAGCACTCCGACGCCGTAGCGGGCGAACCACTCGACCTTCTCGTGCACGCGCCCGATGCGCGGATACGGCGACAGCACTTCGACGACCAGGTCGGGCGCGCCCTGATGCGGTCGGACACGATATCCGCCGCGCTCCGCTGACACGAACAGGATGTCGGGCTGCACGACGAGGTCGGCGTCGTGATCGAGGATGACGTCCATCGGCGCGGGCAGCACTTCTCCGAGACGGTGCGCGCGTGTGAACGCCGTCAGCGCAATGGTGAGATCGCGGACGACGCGCTGATGCGGCACGACCGGCGATTCGGCCACGCGCAGCACGCCGAACGCCAGCTCGCGCGGTAGCACGGTTTCAGGCGTCGCCAGATACTCCGCGGTGGTCATGATGTCGCTCCTCCGTTTCTTTGTGCGTCCGATGTGAATCCGACACGGTCAATCCTTTCTGACCCTCTGAGGACGACGATGCCATCGTCCAGGCGAGATGCAAGAGGCTTGCGTTCGACAAGGGTTACAGTTGACGGATGGATCACGTCGACGCCTTTCCGGTCACCTGCCCGTACTGCGGCGAAGAGGTCGAGCTTCACGTCGAAGAGGACGTGCGCGGCAGCTTCGTGCAGGACTGCGAGGTCTGCTGCAACCCGTGGCTCGTTCGCGTCAGCGCGCACGTCGGACGGCACGGACGTCACGGTGGGCCGCGCCGACGGGTCGGAGTAGACTGACCGCCGTGACGAGATCCATCTCTGCCATCACCACTCCTTGCCGCACTGCTCGGCGCCGCCTTCAGCGTGTCCGCGCGGCAAACCGTGCGCGCCGACGAGTCGACGGTCGTGGTCGATCAGTCTCGACGGATTCCCCGCCAAGGCCCTGGCCGATCCGGCGCTGCCGGTGCCGACCGTTGCGGCGCCTCGCGGCCTCCGGCGCGATGGCCACGGCGATGACCGTGGTCAATCCTCGGTGACCTGGCCGAACCACACGAGCCTCGGTGACCGGCGTCTCGCCGGCGCGCCACAGCGTCCTCTTCAACGGACTACTGACCCGATCGGGGCCGAAGGCGCCGGTCACGATCGAGCCGTGGCGCGACAAGCGCGAGATGGTCATGGCCCCGACGGTCTACGACGTGGCCTATCAGGCGGGACTGACGACGGCGCAGGTCGACTGGGTGGCGATCCAGAATCCGGGCACGATCACCTGGGCGTTCCCTGAACGGCCGAGCGTGGACGGCGCGATCGAGAAGGAGATCGTCGAGGCCGGCATCGTCACGACCGCCGAGGTCCAGGACTTTGCCAAGACCGTCATCACGCGGCGCGATCAGATCTGGACGAACGCCGCGCTGCACATCCTCAAGACGCACAAGCCGCGGCTGCTCCTGCTCCACTACCTGACGCTCGACTCCGTCCAGCACAGCTACGGCCCGGGATCGCTGGCCGCGTCGTCGGCGCATGGCGTTTCTGGACGGGCAGGTCGCGCAGATCGTCGACGGGATCGCCGCCGCCGGACTGCAGCCGCGCGCGACGGTGATCGTCGTCTCCGATCACGGATTCAAGGTGGCGCCACGAGTCGTGCGTCCCAACGTGCTGCTGCGCCAGGCGGGTCTGCTGCAGGTCCAGGGGACGGCCGTCACGTGCGATGCCTACGTGCTGTCCGAAGGCGGCACGGCGATGGTGTATGTCACCGATCACGCGCGCACCGGCGAGCTGCGGCCGCGTCTCAAGGCGTTGTTCAGCCGCGTGGAAGGGATCGCAGAGGTGCGCGACCGTGCGGATTTCCCAGGCTCGGGATGCCGGATCCGGACAAGAACACGCAGATGGCGGACCTCATGCTGATCGCGGCGGAGGGATACGGCTTCGGCGTCGAAACCGAGGGAGACCCGGTGGCGACGCTGCCGAACGCGACAACGGGACGGCATGGCTACGTCAGCAGCGATCCGACATGAACGCGATCTTCATCGCGTCGGGATACGGCATCAAGCCCGGCGCGCGGCCTGGTCAGATCGCCAACGTGGATGTCGCGCCGACCATCGCGTCGCTCCTCGGCCTCACGATGGGCGGCATCGAGGGCCGCCGCCTGGATGCCGTCCTGAACCAGCCGTCGCCGGTCGCTGTCCGTTCGTCGGACCGGCGATCCATCGCCGCCCGCGTCCCCTAACTCCTCCTTTGCCGCCGCCTGCGCGAGAAGCTCGGGTTTTGACCGCTACGCGACGTTCGGGGCGCCGAAGTGCTGCTGGACCACCAGGGTCGCGGCGCCTACGAGGCGCGGCTGCAGCGCCGGATCCGTCGGCACGATGCGCGTGGTGACGGTGGGCAGCGACCGCCGCTTGATGACATCCGCGACGATCGGACCGAAGCGGTCCCACGCCGCGGTGACCTCGCCCACGATGACGATCACCTCGGGGACAGGCCGGTCACGAGCCCGGCCAGGCCGATGCCGAGGAAGCGCGCCATCTGCTCGATCGCGTCGCTGGCGTGGCGGTCGCCGTCGCGGGCGGCGCGCGAGCAGGTGGTCGAAGGTCAGCACCGGCGCCTGGCGCCGCTGGGGCGGCCTGTCGGAGATCGCAGCGAGATAGGCCTGCACCGCCGCGGAGTTCGACGCGTAGCGCTCCCAGCAGCCGCGCTTGCCGCACGGACACCGCGGGCCGTCCTCGTCGAGCGTGACGTGACCGAACTCCCCGCCATCGCGTCGCCCCCACGCACCAGCTGCCCGTTCATCAGCAGGCCGACGCCGATGCCTTCCGAGATCGTCACGGCGATCAGGTTCCGGTGGCTTTCAGGATGCCCGCCGAACCAGAGCTCGGCGAGCGCGCACGCGTTCGCCGCGTTCTCGACGACGACGGGCAGTTCGATCGCGGCTTCGATCAGCGCCCGGATCGGCACCTTGCCCCATCGCAGATTCGGCGCGAAGAGCAGGCGGCCGTCGCGATCGACGCGGCCCGGCAGGCTCACGCCCATCCCTCACAGAGGATCTGCGGGTAGGCGGCGCGGAGCTCGCGGACCGTCCGGGCGAGCGCCTGGACGAAGGCGCGCGGGTCCTCGGGCGTGCGCCAGACGCCTGCTTCACGAACCGCGCGTCGACGCCGGCCAGGCCGACGGTGGTCGTCTCCGGCGCAGATCGACGGCGAGAATGCCGGCGCGCTCGACGTTGAGATGGAGCAGGCGGGGGCGGCGGCCGCGCGGCGCATGGCCAATCCCCTCGGTGACCCAGCCTTCCTCGATGAGCTCGTCGATGATCGCCGAGACCGTGCTCGGCTGCAGGCCCGAGCACCGGGCGAGATCGGCGCGCGACAAGCGGGAGCCTGGCGGCGGATGAAGCTGAGCGCGATGCGGCGGTTAATCTGCCGTGCGGTGCATCGCTCGTGGCCAGACGGAAGTTCGTCAGGTCGATCTTGCGCATGGGACGACATTTTATTTGTATCGCGAAGTATAGAAGTCTTATCATACGCGCGTCCTCTGGTGGAACCCGTTAATTCATGTCGAGAACAAAACAATGTCCACCGTCCGTTTCCTGACCGCGCCCCTCGCCGTTGTCCTCGCGATCGCCGGCGTCGCCGCCCAGACCGCTCCCGCCCCTACCGCGATCCGGCGCGTCCCGTCGACGAGCGCGTCGCCGATCTCCTCGCGCGGATGACGCTCGAGGAAAAGGTCGCGCAGCTCGCAGGGCTCTGGAAGCGCACCGCCCAGCTGCAGCAGGCCGACGGCCGCTTCGATCCGGCGGCGGCCGCCACGCGTGCTCGGGCAAGGCATCGGCGAGATCTCGCGGCCGAGTGAAATCGCCAATCCGCCGGCCGGCGCGCCGTCCGTCCGCACGCCCCGGCAGCACGCCGAGTTCGTCAACGCGCTCCAGAAGTGGCTGGTCGACAACACGCGGCTCGGCATCCCGGCGATGTGTCCACGAAGAAGCGCTGCACGGCCTGACGGCGCCGGGCGGCACGCACTTCCCCGTCCCGATCGGCCTGGCCAGCAGCCTGGGATCCCGCGCTCGTCGAGCGCGTCATGAGCGTCGCCGCCGCGCGAAGCGCGGGCGCGCGGCGCGCAGCACGTCCTCTCGCCGGTCGTCGATCTCGGACGCGATCCGCGCTGGGGACGGATCGAGGAGACCTACGGCGAGGATCCGTATCTCGGTCACGCGGCTCGGCGTCGCGGCCGTGCGCGGCTACCAGGGACGCAGCCTCCCGCTCGCGAAGGACAAGGTCTTCGCGACGCTGAAGCACTTCGCCGGACACGGCTCGCACGAAGGCGGCATCAACACCGCGCCCGCCCTCGATCCCGAGCGGCTGCTGCGCAGCGAGCTGCTCGTGCCGTTCGAGGCGGCGATCAACGAGGCGCGGGCCTACACCGTGATGCCGAGCTACAACGAGGTCGACGGCGTCCCGTCGCACGTCGAACCGCTGGCTGCTCGAGGACGTGCTCCGGCGCGAGTGGGGCTTCCAGGGCCTCGTCGTCTCCGACTACTACGCCGTCGAGCAGCTGGTCAGCCGCCATCACGTCGCGCGCCGACAAGGCCGACGCGCGCGCGCCAGGCGCTCGAGGCCGGCGTCGACATCGAGCTGCCGGATCCGGATGCGTATCCCACAGCTCGTGCGCGATGGTCAAGGACGGGCCGCGTCGCCGAAGCGGACGCTCGATCGCGCCGTCGCGCGCGTCCTGCGCGCGAAGTTCCTGGCCGGGCCTGTTCGAGCAGCCGTTCGTCGACGCGGACGCGGCCGAGCGCGCCACCAACACCGCCGCGCCAGCCAGGCGCTCGCGCTCGAGGCCGGCGCGCAAGTCGATCGTCCTGCTGAAGAACGACCAGGCGGCCGTGCTGCCGCTGGATCGCGCCAGGCTCAAGACGCTCGCCGTCATCGGGCCGAACGCGAAGGGCCTGCACCTCGGCGGCTACTCCAGCGATCCCGGACGCGGCGTCGACATCGCTGGCCGGCATCACCGACAGCGGCCGGCGCCGGCGTGCGAGGTCGCTCTACGCCGAAGGCGTCCGCATCACCGAGCACGACGCCGAACTGGACCGCCGACGCGGTGGTGCTGCGGCGATCGCGGCCAAGAACCGCGCGCGCATCCAGGAGGCGGTCACGGTCGCGCGCCAGGCCGACGCGATCGTCCTCGTCATCGGCACCAACGAGTCCACGTCGCGCGAGGCGTGGGCCGACAACCACCTCGGCGACGTCGCCGACCTGTCGCTCATGAGCCAGCAGGAGGAGCTGGTCGACGCGATGCTGCAGACCGGCAAGCCGGTGGTCGTCGTGCTCAGCAACGGCCGGCCGCTCGCGGTGCCCGACGTCGCGGCACGCGTGCCGGCGATCCTCGAAGTCTGGTACGCCGGACCAGGAAGGCGGCACCGCGGTCGGCGAGGTGCTCTTCGGCGACGTCAACCCCGGCGGCAAGCTGCCGGTCACGCTTCCCGCGCGAGCACGGGCCAGCTCCCGGTCTACTACAACCGGCGGCCGACGCTCGTTCCGCAACCACCTGGACCTCGACGCGCGAGCCGCTGTGGGCCTTCGGCTTCGGACTGAGCTACACGACGTTCGCGCTCGACGAACCTGCAAGGTCGAATCGCCGACACGATCGGCACCGGCGGCACGGACGACGGTGACCGTGGACGTGACGAACACCGGCGCGCGCGCCGGCGACGAGGTCGTGCAGCTCTACGTCCACGACGTGGTCAGCTCGGTGACGCGGCCGGTCAAGGAGCTGCGCGGATTCGAGCGCGTGACGCTGAAGCCCGGCGAGACGCGCGACCGTGACGTTCGCGCTCGGCCCCGCCGAGCTGCTCCCTGATCGATCGCCGCATGCAGCGCGTCGTCGAGCCGGGACGGTTCGACGTGATGGTGGGCACGAGCTCGACTACACTGACGACCGCGACACTCGATGTCGTCGGAACGCTGAACCCCTTCCGAGAGGCTGACCCGTGACCAGACTGAAACCCGAACCCGCCGACAAGTTCACCTTCGGCCTGTGGACCGTCGGCAACCGCGGCCGCGATCCGTTCGGCGAGTCCGTGCGGCCGCCGCTCGACCCGGTGACGCTCCGTGCATCAAGCTCGCGGAGCTCGGCGCCTACGGCGTCAACTTCCACGACAACGACCTCGTGCCGATCGACGCGACCGCCGCCGAGCGCGATCGCATCGTCCGCGACTTCCGCCAGGCGCTCGAGGCGACCGGCCTGCACGTGCCGATGGCGACGACGAACCTGTTCACCGATCCGGCGTTCAAGGACGGCGCCTTCACGTCGCACGACCCGCGCGTCCGCGCCTACGCCATGCAGAAGACGATGCGCGCGATGGACCTCGGCGTCGGAGCTGGGCGCGCACACCTACGTGTTCTGGGGCGGACGCGAGGGCGCGGAGGTCGACGCCGGCAAGGATCCCGTCGAGGCGATCAAGCGCTTCCGCGAAGCGATCGACTTCCTCTGCGAGTACGCCAGCGACCAGAGCTACGACGCTGCGGTTCGCGCTCGAGGCCAAGCCGAACGAGCCGCGCGGCGACATCTACTTCCCGACGACGGCCGCCTACCTGGGGTTCATTCGCGACGCTGGCGCACCCGGAGATGGTCGGCGTCAACCCGGAAGTGCGCGCACGAGCAGATGGCCGGCCTGAACTTCTTCCACGCGGTCGCGCAGGCGATCGAGGCCGGCAAGCTGTTCCACATCGACCTGAACGACCAGAAGCCCGGGCGGCTTCGATCAGGACCTGCGCTTCGGCATCCGAGTCGATCAAGCCGCTGTTCTTCCTCGTGAAGCTGCTCGAGGAATCCGGCTACGACGGACCGCGGCACTTCGACGCGCACGCCTACCGCACCGAAGACGAGGACGGCGTGTGGGACTTCGCCCGCGGCTGCATGCGCACGCTACCTGATCCTGAAGGAGAAGGCGCGCGCAGTTCCGCGAGCACACGGAGATCCAGGCGCTGCTGGCGGAGATTCAGGATGGCCGCGGCGAGGCCGGCGTCGGGGCCGTACACGTCGGCGGGCGCCGACGGCGCTGCTGGCGCGGACGTTCGATCGCGAGGCGCTCGCCGACGCGGCGGCTGCCCTACGAGAAGCTCGATCAGCTCGTCGTCGAGCTGCCGCTCGGGTCTAGCAGGGGCGACCGCTACGGCGTGATCACACCGCCCCACGGATGGCGTGGCCGTCCACTCTTCGAAGTTGGTCGGAAGAGCCGCGTCACGTCGCGGACGACGTCGTCGCGTGTGATCGGCCGGCCGTTCCTCGGCGACGCGCTTGTACGCATTCGCCAGAATCGGCGCGAGGATCCTCCGCGTGTCCCGCCACTTGTAGAGCAGCTGCTCCAGGACCCGCGCGTCCGAGTGCTGCGGAATGAAGCTCGTGCCGAGCATTTCCAGCCGTTCGGTCGTGATCTCCTCGACGAGGGAGGCGCTGTTCACGAACCACCAGCAGCCGAACGGCAGGAGGTTGCCGAACTTGCGCGCGTAGACGCACAGCTCGTGCTGGTTCTCGCGGCTGCAGCACGCTGACCATGAAGCGGTTCTCGGGGAATTGCGAGCACAGCGCGCCGACCGCGCGCAGATCGGCCCGCCCGCACGCGTCGCCGGCGAGCTGAAGGGCGGAGTTGACCTGGCGCCGCACGCCGATCATCAGCGCGATCGGGCAGCTGGAGATCCCGGCAGGCGGGCAGCACGGCGCCGGCCAGCAGCAGGTCCTGCAGATCGTCCCGCGGAAAATCGAACGAGTCGGGCAGCGACACGGCCATGTAGCGCGGAGCTGAAGCGCTGCGACCAGCGCGGTCAGGAACCGCCGCAGTTCCGCAGCAGGGTGGCCGCGCCGATCCGCGGTCACGTTGTAGCCCTGCGCTTCCAGGCAGTGGTGATGCGCCTCCCAGTCGTTCACGATCCGGTCGAGGGCGCAGCGCCGCGTGAAAGCGCGAATCGGTTGTCGCGCACCTGATCCCACGCCGCCATCTCCGCGGCGTCGAGCGGATCGTTGGTCATGCGACGACGCTGCTGATGCCGGCCAGCCGGAAGACCTCCGATACGTGGTCGGAGAGACTGAGACCGCGGAAGAATTCCGCGCAGCGGCGCCGAGGCAGCGGGACGCGGGATCCAGCCCCAGCATGTGCAAGGCCGACACGACGCCGCGCGTCGCCTCCGGAGAGCGGCGTCTGTTCGACTCAGACAGCGTGCGCCACACGAGGTCGGCCCGCTCTGATTTCGGCAGCGCCCAGTACGCCTGCGGGCGGACCGTCGACACGCAGAAACAGCTCCGTCCTCGAGGTAGTGATACGTCAGCAGATCGTCGATGCCCCATAGGCTGAAGCTCCGCAAGCGTCGAGGGGAACAGGTGCGTGTGCACGTCCACGAACGGCGCACGGGCGACCACCTCCTCGACGAGGGCGTCAAGATCCACCGGTTCAGAAGGACACGCGCGCGCCGAACCGCAGGTTCCGCTCTCCGGTCCCTGTGGTCGCGGTGATGATGCCGAGCGGTGCCGGCATTGGAAATACTCTCGGGGTTGGCGAAGTTCGGGTGATTCAAGAGGTTCAGCGCCTCGAATCTGATTTGCAACCGGGCCCGCTTCGGAAGCGGGATGGCGCGGAACACGCCGAAGTCCACGTTGGAAGAACCCTGGACCGCGGATCGGGTTGCGCCCCGGAGTTGCCGAATCGCTGCGGCTGGCCCGCCGGAATGTTGACCTGCGCGATATGCGCTGGTGTCGAGCTGACGGATGGCCGGTGCCGATGCCGCCGAGAATCTCCACCTCCGATTTCACCCGGTCGGGATACTGCGCGCTCCCGCCTCGCATTGAGGTTAGCTGGCGCTCCCTCTGACGATGCTGGATGGGAGTGCCGCTCATCATACTCATGATGCCGTTCAGCTGCCATCCGCCGAGGATCGTCTCGGCGACGCCGCTCGACGCGCGGGCATGGCCCGGGCCGAACGGGAGCTCCCAGACCCCGTAAGTCTGCGAATTGCGTGCGCGATCGTAGCCCGCCGGACCCTTTGTTCAGCTCCGCGAAACTCGATCAGCTGAATTCTCGGTGGCGTCGTTATCCTGGTAGTTCGTCGCCCGCGCGAGCGTGGTGACCGCGCTCGAACTGGAGGCCGCGGCCGCCCGCCCCTTGAACTCGGTCTGCATCGGCGTTGTAGGTCGCGGGCCTCACGGCATCACCATGTTGATGTCCGACACGATCCCCGAAAGCCGCGAGCGGACGTCCGGCGTTCCCCGTCCCGGGCGCGTGAGGCGTTGATGTTGATGAACCCCCGCTTCGCCCCGACGCGCATGATCCCACGCAGCCCGCCTGCCCGGTGAACGTGCCGGAACAGCTCGCGCTGGCACCATGACGTTCCACGACTGGATCGCCTCGCGCTGATCCTTCTTCGGGAACGTGTGATCGTGCCGGCGCCGGGCAGCCGGATGACGCCCCTGGTTCCAGGTCGGGCGCCACGCCGAACACCGCCTGGTTCAGTCCAAGCCGCAGCGTCGTCACCGGCAAGAACGCGTCTCGTGGCGCCGCTGAACGTCACCGCGGGATGCGACCAGGCGAAGTTGATCGGATACGAGTCGCGGAAGTTGATGTACGGCTTGGGATCGGCGGTGATGCCCGTAGCCGGTGCGCAGGACCGTCTTCCGAATCCAGGCGATACGCCAGGCCCAGGCGCGGCAGGAACAGGCCGTGCCCCGAGCTCGCACCCGTGTCGAGCGGCACACCGCCGACGCCGCCGGTGTAGACGCTGCCCGTCGGCCGGATCGAATCGCGACACGCCCGTGTCGCCGCGCGTCGGGAACGGATAGATCTCCCAGCGCAAGGCCGTAGTTGAGGGTGAAGCGCTTCACCTGCCAGCTGTCCTGCGCGTACAGCGCGTGCGCCTGCATGTAGACCGAGTTCGGATTCCGGAGCTGCTCGACCTTCCCGCCGCCGTTCGGCAGGCCGAGCAGGAAGTCAGCCCAGCTGTTGAACCGCGTGTCCGCCGGCGTCGGCCCGTTCTGCAGCCGCGTCGAGTTGCCGTTGAACTGGAACGTGCCGCGCGCCGGTCTGGAACGTCCCGCCCCTGCGGCTGGAAGTGATTGATCTGCTGGTTCTGGATAGTCCCACCCGAAGCGGAGCGCATGTGCGCCGCTTCATCCACTGCAGGTTCGCGGACGCGACGGACTGCTCGTCCTGAACTGGAACGGATTGCCCGTATTCGCGATTGCCGAGGTTCGCCCAGCCGCCGACCTGGAACGACGGGAATGCCGCCCTGTAGGCGATCGGGATCCGTTGGTCCCGGGAATCTTCAGCACCTCCAGCCCGGAAGTTCGAGTCGATGATCGACGTTCTCCGGCGCCGAGCTTCTGCCGCGTGTAGCCGACGTTCGGCGTCCACGAGCATCGTCGAGCCGAGGCTAAGGTGACGCCGCCGCCGCGCCGACGCGCGTCCGGCCCGGCGCCGTGCCGACCTGCCCGCCGTTCAAGCGCGTCGCCGCCCGCGTCGCCAAGCGCCGACGGGTCGATGATCTGCGACGGCGAAATACTGTAGCGGCCGAACACCGACAGCCGGTTGGTCACGGTGTAGGTGATCTTGCTGTCGACGTTGTCGCGCTGTACTCCTCCTTCCCCTGCGCGGTGATAGTTGTTGACGAAGCCAGGCGTCGTGGCCGCAGCGGCATGCGATTGATCATCTCGGTCGCCGCCAGATCGATCCGGTTGGCCGGAATGACGCTGCCCGGAAACGGCGTGCGGAGCGCGGGATCGGGGTTGCGCGCCGGATCGTAGATGGTCACGCCCGTGCCGCTGAAGTCGCCGCGCGCGAAGCGCCGTCCGTCGGCAGGCTGGAGCCGCGACACGGCGCGAGCTGTGCACCCGCGACGTGCTGCTCGCCAGTTCGAGAAGAAGAACACGCTTCCTTGACGATCGGACCGCCGAGGTTGCTGCCGCATTGCGCGCAGGTCGCGTCGGCCGGGTTCGGTCGGCGTCGTCGCGAAGAAGTTGCGCGCCTGTATTGTGCGTGTTGGTGTCGTAGACCCAGCGCGGCGCCGCGGAACGCGTTCGGTGCCCGACCGGATGACGACGTTGATGCGCGGCGCCGCCGGCCATGCCCCTGCTCGGCGTTGAAGGCGTTGGTGACGATGCTGACTTCTTCGATCGCTTCGGCGGCGGGCACGTACGCGGTGTTGGTCGGCAGCGCACGGTGCATCTGGATGCTCGCGCCGTCGAGGCCTTGGTGTTGTTCCTGCAGCCGCGACATGCCGTTCGACGTTGAACGAGAATCGATCCGCTGCGGACTGCCGCGCGGCGGAGTTCTGCTCGCCGGCCATCGAGCGCGCCGCGGGCACGACCGTATCAGGCTCTGGTAGTTGCGTCCCGCCGAGCCGGTCAGCGGGCAGCGTCGTTGACCTCCGCGCGCGGTCTGCGTGACGTGGATGTCGGCGCGATCGGTCTGCGGGGCGATCGCCGACGCGCGTCACGGTGACGGTGTCCGTTGATCTCGCCCAGGCGTCGAGCTGGACGTCGGCGCGACGGACGGCGTTGGTTCCCGGACCGGTGATCCCCTTCGCACGTAGGGGCGGAATGGGGGCCTCGATGCTCACCTCGCTAGCTGCCGGGGGCGAGGTCGCTGAAGAGATAGATGCCGCGGCCGTCGGTGGTGCGGTGGCCTTGGCGACGTTCGTGTGCCGGCATTGACGGCGCGGACGGTGACGCCGACGGCGACCGCGCCCGGATTGACGTGCGGTGACGTTGCCGGTCAGCGATCCGTGAGAGCACCTGCGCGCGCGCCGGGGTGGACGCGAGGGCCGGCGATGAGCAGGGCGGCGAGCCACAGCCCCGGGACGACGCGTGACTTCGGGGATCGAACCACTCATAACGATCGCCCCTCCACTGAGGCGGCAGGACCGGCATTTGTCTTAACGTGAGATAAACTGGCTGTGGATCTACGCCACCAGACGGGCTGAAAGTCAAGCGCGATGTCCATCGCGCGGCATGCCAGCCCGGCATCGGCCGGGCCGCCGCCTTGGCGAGTCCGCTTCGTCCATTCTTTGTGGGAGTTGCGGGCCGCCGGCGGACCGGCGGGTTGACACGGCACCGCGCGGACACGTATCGCCTGTGGCCGGGCGTCCGTTAATCTCAATAAGAGCCGAACAACCGTGCCGATGCCGCCTCCTCTCTCCGTCGCCTCATGCGGCGGCGTTCGCGCTGATCGCCACCGCCCTGGCGCTGGCCGTCAGCCTCCGCGCCGAGACCGGCGACGACCTCTGGCTGCGCTACGCGCGCGCTGCCCGACACGGCCGCAGCGCGCCGCCTACCGGCAATCCGTCACGGCGATCGTGGTGCCGCCGCAGGTCGCCGACCGGCGACGTGATCGCCGCGGAGCTGCGGACGCGGACTCGAGGGCTGCTCTCGGCGTCGACGTGCCCCGCGTGGATCGCCCGGCGTCCGCACGGCGCGGTCATCGTCGGCACGCCGTCACGTCGCCGCTGGTCGCCGCGCTCGGCTGGACCGACGCGCTCGCGCGCCTCGGCGACGAGGGCTACGTCATTCGCTCGGCGACGCGTCGGCGGGCATGCCGCGACCGTCGATCGCGTCGACGGGCGAGGCCGGCGCGCTCTACGGCGCGTTCCACTTCCTGCGCCTGATCCAGACCGGCAGCCGCTCGCGCGCTCGACATCGCCGAGCGCCCGCGGCTCGAGCGCCGGCTGCTGAATCACTGGGACAACCTCGACGGCAGCATCGAGCGCGGCTACGCCGGGCGCTCGCTGTGGCTGGCCCGACCGCGTCGACCGCGCGCTGTCGTGGACTACGCCCGCGCGAACGCGTCGATCGGCATCAACGGCGCCGTCATCAACAGCGTCAACGCGAACCCGCAGTCGCTCGACCCGCCGCTGCTCGCAGAAGGCGGCGGCCATCGCGCGCATCGCTCCGGCCCTACGGCATCCGCGTCTATCTGCGCCGCCAACTTCGCCGCGCCCAAGCATGATCGGCGGCCTGGCGACCGACGATCCGCTCGACCCGGCGGTCGCGCGCTGGTGGCGCGACGAAGGCGGACGAGATCTACGCGCTCATCCCCGACTTCGGCGGCTTCGTCGTCAAGGCCAACAGCGAAGGGCCAGCCCGGCCCGCAGGACTACGGCCGCACGCACGCCGACGGCGCGAACGTGCTCGCCGACGCCGCTGGCGCCGCACGGCGGCATCGTGATGTGGCGCGCCTTCGTCTACGACGCGGAGCGTCGATCCCGATCGCGTCAAGCGCGCCTACGCGGAGTTCGTGCCGCTCGACGGACGTTCCGCGACAACGTCTTCGCGCAGGTCAAGAACGGCCCGCTCGACTTCCAGCCGCGCGAGCCGTTTCATCCGCTGTTCGGCGCGATGCCGAAGACGCCGCTGATGGCGGAGCTGCAGATCACGCAGGAGTACCTCGGGCCAGTCCAACGCACCTCGTGTACCTGGCGCCGATGTGGAAGGAGTTCCTCGACGCCGACACGCTACGCCAAAGGGCCCGGCTCGCTCGTGGCGAAGGTGATCGACGGATCGCTCGAGAGGCAAGCGCGAGACCGGCATCGCGGGCGTCGCCAACACCGGGCAGCGACGCGCAACTGGACCGGCCACGACTTCGCCCAGGCCAACTGGTACGCCTTCGGCCGGCTGGCCTGGGATCCCGGCGCTGAGCGCCGGCGCGATCGCCGACGAGTGGATCCGCGATGACGTGGGGCGACGCGCCCGAGCGTGCGTCGCGACGATCCGCTCGATCATGCTCGACTCGCGCGAGGCCTTCGTGCACTACACGATGCCGCTCGGCCTGCACCACCTGATCGGCGGCGACCACTACGCGCCGATGCCCGAGAACACCGGATCCGCGCCGCGCGGACTGGTCGGCGACGCACCTATCACCGCGCCGACGCGACCGGCATCGGCTACGATCGGACGCGCCGCGGCAGCGCGCGCGGTGGATCAATACCGCGCGCCGCTGCGCGAGTGGTGGAGCGACCCGCGACCACGCCCGACGACGCTGCTCTTATGGTTTCATCACCTGCCCTGGGACTACCGCATGAAGTCCGGGCGGACGCTGTGGGACGAGCTGGTCTCATCGTACGGCGCGCGGCGCGGAAGAGGCGAAGAGGACTCGAGACGCGATGGACGACGCTGCGCGGCAAAGATCGACGAGGAGCGGTACCAGGCCGTGCTCGCCGAAGCTGCGCCGGCAGTCGGACAGAGGCCGCGGCGTGGCGCGACAAGTGCGTCGCGCTACTTCCAGGCCGCCCGAGCGCGGCCGTAGGATCCTGCACCTGTGATATCTGACGAAGCACCAGATCGGCGCGCGGTTCCGCGCTGGGCAGTGGACGGCCGTCTGCTGCCGGACGACTTCCGAGCTGCGGCGGCTGCCTCGATCTGCCGTGCGCCGACGATGCCCGTGCTTCCTCGCGCGCGAACGCCGGGCCGCGACGCGGCGGACGGGGCGCTGCTCGCCCGTCGAACGCGGCCAGCTGAGGTGTGGGCGGCCGGCGTCACATACCTGCGAAGCCGCGAAGCGCGCGAGGCGGAGTCGACGCGTCAGGGACGTCTATTCGAAGGTCTACGACGCCGAGAGGCCCGAGCTGTTCTTCAAGGCGCCGGGATGGCGCGTGGCGGGTCACGGCGACGCCGATCCGCATCCGCCGCGACAGCCGCTGGAACGTGCCGGAGCCGGAGCTCACGCTGGTGATCAACGCGCGAGGCGAGATCGCCGGGTTCTGCGCCGGCAACGACGTCTCCTCGCGGCGACATCGAAGGAGAGAACCCGCTCTACCTGCCGCAGGCCAAGATCTACGACGGATCGTGCGCGCTCGGCCCGGGAATCTGCGCTCTGCGGCGCCGACACGCTCGGCGATCTCGCGATCGATCTCGCGGTGCACGCGGGACGGCCGGACGCATCTTCACCGGCGCGACCCGCACGTCGCGAATCAAGCGTCCGCTGCAGGAACTGGTCGACTACCTGCGGCAAGGAGCTGGACTTCCCACACGGCGTCTTTCTCATGACCGGCACAGGCATCGTGCCTCCGGACGACTTCTCGCTGGCAGCGCGGCGATCGCGTCCGCATCACGATCGGCGGACTGACGCTCGAAAACGAGGTCGGACCGCTGACGAACCTCGAACGCATCCTCGGCGACGGCGACGCTCCTCGCGACGACGCGGACGAAGGCGCAGCGGCCCGGAGGGCCGGCTCCCGATCACGCCGGAGATGCTGCTCGCCGAGCCGAGCGGCAACCTGTTCGGCATGACGCAGGACGCCGGCATGGGCTGGAACCCGGCCGAGGTCGAACGGGACGCAGGTCCTCATCATCAGCACGCAGGGCGGCCTGCGCGAGCCCGACGGACGGCCGAGTCGCGCTCGGATTTCACACCGGACACTGGGAGATCGGCCTGCTGGTCGAGCGGCGGCCGCCGAGACGCTGCGCGACGCGGGCGTCGTGCCGTTCGCCGCGTACTGTCAGCGATCCGTGCGACGGCCGCACGCAGGGCACGATCGGGATGTTCGACAGCCTGCCGTATCGCAACGACGCGGCGATCACCATGCGGCGGCTGATTCGATCGCTGCCCCGCCGCGCCGGCGTGATCGGCATCGCGACCTGCGACAAGGGGCTGCCCGGCGACGATGCTGGCGCTGGCCGGGTGCGGCCATCTGCCCGGCATCGTGGTGCCCGGCGGCGTCACGCTGCCGGCGATCGACGGCGAGGACGCCGGCAAGGTCCAGTCGATCGGCGCGCGCTTCGCGCACGGTCTCATCACGCGTGGACGACGCGGCGGCGATGGGCTGCCGCGCCTGCGGCACGCCCGGCGGCGGCTGCCAGTTCCTCGGAACGGCCGCGACGTCGCAGGTCGTCGCCGAAGCGCTCGGGATGACGCTGCCGCACAGCGCGCTCGTGCCCGTCCGGCGAGCCGGTCTGGCTCGACATGGCGCGCCGCTCGGCCCTGGCGCTCGTCGACCTCGTCGAGACGCGCGATCCCGCTGTCGCGCGATCCTCACGCCGCACGCGCTCGAGAACGCGATGCTGCTCCACGCGCGCGTTCGGCGGATCGACCAACCTGCTGCTGCACATCCCCGCGCTGGCGCACGCCGCCGGGCTGCGAGCGGCCGACGGTCGACGACTGGCACCGCATCAACCGGCATGACGCCGCGTCTGGTGGACGCGCCTGCCGAACGGCCCGCGCAATCATCCGACCGTGCAGGTGTTCCATGGCGGGCGGCGTGCCGGAAGTGATGCTCCACCTGCGCGCGGATGGGCCTGCTCCATCTCGACGTCCTCACCGTCACCGGCGAGACGCTCGGCTCGGTGCTCGACTGGTGGGAAGGCAGCGACCGGCGGCGGGAGACGCGCGCGCCGCTTGCAGGCGTCCGACGGCGTCGATCCGGATCGCGTGATCATGAGCGCCGACGCCGCGCGCCAGCAACGGCCTCGCGCAGCACCGTGGTCTTCCCGGTCGGCAACGTCGCGCCCGAAGGATCCGTCGATCAAGGCGACCGCGATCGATCCGTCGGTCGTGGGCGACGACGACGTCTACCGGCATCGCGGACCGGCGCGCGTCTTCGTCGTCGGAGACGCGACGCGATCGCGGCCATCAAGGGCATCGGCGGCGCGCCCGTCAAGCCGAACGACGTGATCGTGCTGATCGGCGCCGGACCGCTCGGCACGGGGATGGAAGAGACCTACCAGCTCACGTCCGCCCTCAAGTACATTCCGTGGGGCGAGACGGTGGCGATCGTGACCGACGCGCGCTTCTCGGGCGTGTCGACCGGCGCGTGCATCGGCCACGTCGGGCCCGAGGCGCTGGCCGGCGGGCCGATCGGCAAGCTCGTCGACGGCGACGTCATCGAGATCGTGATCGATCGCCGCCATCTGAACGGGCGCGTCAATCTCGTCGCGGCCGGCGGGCGGGAGCTCGACGCCGGAGCGAGGCCGCGCGCGCTGCTCGCGTCGCGCGCCCTGCACCCCGGAGCTGCGCGCGCACGCCTGAGCTTGCCCGACGATACGCGGCTCTGGGCGGCGCTGCAGGCCGGCGAGCGGCGGCCCGTGGGCGGGATGCGTCTACGACGTCGATCGGATCGTCGAGGTGATCGACGCGGGACTGTCGGCGCTCAAGAACCGGACGTGACGGCGCGCGGCGCGAAACGGCTGCCCCTCGTACCGAAATAGTCGGAAATCGGCCGCGAGCGCGGTGCCGGCGAGATCCTGGCACGCCATGCCGACGAACGCGCCGGTGAAATTCGGCGCGCCGGGCGCGGTGCGCTTCGTCCGACAGGATGCTCGCGTCGAACTGCTGCGGCAGCCACAGCCAGTCGTCACCGTCCACGCGATAGCCGGAAGCGCAGCCGTTCGAAGTCCACCTCGACGCGGAGCTCGATCGGGCCGGCCGTCCGGGATCGCGATCGGCGCGTGAACGCGTCGGCCTGACCTGGTCCGGCGAGGCTCGACATCACGCGCAGGTGCCGTCCGACCGTCTGCGTCGTGCGAGACGTAACAGGTAGTGGAACTTCGACGCGTTGTAGTAGCAGACGAGCCCCGCCATCTGCTGAAAGTGCGCCGGCTCGAACTGACGATGAGCTGTCCCGGCGCTGTAGCAGTGCGACTGCTGGCGGCGCGCGACCAGCGCCTGGCGGAACAGGCTGCCGATCGTCTCGCGGCCGTAGAGCCGCAGGTGTCCGGGACGCGCGGTCAGGCGAGAAGAACTCGTCGGGCCACGGCGATCGCAGCCACTGGAACGCGAGCGGCAGCCGCGGCACCGTCGAAGTCCTCGCGCACCGGATCCGCGGGGACGTCGTACGACCGGCAGTGCCGGACGCGGGCGCCTCGTCTCCGATCGCAGGAATCCCTTCGCCGGCGGTCGTGCGCAGCCAGCCGTCCGCGCGACCACACCATCGGCTGAATCGCGGTCTCGCGGCCGAGCGTGCACCGGCCGCGGTTGCGAGCGGACGGCCGCAGAGATACACCATGTAGGTCTCGCCGGTCTGCGTCTCGACGAGGTCCGCGTGGCCGGCGCGCTGCAGCGCGACGTCCGGGCGATGGCGCGCGCTCAGGATGTAGACGTCCGGATGCAGCTCGTGCGGGCCCGTCGAGCGTGCGCGAGCGCGCCATCGTCACCGCGTGGCCCCAGCCGGTGCCGCCCTCCGCCGTGAGCAGGTAGTAGTAGCCGTCGCGCTTGTAGAGGTGCGGCGCCTCGGTGAAGCCGAGCGGCGTGCCGGCGAAGATGTTCACGGCGCTCGCCGACCAGCGCGCGCTCCGGCGACCGAGTACTCCTGCAGCACGATGCCCGCGAAGCGGTTCTGCCCGGGCCGGTGATCCCAGAGCATGTTCAGCAGGTACTTTGCGCCCGTCGTCGTCGTGAAAGAGCGACGGATCGAAGCCGCTGCTGTTGAGGTAGACCGGATCGGACCACTCGCCGTCGATGCGCGGGCTGGTGACGAGGTAGTTGTGGAAGTCGCGCAGCGAGGCGCCGCCGGACGCCTGCCGACGGTGGTGCGGCCGTAGCGCTTCACGTCGGTGTAGATCAGGTAGAAGAGGCCGTCCGCGTAGCGTGAGGCACGGCGCCCAGACGCCGCACGAGTCGGGATCGCCGAGCATGTTCGAGCTGGCTCGGCGCGACTGAGCGGCCGCGTCAGCAGCCGCCAGTGCACGAGGTCGCGCGAGTGATGGATCTGCACGCCCGGGAAACCACTCGAACGTCGAGGTGGCGATGTAGTAGTCGTCGCCGACGCGCGACGATCGACGGGATCCGGGATTGAACCCGCGAAGGATCGGATTGCGGATGCGGCGCGCGTCACGCAGCCGCCTGCGGCGGCGCTGCCGCCTCGCGGCTCGCGGCACCAGCGTCCAGAGCAGCGACGCGCGCCGACGCAGATCGAGCACGGCGAGGCCCGACGAAGAACGGCGTGTAGCCGATCGTCGTGCACCAGCCCGCCGATCAGCAGCGAGAAGATCAGCACGCCGCGCGTTGCCGCAGGTGCCCGCCATGCCCGCCACCGTCGCCACCTCGCTGCGCTTGAAGAGATCGGACGACATCGTGATCACCGTCACCGAGAGCGTCTGGTGCGCGAAGCCGCCGAGGCTCAGGAGCGCGATCGCCGAGTACGGGCTGTCGACGATGCCCGACGAAGCCGACGCCCGTCATCAGCACGGCGCCGGCGGTGAACGCGCCAGCGCCGCGCGTTGATCAAGCGGACGCCGGCGTAGCGCTGCAGCGCCGCGCTGATCGTGCCGCCCGCACATGCAGCCGAGATCGGCGGCCAGGAACGGCAGCCAGGCGAAGAGCGCGATCTGCTTGAGATCGAAGTGCCGGACCTGCGTCAGGTAGAGCGGCAGCCAGAACGTCAGCGTGCCCCAGGTGGGATCGGCGAGGAAGCGCGGCAGCGCGATGCCCCAGAAGTTGCGCTGTCCGAGGATCCGGACGATCGACGGGCGGCGGCCGTCGCCGCGCAGATGCGGCCTCCTGGCCCGGCGACGATGTAGCGCGCGCTCCTCGGCGACAGTCTCGGGTGCTTGTCGGGCGATTCGTAGAGCACACAGCCAGAACGACGACCCAGACGAGGCCCAGCGCGCCGGTCAGCACGAACGCGAACCGCCAGCTGTGAGACGAGGATCGCCCAGGCGACGAGCGGCGGCGCGAGCATCGAGCCGAACGGAGGCGCCGATGTTGAACAGCCCGCCGGCGAACCCGCGCTCCTGCGCGGGAAACCACTGCGACGGTCGCCTTCATGCCCGCCGGGTTGGCCGAGCCTTCGGCGAGCCCCAGCAGTCCGCGCAGGCCCGACGAGCGCCTGCCAGCTGTGGGCCAGCCCGTGCGCCATGCTGATGAACGACCAGGCGATCGCGAAGATGCGCGAAGCCGAGCTTCAGGCCGAGCACGTCGAGCACGTAGCCGCAGAGCGGCTGCAGCATGATCGCGCCCGTGAACGCGCCGACGATCCAGGAGTATTGCTGCGCGTCGATGTGCAGGTCCTGCAGCAGCGTCGGGCGCCGCGACCGCCAGCGTGCTGCGGGTCAGGTAGTTGATGATCGACCCCACCATCAGCAGGCCGATCATCCACCAGCGGAGGCGGCCGATCCTGGTGCCGGGAGCGAGATCGCGAACGGTGGCGGTCGGCATCGGCCGGGATGATATCCACTTTCTCTCAAGATAGGAATTACCGCCACACGGTGAATCCAGGGCAGCCAGCGATGCGCCGCATCAATTCCGCCGCCTTCCGGATCGCGACACGCGGCACGTCCCGCGAAATCAACCGGCGAGATCTCGCTCAATCTTGGTCCGCGAGAAGCAGCCCATCTCGCCGCGCCGACCTGGCGCGGCTCATGGGCCTGCCGCCCGGCGCGGTCAGTCTCCTCGTGAACGACCTGCTGCGCGCCGGCTTGGTCTTCGAAGGGGCGAAAGGCGAGAGCCGCGGCGGCCGGAAGCCCCGTCATCTGTAACATCGAGACGCGCCAGCGCTGCGCGCTCGCCATCGACGTCAGCGCGAGCCGCACCGCCATCGGTCGCCACCGGATCTGCTCGGACATCCGCTGGCCGACGCGGATGGAGAGTTCCCGACGCCCCCGCAGCCCGAGGAGCAATGGATGCAATCGAACGAAGTACA
>ERZ1370068.10867-contig-9527_pt1 | contig 39326 bp, 72 predicted proteins | sample MGYA00561227_ERZ1370068 | MGnify/ENA primary metagenome ERZ1370068 (study PRJEB38410, sample SAMEA6850437) | metagenome | study: Metagenomic assessment of the ecological functions of the soil: analysis of the soil microbiota associated with the...
CGCGATCTCGGCGCCGACGCCACCGTTGCGCACCGCCTCGTGCGCAATCAGCACGCGGTGGGTCTTGGCCTACCGACGCGGCGATGGCTGCCATGTCGAGCGGCACCAGCGTGCGCAGATCGATGACTTCAACCGAGACACCCGCGCGCGCCAGAGTCTCGGCGCGCTTCCAGCGCGTCTCTCACCATCGCCGAATACGCGATCACGGTGACATCTTTGCCCGCGCGCGCGATGCGGGCCTTGCCGATCGGCGGCAGCTCGGCGTCGTCGGCCAGCGCCTCCTTCATCGTGTAGAGCCGCTTGTGCTCGATGAAAAGCACCGGGTCGCCGAGCCGGATCGCAGCTCTTCAGGAGTCCGTAGGCCTCGGCGGGCGATGAGGGCGCCACCACCACCAGCCCGGGCACGTGGATGAACCACGCTTCGAGGCTCTGCGAGTGCTGTGCTGCTGCGCCTCCCGGCGGCACCCGCCTGCGTACGCACGACCAGCGGAACGGCGAGCTGGCCGCCCGACATGTAGCGGTACTTGGCGGTTTGATTGACCGAGGCAATCCATCGCCAGCGTGGCGAAATCGATGAACATGATTTCGAGCACCGGCTTGCAGACCACACAGCGCCGCACCCGTTGCGAGGCCGGTAATCGCCGCTTCGCTGATCGGCGTGTTGCGCACGCGCTTAGTCGCCGTGCTTCTGCGCGAGGCCCCTGGTGACGCCGAACGCTCCGCCGGCCGCGCAACATCTTCGCCAAGCAGATAGACCGAGGCGTCGCGCGCCAGTTCCTCGTCGAGCGCACGGCGAAGAATTTCGATGAAGGTGTGCTCCATGAATGCTCAGCCCGGTATCGCATTGAGCGACGGCGATCGGTAGACGTCCTCCGAGCACCGTCGTCGCATCGGGATCGCGGCGCGGCGCGGGCGCGCTTCGACCGCTTGCTGCACCTCCTGCCTTGCGCGTCTCGCCGATCGTATCGAGCTCATCTTGCTTGACGCCACGCTCGATGAGGTGTCGCTTCAAGCGCTCGATCGGGCATTTCTCCCGGATCGCCGCGAGTTCTTCCTTCGATCGATACTGCTGCGCGTCGCCCACATAGTGGCCCGCCATGCGGAACGTCATGCATTCGAGAAGATAAGGGCCCTCACCGTTGCGCAGAATTTCGATCGCCTCGCGCGCGGCCGCAAATACGGTCGGCAGGTCGTTGCCATCGATCGTCTTCGCAGGTATGGCGTATGGCGCGGCAAAACTACTCACGTGCGTGACGTTAGAGTGTTCCTCGCGACTGGTGAACTCGGCGTACCCGTTGTTCTCACAGACGAACAGCACCGGAAGGCGCCAGAGTGCGGCGAGGTTCAGCGTCTCGTGAAACGCACCGGCGCCCGTCGCACCGTCGCCAAAGAACACCACGCTGATGTTCTGCTTGCCCTGCGCCTGCGCAGCCCACGCAGCGCCCGCGGCGAGAGCGAGGTTGCCTGCCACGACACCGGTCGCGCCCAGCACGCCATTCGCTGCGTCGACGAGGTGCATCGAGCCGCCGCGGCCGCGGCACAGGCCATCTTCCCGGCCGAGAATTTCGGCGAACGTCGCTTGAAGGTCGCTTCCCTTGGCGAGCACATGGCCGTGGCCGCGGTGACTGGTGAACAACACGTCGTCGCGAGTGAGATGCGCGCACACGCCGACGGCAACCGCTTCCTGACCGGTCGACAGGTGTGGAAATCCGGGAACCTCGCCCGCGGCGGCGAGCCGCTGCACCTGAGCCTCGAACAGCCGTATCCGCCAGAGCGCGTGATACATCTGCTTCCAGTCATCGAGCGTCGGTGAAGCACGTTCTTTCCTCAATTTTCATTAATGCTCGTCATCCCCAGCGTCCGAGTTTCGCTGGCCCCGCAGCAGTAAGATTCCGCTACCGCGCGGAAGTTTCGATACTCCACCAGTCTATAAGAAAGCCTCTGGAACATGAGAAGACTCTTCGCCGCTACGTTCCTGATCCTTCTTGCGGGTTGTGCCGGCGCCGGTCTTGCATCAGAAACCCGGTGCGTACACCGTGTCGGAGCAACTGATCGAGGCGGCAGGTCGCGAGATTCATCTCACCTACGTCCGCCCGGTGCAGCCCGGCACCCTGGCGATCTGATCGTGTTTGCGACCGGCGATGCCGGTTGGCAAGGCACGAGTCACGAGCTGCTCGAGCATCTCGCCGAACAGGGCTATGCGATTGCCGGATTCAACGCGCCGAGATCATCAAGACCGATCAAACGCTCCGGAGCGAGCGTGAGCACGGCGGAAGCCGCGCGGGGCTCGCAGAGGCGTACGCGCGAGCGAAGCGCGACCGGCGTTGCCGATTCGACGCCGATCATCGTGGTCGGTTCTCACGCGGCGCAACCATGGTCGCATTCACGGCTCTGCACCCGGAGTTGCGAGACGGCGTAGGCGGCGCGCCGTCGTCGATCGTCGGCTCACGCGCGAAGCCGACTACCTGCAAGCGCCGAAGCGGAGCGCGCACCAGACATCCAGGTGGACGAAGAAAGGCCGGATCCAGATCTATCCCGCACTGAAGTTCCTCGGGTCGACGCGGCTCGCGGTGGATTCAGTCTGACCAACGATCGCTACGTTCCTGCGGCGGAATCGCGCCAACTGCTCGGCCCGGACACGTCGACGTTACGGCTCTACGAGGTCGAACGCAAGAAACCACGGGTTTGGCGGCGCACGTGACGAGCTGCTGCAAGATCTCGACGAGGCGTTGCGCTGGATCGAGGAACCGGTGGCCAACAGCCGCGCGCAGTAGGCACGCGTCCCGCTCTGATCGCTCATGCCTAACCGCAGCACCAGTCACTCCGATCCCGGGCGAGAGGTGAGTGGCCCATCGGATGCGCTCCTGCGCGGACGCGCTTGCTACGACCGCCGTGAGTGGAATGACGCCTTCGAGGCCCTGTCACTCGCAGATCAGTCGACGCCGCTGGGCGCTGAGGACCTGCATCGTGCTCGCCTGGTCGGCGGGGCTGACGGCGCGCGATGAAGAGATGCTGGCAACGCAGGAGCGCGTGTATCAGGCGCGTCTCGATACGGGCGAGAACCTCGCCGCCGGACGTGCCGCGTTCTGGCTGCGGCTTTCGACTGCTCGCACGCGGGCGAGCCGGCCCGGGCCAGTGGCTGGCTGCAGCCGGGCGCAACGCCTGCGTCGATCTTCACGCGCGGGATTGCGTCGAGCAAGGCTATCTCTCTGCTGCCGGCCGGGCAGCGACATCTGAATGCGGGCGAGCCGGCCGATGCGCAGGCATGTGCCGCTCGCGCAGTGCAGATCGGCGAGCGCTTTGCGAGAGCTGACCTGGTTGCGTTCGGGCGCAACCTGCAAGGGCGCGCGCTGCTCACCCAGGGTCAGATCGATCGCGGTCTTGCGTTGCTGGACGAGGCCATGGTGGCTGCCACCGCGGGCGAGCTGTCGCCTGTCGTGACCGGCATCATCTATTGCTCCGCGATCGCGAGCTGCCACCGCGTCTTCGCATTCGAGCGTGTGCGCGAATGGACTGCGGCGCTGTCGAGCTGGTGCGACGCCAATCCGCAGCTCGGCATGTTCACCGGGCATTGCCTCGTGCACCGCGCCGAGGTCATGGAGATGAATGGCTCCTGGCCTGAGGCGGTCGACGAGGCACGTCGCGCGGTACACGCGCTGCGTGCGCGCCGTCGAACGCGACGCTGCGGGTCGGGCTCACTACCAGGAGGCAGAAATTCATCGGCTGCGCGGTGAAATTCGATCTCGCGGAGACGGCATACCGCGAGGCAAGCCGCGCGGGCTTCGAACCGCAACCTGGTCTCGCTCTTCTGCGCCTGGCTCAGGGAGACACGAACGCGGCAGCGACCGCCAGCCGTCGCATGGTCGGCGCAACTCGCGATCGACATCGCGCGGACCCGCTTCCTGCCCGCGCACGTCGACATCATGCTGGCGGCGGGCGATCTGGACGCAGCGCGCGCCGCGAGCCGCGAACTCCAGGAGACAGCCGCGAGCCTGGACACCGAAGTTCTTGCCGCCATTGCCGGCGCGTGCCCAGGGGCTCTGTCGATCTCGACGATGGCAATCCACGCGCGGTTCTCGATCCAGTGCGGCGCGCGTTCGGAATCTGGCAGCAGATCGGAGCGCCGTATCTCGCCGCGCGCTTGCGCGTGCTGCTGGCGCGCGCCTGCGCGGCGCTGGGCGACATCGAGGGTGCGCAACTCGAGCTCGAGTGCGCGCGCGAGGTCTTCGAGCGACTCGGCGCGCAGGCCTGATGTCGCCGCGGTCGAGTCGATCTTCGCCACTCTCGATGGGCGCGGCAGGGAGGATGCCTGCTGTGGACCACGGACTCACGGAGCGTGAGCTGCAGGTGCTGCGCCTGATTGCCAACGGGCAAGACCAACAAGGCGATTGCGCGCGAGCTGTCGCTGAGCGAGAAGACCATCGATCGCCACGTCAGCAACATCTTCGCGAAGGCGAATCGTCTCCTCGCGCGCCGCTGCGACGGCCGTTCGCGTACCAGCGCAAGCTGATCTAGAGCGGTCCGGCCACGAGGCCAAAGTACCCATGCGTCGCTCGTGCGTCGTGGGTGATTCGCCCGAAGTCCCGCGACGTCTGCATCTGCGTAGGCTTCTCTGCCATGCAGTCACTGACAGCGGGAGAGCGCCATGAGCTTCGACGAAGCGACCAATTTGATCGAAGAAGGCGCCGCATCCATGCACCTGGCGGAGCGCCCGCCGCGCCAGTCACTACCCGGCGCGAAGCGTTCGACGTCATCGTGATCGGCGGAGGGCAGGCGGGTCTGTCTGTCGGCTATCACCTGGCGCGCGCCGGCGCTCGCTTCGTCATCCTGGATGAGAACGAGCGCGTGGGCGACGCCGTGGCGCAAGCGCTGGGACTCGCTGCGACTCTTCACGCCCGCGAAGTTCGACGGCCTGGATGGAATGCCGTTTCCGGCGCCGGGCAACTACTTCCCGACCAAGGACGAGATGGCGGACTATCTCGAGGCGTATGCGCGGCGCTTTCAAGCTGCCCGTGCGCAGCGGCGTTCGGGTCGAGCGCCTGTTCAAGCGCGACGGGCGTTACGTCGTCAGGGCGGGCGCGCTGGAGCTTCGAGGCGGATCAGGTCGTCGTCGCCATGGCGAAGTACCAGCACGCAAAGACGCCCGCGTTCGCTGCTGCGCTTGTCACGCTGAGATCACGCAGCTGCATTCGAACGAGTACCGCAACCTCAGCCAGCTGCGCCCGGGCGGAGTGCTGCTGGCGGGTGGCGGCAATTCAGGTGCCGACATTCGCGCTGGAGAGCTGCCGCGCGCCGGTCATGAGACATGGATTGCGGGTCGAGACAACGGCCAGATCCCGTTTCGCCCGGAGCGCTTCTGGGGGCGGAACCTGCTTGGGCCGCTCGTGATCGGCTTCGTCTTCCGCCACGTGCTGACGGTGAAGACGCCGCTCGGCCGAAAGGCACGACCGGTGGTGCTCTCCAAGGCGGCCCGCTGATCCGGGTGAAGCGCTCGGACCTGCGGCTGCCGGTGTCGAGCGCGCGCCGAGAGTCGTTGGCGTGCGCGGCGGCCGGCCATTGCTCCAGGACGGTCGCACGCTCGACATCGCGCAATGTCATCTGGTGCACCGGGTTTCATCCGGGCTTCGATTGGATTGACCTGCCTGTCTTCGGTGACGACGCGGAGAACCAAAGCATAGAGCGGCGTGGTGGAGAGCCAGCCCGGGCTCTACTTCGTCGGTTTGCCGTTCCTGCACTCGATGTCCTCGTCGATGATTCACGGCGTTGGCCGGGATGCAGCGCGCATCGTCGAGGCGATCAAATTTGGCAGCCGCGTTTAGCGCAGGTGCATCGGCGGGAGGTCTGATGCAACGGGCTTGCTCTACAACTCTATGTTTGGACAGCAATTCCAGCGCGCTCCGCGCCGCGAACCTATCACTCAATGACTATTCAGAATACTGAACAGTCATTGAGTCAGAAGGTGGGCCCGGATAAAATGCCCGCACACCGGGAGACTCAATGTCGGCCAATATCCAGGGCAACCCCGAGCTGCGACCCAGTGGTTCCAAGCTCGATCTGATTCGTGCCACCGTGGCCGCCATCTCGCGCCATGGCCTGTCGGAATTGACCTCGGCCAAGATCGCAAGCGCGGCGGGCCATACGGCCGCTTCAGTCAATTTTCATTTTGGATCCAAGGAAGCGCTGCTCCTCGCCACGTTGCGCGAGGTCTCCGAGGAGTTTGCGGAGAGCATGGCGACCGTGCTCAACGACGCAGGCGATGACGCACTCCTGGGCCTGCTCGGAATCATCGATGCGAGCCTGAGCCGGCGACTGAGCGACTCGCAGAAGATCGCGGTGTGGTACGCGTTCCTCGGCAGAGTCGAATCGCGCGCCAGGACTACCAGCGCATTTGTGGCGAGCGCGACCAGGCTTACAGCCAGACGGTCACGACGCTTTGCACGCGGCTGATCGCCGCCCGTGGCGTCGAGGGGCTGGCCCGACGCCGGAGGCCGTCGCGCCTCGGCCTGGCTGGTCTCATTGATCAGCTGTGGCAGGGCATTCTGTTCGAAGGCGACGACTTTGATCGTGACGCCGCGAAACGCCAGTGTCGCGCCTACCTGTGCAGCGTTTTCCCACGGCTCGCCGCTCGCATCGAGGCAACCGCGCCGGCGAAGGCAAAGGGTCGAGCTTTGCACCCGGAAGTGCAGACGCCGACGGATCCGGCGCTGCGCTACACCTTGCCGGCCTGGGTCTATCACAGTGAGGAGTTTTACGAGCTTCGAGAAGGAACGGCTCCTTCTGCCTTCATGGCAGATCGTGTGTCATGTCAGCGAGCTCCGCTTCTGCCGGGGACTATGTCGCGTTCGAGTTCTTCGGCCGGCGGGGCTTCGTCATCCGTGATGACGCCGGCACGCTGCGTGCCTTTGACAACGTGTGCGCGCATCGCGCGCACGCGATCGTGGGTGGGCAGAGCGGTCACTGCGCGAAATTCCTGACCTGCCCATACCACGGCTGGACCTTATCATCTCGATGGACGCAATCGCAGCATCAGCGCGCCGGACACGTTCCCGAAGTTCGATCGTTCCAGGTTCGGCCTCAAGCCGCTCGAGCTCGAAGTGTTCAGCGGCATGGTGTTCGTGCGTTTCCGCTCAGGCGAAGCGAGCGTTGCAGAGCGCATGGAGCCGCACTAGGGCGGAGCTGGCGCATTACCGGATCGAGCAGATGGTCCCGCTCGACGAACTCTGGGTGCGCGACGTAGAGATCGACTGGAAGAACCTGGTCGAGAACTATGTGGAGGACTATCACTTCCCGATGGGTCACCCGGGCCTCTCGGCATTGATGGAGTCGCAGGTACGATCGCGAAATCCTGCCTGCGGGTACGATGCGCCTGAGTCATACCGGATGCGCGAAAAGACCCTGAGGTCGTGGAGCGCGGAACGCTACGCGAAGTTTCTGCCCGTGTGATCGAGCATCTGCCCGGAGGACATGCGCAGACGCTGGACGTATCTCGGGCTGTTCCCTGAATGTGTTCTTCGACATCTACCCGGAGTGGCTCGACTTCTTCCAGTTGGTGCCGATCGGACCAGGGCGCACTCGGATCCGCGCCCGCTCATATGGCTTTCCAGATGACCGCCGCGAGATGCGAGCCGCTCGCTGGTTGTGCGCGCGCCTCAATTCACGGGTGCAGGCGTGAGGGACGAAGTCCTCACACGCTCGGTGCAGCAGGGACTGTCGTCCGGCGCGTATACGCAGGGCGTTCTCTCGTCCAAGGAAATCGTGCTGGGCGGATTTCAGGACTGGATCAGGGCTCGACTGCCCGTGACGCAGCTTACACAGGCGCCACCGCGCGGCACGGTCGCGGCACGCAATTCCAGCCTGGCGATTCTGACGCGCGCCCGAATCAGATCGCGCGCAGATACCACTCGTAGTCGCGATCTGCTGATTTCGCGCGTGGAAGCGATCGCGATTCCTCGCGACGACAGGTGGCGAAGCAGCTTGTGATAGCGCTTGCCCAGCGTACTGCGGCAGCACCGTTCCCTTGTCGAATGCGTGCGAGCGCCAGCTTCCCAGCGCAGTGGCAGCCCCACCTTTCGGTCGATGACCTCGCCCCCGTGCAACCATCGGGTCGGGTTCGATGCGGCTGCTGATTCCGTGGTGAATGCCCGCGAGAACCGCCGCCATCACCAGATACGGGTTTCCATCTGCCCCGCCAGGTCGGTGTTCGATACGCGTGTCTTCGGGACCTGAAAGTGGCACGCGCAGCGCGACGCCCGCGATGATTGACGCCCCAGTTGGGCGCGAGCGGGACGAACAGACCCGGCCGATAGCGTCGATAGGAATTCGCGGTGGGCGCGAAGATCGCCATGGATTCGGCCATGGTTGCCGCTGAGCCCGCCGACGGCGTGTCGCAAGGTGTCGGAGAATCGCTGCTCGGAACCGGAGCCACGCAAACACGTTGCGACCGGACTTGTCCGTCAGGCTCACGTGCACGTGCAGACTGCAGCCCGCCGCAGTCCGCGAAGGGGCTTCGCCATGAAGCTCGCGCCCATGACCGTGACGCCGGGCCACAGCGCTTCACGACGCGCTTGAGGAGCACCGCGTGGTCGCAGGCGAGCTCCGAGCCGGCTGACGTGGTGCAGGTTGACCTCGAACTGGCCGGGTGAGAATTCCTTCAGAGCGGTCGCCGGCGGGAATGCTCTGCGCCTCGCAGACCGAATAGAGCTCCGGCCAGGAAAGCGATCGACGTTCTCAACGTCCTCCATGCTGCCAGTACTGAGCGGACCATCCTGGAGCCGACGCGTCCCGGGAATGTACCCAACCTTCGGGGAAGGGCGAGAGCCGTCCGAGTCGGGATCCGCTGCATCGAGCAGATAGAACTCGAGCTCCGATCGCCGCCACCGGCCGTGAGCCCGCAATTCCTGCAGCGGCGCGCGCGGCGTTTCGCAGCACCTGGCGCGGATCGGCGAAGAACGGTTCGCCATTCGGCGTCGCCATCGCCAGCAGTGCCTGCGCAGTCGGCACTTGCGGCCCAGGGCACCGGCGCCAGGGAACCGGGTACGGCCTGTCGAGATCGCGTCCGGATCACCGTCACGGCTCCCGTCGTTCGATGCGCGTCGAAGGTTTGCCCCTTCGCTGTCGAGCAACACGGTTGCGCCACAGAAGGTTGAGGCCCTCTCATGAAGGGCTTCGCGAACTCGTCACGGATGACGCGCTTGCCGCGCAGGATTCCCAGCATGTCGGGTTGCAGGAGCTCGAGCAGCTGCGTATCCGGGTATCGCTCGAGAAAGGCATGCAGTTCACCCGGGCGCACGTATCGGTGTTTTGTTCATAAGTCTTTTTCCCGCAGATTTCCATGGCGCGGGTGCTGCGCCACGCGATCGCGGCCTTCGCCCTTCACGTTTCAGGATGGCATTGAATTCGCGCGACTCCGCGCGTCTCGGACGTTTCAATGATGACGTTCAGCTCCAGCGCCTGCGCGAGGGCCTCGCGCATGCCGCCGATCTCGAGGCTGCGATTGATCGCCCGCTTCGTGAGCTTCACCGCCAGCGGATCGTTGGCGGCAACGCGGCAGGCGAGCTCGAGAGTTTGATCCAGCGCTCGTGGAGACCCGCCGCGCAGCGACGCGCGATTGACGAGGCCCATGTCGAGTGCGGATGCGCGCGGTGACTCGTGTCATCTCCGCGTGAGCAGCAGGTACTTCGCGCATTTTGGCCCTGCGAGCCACGGCAGGAGCATGGCCACGATGCCGCTGTCCGAATCGGACCTCCGGCGCGCCGAAAAGCAGTCCTCGGACGCGACTGGTGAGATCGCAGGCCAGTGCGAGCTCCATGGCGCTGCCGAGGCAGTGGCCATGTGCCGGCAGCGAGCGTGGACCTGGGACAATCCCAGAAGCGCATGATGATCTCGAAGTCGCTGCGCAGCGCCTGCGCGGACCTCCTCGACGTCGGGCTTGCCGCCTCGGCGATTTCCATGTCGAGGTCGAAGCCAGCCGAGAATGCGCGCCCGCGCCGACCTGCAAGCACGATTGCGCGCACCTTGTCGGGTCGGCTTCCGCGACGATCGAGCGCACGCTTCAAGCTCGCGCGATCATGCTGCTTGTTGATCGGCGTTCAGCTTGTCGAGCCTGTTGAGCGTCATGCAGCGGCGATGCCATCGCGATAGCTCGCTGCGAACCAGTGCACCGGTCATCTGCGACACCCAGGACAGCCGGAACCACGCCGGACTTCGATCTGCGTGTAGCTCATGATGCTGTCGAAGCACTTGTCGCGCGCGTTGCCCGACTGCTTGTAGCCGCCGAAGGGCTGCGTCATGTCGCCTTCGTCGAAGGCAGTTGATCCAGATGACGCCGGCTTCGATGCCCGCGCACCAGCCGGAATGGCGCGTGTCGATGTCGCGCGTCCAGACGCCGGCGGCGAGACCGTAGATCGCTGTCGTTGGCGATCGCGATCGCCTCCGTCCACGCCGTCGAATGGAATCACCGAGGCGACGGGTCCGAAGATCTCCTCGCGCGGCGATCGTGCATGCCGTTGCTCACGTCGGTGAACAGCGGTACGGCTGCACGTAGGCGCCGCGCGTCGATGCCCGGCGGAGCCGCGCCGCCGAACTGCAGACTGCGCTCCTTCGCTGCCGGGCCGATGTCGATCATGCGCAAGCACGCGCTGTCTGCGCCTCCGTGGTCACGAGCGGCCCCATGTTGGTCGCGGGATCGAGCGGATCGCCGCGGCTTGAAGGCGTTCTTGCCCGAGCTCGATGAAGCGCTCGACGAACCGCGTCGTGCATGCGAGCGATCGACGAGCAGGCGCGAGCCCGCGTTGCAGACCTCGCCCATGTTGGAATAGATGCCGCGGTAGGCGGCGGTGACGGCACGATCCAGATCCGCCACGTCTGCCAGCGAACACCTGCGGTGACTTGCCGCCGCACTCGAGCGCGACCCGCTTCATGTTCGACTGCCCGGCGTACTGCAGGATGAGCTTGCCGACCTCGGTCGAACCCGTGAAGCGTGATCTTCGCGACGTCCGCGTGCAGTGCGAGCGCCTGGCCAGCGACTCTCGCCGAGGCCGTTCACGACGTTGAACACGCCCGGCGGCCCGCCGGCTTCCACGAACAGCTGCGCGAGCCGCAGGCAGCTCATGGGCGCCTGTTCCGCGGGCTTCAGTACGACGCGTGTTGCCGGCGGCCAGCGCCGGGCGCGATCTTCCACGTCGGCCATCAGCAGCGGATAGTTCCACGGCGAGATCGCGCCGACGACGCCGAGCGGCTCGCGCAGCACGAAGTGCATGACGTCCGGCTTCCGTGCTCGTCACCGAGCCCCTCGATCTTAGTTCGACGCATTCCGCCATGAAACGGATCGTATCGCATGACGCGCAAGGCAGGTCGATCGCCGACGACGTCGGCGATGGGTTTGCCCATGTCGAGCGTCTCGAGCACTGCCAGCGCTTCGGCGTGCTGCGTCGATCAGGTTCGGCGAAACGATACAAGATCGCCATGCGCTGCACGCGGCGCGATGCGTCGACCACGCGCCCGTCCTTGAACGCGCTGCGTCGCCGCCGCGACGGCGCGATCGATGTCCTGCACGGTGCCTGCGGACATCTCCGCGAGCGGCTTCGCCGGTCGCGGGATTGATCGGTCGCGAAGCGCCCGCCTTTCGACGGCATCGACGTACTCGACCCGTCGATGAAGAGCGCGCGTCTCGATGCGGGCACTCGCAGCTTCCGCCGCAGCTTGCCAGCGCAACTGCGTCGTATTTGCCTAGTGCCTGAAGGCTCATACGTGCTTGCCTCGCTTGTAACTCGGTCTGCAGATGCGGCTGGCGACCGACGATGCAGTGCATCGACGACGACGCAGCCATTCGTGGTGCACGATCACCGGATTCAAATCAATCTCACTGACCATGATCGTCCGAGAACGGCGATCACCGCGGAAAACTGCGGCTGCCATCCTGCAGAATGCGTCCACGGCCAGCGGCGACTTGTAGCGCGGATCTGTGCAGAAGCAGCGCTGCAGCTTCAGGCGCTCCACTAACCTGTGCGCGCCGCGGCGGCGTCGAAGGGCGGCAAAGATAGCGCACGTCGGCGAGCGCCTCCACGTGCACGCCGCCGAATCCGACCAGCACGACGCGGTCCGAACTGATCGTCGTGAACCATGCCAAGCAGCATCTCTACACCGCGGGTGCGACCATCGGCGCCACCAGCGCCTGCGCGCTCCGATGCGGTTCGATAGATCCTGGTAGGCAGCGGTCAACTCAGCCTCGCCTTCGCATATTGATCCGCACACCGTCTCGGTCCGACTTGTGGTCGATGCCACGCATGGCAGTCTTGATGACAACGGGGTAGCCGAATTCACGCGCGGCTGCGCTCGCTTCCGGTGCGCTCTCGACGATGCGACCCGCGTTGCCGGGTAGTTGGAAATCCCTCAGCAACAGCATCGCCTCGTTTTCATCAGAGCTTGCCGTGGCCCGCAAGATAGGTGCGCCACTTGGTGAGAACGGACTCCGGCGGCTGGAACAACAGGCTCGTGCTCTCGCGCTTGATGGTCGCGGTAGTCCAGCAGGCACTTCGCGCCCGTGCAGAAACGAACGGACACCGTCGATGCACCGGGAAACCCTGCACGGTGTCGAGACGATGACCTGCGCGGTCGGTTCCGGTGCCCTGGCGATTGGCAACCAGAAACGCCGGCTTGCCGGACGCCGCGTGTCCCGCGCGCAGGTAGTCCAGATAACCCTGAATGGATGCCGCCGCCTGCGACGCGATCATGGATGACCGCGCCGAAGGCAGCGCCCGGATCACGACAGCAACGTGGCAAAGCATTCCTGCATCGCGACGTGGTAGTCCGGCCGCCGGCGCTCCAGGCGTCGAGCGGGTTGATCGGCGGCAAGCCGGGATCAAGGAGTGCAGCCAGCTTCGTCGTGGTTGCGGGCGAGATCTGCGTCAGCGGCACGTGCGCCTCATGAGCCAGATCGATCAGCAGCTGCCGTTCACCACCTGAGTCGTGAATCGATACCAGGCCGCCGGCCCCGACCGGATGCGGCTGCGCGAACATGATGAGGGTCGTAGCGAGTTCATCCATGTCGTCCACGCGCTGCACGCCGTAGCGATCGAACAGCGCCTGATACACGGCGTCCTCGCCAGCGATGGCGCCCGAATGCGAGACGGCCAACCTGGCCGCGAGCTCCGGTACGGCCCGACCTTCAGCGCGACGATGGGTATGCGCGCGCTGTTGTGCCTTCTCGAACGCGCCGAGCAAGTCCTGCGGATTGCGCGGCGGTCTCCATGAAGAGGCCGACGGCGCGGGTCGTCGGCTGGTCGAGCGCGAAGTCCAGGTACTCGTCCATCGAGACAGCCAGTTCCTGGCCGGTCGAGACCACGAGGTTGAAGTCGATGCGCTCCTCGCTGTCGACGATGCCGCACATTCCGGAGCCCGAGTGACTGATGTAGGCGACGTTTCCGCCGCGCGCGTGCGCTCGCGTCTCGAATCCGCACGCCCAGATGCCAGCAGCGAAAATTGTAGAAGCCCATGCCGTTGGCGCCGCAGACCAGAGCCCCGAGTTGCGAATCTTCGCGAGCACGCGCTCCTGGAGGTTCGGCTCGTGATCCTGCGCGAGCACGAGTGAGGACATCATCGTCGCGGCGCGCGCGCCGTGAGCGATGGCATCGTCGAGCGCTGCTTCGATGCGCTCGTCGCCGACCGCGAAGATCACGTGCTCCACGCGGCTCCGGCAGTGACGCGAGCGAAGCAAAGCACGGCACACCGCAGACCGATTGGTAGCGAGGGTTGATGGCGAACAGTGGACCTTCGAACTCGCCCTTGAGGAGGTTGGTGACAGTCGTGCGGCCGACGGTCCTGACGCGCTCGGTCGCGCCCAGTACGGCGATCGAGCGTGGACGAAGCAAGGGTTCGAGCCGATGAGGCATGTCAGCCCCGGAACCGCGCGGCGGTCAGAAGTCCCCGGCGGAGTGGCGCGGCGACGCGGAGGATCGAAGAACACACCTTCGACCACGAGGCATCGTAGCCATCACGCGCGACCATTTGAGCTCGCGCTGGTAATAGATTTCCGCCCAGAGCTCATCCCCGGCTTACCCCAGGGCATGTTCAGCGAAGCGAGCGCGATGTTCGACTTTGCAGACGGCGACCATTCCGCGGACGTCACCGTGCCCACGACATTGCCGTTGCGGTGAGCGTCGTAGATATAAGAGGAGCGCGCGGGCTTGTTACCCTCCACGTCCAGTCTCACCAGCCGATAGCGTGAGCCGCGGCGCTGCTCCTCGAGCAAGGCGCGGCGACCATTGAAATTGGGCTTGCTGAAGTCGACCAGACGGCCCAGATCGAGCTCGAACGGCGAGCGTGCACGATCGGGGTGGATGGCCTGGTCGGCGGGCAGAAAATCCACCCGCGCCTGGATGAAACCGGCCTCGATGCGCGCTACTTCCAGCGCATGAGTGCCCATTGGACGGATCCCGTAAAGCGCCCGCTTTTCGAACAGGGCGTCCCAGAGGTCGAGCGCCTGTGATGGCTCGACCCACAGCTCATAGCCGAGATCGCCCGTGAAACCGGTGCGCGAGACCATCAGCTCGCCGCCAGCAAACGGGAAATAGGCGATGCCAAACGGCGAGAGGCGTTCGATGCCGGAGCATCCGATAGCCTTCAGCACCGCACAGCTGGTGGGTCCCTGCAGAGCGAGGGCGCGCAACGTCGTGCGTGTCCTCGACGATTGATACGTCGAAACCGTGAGCGCGAGCGCGACAGCCATTCGAGCTGGCGCTCCTGCGAGCAAAGTCGGTAGTCGCCTTCGCGAAGATGAAACACCGTGCCATCGTCGATGACCTTGCCGTCATCGTTGCACCAGACGCTGTAGCCCACCCGGCCGGGCTTGATCTTGGCGACATCGCGCGTGATCAGCACGGTTCAGGAACGGCAACGCGTCGGCGCCGGTAATGCGGTGCTTCGTCATCGGCGTGAGATCGAACACCGCGCAGGCGTTACGGATCGCCGCGTATTCCAGCGCCTCGTCGAAGTACGCATCTGGCGGTGGTGTAGTCCTTCCACCGATGCCATTCGTTCAACGTGTTGAGCGCGGACGTGCGCGGATGGAACGGAGTCTGATAGACCGCGGTCCGGAAATGTTCCTTGTGCTTCATGCCGCGCGCTCCTGGCGGAGCACCGCCTGGGCTGCGTTCTTGCCCGCAGCCCCCATCACACCACCGCCCGGGTGACATCCGGCGCCACACAGGTACAGACCATTTACGGGCATCGCGTATTGGGCTGCGCCCGGAACCGGCCGCAGCATGAGGAACTGATCGAGGGCGAGTTCGCCGTGGTGCCAGTGACCGCCGGTGATTCTGAATTCGCTTTCGATGTCGGCCGGCAGGAGCAATTCGGATGCGATCACCTGGCGACGCAGGCCGGGAGCATATCGCTCGAGCACAGCCAGCGTGGCTTCGAGAAACGCGGCTCGTGCCTTGTCAGTGCTGGCGCGCGGATCGAACGGCGCGTACTGCGCGATCGCCGACAGCACGTGCTTGACCGGCCGGCGGCCAGAGTTCCTGTCATGGACGCTGGGGATCGTGATCTCCAGCGCCGGAGCCGGCGAGCATTCACCGTATTTCGCGTGATCGAACGCGTGTTCGATGTAGACCGGATCCGGAGCGACAACCAACCGTTCACCCGCGAAATCCGGCTGCAGCCCCGCGAAGGAGGGCAGGCCATCGAGCGCGAGGTGCAGTTTCGCCTGCCATTCCCTTGGTCCGAATGTGCCGGATTCGCGCACGAAGCCGGTTTCGAGGTGGCGGGCGCCGAGCAGTTGGAGCAGCGTGCGTGAGGGATCCGCGTTCGAGATCACCGTACTTCGCTCGCGACCTGCTCTCCGTTCTCGAGCTCCACGCCGGACACGCGATCGCCTTCGAGCATGATGCGTGCAACCGGGCTGCCGGTGCGCACAGTCGCTCCGCTCGCGGTCGCAGCCTTACCGAGTGCCTCGCTCACCGCGCCCATCCCGCCCTCCGGGAGCGACAAGCCACCGGCCACGCCCATCGCCTGCCCGCTCAGCCGGTGCAGCAACGCCAGCACCGAGTTGTTCGAGCGTGGGGCGAGATTCGTGCCCAACACTGCATCGAGCGCGAGGGCGCGCCCTTGAGTAGTGGTGAATCAAACGTCTCCTCGAGGACGTCGAAGATGTTGATGCCCGCGACACGCAGAAACTCACGCATTGAATCGCGGCCCAGCCGACGGATGTCGAGGCCCAGCGTCGCCGCCGAGATGAGCTCCGATCGGCCACCGCCCAGGAGCCGTGGTGGACGCCGGTTGTGCTGCTGCCCGAGTACCCGCGCAAATCGCAGCATCTGCGCCAGGTAATCCCGCAACGCAGTTCGGTCCTGCTCCGGCAGAGAGCCCGACTGCAGCTCCGCGCCATGCAGCACCAGGTGATTGCCGTTCGCATCGAGTGGCGACGGTAGCGCAGGTCGGCGCGCGCGGTCCTGAGGCCGTGCTGCGCCAGGCTGAGCTCGCGGCTGATGCCCGCATCGAGCAGATAGGAAAGATGCGCGCAGGCGGAAACCCGAAACCCCGCGTGCAAAGTCACGCGTGACCGCGGCGCCACCGATGCGGTTCGGAAGCCTCGAGCACCAATACTTCGCGCCCCGCTTTGGCGAGGTATGCGGCGCACACGAGGCCGCTGTGCCCCGCGCCGATGATTGATTGTGCGGTTGCCCTTGTTCATGGCGTCAGTCATCTCGCCATCCTTCGGGCACGAGGTTGGGTCAGCTTGAGGTCCAGCAGGATCTCGCGCGCGGCGTTAGCGCCCGGTGCGGCCATTCGCCGCCGCCGCCCGGGTGAGTGCCCGAGCCACACATGTAGAAGCCTTTGACTGGTCCGCGATACTGGGCGTAGCCTGGAACGGCCGGTTGAACAACAGCTGATCCATCGTCAGCTCGCCCTGAAAAAGATGTTGCCCTCGGTCAGGCCGACTTCATTCTCGAGCTCGCGCGGGTGCGCACTTCGACGTGGCGAATCAGCTGCCTTGAAGTTCGGGCTGTAACGCGCAGATCTGGTCGAGCACCGTTTGCTTGAACCCGTCGCGGTCCTGATCTGTCCAGTCGCGTCCATGGATCTTCGGCGGCACGTACTGCACGAATACCGACATGAAGTGCTTGCCGGCCGGCGCCATGGTGGGATCCGTCATCGACGGAATCAGCAGATCAAGGTACGGCTCCTTCGACCAGGTGCCGTTCTTCCAGTCATCGTACGCGCGCTCCATCTTCTCGAGCGAATCGAGGAAATGGATGTCGCCGAAGCGCAGCGGGTTGTCCGCGCCCAGCGCCGGAAACTCGGGAAGACCATCGAGCGCGATATTGAGGCTTCCCCGACGATCCGCGGATCTTGAAGTTGCGCGCGCGCTTGACGAACTGCGGCGTCAGGTCTTTTTCGTCGAACAGTTTGCCGTAAGTGCGCTTCGGGTCGAGGTTCGAGACGACAATCTTCGCGTGGTACTCGTTGCCATTCGCGGTCGCGACGCCGGTGACCTCGGCCATTGCGAACGATCACGCGCTCCACGGGCGCATCGGTGATGATTTCGCCGCCGTGAGACTTGAATGACGATGCGATCGCCTTGACACGCGTGCCCATCCCGCCGCGCGCGAACCCCCAGGAGCCGATGGACCTGTCGACAGTCGCCCATGTGGTGATGCAGAAGCACATAGGCGGTCCCGGCGAATAGACGCCCATGCGCGGTCCCGGTGATGCCGCTGCCGGAGAGGTGCGCCTTGATGAGGTCCGATTCGAAGTATTCGCCCAGAAAGTCAGCGATGCTCATCGTGTAGAAGCGAGATGGTGTCGTAGATGCACCTCTTCGCCGAGCTTCGCGAATTCCTCGGCGAGGTAGATCATTTCGCGAATGTCACCGGGGCCGGAGCGAGGAGGGATCCGGCGCGTGCAGCGCAGCAGCGAGGCGGATGAACTTGCACTGACGCATGACGCTCGGTCGAGTACCGGCTGTAGGCGTCCGCATCACGCGCGTTGTGTCGCGCGAATTCCGCGCCGCTGCACGCGTCGTCCGTGTAGTTGCCGAGGATGTCGCCGGTGCGGGTGATCGTCACCCCGCCGCCATAGGGCACGACCTGCAATCCGTGGCGCGCCAGTTGCAGATCGCGGAAGATTTCCGGCCGCGAGCAAGCTGCAAACGTATGAGCAGTTCGAGTAGATCCACCCTTCCTGGATCTCGCGGCTGACCGCTGCACCGCCGATCCACGGGTTGCGCTCGAGCACCAGCACCTTGAGCCCGGAGCGCGCGAGGGTAGGCGGCGTTCGTCAGGCCGTTGTGGCCGGCACCGACGACGATTGCATCGTAGTTCGTCACGGCCAGGGCGCCCCTTATCCCGCGCAATGCGCGGGTCCGGAGCCGCGTGCCGCGTTCACGACCCGATCCACGGCGATCTCGAAGCGCTCGCAGGGTTTCTGCGAGGCAGGCGTTCATCGTGCGCCTCGCAGACGAACCAGGGTTCGCGCGAATCCGGCTCGCAGAGCACACCCAGATCGTGCAGTTCCGGCGCCAGCGCCTCGTAGAAGGTGTAATCGCTGGAGGCCCAGTCGCGATAGTCTGCGCGGCGGTGTCTCGCTGAAGAACAGTCCGCTCATCGACGGGTGCCCGCTGAACGAGTGCCTGATGCCCCGCTGCGACAGAATCTGGCTGATGCCGGCGCGCAAGCGCGTGCCGTACTCTGCGATGGTCTGCAGCGCAGGCGTCTCGGCAAGGATTTGCAGACGCTTCTCCGCGGCGGCGAGCGCGACGGAATGGCCGTGAATGTGCCGCCGTGCACGACGCCCTTGCCGAGCCGGCGCATGATGTCCTCGCGCGCCCAGCCAGCACGGAGATCGGGTAGCCCATTGGCCATCGCCTTGGCGAACGTGCACAGGTCGCTGCGCACACCAAACAGTTCCTGGCAGCCGCCCCGTGCCACGCGAAACCCGGTCTTCACCTCGTCGATGATCAACAGTATTCCGTAGCGGTCGCGCAGCGCGCGCGCGGCGTGAAGATATTCACGTGTCGCCGCGATCGAGCAGCAGTTGCCCATGATCGGCTCGATGAGGAACGCTGCGATCTGGTCGCCGTAGGCCTTGAAGACGCTTTCCAGCCGATCGGCATCGTTCATCGGCACGGCGTGCAGCAGCGCGCGCAGGATGCCAGGCACGCCGGCGCTGTAGGGCACGAGGTGCGGATCGCCGGCCGACGGGCGCCAGTCCTCGATCGGCGTCGTACCACAGCGCGGCGTCGAATACGCCGTGGATAGCCGCCTTCGATGACGACGTACGAGTCCCGGCCGGTGTAGCGCGCGGCGCGAGGCGCAGTGCGGCCATGACCGCCTCGGTGCCGGAGTTCGAGAAGCGCACCAGCTTCGGCTGCCGGCACCATGCTGTGAGATGCGCTCGGCCACCGCGTACTCGCGCTCGGTGCCGAGCGCAAAGACGCCGCCGACCTCGATGCCCGCGCGGGCGGCCTCGTCGACTCGCGGGTCCGGCATAGCCGAGGATGCAGGGGCCGTAGGCCAGCCGGTAGTCGATGTATTCGTTGCCGTCGATGTCGCGGAGGCGCGCGCCTTTGGCGAGGCCGGCGTAGATGGTCTTGTCCTCACCCCAGTAACGGAAGTTCGAGCGAGACGCCCGAGCGGCAGCCGGGTGATGGCCTTCTGGAAATGGGCGTTCGATTTTCTGAGGCTTCGTGCCATGGCTGACCCTCCTGTCGGCGGTCGCCAGAGGAATGGCGCACAGGGTCCCACAAAGACCGTCCGCGTCCATTCCACTGAATAGCCATTCATTCATTGAATTGCGCGCGGAACGCGGTTAACATCGGCGGACGCCCAGATGGGCTGTAGCGAGGCTGGCTTTGCCGAGTCGAACCAGAACCTGGCAGCGGCGCCCGGCAGGCGGCGCGCCGCACGGCTGCGCCCGAAGAGCGCCGCCAGCAGCTGATCGAGGCCGACCATCCGCTGCGTCGCCAATCGAGGTCTCGCGGAGACCACCATCGCCACCGTGCGCGCAGGAGGCGGGCCTGAGCCAGGGGATCATCAACCTGCATTTCCAGAGCAAGGACCGCTTGCTCGTCGCGACGCTGCGCTACATCGGCCGACGAATACCGCACTGCCGTGCGTGCAGGCAGCCGCGGTAGCGGAAGTTCGCCCGCGGCCGGGCTGCAGGCGCTCGTCGATCTGCGACTTCCAGCCGCAGCATCTGCAGCGCGACAAGCTCGCTGCTCTGGTTTGCGTTCTGGGGCGAGCGCCGATTCAGGCCAACGTATCGGCGCATCTGCGCCGCGCGCGACAAGTCCTACGAAGATCTGAGTGCGCGTCCTGTGCGCACGGCTGTGTGAGCAGGGCGCCTATCCGCGATGTCGATCCAGCGCTGGTGGCTGACGGGCTCTCCGCACTGACCGATGGGCTGTGGCTCGACCTGCTGGTGCGGCCCGAATCGATGAGCCGCGAGCTGGCGCGGCGCATCAGCATGATCGTATCTCGCGGATGCGCTTTCCGCGTCACTTCAGCGTCCCGCGATAGAGCGACCCATCGGGGCCGATCGACCTGTCACCGCGAACCGACCGGCTGTGTCGGCAAGATAGGTCATCGTGCAGATCATCCTTGATGAGGCGGCGCAGTGCGTGGCGCGACCGCGCGGCGCAGTTCGCGAGCGAGGAGCTCATTCCGCTCGGAGGTCGAGGCCGAGCTCAACGAAGGCAAGCTGCCGCCCGAGGTCAAGGCGCGGCACCGCAAGCTCGCAATCGAGCTCGGCTTCAGCGCAATGGATGTGCCCGCCGCGCACTGGCGGTCGTGACGCGCGCGTGCGTAGACCAGGTCGCGGTCTGGGAGCAGCTCGGCCGCGTCACCAACGCGCTGTGCTGGTGCTTCTCCGAGCCGCATCGCTGGATGTTCGAGGCCTGCACGCCGGGAGCAGCTGGAGCGCTACGTGCTGCCGCCTCATGAGCGGCAAGCGCAAGGAGTGCTACGCCATCACCGAGAGCGGCTCGGGCTCGGACGTCGAGTCGATCCAGACGACCGCGCGACGCGTGATCCGGCGGCTACTCGATTAGCGGCGAGAAGTGGTACGTCACCAGCGCCAATCACGCCGACTATTTCATCCTGCAGGCGCGGCTCGCGGACGGACCACACGCGGGATCACGCATACGCTGTTCTTCATCGACGAGGGATCAGCCGGGCATCGAGCTGGTGCGCACGCCGCCCTTCAGCCACACCTTCAGCGATCATCATCCGATCTACCGCTTCAACGACGTCGCGGTGCCGGAGACGCAGCGCCTCGGCGCGGAAGGTGACGGCATGCAGCACTCGCACAGCTGGTTCCGCCGCGAACGGCTCATGATCGCGGCGCGCTGCTGCGTGGCGCCGCCAGTCGCTTGATCGAGGAGGCGACGCGCGTTCGCGCAGCACGCGGATGATCGGCGGCGAGCCGCTGGCCGAACGGCAGATGATCCAGGCGATGCTGGCTGACAGCGTCACCGAGCTCTGGGCGGCGCGGCTCATCACCTACGAGGCCGCGCAGGCGCACGATCGCGGCGACGAGCTGAGATCGCTGCACGCACGCTGCGCGATCGCGAAGCTCTACGCCTCAGAGGCCGCGAACCGCATCGTCGATCGCGTGCTGCAGATATTCGGCGGCCGCGGCTACATGCGCGAGAAACTGCGTCGAGCGCTTCTTCCGGAGCTGCGGGTGGATCGGATCTGGGAGGGCGCCAGTGAAATTCAGCGTCTCATCATCGCGCGCGCGCTGCATGAAGCGCGGGCTTGACGGGATATGAGCTGGTGACGCGCTGGCGCTTCTCGTCGCCAGGTGGCTGCCGCGTGCCGCGGTCGCGGCCAAGAGCGCAGAAGAGAAGATCCTGAACGTCTTCCACGTGGCCGATTACATCGGTCCGAACACCATTGCGGACTTCGAGAGAGAGTACGGAATCAAGGTGAACTACGACACCTACGATTCCACCGAGATGGCCGGAGGCGCGGCTCCTGGCTGGTCGTACAGGTTACGACGTGGTTGATCACGCCGAGCGCTATTCGGCGCGCTTGATCCCGATCGGCGTCTATCGGCCGCTCAATCGCGCCAAGCTCACCAACTGGCAGAACCTCGATCCCTGGGTGCTCAAGCAGCCTGCAGTCAGCGGATCCGGGCAATCGCTATGGCGTACCGTACCTGTGGGGTACGACCGGATTCACCTACAACGTGAAGATGATCCGCGAGCGCATGCCCGATGCACCGGTCGACAGCGCGAGACATGATCTTCAAGCCCGAGGTCGCGACGCCATTTCGCCGACTGCGGCATCACGTTCCTCGATGAGCCCACCGACGTGATTCCGATGGCCATGATCTATCTCGGGCACGATGCCAACAGCGTCGATCCCGACGATCTCGCGCAAGTCGAGAAGCTTCTCAAAGGCGTGCGCCCGTACATCCGCTACTTCAGCTCGGCGAAAATGCTGGTCGACCTGCCCAACGAGGAGGTCTGCATTGCGATGAGCTGGTCGGGAGACTACGCGCAGGCCATGTACCGCGCGCGGAGGAAGTGGGCGGCCGGTCGAGCTCGCTTACACGACGCCGCAGCGAAGGGACGCTCGGCGTGGTTCGACCTGTGGTTCATTCCGGCGGATGCGCCCCATCCGGACAATGCTCACCTGTTCCTGAATTACCTGTTGCGCCCGAAGGTGATCGCGGACATCAGCAACGAGGTGCGGTATGCAGCGCCGAACATGCCGGCCATGCCCTGCGTCGTGCCCGAGGTGCGCGATGATCCGGCGGTGTACCCGCCCGAAGAGGTGCGGCTAAGCCTGCACAACGGCGTTCTCCACAGCCCGAAGGAGGAGCGCGCGAGGTCCCGTCTGTGGTCCCGCGTGAAGACGGGACTGTGAGCGACACCGCCACCGCCGCTGGTACAGATCGCGTGAGCTCTACGAAGCATTTCGATGGCGTCGTGGCGGTCGATCGACGTGTCCCTCGACATTCTTGCGCGGCGAGTTGTTCGCAATCCTCGGCAGCTCCGGATGCGGCAAGACCACGCTGCTGCGGATGCTTGCCGGGTTCGAGCAACCGACTGCCGGGCCGGATCCTCATCGACGGCGTCGACATGACCGATGCGCCGCCCGTACGAACGGCCGGTCAACATGATGTTCCAGTCCTACGCGCTGTTCCCGCACATGACGGTGGCGCAGAACGTCGCCTACGGGCTCAGAAGGAACGGCGTGCCACCGGCCGCAGATCAAGGAGCGCGTCGCCGAGATGCTCGCGCTGGTCAAGCTCGAGCCGCTCGCGCGAGCGCAAGCCAGACAAGCTCTCGGGCGGCGCAGCAGCAGCGCGTGGCGCTCGCGCGCGCGCTGGTCAAGCGGCCCAAGCTGCTGCTGCTCGACGAGCCGCTGGCGGCGCTCGACAAGAAGCTGCGCGAGCACACGCAGTTCGAGCTTGCGAACCTGCAATACCAGCTCGGCACGACCTTCGTCGTCGTCACGCACGATCAGGACGAGGCGATGACGCTTGCGAGCCGCATCGCCGTGATGTCGCGACGGCCGGATCGCGCAGGTGGGCACTCCCGGAGAGGTCTACGAGTACCCGGCCAATCGCTACGTCGCGAGCTTCGTCGGCAACATCAACCTGATCGAGGGCCGCGTGGCGAGTGCGAACGCAGGGCGCGTATCGCTGCGTTGCGATGCGCTCAACGCGGATCTGCACTGTGCTCAGCAGCGAGGACGCTCGGCGTCCGGCGCTGCGGTCAGCGTGGCCGTGCGTCCCGAGAAGATCACGATCAGCCGCAACGCCCCGGATGGCGAGCGACCGCAACGTCGTCGAAGGGCGTCGTGCGCGACCTCGGCTACTTCGGCGATCAGTCGCTGTATCGCGTGTAGCTGCAGAGTCGGAGCCGTGCTGCAGGTCAGCGCGCAGAATCTGCGGCGCTCAGCGAAGCTCACGCGTCGGAGTGGGACGACGAAGTATATCTGTCGTGGGAGTCTCCGAGCACGATCCTGCTGCGCTCATGAGCGACGAATCGTCACAACACGGGTCCATCAGAGCGAGCGCTGGCTGCGCAGGACGGTCGTGCTCGTGCCGTACGTGTGGCTGCTGCTGTTCTTCCTCGCGCCGTTCCTGATCATCCTGAAGATCAGCTTCGCCGATCCGATCGTTGCGCAGCCGCCGTTCACCGGCGCTGCTCGAATGGGCCGCGCAGGGTTCGAAGGATCAGGGCCACGCTCGAGAACTACCTGTTCCTGTTCGAGGACGGCTACTACGCGATCATCTATGTCGCGTCGCTCAAGATGGCGGCGATCGGCACGCTGCTGTGCCTGCTGCTCGGCTATCCGATGGCGTACTTCATCGCGCGCCAGTCGCCGCGCCGCCGCGCAGCGTGCTGCTGCTCGCGGTGATCCTGCCGTTCTGGATCTCGTTCCTGCTGCGCGTGTACGCGTGGATCGGCCTGCTGAACAACAAGGGCGTGATCAACCACTTGCTGATGAGCGCTGGGCGTCATCGATCGACCGCTGCCGCTGCTCTACAACAACTTCGCCGTCTATCTCGGCATCGTCTATTCGTACCTGCCGTTCATGATCCTGCCGCTGTACGCGAATCTCGAGCGGCACGAACCTGGACTCTGCTGGATGCCGCCGCGGACCTCGGCGCAAGGCGCTGGCAGGTGTTTCTCGATGTCACGCTGCCGCTGTCGATGCCCGGAATCATCGGCGGCTGCCTGCTGGTATTCATTCCTGCGGTGGGCGAGTTCACGATCCCGGCGCTGCTCGGCGGCGCCGACACGCTGATGATCGGCCGCGTGCTCTGGGATGAGTTCTTCATCAGCCGCGACTGGCCGGTGGCATCCGCGGTGTCCGTCGTGCTGCTGCTGCTGCTGATCGCGCCCATCATGTGGTTCCAGCACCACCAGAACCGCGAGCAGGAGGCGCGGGCGATGAAGCGCCGATCGCGCCTGCTGCTGACCATCGTCGCGCTTCGGCTACGCGCTCCTGTACGTGCCGATCCTGTCGGTGGTGATCTACTCGTTCAACGCATTCGCGCCTGGTGACGCTGTGGGGCGGCTTCTCGACTGCGCTGGTACGCGAGTCTGCTCGCAGGACGATGAGTTGCTGGACGCGGCGCTGCTGAGCCTGCGCATCGCCGTCGTGCAGCGCCACACTGGCAACCGCGCTGGGCGCGCTGGTTGCGCTGGCGCTTGCAGCGCGTGCGAGGTTGCCGTGGACGGATCCTGCTGACCGGCATGGTCACGGCGCCGCTCGTGATGCCGGAAATCATCACGGGCCTGTCGCTGCTGTTCCTGTTCATCTCGATGGCGGACCTGGATCGGCTGGCCTGCGACGCGCGGCGCGACCACCATCACGATTGCGCACATCACGTTCTCGCATGGCGTACGTCGGTGGTCGTGGTTCGCTCGCGGCTCGCGGCCATGGACGAGTCGCTCGAGGAAGCAGCCATGGACCTCGGCGGCCGGCCGGTGGCGGTATTCTTCGACGTCACCGTGCCGATGCTGCTGCCGGCGCTGGTGTCGGGCTGGCTGCTTGTCGTTTACCGCTGTCGCTCGATGACCTGGTGATCTCGAGCTTCGTTTCGGGTCCCGGCGCGACGACGCTGCCGATGCTGATATTTGCCAAGAGTGCGTCTCGGCGTGACGCCTGACATCAACGCAATCACGACGATTATCATCGCGCTGGTGGTCCGTGGCGGTGGCAACTGCGGCGCGTGTGTCCAGCAGGCGTCGCCCGGCGACGGGGTGAACAGCGATGACATGAAGGTCAGCGCAACGGAACGATCAGAGCAGCGCGCGCTGGGCACGTGGAGTGGCGGGCGTTCGTTGCCGGGCGTCCTGTATCAGCGATCCGACGACCTATGCGGAGCGAGATCCAGCGGATCTTCTTCAAGTCCTGGCTCTACGTCGGGCACGCAGAGCCAGATTCCGCAGCGCGGCGACTATTTCCTGTTCGAGATCGCGGGCGAGTCCGTGATCGTCGTGCGCGACGAGCGAAGGCGCAGATCAACGCGCTGCTGAACGTGTGCCGGCACCGCGGCTCGCGCATCTGCGACGAACGCCAGCGGGCGCGACTCACGTCTCGTGTGCCGCTATCACGGCTGGACCTATGGCCTCGACGGCTCGCTGCGTGCGGCAGGCACACATGCCTGCAGAATTCGACAAGGCAGACCTGGGGCTGCGGCGGCTGCACGCACGGTGTTCGCCGGGACTGATTTTCGTCAACTTCGACGCCGACGCCGGCGCCGTTCGACAGCCATCGCGAACGATCTGGCTGCGCCGTTGGCCTGTACGGCCTCGAGCGCAGCAGGTTGCGCATCGCGCAGAACTACCCGATCGCCAGCCAACTGGAAGCTCGCGGTCGAGAACTACTGCGAGTGCTACCACTGCGCGCCTGCGCATCCGGAGTATACCGTTGGTCATGGCCGCGCGATTCCCGTGGAACAGCCGCAGCCGCTGCTCGCCGAAGTGATGGCGCGGGCGCGAGAGGTCAGGCCTCACGCAGCACGACGTTCGCCGCTCGTGGCTCGACGCGCAGGCACTCGGTGTTGAGTCGCGGCTTCGAGCGCTATCCGTTGCTGCGCGGTCATCTGACCGGCAGCCGCGACGGCAAGCGCGTCGCACCGCTGCTCGGCACGATCAAGGCCTACGATGGCGGCGCCACCGACCTGCACCTGGGCCGATGACTTTCGGCCTCGCGTATTGCGATCACGTCGTGCTCTACCGCTTCACGCCGCGCGGACTGCGCAACACGGACTGCGAAATCACCTGGCTCGTGAACGGAGACGCGCGGTCGAAGGCAGGGACTACGATCGCGCGAAGCTGACCTGGCTCTGGGACGTCACGACCATCGCGGACAAGGAAATCATCGAGCGCAACCAGTTGGGCGTCGACTCGCGCTTCTACGAGCCCGGGCCGCTGTCGCCGATGGAGGATTTCACGCTGCAGTTTCCTGCAGTGGTACGTCGCGACGATGCGCGGTGCGAATGGCAGGGCGGCCAGATAAACAGAACCGCTTCGATCGGCAATTGCGGCCGAGGCGCTCGATGGTACTCTCGATTGACACTGGGGGTGAGTCATGAGCAGGTCCAAACAAGAAATCGCCACGCGGGCTGGGATCGCAGGAGCTGACCAGCTGCGATCTCGGCCATCCTGGCAATGAGCAGGGACGGCATCCGCGTCAGGATCAATCGTCATCCGGCGCCACTGGAGGAGGTCATCGTCACTGCCACCAAGCGTGAGGAGCGCTTGCAGGACGTACCTGAATCGATCACGCGCGATCGGCTCGGACGACATCCTGAAGCGCGGCCTGTTCCAAATGGAGGACTATGCGCGCCTGGTTCCGGGTCTTTGCGATCAGCGACCGTGAGCCTGGCGGCACCACCATCGTGTTCCGTGGCGTCGCGACCGTCTGGCTTGCAGTTCGGCTCCGTTTCCTCGTCGTCGCTATATCTCGACGAGCAGCCGATCACGCAGAGCGGGCGCAATCCCGATCCGCGACTGATCGACGTCGACCGAGTTGAAGCGCTGCGCGGGCCACAGGGCACCGCTTTACGGCGCGAGCTCGCCAGTCCGGGCACGCTGCGCATCATCACTAACAAGCCGGACCCGACGAAGCTCGAGGCCTGGTTCGATGCGCAGCTCTCGAACGTCAACGACGGCGGCATGGGCTACGATCGTCAGCGCCATGATCAACGTGCCGCTGGCCGCGGATCGACTCGCGCTGCGCCTGGTGGGCTTCACCGCCGAACGACGCCGGGTTCATCGACAACGTGTTGAGCGACAGCCTGAGGACGGCACCATTCGACAACGCGAACGTGGTCAGCAAGGACGTCAACACAACCGAAGACCACGGGCGGGCGGGCGGCGCTCGGCGGAAAGTGACAGATAACCTGCGAGGCCACGCTGTCGGCCGTTGTTTCAGGACGTCAGCGCGGATGGACACTCGGATGTGAATCATGGCGCGGGCGACCTGCACCAGGTCCGGCTTCGAGAAGGAGACCCTGGACGACCACTGGTACCAGCTCGCGCTGACTCTCGACGCGTCGCTGCCATTTGGCCGGGCGGTGGTTTGCCGCATCCTATTTCAACCGGGACTTTCAGTATGAGGCGGATGCCACCGACTACGAATTCCAGTTCAATCAGAGACCTTCATCAACTGCGTTCCCTCACCGACCTATGACTGTTCCCCGACCTACGACTTCGGCGGCGATCCGCAGGGGCTTCGCGAAGAACCAAGAGGAGACCGAGATCACAACCCTGGAGGCGCGCTTGTCTTCGAACCGGGCTCGGAGAGTCGCTGGTCATGGCTGGTGGGTGCTTTCTACAGTGAGGAGAAGGGCAAGACTGCATTCGACAGTTTCGTGCGTGGCTACTGAGAACACGGGCTCATTCGCGTACTTCAGCTATTACGAGACGAACCTGACGGGCAACGCGCTCGATCCAACCCAGACCTGGTTTCTGGGCCGCTACGATCACCGAGCTCGACCAGGTGGCGGTTTTCGGCGAGCTCAGCTTCGATGTGACCGAGGACTTTACCATCACGGCGGGCGGACGCTGGTTCGACTACGACCGCAAGTTCGCACAGATCCAGGAGCAACCGGAGGGCTTCACCGGCGCGAGCCGCCTCGACAGCACGCAGAAAACCAGTGAAAACGGCACGGCCCTGGAAATTGAACGGCACGTATCGATTTGATCGGGACCTGCTCGTCTACGCTACCTACTCGGAAGGCTTCCGCGTGGGTGGCGCGAACCCGCTTAAGGGCAGTACGATGCTTGCCGAGGACTGTACGACTCCGACAACCTCGAAGAACTACGAGGTCGGCGCTAAAACCGAATGGCTGGAGCACCGCCTCCGATTCAATATCTCGGCCTACTACATGAAATGGGACAACTTCGCGGTGCAGATCGAGGATCCGCAGCCCGAGGTCTTCCAGCTCGGCTACGTCAATCTTGCGAGCGCAGAGATCAGGGCTTCGAGGCTGAGTTCGCGGCAACGCTCAGCCGGCAATGGCAGCTCGATGGCTCGCTTGCGTACAACAACGCGCGAGACCTCAGAGGCGTCGACGTTTTCGGCAACGAATGAGGATGGCGATACCTTCGACTTTCAAGTGGAGGAAGGTGCGCGCCTGCCGTTGTCTCCCGAGTGGAGCGGGGCGCTTGGCATCGAGTTCCGTCCCAGCGGGCTGCTCTTCAACGCGCAGCCGTATTTCCGTTTCGACTATTCATATGTGGGAGAGTCGGTCAATTCGCTCGAGGGCATCGAGTCGGTCGTCAGCGGCAGGCCAGTCGAGACACAGGCCGCCTACCAGATCGGCGATCTGCGCTTCGGGCTCGACGGAGATCACTGGAGCGGCTCGATCTTCATCAACAATCTGTGGGATGAGCGCGCGGACCTGTTCCTGAGCAATCGCTGGGGCGTGCAGCGTCAGGCCATCAACCCGCCGCGCACGCTCGGCATTCAGGTTCGCTACACGTTCTGATCGTGCTCTGACCATTCTTGTCGCAACTTCGGTCGTGCGCGGCAGCCGCCAGGGCGAGAGCCACGGCGGCGTGTACCTGATCGATTTCGACGACCGATCGCGCGGTCCAGGTGCTCGACTGGAACACGATGGACATCGACTGGCAGGGGCGCGGCTGGGATCGCGGTCTGCGCGGCATCGCGTTCGATGGCGAGGTCGTCTTGATTGCAGCGAGCGATGAGTTGTTCGCCTATACGCCGGACTTCAAGCCGCTCGGATCTCTGGCGCAACCGCTATCTCAAGCACTGCCACGAGATCCATCGCCACGAGCGGACACTTTTTCTGACCTCGACCGGGTTCGATTCCATCCTCGGCTTCGACCTGGACCGCAAGGGTTTCGTCTGGGGACTTAACGATCGCCGCGTACGGCGACGCTTTCGTCGGCGAAGCCGTTCGATCCTGCAGTTCAGCGACGGTCCCGCAGCCTCAAATGCGCTGCATCTGAACAACGTCCATTGCGAGCGCGGTGGCATGTACATCAGCGGCCTGCGGACAGGCGCAGTGCTGCTCTTCAACGGCCGGGAACTGCGCCGCTGGGTCCAGCTTCCCATCGGCGTGCACAACGCGCGTCCGTTTCGCGATGGTGTGCTTTTCAACGACACCGAAGCCGATGTCGTGAGGTACGTGTCGCGCGACAGTGAACGTGTATTTCCGGTGCCGCGCTTTCCGGAGCCAAGCCTGACACACGTCGATCCCGAGGACTCGAGGCTGGCGCGACAGGCATTCGCACGCGGCCTGTGCGTGATCGACGCAGAGACTATCGCGCTGCGGTTCCTCGCCGTCGACGGTTACGCTGCGCGACCTCGCAGCCCGGCGGCAAGGCTCGCAGCGCAACGCTCACGCACGACGTCCGCAACGCAATTCACGGCCTGGAGGTCTGGCCATTTGGCTGGAACCCTCCGACCCACCGCGCGCAGCCTGAGGGCTGCGGGAAGATTTGCCCGCATCGCTCGCCCGCCTATAGGCTTGATCGCATGGACATCGGTGTGCCACTGCGGTCTCTTCGGCAAGGTGGACTCGGAGCCACTGGCGGCCGCAGATTCTAGCTGCCGGACGAGGCCGTCTGGAACGAAAACGTCGAGCGGCAGAAGAGCTACGAGGTTCACGAGCAGACCCGTTCGATCGTGCTCCTGTTCGCCGAGATCTCAAACTGGCCTGCCGTCGACGTGAGCAAGCAGCCAGGATGGGATCGGTCTGCCGAAACCGCTGTGCCGGTGATGCACCAGATCATTCGCAACTGGTATCCGCCCGGCGGCACGATCATCCGCGCCATGGCGGCTCGGCTATTCGCCGGTGGACGGATACTCCCGCATCGCGACTCGCATCCCTCGTTCGGCGCCGGTCATCGGATTCACGTGCCGATCGTCGACCAATCCGCGCGTGCGCTTCATGATCGATGGCCGGCCGGTCCAGCTCGAAGTCGGCCAGGCCTACGAGATCAACAATCAGAAAACCCACAGCGTGATGAACAAGGGCGACACGGACCGCATCCACTTCATCTTCGACTACGTGCCCCCGGCCGCAATCCCGCCGGTACTCCGGCGCCTCAGGTGCGATCAGACGCTTCGTAGCGCCGGTAACGGTCGCGAATCGGCTCGATGACGGTGATCAGCTCGTCGAGGTGCTGCGCGTAGTTTCGCCAGTGGCCTATCGACCGGTCGTAGATCGGCTGGCGCACCTGCTCGGCGCTGGGAGTGCGTACCGGCCGATCGCTCTCGTAGAACCGCAGGCACGAGTCCTCCCACGCCAGCCCACAGAAATCCAGCAGCCGGCGCACCTGCGCCTCGAAGTCCGTCGACCACCTGCTCGTACTGCACGGTCAGCACGCGGCCGGGCAGCACCTCGGCCCAGTGATCCATCAGCCGCTGATACTGCAGGTAGTACTCGCCGATTTCGGTGAGGTCGTAGGTGAAGTTCTGGCCCTTGGCGAACAGCTGTCGATAGCAGCTCACGCAGGCATCGAGCGGGTGGCGTCGCGCGTCGATGATCCTGGCGTTCGGCAGGATCATCGACAGGAACCCGAGGTTCGGGAAGTTGTTCGGCATCTTGTCGATGAACCGCGGCGCACCCGAGCGGCGATGCAGCTGCGCGTAGGCGAGGTAGTCGCTCGCCGAGCGACACGAAGTTCTGCGGCTCGAGTTCGCGCACGGCCTCCGGATAGTTGATGCCGTCGGCCCGGTTGCGGTTGAGCCAGGTGGCGACCCTGCCGAGATAGGGCAGCTCGCTCGTGCCCTCGACCTCGGCGTGACTTGCAAGGATCTGCTCGAGCAGCGTCGACCCCGAGCGGGGCAGACCCAGGATGAAGATGGGCGCCGGATCGGGGTGACCGACACCGCGGCGCGACTGCAGGAATTCGGATGAAAATACCTTCACCAGTCGATCGTTCGTCACTTCGGTCAGCACCGGGTCGTACGAAACCTCCGCACGCTGCTTGGCGTTGCCGGTGCTGTAGAAGTGCCATGCCCGACTCGAAATCGCCGCGATCCTCGTACGCCTTTCCGAGTGCGAACAGGAAGTTCACTTCCGACTGCACGGTGAGGCCACCCCGCCGAGCCTGCGCTCCATCTCCGCGACGGTTGCATCATCGAACCGGTAGGTCTTGAGGTTCGCAAGACTCCAGTAGGTCTCGCCCGAGATCGGGCCGCAGTCGAATGCATTCGTTGTAGGAAGCGACGGCATCGTCGTAGCGCGCCCACGGCCTTGAGCAAATGACCGAGACCGATCAGCGCACCGATGTGCCCGGGCCGAAGCGCGAGACACCGCTGATAGGCATCGATGGCTTCGTGCGTGAACGCGGCCGGCGCTAGCGTGGAAGCGCGCAGAAAATGTGCTTGCGGATTGGCCGCATCGAGGGTGAGGGCGCGATCGAAACACTCCAGGGCCTCACCGTATCGGTCCTGTTCCTTGAGCAGCCGGCCGAGATCGAGAATGGCCGTAAGAAAATCAGGCGCGAGCGAAATCGCTTTCTGAAGCAGATTCTCCGCTTCCGTAATTTGTCCCGCCTGCGCGGCGATCAACGCAAGCAGTCGTAGCGCATCGACGTTGCGTGGGTCGTGACGCAGGAGCCGGCGATACAGATGTTCGGCCTCTTCGAGCCGGCCTTCCTTCTGGTGCTCCGCGGCGAGCGCCATCATGCGCCGCTCCGGCGAGAGCTCGAAGCAGCGCTCAAACGCCTGGTCGGCTTCAGCGCCGCGACCGAGCATGGCCAGTGCCTTACCGAGGGTGAACCACGCCTTTTCAAGCTTGGGGTCAAGATGCGTGGCGCGTTCCAGGTATGGCAGGGCCTCGGTTGCGCGATCCTGCTGGACGAGCAGATGGCCGAGGTCTTCATGCGGCTTGGCAAATGTTGGGGCGTGGTCGATTGCCTTGCGCAGCATCTCTTCCGCTTCAGCGGTCCGATTGAGCTTGATCAGCACCGCACCCAGAAGCGCCAACATGTTGACGTCACGTGGGTACGTTTCGAGTGCGTTCCGGCAGCGAGCCTCGGCTGCGGCGAGATCCCCCGAGTTGATCAGAGCGATCGCCTCGTCGAAGACGGCTTTCGGCGCGATCAGGGAGCGCATGGCCGGATCAGGGCAGGGCGCGCAATGGCTGGCGCGCCTGATCGAGGGAGCGGCCGATCTTGTCGGCCATCTCGTCAATCTCCGCATGCGTGATCACGAGCGGCGGGCACATGACGATGGTGTCGCGAATGGCTCGCACCATCAGGCCGTTCTCGATACACAGGTCACGCACGATGGGTCCCGCTGTTCCTTCCTTGTCGCCGAAACGAGCATTTGTGCCCTTCTCGCGCACGATCTCTATGCCGCCAATCAGGCCGAGGGAGCGCGCGCTCACCGACGAGCTCGTGGGTGCCGACGCGCGCCAGCGCCGCGGCGAAATAGGAACCTGCATCCGTGGCAACGCGCTGCACCAGGCCCTCGCGCTCGATGATCTCGATGTTCTTGAGAGCGACCGCCGCCGCCGTGGGATGGCCTGAATAGGTGAAACCATGTGCGAACTCGTCATTCTTCTCTTTCAGTGCATTTACGATACGAGCTTGCACCGCGGTCGCTGAGATCGGCGCGTAGCCGGAAGACAAACCCCTTCGCCATGGTCACGATGTCGGGCGTTACCTCGAAGTGTTGATGACCGAACCAGCGCCCGAGCCGTCCAAAACCGCAGGATGACTTCGTCGCAGACCAGCAGAATGCCGTGACGGCGACAGATCGCCTCGACCCGAGCCAGTAGCCGGCTGGCGGAATGATCACGCCGCCCGCTCCTGGACGGGCTCGCCGATGAAAGCCGCCACGTTTTCCGGACCGACCGCGAGGATGCGCTCCTCGATCGCGTTTGCCGCGCGCTCCGCGAAGGCCTGCGGGCTCTCACCAAAGCCCTCGCCGAACCAGTACGGTTGCATGACATGCTCGATGCCGGGAATGGGAAGCCCGCCCTGCACATGCATGTGCTTCATGCCGCCGAGGCTCGCCGCGGCCACGGTGGAACCGTGATACGCGTTCCAACGGCTGATGAAGATCTGGCGGCGTGGCTGTCCCACCGACGCTCAGTAGTGGCGCACGAGACGCAGAGCAGTATCGTTCGCCTCTGAACCGGAATTGCTGAAGAAGAAATGCGTCAGCTCGCCGCCGGTGAGCTTCGCCAGCTGAGTCGCCAGCAACACGACGGGCGCCGTCGCCGTCCTGAAGAAAGTATTGTAGAAGGGCAGCTCGAGCATCTGATCGTACGCGGCGCGCGCCAGCTCCTCGCGCCCGTAGCCAACGTTCACGCACCACAGACCCGCCATGCCATCGAGCAGCTCGCGCCCGTCCGCATCGTAGATGCGGCTGCCGCTGGCGCGGACAATGATGCGGCTGCCACCGAGCTGCTCCATGAGCCGGTAGTTCTGTTGCGCCGGAAGATGGTGGGCGAGATCCAGGCGCCGCAGCGTCTGGTGGTCAGTGGTCGGAGTTGTCATTGGTCTGCTCACTGAGTATCGCTGGGACCGATCAGCTGCGTCCCATCGTTGAAGGTGTAGACGACCTCGGTGGCAGGACGTCGGCACTCGAACTCGAGTCATCGAGGCGGCGGTCGAGCACGACAATATTGGCAGCCTTGCCAGGCTCCAGCGACCCGACTTCCGCCTCACGCTCCAGCATGTGCGCGGCGTTCACGATGTATACGCGGTATGCATCTCGCGTAGTGTCAGCTCTTCGCCCTTGCCGAGTACGCACCACGTTGCGGTTCCTCGGGATTGGTCCGCGACATCGCTATCGCCGATGGCCTCGAAGGGATTGTAGGTCGAGACATGCCCAATCGCTCCCACCGGCAACCCTGGCACCAGCAGCCCACAGCGAGCGTTCGGGATACAGCCTCGCCTGACGTTCGGGACCGATGTATGGCAGCACCGCGTCGACGGAATAGGTTGTCTGGTCGTGCCACTGCAACTGGAGCGAGGCGGTGACGTCGAGATCGCGAAAGCGGGGGATGTCCGCAGGATCTACAAGCTCCAGATGGGCGAAGCTGTATGAGCGCTTGCTGCCTTGCGCGCGCGCGGCGGCGAATGCGTCAATCCGACACGCGCGCCGCACGGTCGCCAATCGCGTGATATGTATGCCGAACCCTTCAGCGTCGGCGCGACGCACGAAGTCAACGAGGGGGCCCGTTTCGCGATAGAGTCGGCCGAGGTTCTTGCCGGGTTTGCCATTCGCCTCCAGGTAGGGCTCGAGCATGGCGGCGGTTTGCGACGGGAACTCCATGACGCCGTCCTCAAAGAGCTTGATGACATCTGCGCGCAGCTGTGGCTGCGACTCTGCGAGCTTGCGCAAATCCTTGAGGCGTGAGAACTCTTCGTCGCTGGCGGCTCCGGTGCTCCCAAGCGCGAACGTGACCCGTGCGGGCAGCTGGTTCTTGCGGGCGAGGCTGACGTGAGTGTCAACTGGTCTCGGCGTCCGTATTGGCTTCCATGAATGTAGAGATCCCGGAGGCGGCAAGGTCATGCAGCGCCTTCACCAGTACACGCTCGCGTTGCTCCGGAGTGGGCTTTGTCCAAGTGATCCGTCACCAGGTCCACGGCTTCGTCGACCAGAAGTCCCGTCGGCGCGCCGTTCCGATCGCGGCCGATTCGTCCGCCCTCAGGATCTGCCGTGTCGCGCCCGACTCCGACACGCTTGAGCGCGATGCTATTGGCCCAGCCCGTGTGACCGTCTGCGCCCCACAACAAGAGCGGTCGACCGGGAAGCAGGCATCGATTGACTTGAGATCAGCAGCCTGAATCCCGCGCCGTTCAGACCCTGCACGACGACCCAGCCTGCACCCGAGTTCGTTCGGCACACTGGTGAACGAGTCGCGCGATTTGAGCCAGGGCAAGTTCCTTGTCGCCCAGAGGTGCAGTTAGTCGAGCGCGAGTGCGCCATCCATCAGGTGAATGTGCGTGTCGATCAGGCCGGGCGAGCACCGTGACGCCTCTGAGCCGCAGCACCCGCGTGGTCTTCGCCGATCCAGCCCGTGCGCTCCTCGTCGTCACCAACGTAGGCAATCTTTGCCGGAGCGAACTGCCAGCGCAAGTTGCATCGGGCTGCGCAGAACTCATCGTGACGATCCGCGCATCGAGAATGACGAGGTCGGCGACCTCCGCCTCGAGGTTTGCGCGCGCAGGCGGATACGACAAGTACGACTGCCAGCGCGCAGATCCGGAAGATCATTGTCCGCTCTCTCCGAAGGGTTGCTGGCCTTTGCCACGTCTGCAAACAGGAGAGTCGCGGCCGGCGCGTGTGGCATCCTGACGGACCTCGTGCTGCGCGGGAAGTCTCTTTGTTCGCACGACCTCAGGTGAGGTCGCGGTGCGGTTGCGTGCTAGCGGGTGACGTCTATCACGATACGTCCGCGGACCTCGCCGCTGAGGATGAGGTTCGCCAGCTGCGGAAGTTTCGACATGGGTTCTCTCGGTGGTGCTCACCGAGGCGCTCTGGCTCGAGATCTCTTGCGAGGCGCAGCGCGCGCTTGACGGGCGGTTTGCGGAGGCCATCACCGGAATCCACGCCCAGCAATGCGATGCCGCGCAGAGATATGCAGGTAGCACGGTGGCTTTCGGCATGCTGGCGCCGCCGGCGAGGCCGCAGGCGGCGACCGCGCCGCCATACAGCGTCTGTGCGAGAACATTGACGAGGGCGAGTCCGCCGACTGTATCGATACCGGCGCCCCAGCGCTCCTTCTGTAGCGGACCGCCCTCAACGCAGCAACTCCTCCCGGCCGACGAAGGCTGTGGCGCCGAGGCTTGTCAGGTAGTCGTGCGTCGTGGACCGCCCGGTCGAGGCCGTGACCGAATAGCCGCGCGCTGACGCGAGCGCAATTGCAATCGAACCGACGCCGCCTGCCGCACCCGCCACCAGCACGGGCCCGTTGCGGACGCCCCAACGTTCGATCGCATCAACGCACAGGGCAGCCGTGTATCCAGCGGTACCGATTGCCATCGCTCTGCTTGGTCGAGCAGCGATCCGGAATCCGGACGAGCCACTCTGCCTGTGACTCGTTGAGATAGCGCGTGTAGCCACCGGATTGCGTTTCAGACAGGCCCCAGCCATTGACTGCTGCTCGCTCACCCGGCTTGAACTCCGGGTTCCGGCTCTCTACGAACCGTACCCGCCAGATCGATGCCCGCGGATCACAGTGGCGGTTTACGCACGATTTTCTGCTTGCCGTTGAGACCGCGAGGCCGTCCTTATAGTTCAGCGTCGAGATACTCGACTTCGATCAGAACATCATGGGGCGGGAAGGTCATCTAGAGTAAGCGGACTTGAAGACATGCATTGGGTTTGCCGTCAGTCTCTTCGATGACAAGGGCCGCAAGGCTTCAGCCATTGAGTACTCCGTTGTCTGGAGGGACAATACGACTGACGCGGCGCCATCGTCGATACGATGCGGTGTAGTGTCGGCGTTGTGGGAAATCAGTGCAGAGGACGGGTGTCGATGAGCATCGAGCCACCATTCGCGGGCACGACCATGAACGCCGAGCTGGTGCGCGCGCGCATCGCGGTTCATGGTGAAGATGCGCGATGTAATTCCAGTGCCGCCCGGCGACGGTAGTCAGACAACCAGTGGACGTTGTCATGGATCTGGGCGTAGGCGGTGGCGCTCGCAAGACCGTACCCGAGCGCTCGTCGGCAGCCAGCGGTACCGTCACCGCCCGATTCGGCGAGCACCGTGCCGATGGCAAAGGTCGCACTGACGTGCAGGGATGGGGAATGAGTCACCGCCCTGAACCATTCATCGACCTGCGTGGTTTCGTTGGGCCTCTCTGCGGCCCGCCGCAGATTTCAACAGCGTAGTGCTGATGGCACTGAATCCGGCCGCTTCCGGCATCTCCCCGCCCTCTTCACGGCAGCCAGCTCTGTCGTCCAGGAGTGCGGCAAAGCCCAGGGGCCGTATCGCAGCATCGCCGCCGCGGGAACTGCATCGCCGGGCCGTTAGTCGCTACCATCGAGCGCTGCACTCGAACCGGTCGCGAGTGTGCCCGCACGTTGTCGTCATATTCGTGCGCCACGCCGATGCGCCACGATCGTTTCGCCAAATGTACAGCTAAGTCGCTCCCAGCGAGCGGGGCTGTGGGGTACAGCTTGGTGTCTTCCAGCAGCGCGTGCGCATTCAATGGCCCGGCTGTGCACGGCGGGGACAGCGGATGCTGAGCAATCAATAATGCGTACGGGAGAGTGAAGGATGTATGCGACGGAGAATATTCTGCCTGGAGTCGGGCCAGTGTAACGTTATTCGCCAACTGCACATCCTACCTCGGGCCCACGGGCCATCGGTGAGTCAGGCATGCAGACGCTCCGAGAATCAATCGCCTCGCCGGCGCGTGCGCACGCATGCGCAGGTTCGCACAGGGTCTGCGCGCTGAGCAGAGCCTGCGGTTTGCAGTGTATTGGCATTCGCGCTCGTGCTGATCGCACCGGGTGTAACTCGCCCCGAACCCGCATGGTGGGCGCTACGTCATTCTTGCAAGCGCCGGGTCATTTCTGCTGAACTGATCAATGCCGCGATCGAGCGTCTTGCGGACCATCTGTCATCCGGAAGTCCATCCCGTCATCGGTATGGTCAAGGATCGCGCCGCCGCTGTGGTCCTGGTCGCCGCACTGGCGGCGCTGGCAGTTGCCGCGGCCTTGCTTGTTCACCTGATCGCACGTGGGTGAATGAAGAGATATTGAGAACGTTCAGCACTCCGGCGCCGCGGCGTCCGGCCCACCCGCGATGCAGACAGCAGTCGATAGTGAGAAGGGCAGCTCCCCACGGTCTTTGAAAGTCGCTTCAGAGTAGAGGGCGGTGTAATGCCGTGCCCGATCGACTGACGACACACGTAGCCGGCTTGTGAAGCGCGCGCATCCGTGCGACGACCAGCGGGCTTCACGAAAATCCCGCGTCGGACTATCGCGCCTCCACGCCAGCACGCGACGCGGTCGGCGGTCGACCTGCATCGCGAGCTGAGCCGATTCGCCTCGCTCATAGGGCTTCCAGGACCATGAGACTTGCGGCAACGGCGTGCCATGAGACGAGTAGCGATGCAGAGCGGCAAGACTGCCGAGGATCAGGCGATCCACGTGCCTGCAGCGAGTGTCCCTCTGGTTCGGTGCAATGCGCAGCACGTGCTTGGCCCGGGGCAGCCCGTTCCAGGAGAGCCTGAGCGCGTCGAGCGGCCAGTAGCGATCGTCGGTTACAAACCTGAGCAGGACGAGTTTCGATTGAACCAGGCTCGCGCGATAACCGTAAGTGATCGACCATCGCCAGACGAGTTGGCGGCCAAGATCCGGAGTCGATCTCGGCCGAGCAATACGCCGCAACTGAACGAAGTACAA
>ERZ1370068.9589-contig-8356_pt1 | contig 39325 bp, 47 predicted proteins | sample MGYA00561227_ERZ1370068 | MGnify/ENA primary metagenome ERZ1370068 (study PRJEB38410, sample SAMEA6850437) | metagenome | study: Metagenomic assessment of the ecological functions of the soil: analysis of the soil microbiota associated with the...
GTCGTCGGCGCCGAAGATCGGCCTCTGGGTGTTCCTCGCCGTCGTCTCGAGCCTGTTCGGCTTGTTCGCGAGCGCCTACATGATGCGCATGCACGACGCGCACGGCGGGCTCGCGAAGTGGCAGCCGCTCGACGAAGCCGAGCATGCTCTGGATCAACACGCTGGTGCCTCGTGCTCGCGAGCGGCGCGATGCAGATCGCGCGCAACCGCGTCGACCGCGACGACTTCACGCGGCGTGCGCGTCGTACTTCACGGTCGCCGGCGTGCTTGACCGTGCGTGTTCCTCGCCGGCCAGGTGCTCGCGTGGCAGCAGGTCGCGCGCGAGCGGGCAACTACGGGCCCGGCAACCCGGCGTACAGCGTTCTTCATCTTGCTCACGGCCGTGCACGGCCTGCACCTGATCGGCGGCTCGTTCGTGCTCGGCCGCACGACGGCGCGCGTCTGGCGCGGCATCGACAAGCTCAGCGGTCGTCGCGCGCAGCCAGCATTCGCATGAGCGTGCAGCTCTGCACGACGTACTGGCACTGGCTGTTGCTGATCTGGCTCGGCCTGTTCGCGTTGCTGTTGTCGACTTAAACGGAAGGAAAGATCGTCAGCTATGGCGCAATCGGAAACCGTGACGCGCCGCGGGCACGCAACGAGCCCGGCTGGCAAGCCATCGTCACCGATTGGTCCGCGGACAAGCAAACGTTCCGAGTGCCATGGGGCAAGGCGATGATGTGGATCTTCCTGCTCAGCGACACGTTCATCTTCACGTGCTTCCTGACGGGCTACATGAACGTGCGCATGTCGACCACCGTGCCGTGGCCGAACCCGAGCGAGGTGTTCGGCCTCGACGTATTCGGCGGTCAGCGTGCCGCTGCTCCTGATCGGCATCATGACGTTCGACCTGATCACGAGCAGCGGCACGATGGCGCTCGCCGTCAACTACGGCTACCGGCGCGACCGCGGCCGCGCGGCCGCGCTGATGTTCATCACGGCCGCGCTTCGGCGCGATCTTCGTCGGCATGCAGGCGTTCGAGTGGACGAAGCTGATCATCGAGGAAGGCGTGCGGCCCTGGGGCAACCCGATGGGCGCGTCGCAGTTCGGCGCGACGTTCTTCATGATCACGGGCTTCCACGGCCTGCACGTGTCGGCGGGCGTCGTCTATCTGTCGATCGTCGCGATGAAGGTGCTGCGCGGCGACTACGAGAAGAAGGGCTACGAGATCGTCGAGATCGCCGGCCTCTACTGGCACTTCGTCGACCTGGTCTGGGTCTTCATCTTCGCGTTCTTCTATCTCTGGTAGGGAGCTTTCGATGGCAGCCAGCAACCGGCCAACAGCATCCGCTCGAAGATCTACTTCTAGATCTGGGCGCTGCTGTTCGTGTTCAGCGCGGCGTCCTACGGCGACGGACTTCCTCCACGCACGGCTGCTTCCGCTGGGGCCTGATCCTGCTGTTCATGATGCTGAAGGCCGGCTTCATCGTCGCGATCTTCATGCACATGGCCTGGGAGCGGCTGCGCGCTGATCTACGCGATCCTGGGGCCGCCCGTCGTGCTGCTCGTGCTGATCGGCTTGATGGCCGTCGAGGGCGACTACACGGAGCTCACGCGGCTCGACTTCTTCTCGGCGCCGCTCGCGCCCGCGGGACACGACGCCGAGACACGAGCGCCGAGGCGGCGCATTGACGGCCGCAGCCGGCTAACGGACGGACGCCATGTTGATCTGGTTGCTCGGTGTCGCGGTGTTCGTCGTGCTCTGGAGCGGCCTCTGGCAGCGTACAGCCGAAGGCCGCGTTCGGCGTGTTGCTCGGGCTCCCGGTCGCATGGATTCTTCTCTAGGCTCATTAACACCTTACGTGACCGGCATGGACGCAAATACCCGATCTGGCTTCCGCCGCTTACCGCTCGCGATCATCGCGCTCGACGTTGTTCGTGTTCGGCATCGTCACCTGGCTGCGCGCCGACAAGCCTGCCGCCGCGCGAAGCGACGACGACGAGCACGGCACGCACGCGCATGGCGATGATCACGCGCATGGCGATCACGGCACGGCCACTCGACTGCGGCGCCGGACCATCATCACTGAGACACCGCGGCGCGGCGTCGTCACCGCTGCGCCTTGGCGGGCGGCGGCGCACGCCCGCGCGCTTCTCCACGCGCCGCAGGAACACCTGCATCTCTTTCGCGGCCTGGCGGTCGCCGCGCGCATCGGCGACTTCGATCCCGCGCCGGAATGCGGTCAGCCGCGCCGGACTCATCGCCCGCCGGCGGCGCGCGCCTGGCCCAGCACCTTCCATGCCGGCCGAGTACGTCGGCGTCGAGCGCGACGGCTGCTTCCGCGTGGCGCACGGCGGCGGCCGCGTCGCCGGCCGCGAGGTAGCGCGTCGCGAGCGCGAACCGCAGCGCTCGGCGCGTCGTTGCCCTTCGCGAGCAGCGCTTCGAGATTCGCGATCAGATCCTGCGGCACAGACGCGAGCGCACGCGCATCGTTCGCGGTCGCGCAGCCGCGCGCGTCGCCGCGCCGTGAGCTCGACGTAGCGCGGCTGCGCCGCGACGCGCGCGAGCCACGCGCACGCTGCGGGTACGGCAGCGAGGTCGTGCCCGCCCTCGTGCGCAACGTGCGTGTACGCGTAGAGCGCGATGTCGGCGATCGTGTAGCGCTCGCGCGACGAAGAACTGGCGCTTGCGAGATGCGTCTCCATCACCGCGAGCGCGGCGCGGCCCTTCGCGAGCCGGTCCGGCAGCTCCGCGCGGCGCGCGTGCTCCGGCGGCAAGTGCTTCACGATGAAGCGCGGCGTCGCGACGTACGGCTCGTGGCTGTACTGCTCGAAGAACATCCACTGCAGCACCTGCGCGCGGCCGAGCGCGGTCGCTCGGCACGAACGGCGTGCCCTCGGCGAGGTACCAGAGGATCGCGTTCGACTCCGCGAGGTTCGTGCCGTCGTCGAGCTCGAGCGTCGGGATCCGGCCGTTCGGATTGCGCTTCAGGAACTCCGGCGTGCGCGTCTCGCCCGCGTCGATGTCGAGGCTCGGTCCACTCGTACGGCTGTCCGAGCTGCGCGAGCAGCAGGCGGACCTTATGCCGTTGCCGGAATCTAGATTGTCGAACAGGTGCATCGCGCCCATCTCCGCGGAGAACGCGGCGGATGGTATCGGCGGTCACGAGGCGCTTCCGCGACGTTTGACCGTTTCGCGAGCGCGGGTGTAGCCTCGTCGCGAGCCAGCGGCCGCCCGCCGTGATCGCAATACCGCAAACCAGCATGAACGTACTGGCCCGCGATCGTTTTCCGAGCGGCGGCGCTCAGCGCGTTAGCGCTCGTTGCGGGTTGCGGCAAAGCCCCAGGGTGGTCAGTCGAAGAGCGACTAAAACGCTCGCGAGCTCTGCCTCACCCAAGTCGGCGAGAGCTTCGAGGCTCAGCGAAGGCGCAGGCCTGCTGCGGCTGTCTCGTCGCGAAGACGATCAGGAGTCTCCGACCTGACGCGGAGGCGGACAAGCTGGGGACGGGGAAAGATGGCGACCGGCTCGGCGACGAGGGTGCGTCGAGGGCTCCATCTGTACACGAGCGCGATGCGCCGAGCGGCAGCTTCCTGCGGACCCCGGGTCGCTCGCTCTCAATGCCTCAGTCGCGACCGAGCCGAGGACCTGGCGACTGGCACGTCATCTTCGCCGCGGCCGACCCGAGCAACGACGAGGTCGACACCTGGCAGAGCCGTGACGTCCGACGAGACGAGCGGGTCGCTGCTCGCATACGTCTGCGAGCCCGGCGGCTCACGGATTGCTGCTGAAACCCGAGACGGCCGCTGCGACTCGATCGGGCAGCTCGCGCGCGGCTGTCGCCGGCCTGGGCCTTTCGAGTCGCTCGATCGATCCTGGACGCAGCTCCGTGGGCTGCCCGACACCTTGCGTGTGTCTTCTACGCGGCGCAAGTCTCGATTTCAGCTTGGATGGCGCGACCGGCGCGCTGGCTTCGCCAAAAAGGCCGCGAGCGCGAGCATGCGCGGTCCGGGCGACTCGCGGCGCCGGCGGAACCGGGCGCCGCGCCCGCGCCGCCAACGCGTGCTCAGAACGACCGCGCCGACCTCGAACAGCCGCTCGACCTCGTCGATCTGGCGGCGGTCGGCGATGAAGAGAATCACGTGGTCGTCGGCCTCGATCATGCGTGTCGTGGTGCGCCATGAGCACCTCGTCGCCGCGCACGATCGCGCTGATCGTCGCGCCGCGCGGCAGCTGGATCTCCTCGATCCGCCGTCCGACGACGCGCGACTCGCGCGCCTCGCCGTGCGCGACGGCCTCGATCGCCTCGGCCGCGCCGCGGCGCAGCGAGTGCACCTTGACGACGTCGCCGCGGCGCACGTGCGCGAGCAGCGTGCCGAGCGTGATCTGCTGCGGCGAGATCGCGATGTCGATCGTGCCGGCCTCGACGAGCTCGGCGTAGGCGATCTTGTTGATCAGCGCCATGACCTTACGCGCGCCGAGCCGCTTCGCGAGCATCGCCGACAGGATGTTCGCCTCCTCGGCGTTCGTGACCGCGACGAACACGTCGGCGCTGTCGATGTTCTCCTCGAGCAGCAGCTCCTCGTCCGCCGAGTCGCCGTGCAGCACGATCGCGCGCGAGCTGATCCGAGATCCGCCGCGCGCGCTGCCAGTCGCGCTCGATGATCTTGACCTGGTAGCTGCCTTCGAGCGTGCGCGCGAGGTCGAGGCCGATGTTGCCGCCGCCGGCGATCACGACCTTGCGCGACCGGCTCGTCGAGCTTGCGCATCTCGCGCAGCACCGTGCGCGATGTCCTTGCGCGCGGCGATGAAGAACACCTCGTCGCCTTCCTCGACGACGGTGTCGCCGTCCGGGATGATGCCGCTGGCCGCCGCGATAGATCGCGACGACGCGGCTCTCGACGTTCGGGATGTGCTTCGGCAGCTCGCGCAGCGGATGGCCCGACGAGCGCGCCTCCGCGATTCGGCCCGCGTCGCAACGAGCCGCACGCTTGCCGTCGGCGAAGTCGAGCACCTGGAGCGCGCCGGGGAAGCGGATCAGCTGCGTCGATGTAGTCGGTGACGAGCGACGACGGGCTGATCGCGACGTCGACGGGAATGCCGCCGGGGCCGAACAGCGCCTCGCTGCGCGATGAGCGCGCGCGCGCGGATCCGCGCGATCCGCGTCGGCGTGCGGAACAGCGTGCAACGCGATCTGGCAGGCGAGCATGTTGATCTCGTCGCTGCTCGTGAGCGCGATGATGCATGTCGGCGTCGCGCGCCGCCGGCGCGCTCGAGCACGTCGGGGTGCGACGGCGTTGCCGACGACGGTGCGCACGTCGAGCCGGTCCTGGAGCTCGCGCAGCGCGTCGGGGTTGCGGTCGACGATCGTGACCTCGTTCGCCTCCTCGCGCGCGAGGCTGAACGCGGCGGTGCTGCCGACCTGGCCGGCGCCGAGTATCAGGATCTTCATCGGCGACGCAGTCTACGCGCTACATCAGCTCGAGGTTGGCGTAGGCGACGACGAGCCACTTCGTGCCGGCGCGCTCGAAGTTGACCTGCACGCGCGCGTGCGCGCCGCTGCCTTCGCTGTTGAGCACGATGCCTTCGCCGAACTTGCCGTGGCGCACGCGCTGGCCGAGCCGCACGCCGACCTCGCGGCGGCGCAACTCGGCGCGCGGCGGTAGATCGGGCGCGAGACGACCATCGCCGGCCGCACCTCTTCGATGAGCTCGGCGGGGATCTCGCGCAGGAAGCGCGACGGCGTCGCGAACGTCTCGACGCCGTGCATGCGGCGCTGCTCGGCGTGCGTGAGGTAGAGCTCGCGCGTGGCGCGCGTGATGCCGACGTAGCAGAGCCGCCGTTCCTCCTCGAGCCCGGCGGCGTCGTTCAACGAGCGCTGGTGCGGGAACAGGCCGTCCTCCATGCCGCACAGGAACAGCAGCGAGAACTCGAGGCCCTTTGGCCGAATGCAGCGTCATGAGCTGCACGCTGTCCTGGTAGGCCTCGGCCTGGCCGTCGCCGGACTCGAGCACCGCGAACGCGAGGAACTCGGCGAGCGGCGGCAGATCGCCGTCTCTCGACGCGCATGACCTCGCGCGCGGCGTTGACGAGCTCCTCGAGGTTCTCGACGCGCGCCTCGCCGACCGACGTCCGTCTTCTTGCCGTGATGCGCGATGAGGCCGCTGCGCTCGATGACGCGCGCGACCTGCTCGTGCAGCGCGTCGCCGCGCGTCTCGGCGTCGAGCTTCTCGATGAGATTCAGAAAGCCCAACAGCGACTCGGCGGCGCGCTTCGCGAGCGTGCCTTCGGCGATCAGCGCCGCGGCCGCGCGCCACAAGCTCGTGCCCGCGCGCGCGCGTGCGTCGCGCACGGCTCCGACGGTGCGCGCGCCGATGCCGCGCGGCGGCGCGTTGACGACGCGCTCGAACGACGGGTCGTCGTCGCGGTTCGTGACGAGCCGCAGATACGCCGAGCGCGTCCTTGATCTCGGCGCGCTCGAAGAACCGCAAGCCGCCGTAGACGCGGTACGGAATTCCGGCCGCGAGCAAGCCTTCCTCGAACACGCGGGACTGCGCGTTCGAGCGGTACAGCACGGCGGCCTCGCTGCGCGTTGCCGCCCTGTGTCGACGTAGTCCTGGATGCGGTTGATGACGAACTCCGCCTCGTCGCGCTCGTTGAACGCCGCGTAGAGCTTGATCGGCGCGCCCGCCGCGCCGTCGGTCCAGAGCGTCTTGCCGAGCCGCGCCGCGTTGTTCGCGATCACGGCGTTCGCGGCGTTCAGGATCGTTCGCGGTCGAGCGGTAGTTCTGCTCGAGCCGCACGAGCTGCGTGCCCGGGTAAGTCCTGCTGGAAGCGATGCAGGTTCTCGACGCGCGCGCCGCGCCAGCGGTAGATCGACTGATCGTCGTCGCCGACGACGAACGGCGCGCCGGCCGGCCCGCGAGCAAGCGCAGCCAGCGGTACTGGATCGCGTTCGTGTCCTGGAACTCGTCGACGAGCACGTGCTGGAACCGCTGCTGGTACTGGCGCAGCAGCTCGAGCGTTGTCGCGCAGCAGCTCGAGGCTGCGCAGCAGCAGCTCGCCGAAGTCGACGACGGACGCCGCCGCGCACGCCTGCTCGTAGCGCGCGTAGAGATCGATCATCTGCCGGCGGCCCGCGTTGCCCTCGTCGCGCAGATCCTTCGGCCGCAAGCCCTCGTCCTTCTGCGCGTTGATGAACCACTGGATCTCCTTCGGCACCCAGACGTTCTCGTCGAGCTCGAGCGCAGCGCAGCATGCGGCGGACCATGCGCAGCTGGTCCTCGGAGTCCATGATCTGGAAGCCTTCGGTCGAGACCCGCTTCGCGCCAGTGGATCCGCAGCAGCCGGTGCGACGAGGCCGTGGAACGTGCCGATCCACAGGTTGCGCGTCGGCACGCCGAGCAGCGCCTCGACGCGGTCGCGCATCTCGGCCGCGGCCTTGTTCGTGAACGTCACGGCGAGCACGTGCTGCGCAGCGACGCCGTTCGACGCGGATGACCCACGCGATCCGGTGCACGAGCACGCGCGTCTTGCCGCTGCCGGCGCCGGCCAGCACGAGCGTCGGGCGATCGGGCGCCGTGACGGCCTCGCGCTGCGCGTCGTTCAAAGGGTCGATGATGTCGGTAACGTCCATCGTGTCGCGGAATGGCGCGCTTACGCTGCGGAAGCCGGCGTGGATCGGCTCACGCCGGCCAGACGGCCGGTAGGTAGTGGTCGATCGAGCAGGAAGCTGAACAGCGCCATCAGGTAGGTGATCGAGTAGCGGAACGTCGCCATCGGCGAGTCTTGCGCGCGGCGCGAGCTTGAGCTTCAGCGCGTAGTACAGGAAGCCGCCGCCGAGCAGCAGCGCGCCGAGCAGGTACAGCGAGCCCGCTCATGCCCGTGATGTACGGCAGCACGCGTCACGAGCACGCAGCAGGATCGTGTAGTAGACGATGAACGACTTCGTGAGCTCGTCGCCGTGCGTGCACCGGCAGCATCGGGATCTCGGCGCGCTCGTAGTCGGCGCGGCGCGCGATCGCGAGCGCCCAGAAGTGCGGCGGCGTCCACGTGAAGATGATCAGGAACAGCAGCAGCGCGTGCGCGGTCGACGCTGCCCGTCACCGCCGCCCAGCCGAGCACCGGCGGCGCCGCGCCCGCGGCGCCGCCGATGACGATGTTCTGCGGCGTCGCGCGCTTCAGATAGCACGGTGTAGACGACGGCGTAGCCGATCAGCGACGACGAAAGTCAGTGCGCCGCCGTCAACACGTTGACGAGCAGCACGAGCACCGCGAGACCGGCGAGCCTCAGCCGCCATCGCGAACGCGAGCGCGTCGCGCTCGCCGATGCGCCCGTGCGGCAGCGGGCGGTTGCGCGTGCGCGCCATCTGCGCGTCGATGCGCTGATCGAGGATCTGATTGACGACGGCGCCGCGCCGCGGCCGCGAGCCCGATACCCAGGCTTGCCGACGATCAGCGCGTCCCACGGCACCATGCCCGGCGCGCGCCAGGAACATGCCGACGATCGCCGTGAACACGAGCAGCTGCACGACGCCCGGTTTCGTGAGCGCGTAGTAGTCGCGCCAGCTGCGCCGGCGCCGCGTCAACGTTGCCTAATTCTTTGGTTAGCATTGATCACGGCCAACAGGAGCAACGCGGCGACGCCGTTGTGCAGCGACCGCGACGGCTCAACGGGACGCCGAACCAGACGATACTAACACCGAGGCAGAGCTGCAGACGAGCAGCACCCGAGCACCGCGAGCGCCGTCGACGCGCGTGGCGAGCTCGCGCACGAGTCGCAGCCCAAGCAGCGCGAGTCAGCAGCGCCGCGAGCAACGCGCCCGAGCCGATGCGTGAAGTGGACGGCGACGCGCGCCGGATGATCGAGCACGCCGCCTTCGTAGTCGACGCCGAGTCCCGCGCCAGAGCACGAACGCCTCCTTGAAGTCCGGCGATCGCGGGCCACCATTGCGTTTGGCAGGTCGGAAAGTCCGGGCACGCGAGCGCGGCATAGTTCGCGCTCGTCCAGCCGCCGAGCGAGATCTGCAGCACGAGCGCCGCGGCGGCGGCCGACCCGAGCGCGCGCAGCCCGCGCGTCGGCGCGCGGAACGCGCGCCGATGCGCCAGCGTCCGAGCGACGCGAGCAGCGCGAGCGTCGCGAAGCCGCCGAGCAAGTGCGCGACGACGACGATCGGCTTCAGCAGCAGCGTCACCGTCCACATGCCGAGCAGCGCCTTGGAAGACCACGAGCGCGACGCAGCGCCGACGGGCGCGCGCCACGGCTGGCTCGGGATCGCGGCGGTTGCGCCATGCGATCGACGGCGAGCGCGACGCAGACGAGCCCGAGGCGTGCTCGCGAGATAGCGGTGGATCATCTCGCGCCACGCCTTTGCCGCGACTCGAGCGGCCGCGTGCACGCGCAGCCGAGCTCTTGCGCCGCGGTCGCGCGGATGCGGGACGACGAGTCGCCCGTAGCAGCCCGGCCAATCGGGGCAGCCGAGGCCCGCGTCGGTGCAGGCGCACCCACGCGCCGAGCATGACGACGGCGAGCGCGAGCACGGCAGCCGAACCGCGCGAGTCGCACGAATAGCACGTTCATTCCGGCGTTCATCAATTCGATCCGGATGCCGAGGCAAGCGCTTCAAGTCGCGCAATAGTTCTTTCTGGTCGACGTCAGCGGGGTAGCTCGACGACGATAATTACCTCGCGGGTCGGCGACGTAGAGGCGCCCTGCCTCGAAGCCGGTCCGAGCCCAAGCGCGCTGCACACGTGCTCTCGCCCGACGTCGTCCACCGGTCCGCAGCTCGAGGTCGCGATCCGCGGCATGCATATCCGGCGCCGCGCCGGTGTACCACAAGACCCGCTGCACGCGGTCGGCGTCGCCGCGCGAGTGCCGCGTGCACTTGCCTGAGCCGCTCGAGGCTGCGGCGGCGCAAGGCCGATCGCAACGCGAGCATTTTGCATAGATCAAGAACCACGGGTATCGACGCTGGCACCGGCCCCCAGCGCCAGCTCGAGCCAGCCCGCGAGCGCCGATGAGCGGCGGCTCAACAGCTCGCGCGAGCCCGGCAGCTGCGGCAGTAATCGCGAGATCAGCCGGCAGGTAGTAGAGCAGCAATGTCGCGACGAACGGCCCGAACACCGCGAGGCGCGACGAGCCACGGCACGAGCGCGGCGCGCTTCACGGCGCCGGCCCCTCAGGCGTGCGGCTCGCGCGCGCCGAGCGCGCCGACCGCGACCGCCGCCGCGGTCGACGCGCCGAGCCCGAACACGAGCCACTGACCCGCGTACGCCGAGATGCCGCTCGGGGCTCATCACCGGCGCGCCTGCCAATCGCGGACGTACCCGTCGTTCGCGTCGGCGTCGAGCAGAGCTCGTAGTCCGGCACCTGCGAGCGGAGCCAGCGGCCGATGCTCGGCCGCGGTCGGATAGACCGCGACGATCACGGGAGCGGTCCGCCGGCGCGGTCGCACGGGACGAGCCGAGCCTGCAGCCCCGGGCGCGGCAGCCGCTCGAGCCGCCCGCTCACCTACGCGTGCATCGCCGTCGACGCTCGACGTCGGGCAGCAGCGCGGCGGTCCGCATCGGCGCGCGATCCAGCCGCGGTTCACGAGCACGTTGCGCCCGTCCGCAGAGCTCGAGCGCCGTCAGCACCTCGTAGCCTGCGGCGCCGTCGTGGAGCCGGTTGTCGAGCAGAACCTGAGTTGCGGCGCGCGCTAGCGTCCTTGACTGCCGCTCGCTGGAAGCGCTGGTCGTCGGTCAGCACTTCGGCGGCGCGCGCGCGCTCGGCAGCGCCGCAGCCGCGTCGCCACGCGCAGCCCGCGAGCCGGCGCGAGTTTCGCGGCTCGCGGCCGCGCGCTGCAGCTGCCATGCGCGAGCCACCTGCACAGCGCCCGCAGGCAACACAAGCCGAGCGACCGCCAGACACCGAAGCAGTGACGAGCTGCGCGCGCGTGCCTCACGTTAGAATTCTGCACCCGAGGCTCAATCACTGGATCCGATGATAGCGGTCGTACTGTTCTTCGCCGCCATGCTTGCGGCACTTGGTCGCCGCGGTGCTGGCGTTCCGGCGCGGCCGCTCGCGGACTCCGTGCTGCGCGCGCTCACGCTGCGCGTAGGCGTCTCTGTTGCTGTTTTTCGCGCTGCTGATGCTCGCCTGGTGGGCGGGCTGGATTCAGCCGCACGGTCTCGGCGGTTGACCGCGGCCGCCTGCACGAGCCGCAGACCGGCGGCCTACACCCAGTAGACGAAGAAGAACAGGCCGAGCCAGACCACGTCGACGAAGTGCCAGTACCACGCGACCGCCTCGAACGCGAAGTGCCGGTCCGGCGTGAAGTGGCCGCGCACGCACGCGCAGCCAGATCACGACGAGCATGATCGCGCCGAGCGTCACGTGCAGGCCGTGGAAGCCCGTCAGCATGAAGAACGTGCCGCCGTAGATGCCGGTGTCGAGCCGCAAGTTCTAGCTCGGTGTAGGCGTGGACGTATTCCTCGGCCTGCAGGCCGAGGAAGACGAAGCCGAGCACGAACGTCGCGGCGAGCCAGAAGATCAGCGCGCCGCGGTGACCGGCGCGCAGCGCGTGGTGCGCGATCGTGATCGTGACGCCGCTCGAGAGCAGCAGGCGCGGTGTTGAGCGCGGGAATGCCCCAGGCGCTCCATGCGCTCGACAGTGCGCGACTCAGCCGGACCGGTCGACGGCCAGCGTGTTCTCGAACCCGGGCCAGAGCAGCAAGATTCGTGAAGAAGTTGTCGCCCTCGCCGGCGAGCCACGGCACCACGAGCTCGCGCGCGTAGAACAGCGTGCCGAAGAACACGGCGAAGAACATCACCTCGGAGAAGATGAACCAGGCTCATGCCCCAGCGGAACGACGAGTCGACCTTGCGTGTTGTAGAGGCCGCCCTCGCTCTCGCCGATCACGGTGCCGAACCAGCCGAACAGCATGACGATCACGAACGGCGAAGCCGACGCAGCGCGAGCCACGGCCCGACCGCTCAGGTCGTTGAGCCAGAGCGCCGCGCCGGTCATCAGCGTGAACAGCCCGATCGAGCCCGAAGATCGGCCAGCGCGTGCCGTGCGGCACGTAGTAATGCCCGTGCGCGTGCGCGTGAGCGGTGTGGCTCGGCAGTGGTCACGACGTCGAGTCGCTTCCTATTGCGAGACGTGAAGAACGTGTACGACGAGCGACAGCGTGTCGACGTCCGCCGGCAGCTCGCGGCGCGACCATGAACGCGACGCTTGAGCGTCGCGCGCCTTCGTGCGGCGCGAACTGCTGGCTGCGTGAAGCAGAAGCACTCGGTCTTGCTTGAAGTAGCGCGCCGCCGCGCCCGGCGCGATGCTCGGCACGGCCTGCGCCGACGACCGGCGCGCCGCGTGCAGGTTGCGCGCGTCGAAAGTGCGTGACGTAGAGTCTCGCCGGGATGCACGTCGAGGTGGCTGACGTCCGGCTCGAACGTCGCACGGCGCGCCGCGCGGCGACGCGACGCCAGGAGCTCGACGCGCACGGTGCGGCTCGTGTCCGGCGGCCACGACTGGGCGGCCGCGGCGCCGTTGGCCGGTCTTGCCGCCGAAACCCGTGACCGCGCAGAACACGTCGTAGAGCGGCACGAGCGCGAAGCCGAACGCGAACATCGCGGCGACGAGCCCGGCGAGCTTCCACGGCGAGGCGCCGATCGACGGCGACGTCGCGCTCGTCAGTCCGAGCCGCCGCGCGGAAGAAATCCACGCGATGTAGCCGACGTAGAACGAGCACGGCGAACGCCGCGAGCAGCCACGCGCTGCCGCGTGACCTGCGCGGCGAGCGCGGCGTCCGCGCCGGCCGCGCGTCGCGCGTCAGCCTCGGGCGAGCTGGACTGCTCGGCCGCTCATTTGATCTCCGGCGGCTCGCTCGAACGTGTGATGCGGCGCCGGCGACGGCACCGTCCACTCGAGGCCGTGCGCGGCTGTCCCAGACCTGCGCCGTCGCCTTCGGGCCGCCGCGGATGCACTTGATGATCACGTAGACGAAGATCAGCTGCGACAGCCCGAGCCCGAACGCGCCGATGCTCGAGATCATGTTGAAGTCCGCGAACTGCGGCGCGTAGTCCGGGATGCGGCGCGGCATGCCGGCGAGACCCAGGAAGTGCTGCGGGAAGAACGTCACGTTCACGAAGATCGCCGATGAGCCAGAAGTGCAGCTTGCCGAGCTTCTCGTCGTACATGTGGCCGGTCCACTTCGGCAGCCAGTAGTACGCGCCGCGCGAACGCGCCGAACAACGCGCCCGGCACGAGCACGTAGTGGAAGTGCGCGACGACGAAATAGGTGTCGTGATACTGGATGTCGGCCGGCACGATCGCGAGCATCAGGCCCGAGAAGCCGCCGAGCGTGAACAGGAACAGGAACGCCAGCGCGAACAGCATCGGCGTCTCGAACGTGAGCGAGCCCTTCCACATGCGTCGCGGTCCAGTTGAAGACCTTCACGCCCGTCGGCACGGCGATGATCATCGTCGTCAGCATGAAGAACAGCTGGCCCGCGAGCGGCATGCCGACCGTGAACATGTGGTGCGCCCACACGACGAGCGACAGGAACGCGATGCTCGCCGTCGCGTACACCATCGCCGCGTAGCCGAACAGCGGCTTGCGCGCGAACGTCGGGATGATCTCCGAGATGATGCCGAACGCCGGCAGGATGATGATGTAGACCTCGGGGTGGCCGAAGAACCAGAAGATGTGCTGGAACAGCACCGGGTCGCCGCCGCCCGCCGCCGAGAAGAAGCTGCGTGCCGAAGAACCGGTCGGTGAGCAGCATCGTCACGGCGCCCGCGAGCACCGGCATCGCGAGCGACGAGCAGGTACGCCGTGATCAGCCAGGTCCAGACGAACATCGGCATCTTGAGCAGCGCCATGCCGGGCGCGCGCAGGTTCATGATCGTGACGATGATGTTGATCGCGCGCCAGGATCGACGACACGCCGAGCAAGTGCACCGCGAAGATCAGCGAACGGGAACGCGTCGCCGGTCTGCAGCACGAGCGGCGGATACAGCGTCCAGCCGCCGGCCGGCGCGCCGCCGGGCAGGAACAAGCGTGAGCAGCAGCAGCGCCGACGGCGAACGGCAGCAGCCAGAACGACCAGTTGTTCAGGCGCGGCAGCGCCATGTCGGGCGCGCCGATCATCAGCGGGATCATCCAGTTCGCGAAGCCCGCGAACGCCGGCATGATCATCGCCGAACACCATGATCAGCGCGTGCACGGTCGTCATCTGAGTTGAAGCGCACCGGGTTCACGAACTGCAGGCCGGGCTGGAACAGCTCGGCGCGGATCACCATCGCCATGCCGCCGCCGACGAAGAACATCAGCGAGGCTGAACAGCAGGTACAGCGTGCCGATGTCCTTGTGATTCGTCGTCGTGATCCAGCGCATGCAGCCACGCGACGAAGCCGTGGCGATGTGGTGCTCGTGCCGTGGCCGTGGTGTCGATTGCGGTGCTGCTCATGCCGGTGCTTCCTTGTCTGCGTCGCGTGCGCTCCGTTGCGTCCGTATGCGTCATGTGCAGCTGCGAGTCGCGCTGCTGCTCGCTGCGTCGAGCCAGGCGTCGTAGTCTCTCTTTGGCTCGCGACCTCGACGACGATCGGCATGAAGCCGTGATCCATGCCGCAGAGCTCGGCGCACTGGCCGCGATACGTGCCCTCCGTGTCGGCCGTGAACCAGGCGTCGTTGATGAAGCCCGGCACGGCGTCCTGCTTGACGGCGAGCGCCGGCACCCACCACGCGTGCAGCGACGTCGGCGGCCGTGATGAGCAGCCGCACCTTGCGTGTCGACGGGCACGACGACGGCCGTTGTCGACGTCGAGCAGATAGTTCTCGACGGTGTTCGGATCGATTCCCGAGTCGCAGCCGGCGCGCCGCGTTGCTCTCGCGGTCGAGCGTGCTGAAGAACCGCACGCCGTCGTCGATGTAGTCGTAGTGCCAGCGCCACTGGTAGCCCGTGACCTTGATCGTGAGCTCCGAGTCGCGCGTGTCCTTCATGCGTGATCAGCGTCTCGGCGGCCGGGCACGGCCATGCGCGACGAGGATCACGGCCGGGATCACGGTCCAGACGACTTCGACCGTCGTGTTGTGCGTGAACTTGGCGGCGACGGCGCCGCGTCGATTTCCGGAACGTGACGATCGCCACGATCATCGCGCCGTAGACGCCGGCGCCGATCACCACGCAGACCCAGAGGACCAGCATGTGGAGCTCGTAGACCTCGCGGCTCGTCGTCGTCACGCCGACGGGCATGTTGAGCTCGAAATCTGACCAGAGCCGGGGCCGGCGATGCTCAGCGCGAGCAGGCCAGGACAGGGGCAAAAACACGAGTCCTGATAGTCATGCGTCCTGCAATTATTGTGTGAGGCGGCGCACTGCGCGATGCCGCGCGGCGCGAATTCTAGCAGAACACACCGCCGCGCCTCATGGAAAGTTAGGACCTTGCGGCCAAGCTCTACGTATGCCTTCCGAGCGGCCGCCTGATGCGGTCGATACGGGCACGCGGATCTCGCCGGCCGTCGCCGCCTTGCGGCCTCGAAACGGCGCCGCGGCCCCAAGCCTGGCCGAGGATCAGCTCCACGGTGACGGCGAAGCCGCCGTCGCGCCGCCGCGCGGCAGCCGGCGCTCGACGAACGCCCGCCAGCGGCGCCGGCCGGTCAGAGCCGCGCCGCCGCCCGCCGGCGACGTTCACGGCTCCGCACGGCGCGCAGGTCGCGGACCAGGCGCCGCGAGCGTCGGCGTAGGTGACCTCGAGCCGATCGACGTCGAGCACCGGCTCGGCGAGACCGGCGGCCGAGCGCGAGGTCGCCGAGATCGTGCATGTCGAACGCGGCGTGAACGTGGATCTGCTCGTCGACGGCCGCGAACGCGCGCGCGGACCTCCTGCAGCGAGTCGGGGCCGAGCGTCGCGAACAGCAGCAGCGCCGCCGTCGGTCGAGCACGCGCGCGGCCTCGGCGAACAGCGCGGTCCGGCCGGCACCACGGCAGCACGAGGTTCGCGAGCACGAGGTCCGACGCACGCCGCGCGCAGCGGCAGCGCGCTCGGCGTCGCCGCCGAGCACGGCGCACGGGCCTCGCGCGGCGCCGCGGCCGCGCGCGCAGCATCGCCGCTGCTCGAGTCGACGGCCAGCGACGCGCGCGGCCGGATAGCGCGCGGCGAGCGCGCGCGCGCCGCGCCCGGTCGCGCAGCCGAGGTCGACGGCGACCGTCGCGGCTCGAGGCGCACGAGGTCGAGCCGCTCGAGCAGCCGCGCGCGCGTCTCGTCGTGGATGAAGCAAGCGGCATCGAAGCCGCGCGCGCGGTCGAACGCGCGCCGCGCGGCTCGCGTCTCGGGCAGCGCGTCGTCGAGGCTAAGGCGTAACGGCGACGCATGCGCGGCACGCGGCCGCTCGCAGCGCTGCGCGCGCACTGCCGCTGCGGGCTCCGGGCCAGGCCGAGCCGCTCGAACAAGCCGCTGATCGGCCGCCGTGTCCGGGATTGCCCGTCGTCAGCAGCTTCTCGCCGTAGAAGATCGAGTTCGCGCCGGCGAAGAAGCACAGCGCCTGCAGCTCGTCGCTGAAGTCGCTGCGCCCGGCCGACAGCCGCACGTGCGAGCGCGGCATCAGGATGCGCGCGACGGCGATGCATGCGCACGAACTCGAACGGATCGAGCGGCGCGCGCGCCGGCGAGCGGCGTGCCCGGGACCGGCACGAGCTCGTTGATCGGCACGCTCTCGGGCTGCGGCGTCGAGCGTCGCGAGCGTGTGCAGCAGGCCGGCGCGATCGCGCGCGCGTCTCGCCCATGCCGACGATGCCGCCGCAGCAGACCTTGATGCCGGCCGCGCGCACGCGCTCGAGCGTCTCGAGCCGATCGGCATAGGTTCGCGTGCGTGATGATCTTGCTCGTAGAACTCCGGCCGACGATGTCGAGGTTGTGGTTGTAGTAGTCGAGGCCGGCGCTCGGCGAGCGCTCGCGCCTGGCCGGGCGCGCAGCAGGCCGAGCGTCGCGCAGGTCTCGAGCCCGAGCGCCTTGACCTCCTCGACCATCGCGACGATCGGCTCGAGCTGCGAGTCCTTCGGCCCGCGGTACGACGCGCCCATGCAGAAGCGCGTCGCGCCGGCGTCCTTCGCGCGCGCGCGCCGCCGCGCGCACCGTCGTCGAGCGGCATCAGGTCGTGGCTGTCGACGCCGGTCTCGAAGCGCGATGCTCTGCGGGCAGTAGGCGCAGTCCTCGGGGCAGCCGCCGGTCTTGATCGACAGCAGCGTCGAGACCTGCACGGCGTTCGGATCGAAATGCTGCCGGTGCACCCGCTGCGCCGCGTACAGGAGGTCGTTGAACGGCAGCTCGAACAGCGCCTCGACCTCCTCGTCGCGTCCAGTCGGTGCGCGGCTCGGCGGTCACGCGGCACAGCCAGCCGCGCCGTTTCCTGTCTCGAGTGCCGACATTCGTCGATCGCTCGCGGGCGCCGGTGCGCGCGACGCTGGAGCATCACAAACGGCGGCGAGCGCTGTCAACCGCGCGGGAGGCGCTCGTTGGTTTACGGCTCCGTTTCGTCGAGCGCTTGTTCGTCGAGATCTGCCCGGCTGCGCTGGCCTCACGCCGGCCGGCTTCTGCGCGGCGTCTGCGCCGCCGAGCTTGCGCCGCGATGCGCGGCCGCCGTGCCGCGCTGCGGCGCTCGCGCAGCCGGTGGCGCACTGCCCGCGTCGAGCGCGCGTGGCGCGTGGCGACGTCGATGCATCGCGCGCCGTTCGCGTACGCGGCCGCCGCTCGATCACTACGTGCACGCGCTGAAGTACCGCGGCGCGCGCGCACCTCGGCCGCGCGCTCGGCGCTGCTGCTCGCGCGCCTCGCTGGCGCGCGCCGCGCGCGACGTCGACGCGCTCGTGCCGGTGCCGCTGCACCGCGCGCGCCTGCGCGAGCGCGGCTACAACCAGGCGCACAGAGATCGCGCGCACGCTCGCGCGCGCGCTCGAACGTGCCGGCGCTCGACGCGCGGCATCGCGCGCCGCGTCGCGACGGCCGGCGCAGAGCGGGACAGAGCGCGCGTCGAGCGGCGCGCAAGCGTCGCGCAGCGCGTTTCGCGTCGAGCGCGACCTCGCGGGCTCGGCGCATCGCGATCGTCGACGACGTCGTCACGACCGGCGCTACCGTCAACGCGCTCGCGGCCGAGCTGCCGCGGCCGCGGCGCGGCGCGCTGCGTGCGCGTCGCCGTGGCGCGTCGCCGCCGGAGACTGACGGCGAGCCGACCGCTCAGAGGCGCGGAACGTGTAGTCGAGCAGAGATGCCGGCGAAGACCGCGCCGCCGAGCCAGGCGTTGTTCAGAAACGCGCGGAACGACTGCACGACGTCGCGCTCCTTGATCGAGATGCGCCTGGTACAGCGCAGAACAGCAGCCGGCGCCGCCAAGCCGCCGTAGTACCACAGCCCCAGCTCCGCGCTGCGGCCCACGAGCACGAGGCTCGCGAGCAGCAACAGCACTGCAGGCCCGCGATGAACGCTCGATCGAGCTCGCCGAACAGGATCGCCGTCGAGCGCACGCCGATCTTGACGTCGTCGGCGCGGTCCGTCATCGCGTACTGCGTGTCGTAGACGACGACCCAGATCACGGTCGCGAGGAACAGCAGCCAGCCGACGCGCGGCACGTCGCCGGCCGTCGCCGCGAACGCCATCGGCACGCCCCACGAGAACGCGACGCCGAGCACGAACTGCGGCGTCGACAAGAAGCGCTTCGTGAACGGATAGACGACCGTGATGACGGCGCCGGCGACCGCGAACGATCAGCGTCAGCCTGTTCAGCGTCAGCACCGAGCCCGAGCGCGATCAGCATCAGCGCGGCGAACAGCAGCAGCGCCTCGACGGGCGCGACCTCGCCCGTCGCGAGCGGCCGATCGGCCGTGCGCGCGACGTGCGGATCGATCTTGCGATCGGCGAAATCGTTGATGACGCAGCCGGCCGAGCGAACGACGATCGTGCCGAGCACGAGGATCAGGAAGCACCTTTGCGTCCGGCCGGCCCGGCCGACGGCGATCCACAGCGCCCAGAGCGTCGGCCACAGCAAGCAGCCAGATGCCGATCGGCCGGTGCAGCCGCATGAGGCGCCAGTAGCGCGAATAATGCGCGCAGCACGCGCCTGGGCATGGCCGCCACGCGCGACGATCGCGGCAGTCACGCGTAGCGATGCGTGCTCAACGTTCAGGCTTCGTCGGACTCGAGCGCATCGCGGCGATTCTAGGGGCCACCGCGCTCGGCCGGCAACGCGCGTCTCAGACCTTCGCATACTCGGCCTCGCCGCGGATCCAGCGGCGGATCAGCGGTCGACGCAGTCCGGCTGCGTCGCGAGCAGCTGCTCGGAGATCTCGATGACCGGCGGCAGCAGGTCGGCGTCGCGCAACAGATCGGCGACGCGCAGCTGCATGATGCCGGTCTGCCGCGTCCCGAGCACTTCGCCGGGTCCGCGCAGCTCGAGGTCCTTCTGCGCGCATCGCGAAGCCGTCGTTGGTCTCGCGCAGGACGCCGAGGCGCTGCGCGCGCCAGCTCGCGACAGCGGCGGCCGGTACAGCAGCACGCAGTCGATGCTCTGCGCGCCGCGGCCGACGCGGCCGCGCAGCTGGTGCAGCTGCGCCAGGCCCATGCGCTCGGCGTTCTCGACGACCATCAAGCGTCGCGTTCGGCACGTCGACGCCGACCTCGATGACCGTCGTCGCGACGAGCAGATCGCAGCTCGCCGTCCTTGAACGCGCGCATCACGCGTCCTTCTCGCGCCGGCTTCATGCGGCCGTGGATCAAGGCCGATGCGCAGCTCCGGCAACGCCGCGGCGAGCTCGCGCTCGAGCGCTGCTCGCGGCGCGCGAGTCGACGAGCTCTCGGACTCCTCGATCAGCGGGCAGACCCAGTACGCCTGCTGGCCCGTCGCGCACCGCGCCGCGACTGCGCTCGACGAGCTCCGTCGCGGCGCTGCTCGGTCAGCACGACGGTCTTCACGGGCTGTGCGGCCCGGCGGCAGCTCGTCGATCACGGAGCACATCGAGGTCGGCGTAGGCCGTCATCGCCAGCGTGCGCGGAATCGGCGTCGCGGTCATGATGAGCTGGTGCGGCACGCGCTCGGCCGCTCGCCCTTCTGCTTGAGCCGCCGGCGCTGCTCGACGCCGAAGCGATGCTGCTCGTCGACGATCGACGAGCGCGAGCTGCTGGAACTCGACGCTCTCCTGGAACAGCGCGTGCGTGCCGACGACGACGCGCGGCGCGGCCGTCGGCGACGCTCGCGAGCGTCGCGGCGCGCGCTGCGCGCCGGCTGCGCCGCCGAGCAACGCCACGACCTCGATCGCCGAGCGGCGTGAGCCAGCGCTCGAAGCTCGCGAAGTGCTGCTCGGCGAGCAGTCTCCGTCGGCGCCATGACGGCCGTCTGGCAGCCGGCGGCGGCGGCGACGAGCGCGGCCATGCGCGGCGACGACGGTCTTGCCGGAGCCGACGTCGCCTTGCAGCAGCCGGTTCATCGGCGCGCTGCCGCCGCAGATCCGGCGACGATCTCGTCGAGCGCGCGCGGTTGCTGCGCGCGCGTCAGCTCGAAACGGCAGCGCGGCGCGAAACGCGTCGAGCCGCGCGCGCGGCGCCGGCAGGCGGCCGCGCGCGCTCGGTGCGTGCGCGCCGGCGGCCGAGCGCCGTAGCCCAATCGCTGCTGCAATCAGCTCTTCGAGCGCGATCCGCCGCGAGCACGGATGCGTTCCCCGAGCAGCAGCAGCGCCGTCAGCGTCCTCGCGCGGCGGCGAATGCAGATAGCGCAGGGCATCGGCCAGCGACGGCCACGGCTGCGCCGTGCAAGCGAGCGCGAGCCGAGGACAGGTGCGAGATAGTCCTCGAGCGTCTCGCGCTCGAGCGCGCGCCAGCGCGCGCGCCACGATGCTGGCGCAGCGTCTGCTGATACAGGCCCTCGGTGCTCGGATAGACGGGCGTCAACCGGTCGCTGGGCTCGGTGTCGGCAGCGCTCACGCGCGCGATGCTCCGGGATGAACCATCTCGAGACCGGCTAGGACCCGGCGCGCACCTCGCCGTAGCAGCGCACGCGCTGGCCGCGCGCGAGCGCGCCGCTCGAGCGAGCGGTTGAAGTGGAAGAACCGCAGCGTGATCGCGCCCGTGCCGTCGGCGAGCCGGCACAGGCAACGAGCGCCGGCGGCGGTAACGCGACTCTCGCTGAGCTCGATGACGCCCTCGACGAGCGCTTTCTCGCCACGCCGCAAGCTGCCGATCGCGCGCAGCGCCGTGCGGTCTTCGTACCGCTGCGGCAGCAGGCATGAGCAGATCGCCGAGCGTGCAGCACGCCGAGCTTGGCGAGCCGCTCGGCGACCTTCGGGCCGACGCCCGTCAAGCTCTCGACCGGCCGGTCGAACAGCGATTCGGGCTGCGCAGCGATTCCGGCCGCCTAGAGCACGAGAATGCCGTCGACCTCGACGGCGGCGCCGCGCGGCAACTGCGCGACGCCGATCGCGGCGCGCGCCGGATACGGCTCCTTGCAGTACTCCGCCATGACCTCGTTGACGAGCGGAAAGTTGGCGAGATCGGTCAGGTAGACCGTGAGCCGCACGGCGTTCGCGAGCGAGCCGCCCGCGGCCTCGGCGACGGCCGCGAGGTTGTCGAACACCTGCGCGATCTGCGGCGCGGATGTCGCCCTTGACGAGCTCCATCGTCTTCGGATTCGAGCGGGATCTGCCCCGACAGATAGATCGTGCTGCCGGCGCGAATCGCCTGGCTGTAAGGGCCGATCGCGGCGGGCGCTTGAGACGTGTGAATCGGTTCTTTCGCCATGCGGTTCCTGCTCGGTCAGCTGGCGCTGCGGGACACGCGCACGACGCCGGGAATCGTGCGGATGCTGCGGACGACCTGCGCCAGCTGGCGGCGGTCGCGCACTTTCAAGCGGAACGCGAGCGCGGATGCGTCGCCGTCGCGGTCGACGCGCACGTGCTCGATGTTGGTGTGCGCGGCGGAGATACGGCCGGCGACCTCGGCGAGCAGGCCGACGCGGTCGAGCGTGCGCACCTGGATCTCGGATTCGAACTCGCCCTTGACGCCGCGCGTCCAGTTCACGGGGATCCACTTCGCCGGCTGCTTGCGGTACTCGGCGAGGTTTCGGCAGCGATCGCGGTGGATGACGATGCCGCGGCCGCTCGACATGAAGCCGACGATCTCGTCGCCGGGGATCGGATAGCAGCAGTGCGCGTAGCTGACGACCGATGCCTTCCGGTGCCGGCGATCTCGAGCGGCTTGCGCTGCGCGGCGCCGTCGCACCGGCTCGTCGCCCTGCTTGCGCGAGCATGCCCGCGACGACGGGCGCGAGCCGCTCGCCGAGCCCGACCTGCTCGAGCAGCGTTTCCTCGTCGGCGACGCCGAGCTCCTTGCGCAGCAGCTGCTCGAGCCGCGCCTTCGGCACCTTCTTCAGGCTCAGCGAGTACGGCAGAGCTCTTGGTTGATGAGCCGCCGGCCGAGCTCCTGCGCCTCGTCGCGCTTCAGGTTCTTGAGATAGCCGCGGATCGCGTTGCGCGCCTTCGGCGGTCGTGACGAAGTTGACCCAGCTCGGGTTCGGGTGCGCGCCGCGCTGCGTGACGATCTCGACCGTCTCGCCGTTGCTGCAGCTGCGTCTTCAGCGGCACGAGCGCGGCGATCGATCTTCGCCGCGACGCAGCGGTTGCCGATGTCCGTGTGCACGGCGTAGCGCGAAGTCGACGGCCGTCGCGCCGCGCGGCAGCCGCATGATCGCGCCCTTCGGCGTGAACACGTAGACCTTGTCGGGGAAGAGATCGGCCTTGACGGTCTCGAGGAACTCCTCGGAGTTCGCCGCGCGCTCCATCTCCATGAGCCCGGCGAGCCACTCGCGCGCGCGCTCCTCGGTGCTGTAGGTGTCCTTGTCGACCGCCTTGTATTGCCAATGCGCGGCGATGCCGCGCTCGGCGACTTTGTCCATGCCCTCGGTGCGGATCTGCACCTCGAGCGGCAAGCCGTTCGGGCCGAACAGCGTCGTGTGCAGCGACTGGTAGCCGTTCACGCGCGGAATCGAGATGAAGTCCTTGAAGCGGCCCGGCATCGGCTTGAACATCTGATGCGCGATGCCGAGCGCGCGGTAGCAGCTGTCGACGTCGTCGCACGATGACGCGCACGCCGTACACGTCGACGATGTCGGACGAGTGCGCGTGCTTGCGCTGCATCTTGAGATAGATGCTGCAGAGGTGCTTCTCGCGCGCGACGCACGCGCGCCGCGATCTTCGCTCCGCCGAGCGCTTCGTGAGCTTCGCTCTCGATCTTGCGCAGCAGCTGGCGCTGATTGCCCTTCGCGCGCCGCAGCGTGCGCTCGCAGCACGCTTGTAGCGAAACGGATAGAACGTCTTGAAGCCGAGCTCCTCGAGCTCGAGTCTTGATCGAGTAGACGCCGAGCCGATTCGCGATCGGCGCGTAGATGTCGAGCGTCTCGCGCGCGATGCGCCGCTGCTTCTCGACGCGGCAGCGACTCGATCGTGCGCATGTTGTGCGTGCGGTCGGCGAGCTTGACGAGGATGACGCGCAGATCCTTCGCCATCGCGAGCAGCATCTTGCGGAAGCTCTCGGCCTGCGCCTCGGCGGCGCTGTCGAAGCGCAGGTGGTCGATCTTGCTGACGCCGTCGACGAGCAGCGCGACGTCGTCGCCGAAGCGCTGCTCGATCTCCGGCAGCGTGCTCGCCGTGTCCTCGACGACGTCGTGCAGCAGCGCGGCCTTGATCGAGCCGGAGTCGAGGTGCAGCGCCGGCGAGGATCTCCGGCGACGGCTATCGGGATGCGTGATGTAGGGATCGCCGCTGCGCCGCTGCTGACCTTCGGTGCGCCTTCGCGCTGAACTCGTAGGCCGCGGTGATGCTCGGCAGGTCGCTGCTCGGCAGATAGCGTCTCGAGCTGCGCCATGAGCCGCCCGAAGTCGTCGGTGCGCCATACCGACGACAGACGATGCTCGATCGAGCGTGGCGGCACCATAGTCCATGGCGACTTAGCTCGTACCGGCGTCTTGGCCGGCGCCTCTGTCAGGTGACGGTCAGTCGCCGATCGAGATCGGCCTCGAGCCGAGCAAGTCGTCGGGCGACATCGGGGTCACCGGCGGCGCGGTCGAGATCGACGAGCATGTCTTCGACCGGCTGGTCGCGCTGCGTGAGGATCTCTTCGGTGACGTAGCCGTCGGCGATCTCGCGCAGCGCGACGACGGTCGGCTTGTCGTTCTCCCAATCGACCATCGGATGGGCGCCGTTGGCAAGCTGGCGCGCTCGTTTGGCGGCCACGAGCACGAGCTGGAACATGTTCGGAATCTTCTCCAAACAGTCTTCGACGGTAATTCTTGCCATTGCGGAACGGCCCTCCTTGGGCACCGGACCTCGTAAGTTTAATGCAGCACCCCCGGGCGCCAGCAAGTGCCTACGGCCGGGAGCGCTCGCCGAGAATCGGCCGCCGCGGCCGCACGCACGGCCGGCAAATCGGCTCGCGCGAGCGCTGCGTCGCGGCCGCTCGACGACGGCCGCGAGGCGGCTCGAGCGCCGCGTCGAAATCGTCGTTGACGACGACGTGATCGAACTCGCTCCCAGTGCGTCATGTCGGCCAGCGAGTCGCGGAGCCGGCGCTGGATCGTGGCCTCGGTGTCGGTGGCGCGGCCGCGCAGGCGGCGCTCGAGCTCGGCGACGTTCGGCGGCAGGATGAAGATGCTGTCGAGCGCCGGGCGCGCGCTCGCGAACCTGGCGCGCGCCCTGCCAGTCGATCTCGAGCAGCACGGAGTCGCCGCCGAGTCGAGTAGCCGCTCGACGTGCTCGCGGCCGGTGCCGTACCAGTTGTCGAAGACCTGCGCGTGCTCGAGGAACGCGTCGTCGCCGCACCATGTCTTGAAATTCGTCGGCGCGTCGACGAAGAAGTAGTCGCGGCCGTCGACCTCGGAGCTGCGGCGCTTGCGCGTCGTATAGGAGATCGAGAACTCGAGGCGCGGCTCGCGCTCGAGCAGCGCTCGGGCGAGCGACGTCTTGCCGGCGCCCGACGGCGCCGCGATCACCCAGAGCCGCGCCGCGCGGCGTCGCGAGCGCATCGCTACTCGAGATTCTGAACCTGCTCGCGCATCTGCTCGATCAGCACCTTGAGCTCGACGGCCGCGCGCGTCAGCGCTTCGTCCTGGACCTTCGAGGCGAACGTGTTGGCCTCGCGGTTGAGCTCCTGGATCACGAAGTCGAGCCGCCGGCCCACCGGCTCGTCGCGGTGCAGCACGCCGCGCAGCTCCGCGACGTGCGCTCGTCGAGCCGGTCGACCTCCTCGGCGACGTCGAGCCGTTGCGCGAGCAGCGCGAGCTCCTGCTCGAGCGCTCCGGCTCGGCCTGCACGTCGAGCCGCTGCAAGCGCTCGCGAAGCCTGTCGCGATAGCGCGCCTGCGCGCCGTCGAGCAGCGGCCGGACGCCGGCGACGCAGCGCGGTGATCGCGGCGTTGCGCTTCTCGAGCATGCTCGCGCGATGCCGCTCGCCCTCGCGCGCGGCGACGTCGCCTGCAGCGCGTCGCAGCGCGGTGCGCAGCCACGCTCTTGACGGGCTCGCCGAGCGCCGCGAGCTTCGCTCGCGGCTCGCGGAGCACGCCGGGCCAGCGCAAGCACCTCGCCGGCGGTCAGCGGCCGCGCCTCCGGGAACACGCGCGCGCACGCCGTCCTCGAGCGCACGCAGTCGCTCGAGCGCGTCCTCGGACAACGATCGTGCCGGCGCAGCTCGCCCGTCGTCGGCGCCGACTTTCAGCGTGCAATCGACCTTGCCGCGCTTCGAGCTCGCTCCGCGACGAGGTCGCGGCACTCGGGCTCGACAGCGCGCAGCGTCCTCAGGCAAGCCGGAAGCCGAGCTCCAGGAATCGGTGATTGACGCTGCGGATCTCCCACACGAGCCGAAACGACGCGACGCAGCGTCTTCGGCGGTCGAGAATCCGGTCATGCTGTGAGGCATTCGATTGAGTCCGGAGGCGGTTTCAGCCAATCTGTGCGCCGTTTGCGCCGCGGATCGAGTGTACACAGCAGCGCAGTTTCGGCGGCCCGGCTGCGCCAGGCCGCGCACCGACGCAACTACGGAGCACGATGACAAAGAGACGGGACAGTGAGCGAGCAGCGTGCGCGTCGACTATGCAAAGTTGAGCTCTGCCGGCAATCGGCCGGAGAACCAGGATCGAGTCGACGTCGTCGCGGCACAGCGACGCGCTGCTGATGATGGTCGTCGACGGCATGGGCGGACACGCGCACGGCGCGCGCGCGGCCGAGGTGACCGTCAGCGACGCTCAAGGAGTGCTTCTGCCGAGATGCCGCTGCCCGTGTTCGATCCGCAGGGCTTCCTCACGCTGTCGCTCGGCCCGCGCCCACGACCGCGTCGTGCAGCTCGGGCGACGGCGTCGCGCTCGACCACAAGCCGCGCGCGACCTGCGCCGTGTGCCTCGTGCAGGACGGCGGCGCGTACTGGGCGCACGTCGGCGACAGCCGCGTCTATCTGCTGCGCGGCGGCGCGCGTGCGCGACGCGCACGCGCGACCACAGCCACGTCGAGCTGCTGCTGCGCGAAGGGCTTGATCGCCGAGAAGCGAGGCGCGGACGCACCCGATGCGCAACTTCGTCGAATGCTGCCTCGGGCGGCGACGTGCCGCTGCCCGACATGACGCATGACCGCGCGCAAACGCTCGAGCGCCGGCGACATGCTGCTGCGTCTGCACCGACGGGCTCTGGGCGGGCTCGACGACGCCGACATCGCCGCGCGTCGCGCGCGACCGCACGGCGCCGCTCGCGCGAGCCTGCGCTCGCTTCGCCGAGCGCGCGGTCGCGCGCAACTCGCCGTACAGCGACAACACGAGCGCGCGGCGGCGCGTGCGCTGGCTCGGCTGAGCGACAGCTGCGAGCTGCGACGCATCGAGCGGCCGAGCGGACGCGCGCCCGATGAGCTGCGCGCCGTGCGCTTCACGCGCGCGCTTCACGCGGCACGCCGAAGGCTCCGTGCTCGTCGAGTTCGGCGACACGCGCGTGCTGTGCACGGCGTCGCGTCGAGCGAAGGTGCCGCCGTTCCTGCAGCGGCAAGGCGCAGGGCTGGGTCACGGCCGAGTACGGCATGCTGCCGCGCGCGACGCACACGCGCACGCCGCGCGAGGCGGCGCGCGGCAAGCAGAGCGGCCGCACGCTGGAGATCCAGCGGCTGATCGGCCGCAGCGCTGCGCGCCGTCGTCGACCGCGCGGCGCTCGGCGAGCGCACCGATCACGCATCGACTGCGACGTGCTGCAGGCCGACGGCGGCACGCGCACGGCCGCGATCACCGGCGGCTACGTCGCGCTCGCGCGACGCGCGCGACGCTGCGTCGCAAGAGCGCGCAAGATCGCGCGCAACCCGATTGCACGGGCAGGTCGCGGCCGTGTCGGTCGGCATCTTCGACGGCGTGCCGGTGCTCGACCTCGACTACGCCGAGGACTCCGACGCCGAGACCGACATGAACGTCGTGATGAACGACGCCGGCGGCTTCGTCGAGGTCCAGGGCACGGCGGAAGGCCACGCTCTGCAGCGCAGCGAGCTCGACGCGCTGCTCGACCTCGCCGCGCGCGGCATCGAGCAGCTGCTCGCGGCGCAAGCCGGCAGTGCTCGCGAAGTGAGCGCTGCGCGGCGCATGGGTGCTCGCGAGCGGCGAATCGCGGCAAGGCTCGCGGAGCTCGCGGCGCTGCTCGACCGAGCGCGGGCTCGACTGCGCGGTCATCGCCGCAATCGGAGCTCGGCGTCGCGCGCCGCCGGAGACGGCGCGACGTTCGTCGAGAACGCGCTCGCTGAAGGCGCGGCACGCCGCGCGCGCGACCGGTCTGCCCGCGATCGCCGACGACTCCGGGCCTCGTCGTCGCCGCGCTCGGCGGCGCGCCCGGCGTGCGCTCCGCGCGCTATCGCGGGCGAGCACGGCCGACGACGGCGCGAACGTCGCGAAGCTGCTCGCACGCGCTCGCCGGTGCCCGACGCTGACCGCGCGCGCGCGCTTCCACTGCGTGCTCGTGGCGCTCGAGCGCCGCCGACGATCCCGCGCCGCTGATCGCGAGCGGCGGTCGTGGGCCGGGCAGATCGCGCGGACGCCGCAAGGGCAACGGCGGCTTCGGCTACGACCCGGTGTTCTTCGATCCCGCGCTCGGCACGCACGGCCGCCGAGCTTGCCGCGCAGCGCAGAAGAACCGCGTGAGCCACCGCGGCGCGGCGCTACGCGGCCTCATCGAACTCTTGAAGAATCGGTAGGTTGGCCCGGCGCGCAGCCGTTTCGGGCCGAAATTTATACACACGCGGCGCGGCTCCATATCAGAAACAAGCGTGTTGCGCGCACCTTTCTAGCGCAGCTCGGAAGCCAAAGCGTCCGTAAGCCATTGAAATATGAGCTTCTCGCGTACCTGATAGATTGTTTAACCAAACACTGCGAAATCGTTTCGGATTCGGCCGTCCGGCAGCGCGGACGGCCTCGATCTCCACAGAGTTATGCACAGCTTGTGTGGATAAGCGCGGTCGCCGCCGGGTTGCCTTGTGTTCGCTGCGGGCCGGGCATTATTCTTCCGCGCCCCGCTCGGGAGCCCGATCATGAAGCCAGAAATCCATCCGAACTACGCCGCCATCAAGGTCGTTTGCTCGTTGCGGCAACGAGTTCACGACGCGCTCGACGCTCGGCCAAGACCTGCAACGTCGAAGTCTGCTCGTCGTGCCATCCGTTCTACACGGGCAAGCAGAAGATCGTCGACAGCGGCGGCCGCGTCGACAAATTCCGCCGCCGCTACGCACAAGGCGGCGGCTAGTTCGTCCGAGACGGCTCAGCTCCGCTAGTCCGCGGCTCGAGCAACGCGAGCACGGCGGAGCGCGACGCGCGCCGCATCGGTTTGCCGTCGATGGGGCTCAACGGCGAGTGGCGCGGTCCCCGCTCGGGGAACACCATGACCTGCAGTCTCTTCGTCGTCGACCATGAGGTCGAAGCCCGGGATCGCTGTCGTCGCCTCGCGGCCGAAGCGATAGCGCCGCTGGCTGTCGTGCAAGCGGAAGCCGCGACCTTCGAGCGCGGCGGCCACCGCTTCCGGAGAATCGCTGAAGACGTGCAGCTCGATCGGCGAGTTCACGGTCGCCGTGCCGTCGAGCACGGGGCCGACGAGCTTCGGCCGAAAGCCGTCGAGCACGCCCATGACGTCCGACGCGACGAGACGCAGCTTCGCGAGCCGCCGATCATGGGCTGTCGGGCTCGAAGATCCGCTGCCGCTCGACGAGCCGCTCGTGAATCTGCGCGTTGCTCGGCAGCGCGCCTTCGCTCGAGCGCACGCCGAGCCGCTCGGCGGCCTTCCGCTTCGCCACGACGAGAAGTCCTGGATGCCGTGCTCGGCCATCAGCCGGGCGGCTTCGTCGGCGAGCTCAGCTGACGCAGGTCAGACGAGAGCCACGCCGAAGATCGACGACGCCCGCTCATTGCGCCTACTCGAAACCAAGGGGGTCGCTGACGGCCGCGCGTCCGGCGCCCGGATCGAGGGCGTCGAGCTGCGCGCTGAACCCCCCCTCCTCGCGCTCCGGCACAGTGGTCGATATCGAACTTCTCGAACACGCGTGTCCGGCGTGCCGTCGTCCGCGATGCAGCCCGGTCTGCGGATTGATGCGGTACTCGACGATGCCGCGCGGCCGCTTCGGCCGCTGCTCCGCCGTCCCCGGCGAGCGCCTCGCGCATGAAACCGATCCACATCGGCAGCGCCGCTGAGCTGCCTTGCTCGTATGCGCCGAGCGGCCGGTATTGATCGAACCCGACCCACGACGCGCCGACGATGTTCGCGTTGAAGCCGACGAACCAGAGGTCGCGGCCGTCGTTCGTCGTGCCCGTCTTGCCCGCGAGGTCGTTGCGGCCGAGGTCGCGGCGCGCGGCAGCGCCGCTACCGCGCGCCGCACGTTGTCCCACATCATGTCGCCGATCAAGTAGGCGTTCTGCGGCGAGATGATGCGCGGCGCGGCGCGCTGTGTCGGATAGAGCTCGACGGCGTCCGCAACGAGCTCCGGCTTCTCGGGCTCGAGCTGCACGGGCGTCTCGGGCGGCGTATTGCACTCGGGGCAATAGAGCGGCTCCGCCTCGTACAACACCTCGCCTTCGGCCGTCACGACGCGATCGATGAAATAGGGCGTGACCTTGTAGCCGCCGTTCGCGAACGTCGCGTAGCCTGGTCGCGACGTCGAGCGGCGCCACCGCCGTCGGCGCCGAGCGCGAGCGACAAGTCGTTCGGCACGGCCTCGTCGTCGAAGCCGAAGCGCTTGACGTGCTCGCGCAGCGGTCGGAACGCCGATGCTTTGGAGCATGCGGATCGTCACGGAATTCATCGATTTGATCAGCGCCTCGCGCAACCGCGACGGACCGAAGTACTGGCCGTTGAAGTTCTCGGGCCGCCAGACGCGCTCGAGCTCCGGCTTGGTAGCCGACGTCGACCGGCGCGTCGAGCACGACGGTCGCCGGCGTGAAGCCGTTCTCGAACGCGGCCGAGTACACGAACGGCTTGAACGACGGAGCCGGGCTGACGCGCGCGCCTGCGTCGCGCGGTTGAAATTGTTCAAGAAGAAGTCGAGGCCGCCGTTCAGACGCGACGATCGCTCCGTCGAACGGATCGACCGACGACGAACGCGCCCTGCGCCTCGGGAATCTGCGCGAGCCGCCAGCCGCCTTCCGCAGTGCGCCGGAACCGCACGACGTCGCCGGCCTTGAGAACCTCGGCGACCGTCGTCAGCTTCGCGCCCATCGTGTCGTCGTTGATGAACGGCGCCGCCCACTCGACGGCGTCGAGACCGATCGACTCCTCGCCGTGGTCCGCGAAGAACACGCGCGCCGGCGTCGTCGGCGCCGAGCACGATCGCGCTCTCGTAGTCGAGCAACGGTCGGATAGTCGTCGAGCATGCGCGCGCTTCGGCGTCGATCTCCGTCGGGCGCGAGCGGCTCGCTCCGTTCGCGACGCCAAGCCGGCAGCTCCACGCGCGCGAGCGGTCCGCGGTAGCCGTGGCGCTCGTCGTAGGCCGTCAGGTTCGCGTGCATCGCGCGATTCGACGCGCAGCCTGGAGCCGACTGTCGATCGTCGTCGTCACTTTGAGCCCGCCGTCGTCGCGGCGTTGCCGAACCGCGCGACCATCTCGGCGCGAACCATCTCGGCCACGTACGGCGCTTCGAGCTGCGACTGCGTGCCGTACCGCCGAGCGACGATGGGCTCCGCGAGCGCAGCTTGGTACTGGGCGTCGTCGATCGCGCCGGTCTCGCTCATGCGCCGCAGCACGTAGGCGCGCCGAGTCGTGCGCGTTCTCGGGGCTCGCGATCGGGTTCCACTCGGCCGGGCGCTGCGGGATGCCGGCGAGAATGGCGACCTCGGAAACCGGAGAGCGCGTCCAAGTCCTTCCCGAAGTACGTCTGCGCCGCCGTCGCAACGCCGTACGCACGCTGACCGAAGAACGTCGTGTTCAGATAGAGCTCGAGGATCTCCTCCTTCGTGAACTCGCGCTCGCATGCGGAACGCGAGGATCCATCTCCTTGTACTTCGCGACGAACCGGTCTGGAACCCGTGTTCAGTCCCGCTCGCTTCGAGCACGTCGAGCGTGCGCGGAACCTGCTGAGTGATCGTGCTGCCGCCGACCTGGCCGCTGCCGAGGTGAGCTCGTTGAGCGATGCCGCGGACGACGCCGCGATAGTCGACGCCGGGGTGCTCGAAGAAGTGCTCGTCCTCGGCCGCCAGCACGGCCTTGATCAGCAGCGGCGGAATGTCGCTCGTAGGCGACCGGCGTACGCTTCATGCTCGCCGAACTCGTCGATGAGCCGGCCGTCGCGGCTATAGACCTGGAGCGGCACCTGGATCTTGATGTCGCGCAAGCTCGGCGGCCTGCGGCAGGCCCGGCGCGACGTAGTAATAGGCGCCGATCAAGCACGGCCGCGACCACGAGCGCGAGTGCCCAGCGCCAGCGGCCAGAATTGTCAGCAGAATCTGCAGGTAAGCGTCTCATTTGCGAAGTTGCATTCTACGCCCTTGCCAGACCTGAGGCCTTTGTGCATAGTCCGCCGGCGTCAGGGCAAACCCATCGAAAGGTGGGGACGCAAAGCCTCCGGTCTACGGGTGCGGCGATGACCGCCGCACCTAGGATAGCGGGGCTGCCGAAGCAGTAGAAAATCGAGCTGTCGTCTGGAACCGACCCGACGCTTCGCCAGCTAGCTCTTCCGTGCTCGCCCGCAGACCGAGACGCCCGTCCCCGCCGAGTGGGTGAAATCCGGTCATTGCCGGCGCGTTTCTCACGACGGCGGGCTCGTCGACGGCGGCCTAGCCTCGATGCGAGGACCGAGAGCCGGATCACAACGGTGTATATCTCGCGTGAGATATAGTTAAATTGGGCAGTTTGAAGGCACGTGTAGGGATTCTAACCCAACCTCCCGTGTTGGAAAGGAAAAGCTGTGTTTGCGACGCCGTCGGAAAGGATCCCTGGTCGGCCTCGACATCACGACCTCCTCGGTCAAGCTCATCGAGCTCGTCGCAGAGCGGCAGAGGCTACCGGGTCGAATCTTACGCAGCCGAGCCCACGCCGCCGAACGCCATCAACGAGAAAGCGATCGTCGACGCCGAAGCCGTCGGCGAGGCGATTCGCCGCGCGCACAAGCGCGCCGGCACGAAGACGCGCGAAGCCGCGATCGCGATCAGCGGCGACGCCGCGATCACGAAAGTCATCCAGATGCCGAAGAACTCTGAGCCCGAGCGACCTCGAGGGTCAGGTCGAGCTGCAAGCCGATCAGTACATTCCGTTCCCGATGGAAGAAGTCAGCTTCGACTTCGAGGTCATCGGCGACAGCGAGCGCGATCCCGACATGGTCGACGTGCTGCTCGTCGCGACGCGCACGGAGAACGTCGAGCAGCGGCAAGTCGCCGTCGAGGCGGCCGGCCTGCACGGCGCGCGTCGTCGACGTCGAAGCCTTCGCCGTCGAGAACGCGCTGCCAGCTGCTCGACCCACCAAATGCCTGGACGCGGGCGCCGACAAGTTCGTCGCCGATCGTCGACTTCGGCGCGAGCACGACGACGTTCAGCGTGCTGCAGGATCTCAAGGTCATCTACACGCGCGACTTCGCGTTCGGCGGCCAGCAGCTCACCGAGGAAATCATGCGCACCTACGGCCTCAGCATGGAGGACGCGGGCCGCGCGAAGAAGGAAGGCGGCCTGCCGAGCAACTACCAACCCGAGGTGCTCGACGCGTTCATCGACGACATGTCGCAGCAAGTGAGCCGCTCGCTGCAGTTCTTCCTCGCCTCGGCAGCGGCCGCGAGCAGCCGGATCAGATCCTGGTCTGCGGCGGCTGCGCGAACATCCCGGGCGTCGCCGACGTGATCGGCAGCCGCGTCGGCATTGCGACGCCGAGATCGGCGATCCGCTCGGCCAGATGAAGATTTCGTCGCGCGCCAAGTCGCAAGGCGTCGGATCGCGACGCGACGGCGCTGCTGACCGCTTGCGGTCTCGCGTTGAGGAGCTTCGACTGACATGCCAAGAATTAATCTACTGCCCTGGCGCGCAGAGCTGCGCCAGAAGCGCAAAAGGAATTCGTGACGGCCCTGCTCGGCACGCGCTCGTCGTCGGCCTGCGGTCAGTCTACCTGTCGAAGCTCACGCGTGCAGGCGCTGGATCGAGCGGCCAGCACGAGCCGCAACGAGATCCTTGACGACGGAGATCGCTGCGCTCGACAAGCAGATCGCCGAGATCAGCAGGCCTCGAGAACCAGCGCGAGCGGCTGCTCGCGCGCATGCAAGTCATCGACGCAGCTGCAGCGCTCGCGTCCCGAGGTCGTGCACCTGTTCGACGAGCTCGTCAACGCCATGCCCGAGGGCGTCAACCTCACCGGCGGTGACGCAGACAGAGCAACCGCATCGAGCTGCGCTGGCGACTGCGCAATCGAGCAACGCGCGTCTCGGCGCTGATGCGCAACATCGACGACTCCGAGTGGCTCGCGCGACCCGGGCCTCGACGTCGTGTCAGATCGACCGACGGGCGCCGAGCGCAGCAGTTCGCAGTTCAAGCTGTTCGCGCAGCAGGTTTCCACAGAACGAGCTGGCGACGCCGATGCCGGCAGCAAGCGCCGCGGCAACGGAGGGGCCGCGACATGAGCATCATCGACGATCTTCGCGCACTCGACACCAACGACCCGGGCCGCTGGCCGCTGCCGATCCGGATCGCGCGCGATCGGCCGTCGCGTTCGTCGGCCGTGATGGCGTTCGGCGTCTACATGTTCGTGATCAACGACAGAGATGCCGCTGCTCGCGCGGCACGAGCGAAGAGACGGACGCTACGAGCCACGTTCGAGGATCGGCAGCGCAAGGCCGCGAACTTCGACGCCGTACCGCGCGCAGCTCGCCGAGATCGAGCGCGACTTCGGCGCGATGCTGCGCCAGCTGCCCGGCAAGACCGAGGTGCCGAAGCCTGCTCGTCGACATCTCGCAGACCGCGACCGGCGCGGGCCTCGAGGAGAGACGCTGTTCCAGCCGACCGGCCGAGATCCAGAAGGACTTCTACGCGGAGCTGCCGATCAAGCTGCGCTACACGGGCAGCTACCACGAGCTGGGCAATTTTGTGAGCGGCATCGCGGCGCTGCCGCGCATTGTGACCTTACATGACATCACGATTCGCCCGGCGACGGCAGAGCACCGACGAGCTGACGCTGGACGTGACGGCGAAGACTTATCGCTACCTCGACGAGAAGCGACGGAGGGATGATGCTCGACGCGCAGCGCACTTTGGCGCGCTACGCTCGCGTCGACCGCGGCTGCCGCGGCGCTTGAGCGCGTGCGGCGGCGGCAACGACGACCTGCGCGCCTACATCGACGAGGTCAAGGCGCGCCCGGGCGGCCGCATCGAGCCGCTGCCGCAGGTGCAGCCGGCGCCGCACGTTCGTGTACGAGCGCCGGCCAGCCGGCGCTCGCCGTTCACGCCGGACGCGCCGCAGCGGCGCGTGAGCACGCGATCCGAACGCCGTCGACGGGCCCGATCCGAATCGGCCGCGCGAATTCCTCGAGCAGTTTCCGCTCGACACGCTGCGCATGGTCGGCACGCTCGCCGATCGAGCGCGCGAGCTTCGGCCTGGTGCAGACGACGGACGGCCTCGTGCACCGCGTCACGGTCGGCAATCACATGGGACAGAACTACGGCCGCATCGTGGCGATCTCGGATTCAGAGATTCAATTGGTGGAGATCATCTCCGACGGTCTCGGCGGGTACCTGGAGCGACCCGCGGCGATTGGCCTGGCCGATTGAAGCGCAGGGGAGTTTAGGGAGTGAACCGTATGAATATGTCAGCGCCCGTCCGTCGCGAGAGCTGCGTCCAGTGGCTACGTCAACGCTTGGCGGCGCGGCTGTGCTCCTCGCGCTCGCGCTGTCGGCGTTCGTGCGTGCGAGGCGCAGCAGGCGCGCGCTGCTCGAGCGCGATCGACGTGCAGCCGCTGCCGGCGCGCAGGTGGAGCTGCAGGCTGCGCATGAGCGGCCCGGCGCCGGAGCCGATGAGCTTCACGATCGACGATCCCGCGCGCATCTCGCTCGACCTGCCGAACACGACGCTCGCGCTCGCCGTCGCGCCGCCAGGACGTGAACGTCGGGCCGTTGACCACGATTCTCGCCGCCGAAGCCAACGGCCGCACGCGCGTCGTGCTCAACATGAGCTCAGCTGGTGCCGTATCAGACGCGCGTCGAAGGCGACAGCGTCGTACGTGTACGCTCGGTCAGGCGCCGGCGCCGGCGCCGCAGCCGGCGTTCGCGGCGCAACGCCGCGCTCAGAGCGCGCCGGCCGCGCGCTCCGGCTGCCGCCGGCGAGCGCGCGATCCGCAACGTCGACTTCCGCCGCGGCCCTGACGGCGCCGGCCAAGATCGTCGTCGAGCTCAAGCGATCCGCGCACGACGGTCGACGTCCGCCAGGAAGGCGGCCGCATCGTCGTCGAGTTCCAGAACACCGCGCTGCCGCAGGAGCTGCTGCAGCGCCTCGACGTCACGGACTTCGCGACGCCCGTGCTACACGGTCGACGCGCTGCGCGTCGAACCGCGACGCACGGCCTGGTCGTCACGGCGGCAGCCGAGTACGACCAAGTGGCGTACCAGTCCGACAACCTCTTCACGCTCGAGCTCGCCGCCGCCCGGCGCAGCGGCTCGCAGCGACGGGCCGGCGGTTCGACCAGAATCGCGAAGTACACCGGCGAGCGGCTCTCGCTGAACTTCCAGGACATCGAGACGCGCGCCGTCTCTGCAGCTGATCGCCGACTTCAGCAGACTCGAACATCGTCGGTCAGCGACACCGTCCAGGGCAGCGTCACGCTGCGCCTGCAGAACGTGCCGTGGGATCAGGCGCTCGACATCGTGCATGACGACCAAGGGCCTCGACATGCGGCGCAACGGCAACGTCATCATCGTCGCGCCGGCCGAGGAGATCGCGGCGCGCGAGCAGGCCGAGCTCGCAGGCGCAGCAAGGCGCTGCAGACGCTCGAGCCGCTGCGCTCGGAGTTCATTCAGGTCAACTACGCCGAAGGCCGGCCGAGCTCGCCGACGCTGATCCGCGGGCGGCGGCGGCAGCGCACGCTGATCGTCGGACTCCGAGCGCGGCAGCGTCGCGATCGACGAGCGCACCAACACGCTGCTCGTCCAGGACACGGCGAGCAGCCTCGCGAACATCCGCCGGCTCGTCACGACGCTCGACATTCCCGGTGCGCCAGGTGCTGATCGAGACGCGCGTCGTCATCGTCAACGACGACTACAGCCGCGAGCTCGGCGTGCGCTTCGGCGCGACGGTCGCGAACGACAACGGCGGACAACGGCCTGCATCGGCGTCACGGGCAACAGCGCGGGCATCGACACGATCGTCGGCTCGGCGCTCAACGACATCGACGGCACGGCCAGCCGCTGCCCGTCACGATGCCCGCCGATCGGCACGTCGCTACAACGTGAACCTGCCGGTCGCGAACCCGGCCGGCTCGATCGCGCTCTGCGATCCTCGGCTACGAGCTACCTCGTCGACCTCGAGCTCTCGGCGTTGCAGGCCGAAGGCGCGGGCCGCGATCATGTCGACGCCGCGCGTCGTCGCGACCAACCAGCGCGAGGCGACGATCGAGCAGGGCGTGCAGATCCCGTACCAGGAGTCCTCGTCGAGCGGCGCGACCACGACGCAGTTCAAGGAGGCCGTGCTGAGCCTCACGGTCATGCCGCAGATCACGCCGGACGATCGCGATCATCATGGACCTCACGGTCACGAAGGACTCGCGTCGGGCGAGGTCGTGCCGAGCGCGACCGGCGGCTTCGTGCCGAGCATCGACACGCGCGAGCTCGTCGACGCAGGTGGTCGTCAACGACGGCGAGACCGTCGTGCTCGGCGGCATCTACGAGACGGAGATGCGCGACACCTACACCAAGGTGCCCGTCCTCGGCGACATCCCGGGCTTCGGCTACCTGTTCCGCAGCCGGAACGACGTGAACAACAACGCGGAGCTGCTGATCTTCGTGACGCCGAAGATCCTCCGCGACGGAGCGCGCGCTCGAGTAGCGCTCGACCGCGAGCTCAGCTTGCCGGAACGGCCGGCCTTTGCGGCGGCCGTCTTCGCTTTGCTAATCGCTGCGGCAGCCGATGGGCTGCGGCTCGATGTCGAGCAACGTCTATCTGATCGGCCCGATGGGCTCGGGCAAGACGCGCAGTCGGCCGGCGGCTCGCGGCGCTGCTCGGCAAGCGAGTTCTTCGACAGCGACGCCGAGATCGAGAAACGCACCGGCGTCGACATCCGCTTCATCTTCGAGAAGGAGGGCGAAGCGCGGTTTCGCGAGCGCGCGAGCGCGACGTCATCGCCGACCTCACGGCGCTCGACGGCGTCGTCGTCGCGACCGGCGGCGGCGTCGATCCTCGACCCGCCGAACCGCGAGCGGCTCGCCGAGACCGGCACGGTCGTCTATCTCGAGACGAGCGTCGACACGCAGCTCGTACGCGCACCGAAGGCCGCCAGGACTCGCCCGCTGCTGATGAACGACGACCCGCGCGCCGTGCTCGAGCGGCTGATGTCGATCCGGCGGCCGCTCTACGAGGACGTCGCCGACCTGCGCATCGAGACGACGGGCCGCCAGGTGCGCGCCGTCGCGGCCGACATTCGCGCAGCGCGCTCGACCGCGAGCGCGTTGCAAAGCTCGCGCCCTGCCTGAGAACCTTCGCGCGCGTGGAAACCATCGTCGTCGCGCTCGGTGACCGCAGCTACCCGATCCACATCGGGCGCCGACCTGCTCGGCAAGCCGACGCTGTACGGCGTGACGGCGCAACAGCAGTGCTCGTCGTCACGAACGACGTCGTCGCGCCGCTCTATCTCGACGCGCGTGCTCACGCGGCCGCGACGCGTCGAGACGCGTCGTGCTGCCCGACGGCGAGCGCGCACAAGACGCTCGCGACGTTCACGGATCCTCGACCGGCTCGTCGACTGCGCGTTTCCACCGCGACTGTTGCCTCGTCGCGCTCGGCGGCGGCGTCGTCGGCGACGTCACCGGCTACGCCGCCGGCGAGCTACCAGCGCGGCGTCGACTTCGTGCAGGTGCCGACCACGCTGCTCGCGCAGGTCGACTCGTCCGTCGGCGGCAAGACCGCCGTGAACCATCCGCGCGCCAAGAACATGATCGGCGCGTTCCATCAGCCGATCGCGGTGATCGCCGACACCGCACGCTGCGGCACGCTGCCGCCGCGCGAGCTCGCGCGCGGGCCTCGCCGAGGTCATCAAGTACGGCGTCATCGTCGACGCCGAGTTCTTCGCCTGGCTCGAGGCGAACATGCGACGAAGCTGCGCGCGCTCGACGCCGCCGCGCTGACGCTACGCGATCCGGCGGAGCTGCGAGATCAAGGCCGCGATCGTCGCCGAGGACGAGCGCGAGCAGCGGCCGGCGCGCTGCGCTGAATCTCGGCCACACGTTCGGCCACGCGCTCGAGGTCGATCGGCGACTACGAGCGCTGGCTGCACGGCGAGGCGGTCGCCGTCGGCATCATGCTCGCGGCACGCACGTCGGCCGCGCTCGGCTGGCTCGCGCGGGCGACTGCGAGCGCATCGAGCGGCTGCTCGAGCGCGCCGAAGCCGACGACGGCATCGGCGTCGATCCCGGCGAGCTGCTCGACCACATGCGCGGCGACAGCAGGCCGATCGCGCGCGGCTTGAAGCTCGTCCTGATCCGCGCGCTCGGGGAAGGGCGGTCGTGATCACTTCGCCGGCCGAGAAAGACTGCGGTGCCGCCAGGTGAGCGCCTGCGCCGAGCTGCGCCCTGCCACGGTTGCATCATGCGGCCGGGTGTCAATGCGGAAAGCCGCCGCCGGCGCTGCGCTCGGAGAGCAATACGTAACTGAACGAAGTACTAC
>ERZ1370068.11327-contig-9950_pt1 | contig 39322 bp, 59 predicted proteins | sample MGYA00561227_ERZ1370068 | MGnify/ENA primary metagenome ERZ1370068 (study PRJEB38410, sample SAMEA6850437) | metagenome | study: Metagenomic assessment of the ecological functions of the soil: analysis of the soil microbiota associated with the...
AGTGTGCTTCGTTCAGTTACGTATTGCTGGCGTGACCTTCTTACGCGTCATGAAGGTTTGTCTCCTCCGGGTGAGAGTACCAGCTGTTGTTGGTCAGATCAGAACGTCAGAGCGCGCAGGTACCTGTCGCTGTTGGTGATCGTAGCGATCGGGTCCACCCGGCTGGTCGTGCTCGACGATGTAGTGCTTGATACCGGCCTTGTCGCTCTGCGCGAAAATCGTCGCGAAGGGAATCGTGCCGCTGCCGACGTCGACCATCTTGTTGTCCGGTGGGCCGGCTGAATCCTTTACGTGCACCATCGGGAAGCGTCCCGGATAGCGATTGAAGAAGTCGACCGGATCACCGCCGCCGAAGACGACCCAGTAAAGATCCATCTCGAAGTCGACGAGCTTCGGATCCGTCCCGCTGAGAAGGACGTCGAGTCCGCGCGTGCCGCTCGTCGGCCTGATCTCGAAATCATGGTTGTGATAGGCGAAGCGAAGACCCGCAGATCTCGCCTGAGTGGCAAAACCGTTGAGAAGAGTGGCGATGTGCTTCCAGTCGTCCAACGTCTTTCGCCTTTCTTCCGGAATCCACGGCAGGCGTTATCCATTCATTACCGATTGCCTTGCTGAAGGCAAAGGCAGCGGCCGGATCCTTCTCTGAATGCATCGATCCCGACGTGCGACGAGGGCGAGGTGAAGGTGATTTTGCGCCAGCAAAGCGCTGACCTGCGCCGGCAGTGCGGCCGAAATATCCGGCGAACTCGACCTCCTGATAACCGGCGGCCGCAACCTTGGCCAGCGTCCGGGCATGTCCGCCTGCATCATGTCACGAACCGTGTAAAGCTGGAGGCCGATCTTGTCGAGTTTCCTGCGCGCCGGGACCGTGGCGCACGCTGCGCCGGCGTTGATGCCCGCGATGCCAAGAGCGGTTACTCCGAGGAAGGTCGCAAGAAATTCGCGTCGAGTGTGTAGTGTCTGCGGTCAGGGGTGAGAGTTCCGCTAGTATGGAGACGCGACGCCGCTCCGCAATAAAGCCGAACCCGCCACCGCCCGTCACGGCTACACCGTAGTTTCCCCGGCAGAGACTGTCCTCTCCACCCTCGATTTCGGAGGCCAGACTGACGACCACGGTCCCGTTGCGAGGTGCCCTGCTTTTCCGGGCTCACCGTCTGCGCCTGCGCGGTGTACGAGAAGAAGCAGCCCGCTGGTCGGCGACAAGGCCGTCGTCGACGCTTACGTGCGCGCGTGGAACCAGCGCGATACGGTGGCGACTCGACACCCTAGTAGCGGCCGATGGCGTGCACGAGGACATCGCGCAGAATTTCCGGGGAAAGCCGGCCCGAAGGCGGGTCATCAAGCCTTCATGCGCGGTTTCGCGACCGCCGAACCGGGCTTCAGGTGGACCGTGATCGAGCGCTGTCGAGGACGGGGACGTCGTCGCCGCTGGAGATGGACCGTGAGAAGCACCTACACCGGGCACCAGATCCTGCGCACGCGCAAGCAAGTCTACAAAAAGCGACTGTCCGGGCGAGGGACATCGTTCGCCGAAGTCGACAACGGCATGGACAAGACGGTTTACCGACTGTTACGATCCTGGGCAGTTCTTCTCTCGGTAGGTACTGCTGAGTTAAGCGCGCCCTATTCAACTGTAAAAGATCTTTTCAAGACTACCCGTAGCCATCTCGCGCGCATGATCGTCCTGAGAAGGAATCTTCACAGTGAATGGGGACATGCGCAGCAAAACACTTTCTCAATTTCTCTGCTTTCAATTGCGGCACTGAGCAGCGCCTGCTCGCGCCACAAGGTCGCGGCAGCGCCCGCGCCGACGACGACCTCAGCGAATCGCGCCGCGATCGATGCGGCCGACCGCGAGAATGCAAAGCTCCACGCGGACGAGGACGCGAACAACGATCGCGAAGCCGCCGCCAATCGGTCCAAATCTCAGGCCGGCGACCAGGCGGCAATCACCGCGCCGGTAGTAGCTTCGAGTTCGATCGTTCTGAACTAACGGAAGACGGAACGCGCGCGCTCGACCAGAAGATCGACGCACTGCAGCGAAATCCACAATGTCCGAATCCGTATCGAAGGCAACGCCGACGACAGCGGATCGGATGAATACAACCTCGCACTCAGCCAGCGTCGCTCGGCGATCGTGGGGCGGTATTTCACGGATCGCGGAATCGATGCGTCGCGGCTCAAGATTGCGGCGTTCGGCGAAGAGCGTCCGGCGTGCACCACCAGCCGCGACGAAGATTGCCGGTCGAGGAATCGACGCGACGAGTTTGTAGTTCTTTCTGGCTTCTAAGCTTCGAGCTAACGCTCGAGAAACGAAAGCCCCGCCGGCTAATCCGGCGGGGCTTTTTCTGCGACTAGCCTAAGGGCCAATATCTGCGGCGCTGGTGTCGGCCTGAAAAGATCCACAGGATGAGAATGTTCGGGCCGGTCAGGAAATCGAGGTGTGCTCCTCTTCGGGCTTTGTGCCGTCCCGCCGCACGCTGCACGCGCGCAGGCAGTCCTTGTTCTGCTGTTCGGCGACAAGTTCGCATCGGGAAAACGTGCAGGGTGGAATCAAGTTCGACGTTGCCTACTCGACACTCTCCGGCCTGTCTGACGCCGCGTCGCGCTCCAGATCATGGGACCTGGGCGGGTTCCTCGAGGTGAAGCTCGGCAACCGCTGGTCGATCAGCCCGGAGCTACACGCTTTCAAGTCTCCCGCCGGGCGCGCGTGATCTCCCCTTGTCCCGACCGGGCAATCCGCGGTGGATAGCGCCTTCGCCACGGCGACCGACGTCTCGGTTACGCGGGTCCTCGGCTACGTCACCCTTCCGGGTGCTGATCAAGATCAGAGCTGGTCGCTTTGGCTTTTGGCGTGGGCCCTCAGATCGGCTACGTCGTTCGCGCTGAGGACCACTACACCGGCACAGTGGCGCGCGAGAACGACTTGTCCTACACGGTCTCGCTCTGGTCGCGGGTCAATCGTTGGGATGGCGGTGTCAATGCGTTGAGTGGAATCTCAACGTCGCGCCCCGGCTCGGTCTCCAGAGCCTGCGCGTCCGCGCGGGCTGGTATCACGCGTTCCGGAAGCGCTCACCTCTGCGCGCCGGGCACGAACGACACCTTCATGCTCGGGAGTCGGACTGCCCATCGGTGGGACCAAGCGGCACGGAGACAAAGACATGAACCGTCTTCTGACTGGCATCGCGGTGCTGCTCGTCCCCTTGAGTGTCGTTCGCTCGAGAACCCCGATCTCGTACTCACACCGGCCGAGCGTGACAGCATCCTCAAGCAGTATGATCAGATCTTCCCGATCTGGGGTCGCAAAGCGATCGAGCGGGGCTTCGATATGCCGACGCCGCTCGGCTTCAATGTCGGCTGGTTCGGCGCCACCCAGGACATAGTTATTTCGGATCTGGCGATCGGCTTCACCAACGCTCCGGCCGAGCCGGCCTCGTTCATCAAATTCGAAAAGGCCAGAATCGAAGAGATCAACAACTGGAATGCCCGGACCGATCTGTGGGTGTTCCCATTTCTGAATGTCTACCTCATGGTGGGAACCGGAGACGGACACACCACGGTGCATGTCTCCGAGCCCGTGAAATTCACGACGACAGCAGACTTCAAGGGCAGCAACATCGGACTCGGGCTCACCGGCGCGTTCGGCTTCCGACGGAGCTTCGTGGTTGGTGACTTCAACCATCAATGGGGAGTTCTCGAGCCTGCTCGAAAATCCAGTGCCGGTAGAACGTATTCAGCGCGCGATTGGGCCGCGCATTTCGGATCGGTGAGCGGTCCAAGCAGCATGAAGGCGACAGCCTGGGTTGGGACCATGTTCCAGAACATGCAAGAACGGTACTGTCGGATCCATCAAGCTCTCCGGAGGTCATTCCGTCAGGAACGGATTCCCTGTTCAACAACTATCGAGAGCTCGGCGTGGTACCAGGCGCTGAACGCGCGAGAAAGCGCTCGTAGACAACTTCGTTGGACGGCCTCCAGGGCGGGCTCGACACAAGCGTCGTAAACTTCACGCTGAGCAAGAGGATGGCGGATCCGTGGAACATGCTGCTCGGCGGCACCTTGACATCGGCTCAGCACTGGGGCTTGCGCGCCGAGTTTGGATTCATCGGCCGGCGTTCCGCGTTCTTAATGGGGAATTACCGCATCGCGCTCTGATCGGCAATCACGTACGAGCAGCGACCTCTTCACAAAAGCTCGCGAGTCGCCGGTTGAACGATGCGGCATCGTCCCAGAACGCGGCGTGCCCTGCGTCCGGCATGATGTGGACCTGCGCATGCGCGAGCCCCGCGCGGTGTTGCACTGATCGCCTCCTGCCTGACGATCGCGTCGACGGCGCCATGCGTGATCAGCACGGGCTTGCGCGATCGTCGGCAGGAGGTCGTCGTTGTCGACAACGCGCGTGAGCAACGCCTGACGGACGAACGGCGGAACGGACACGCTGTAAGCCCAGCATCGTGTACAGATCCCGTCGCCGACGGCTCGCGGGCGAAAGCACAGGTCGCAGCAGCGACTCGAGGCTGCGGCACGCTCTCGTCCACGTCACGCGGAGAAGAGCCCGGGCACGAGCGCGAGGAACTCCGGCGTGAGCACCGACCGCGGCCGCTTCGCTCCCGAGCTTCGTGATGCCGCCGACGAGATGGATGCCGCCGATCCGCTCCTCGCCGTGATGCCGGATGTAGTCGAGAATGACGAGCGGCCCGTACGACCAGCCGCAGAGGATCGGTCGGTCGAGCTCCAGCTCCCGGATGGCGGCGTCGACGTCGGCCGCCCACAGCCTCGAGTCATCATAGCCGTCGCGCGGCGCGCTCCGACGAGCCGTGGCCCCGCAGGTCCATGGCTACGAGACGGTAGCCGGCGCGCGAGATCGGAGCGCAACTGCCGGTCCCAGGTGAGCCAGCTCTGCGAAGTGCCGTGGATGAACAGGATCAGACTGGACCGCGTGGGTCTCCCGCGTTTCGACGAGGTGGAGCCGAGTGCCTCCTCCCTCCGATGATGGTGTGGTGCTTCATGTGTCTCTCCTCACGGCGACGCGGATCATAGCCGCACGTCGTCATTGCCGCAGACGCAATGAGCCGCGGCTGTCGCGCATCGGACGAATCGACCGATACGCGATGAACGGCACTGCGTTATGTTGGGATCGGACGAACCGTCCTATACGCGGAGGGTCGCGCGCCCATGGGCCTTGCGATGCGACAAGTGGATCTCGAGCGGCTCGATCGCGCGCTGACGACGCTCCTGTCGCCGCTGGCGCACCGAGCGCTGCGACGACTGGCGTCGTCGCGGTCGAGTCGTCGCTCGCGGAACTGCTCGACGGCGATCACGTCGTGTTCGGGCTTGCCCCGCGCCGGCGTGCCGATGCACGTCCATTCCATGAACGTGGCGGCGCAACCGCAGCGTCGCGATCCAGACTCTCTTCGGCAGACTGCCGGACCTGCCGCCGGATCCTTGGCTTCGGGACGCGGAGCGCGAGCGGCTGCGGTCGAGTGCCGAGGTGTGGAGCCGGCTCGCGTGCATTCTGGCGGGCCGCCGCTGGGCAGCCGGCGGCGCTGCGGCGCTCCGCTTTCCTCGGCGAGGTGCTCACGCCCGGCCGGATGCTACGACAGCGAGAACATCGACTGGCCGGTCGCCGACGGACACGCCGCGCTGTGCATCTCGTACAGCAACACTCGAGACGTCCGTTCGTTCGCGTCGTACGAGCCCGACGACACGCGGCGGAAGCGCTGCTCCGAGCTCCTGCTCCCCGCGCTCAAGGTGGGAGTCACCATGCGCCTGGCGCGCGATCGCGAGGTCGAGGCGGACTTGACCCTCGGGCGGTTCGGGCTGACCAGGCGTGAGGCGCAGATCGCGCGCCTGCTCGCGCGCGCCGGGCGACGAACCGGGAGATCGCCGATCAGCTCGACGTGAGCCCGCACACGGTGCGGCATCATGTCGAGGTATTCGCGAAGCTCGGTGTCCATTCGCGCCGCTCCATAATCGGGCAGCTCGGGTAGGGGCTTCGCCGTGGCGAAGCTGCGCGACGAAACTTCGAAAGTAGCTGGGGGAGACTCGAACTCCCGACCCCGGCATTATGAGTGCCGTGCTCTAACCAGCTGAGCTACCCAGTTCCTGCGACTTTACTCAAAATACCGCTCTAGCTGCGAACTGCGAACTAGAGTGGGTATTTACACGTAAATATCACACGGCCGACCGGCCGCGTGATGGCGGGGGCGGGATTTGAACCCGCGACCTTCGGGTTATGAGCCCGACGAGCTACCAGGCTGCTCCACCCCGCGATGAGAACTACAAAGTAATCACCGCGATTTGCCCCCGGAAGTGCCAGATTCTTCGCCAAACCGGTAAAGAATCTCCTTGTCGCCGCGCACCATGCCGAATTCCTCGCGAGCGATCCGCTCCTGCGTCGCGCTGTCGGTGCTTAACCAGCTTCAGGGAACCGACCAGAGCGAGTCGACCTGACGCTGCAGCGAATCGACTTCGTGGGTGAGCCGACGCGTCTTCGACTGCTGCACGAAGAGATCGCGCGTGCTGTACTCCCTCCCTGGACCGCGAAGAACAGCGCGCCGAGAATCAGCGCCCACCACACCACCCGCTTCATCGGTTATACCACACGACCCGCTTCATCGCTTACGACAATCCGTAAATCGATCCGCCCGGATACTCGGCGACGGGGCCGAGCTGTTCCTCGATGCGAAGCAGCTGATTGTACTTCGCCACGCGATCCGTGCGGCTCGCCGAGCCGGTCTTGATCTGACCGCGCGCCGGTCGCAACCGCGAGGTCGGCGATGAACGTGTCCTCCGTCTCGCCCGACCGGTGCGAGATGATCGATCGATATAGCCCGCTGGCGCGCGCCATCTCGATCGCTTCGAGCGTCTCGGTGAGCGTGCCGATCTGATTCAGCTTGATGAGGATCGCGTTGGCGACGCCGGTCTCGATGCCGCGCGCGAGACGCTCGGTGTTGGTGACGAACAGATCGTCGCCGACGAGCTGGCACTCGGTCGCCGAGCGCCGCCGTGAGTCTTGGCCCAGCCATCCCAGTCGTCTTCAGCCAGTCCGTCCTCGATCGAGACGATCGGATACTCGTCGAGCCACTCTGCCGTAGAGCTCGATCATGCCGTCGGCGTCGCGCGTCGCGCCTTGCCGCTCTTCTTGAAGGTGTAGGTCCCGTCCTTGTACAGCTCCGCTCGCCGCGACGTCGAGCGCGAGCGCGATCTCCTTGCCCGGCGCGTAGCCCGCGGCCTCGATCGCCTCGATGATCGACCTTCGAGCGCCTCTTCGTCGTTCTTGAGATCGGGCGCGAAGCCGCCTTCGTCGCCGACGCCGGTCGAGAGCTTCGCTTCTTCAGCACCTTCTTCAGCGCGTGGAAGACTTCGGCGCCCATGCGCAGCGCTTCGCGGAAACTGGTCGCGCCGACCGGCACGATCATGAACTCCTGGAAATCGACGGTGTTCGTCGCGTGCGCGCCGCCGTTGAGGATGTTCATCATCGGCACGGGCAGCGTGCGCGCCATCGGCCCGCCGAGGTAGCGATAGAGCGGAAGTCCGACGTCCATCGCCGCGGCGCGCGCGCGTCGCCATCGAGACCGCCGAGCATCGCGTTCGCGCCGAGCTTGCCCTTGTTGGCCGTGCCATCGAGCTCGATCATCGTGCGATCGATCGTCATCTGATCGCGTGACGCCGGAAGCCCGTCGTAGCGCGGAGCAATCTGTTCTTCGACGCTCTGCACCGCCTGCTCGCACACCCTTGCCCAGGTACCGCTCGGCGTCGCCGTCGCGGAGCTCGAGCGCCTCGTGCTCGCCGGTGGATGGCGCCGCTCGGCACTGCCGCGCGGCCGAAGGCGCCGCTGTCGAGAGAGACGTCTGCTTCGACCGGTCGGATTGCCGCGACTGTCCAGAATCTCTCGCGCCTTGATCTCGATTATGCCTGACATTTGTGGTTTGAAGTCCCCGCTATGGCGTTTCGGTAGGCTTGGGGGTCGGGTCGGCGAGGGGATCTCGACCGACGAGGGGAAGCCGTGAGGCAGGGAGTGGGAGAGAGGCTCGACTACCGTAATTCTCGCGCATGGCGTCGGCCATCCTCGTTCTCACTGTCTGCATCAGCGCCTCTGCGGTGATCGTAATCGACACCGGTAGTGCTGACCGGCTCGAGCAAATGTACATCAATCGTCCCCGGATGAGCCCAGAGCGTGACCCTTTGGGCATGATCTCGATCGTACCGTGGACGATGATCGGGACAATCGGTACGCCGGCGGCGATCGCCAGCACGAACGGTACCCTTCTTGTACGGGCGCAGCGGATACGCGCGTCCGCGGGTGCCTTCCGGGAAAGACGACGACGGAGTTGCCGGCTGCGGATTCTTTCGGCGGCCACGTCGTACGCTCCGAACGCCGCCTTCCGGTTCTCCCGCTGGATCTCGATCATGCCCGACGGCGCGCATTCCGCCGCCGAAAATCGGTACTTTGAAGAGGCTCTGCCTTGGCGACGAACTTGTAGCGCGGAAGAATCTCGGCCGAGCGCGGGGACGTCGAACCAGCTGGACGTGATTCGACACGGCGAAAATGTAGGGCTCGTCCGTTCGAGCCTTTCCAGACCCGTGCACCCTGCACTTTGACGCCCAGCCGCCCAGATGCATCGAGCGTGCGCCCACCATCGCGGCATCTTATCGTACACGCCGCCGGGCTTGTCCTTCACTCCGAGACAGCGCGGCGATCGATCGACGGTCAGGCCGAGGATCGCCGTGCGCGAAGAAAGCGGTCGACGTAGAGCAGAATCGTTCGCAGAAAGCCAATCATTGTCTATCGAAAGTGGTCGTAGCCCGCCAGGCGCGATCAATGCGCTCGCCACGGTGGCGGAGTTCTACTCCTGGAGGACCGGCAACAACCCGGCCGATCTCGGTGAGCTCGAGCCCGAATTCCTCCAGCGAATGCTGCGGACGTCGATGCTCGGGCGCCGTGACTGACAATCTCGTACTCTCCCCGGCGCTCGCCGCCTCGACCAGTGAGACAATCCGTCGAGATCGGGGAATCCGTTCGGCATCGATCTCGATGCGGACCTTGCTCTGCCGCGGCGATGTGCGCCACGATCCGCGGCGAGGCCGTCCGGAAAATATCGATCGCCGATGTCGCGCCGCGCGCGGCGAGCCCGATTGCGGCTTCGATCACGTGGGTATTGGGTGGGCGAAACGCGCGCGGTCCACTTCACCAGGCTGCTTCCCCGCCTTCCAGGCACGTCACCGCGGCGGCCGGACCGCTCAGCACCCGTGACGTAACGCCGGTCGCCGACCTTCGCCCCAGCGCGACGTGATCGGTCGCGCGACACTCCCGCAACGCCGCCGTGGTCGCGAGCGACAACACCGTGTCCGGACGAGAGGTCACCGCCGACGATGGGACACATCGACGCCGTCGCGCCCTCGCGGTATCCCTGTCGCCAGCTCCGCGTCGCCTCTGCGGCGCGGTCAGCCGGCAGGCAGCGTCAGCGCTAATCACGACGCCGAGCGGCCGCGCGCCCATCGCCGCCGAGGTCGCTGAGAGACGCCGCCGTCGCGCGGTAGCCGATCTCGAAAGTGGTTGAGCCACTCGTCGCCTGAAATGAACGCCTTCCACCGAAGTATCGGTGGTGACGATGAAGCCGCTCTGCCGGCCGGAACATCGAGAACCGCCGCGTCGTCGCCGATCCGTTGCGCGGTCTTCCCCCACTCCGACAGGCAGAGTGCGAACGAGATCGAATTCGTGACCGGGGCCGAGGTCGATGTTGCGGACCGTTGGCTGGGTTTTATCTGGTCACCTGGCGACTGCCAGGTAAAACGGCGACGACTGGTTGGTCCGGCGATCGGCTCCGGCTCGTTCAGGCGCGTGGGAGCGCGTAGATGAACGTCCTCCAGCGTCGTGCCTCGAATGTATTGCGCAGGAACTCAGCGGCGCGACCATGCACCCAGCGGCGCAGCACGCCGCCTGGTGCGCGTCTCCGAGCTGAGGCGAGGAGGCGTCCCGGCGATTCCTGAAAGCGGGTCTCCGCTGCCGCCAGTCCCGAGCGCCGCTGTTCCTCTCGCGACCACGAATCTCGCGCCGTCCGGCGTGTAAGACGACTGTCGGCGAGCCCTTGAGTAGTACAGTGGCGCCCGAGCTCGCGAGCGGCATCGACGCCGACATCGAACCGATTCGGCGATGCCTTCTCCGAATCGACTCCAGCCAGCCTGGCAAACTCCGCGACGTGCGGGCGTGATGAGCGCCTGACGACCCGTCGAGCAGCTCTCCGAGCGAGGCCCGCGTCTCCCTCGAACACGTTGCAGAGCGTCGGCATCGAGCAGAACAGGAATCTTCGAGTCGCGTAAGACTTCTCGACAAGCTTTCCGGGTGTCAGCTGATTTCCCAAGCCCGGGTCCCAGCACCGCTGCGTTGGCCCACGTTGGAGATCTCGTGCCTTGACCTGTTTCCGGCCTGCTTCGGCCACTCGGCGTTCAAAGACGGATGGGAACGGCAGGCGAGAATGTCGCTCAGACGTTTTCGGGAGCGACGAGAGTTCGCACCGAGACCGATTCCGCTGCGCAGCGCGCCTTTGCGGCGAGCACTACTCGCGCCCGGCATTCCCTTGCCGCCGCCGAGGATCGCCAGGTGCTTCCTGGTTCCCTTGTGCGCGTCGAAGCGAATCGGCGGGATACGCGATCGAACCCATTCAGCATCGATTAGCTGTGGCAGGGACTGCGCTTCCGCTTCCGCTTCCCGCCTCCCGCGTCCGCTTCCCGCTTTCCGCCTCCGCCATCCAGGCCTATGTCGATCGCCACGAGTCTCCCCGCAGCAGTCTCGCGCCAGCAGGGTTCCCGCTTGATGCCGCCGAAGCTGAGAGTGGAGATCCGCCACCACGCACGATCGAATGCTCGCCGGTTGTCGCATTGAGACCGCTCGGAACATCGAGTGCTGCAACGGCTGCGCCGCGCTGCGTGCAGCTCGGTTGATGGCTTCGAGATGGCGTCGGTGGATTTTGCCGCGTGGCTCGCCCTCGAAGCCGGTGCCGAGCAGCGCGTCGACGATAACTCCCGAGCATTCGGCGCCGAGTCGGCAAGCTTCACCAGCTTGATCGTCGTCCTGCTCGCTCGGCGATGGCGTCCGGAGATTTCTCCTGAGTCCTGACGACTTCGATCACGCTGACCTGTACTACCGGAGCGAGCGAGGTTGGCAGCCACTACCCAGCCGTCGCCGCCATTGTTGCCCGGGGCCGGTAAACACGACGGCGCCGTCCCTGAGGTCGCTCGACGTAGCGGCGCTCGATTTCCTTCGCGGCAGCGGTTCCCGCGCGCTCCATGAGCACGCGCGAAGGAGTCCCTCTGTCAATGGCTGCCCGGTCGCGCTCCGCTGATTCTTTGGCGCTGACCACCCAAACGGGCATCGGTCGGTGTTGTTAGGTCTACGCCTGTGGCGCGCAGTTCCAGGGGTAGTCGCGCTCGAATGCGAGGTCGAAATCGAATACGTCGACGAACTCGTCGCGGGTGTCCTGCGGCTGGCTGAGCAGAAAGCCAAGATCGACGAGACAGAAGACGATGTCGCCGATGTCCGTCGTCGAGGAAATGCCCCAGTGCTCGAGGACGACCTTCGCCATCACTCGAATCGGTCGAGCGCCAGATCGCGGCAGGCGCTGAGTCAGCTCTCTCCCGGTGATGTGACGCCGCACCGTAGAGCTGCGACTGACACATCTCGAGCGCGGCCAGCACGAACAGGTACGCCTGCTCGTGGTATCGCGGCTCGCGGATGCGAATCCGGTCCATGATCCCTTCGCGAAATGCCAACTCAGCCATTCTTACTCTTGTCCGCCATTGAGGGGAAGGATTTGTAGAGCGGAAAGCGATTCGTCAAGTCGAGCACTTCCTCTTTGACTGACGATGCGACCGATGCGTCACCGTTGCTACTGATGACCCGGTTGATGAAAGAGGCGATCTGCTCCATCTCCGGCTCCCTCATCCCGCGCGTCGTAACCGCCGGCGTTCCGAGGCGGATGCCGCTCGTGACGAACGGCGACTGCGGTCTCCTTCGGCACCGTGTTCTTGTTCACCGTGATGCCGCGCCGCGTCGAGCGCCTTCTCGCGCCACCTTGCCGGTGATGTTCCTTGTTGCGCAGGTCGACGAGCATCAGGTGGTTGTCGGTCCCACCGGAGACGATGTCGAAGCCGCAGCTCGATCAGCGCGCTGGCCAGCGCCTGCGCGTTCGCGCACGATCTGTCCGCAGTACTGCTTGAACGACGGGTCGAGCGCCTCCTGAACGCGACCGCCTTCGCGGCGATGATGTGCTCGAGCGGCCCGCCCTGGGTGCCCGGGAACACCGCCTTGTCGATCGCCTTCGCGTGCTCGCTCCTTGCAGAGGATCGAGCCCGCCGCGCGGGCCGCGCAGGGTCTTGTGCGTGGTGCGTCGTGCACGACATCGGCGTGCGGCACCGGCGACGGATGGAAGCCGGTCGCGACGAGACCCGCGAAGTGCGCCATGTCCACCACGAACTTCGCGCCGATCTCCTTCGCGACCGACCGCGAACGCGCGCGAAGTCGATGATCCGCGCGTACGCGCTGCGCGCCGGCGATGATCATCTTCGGCGTTCTGCTTCGCGCGCGATCTCGCTGCATGCCGTCGTAGTCGATGCGACCGTCGTCTTCGCCGACGCCGTAGCGACGTCGCGTGGTACAGAAGTGCCGGAGAAGTTGACCGGCGAGCCGTGCGTGAGATGGCCGCCCTGCGACAGATCCAGGCCGAGTACGACGTCGCCCGGCTTGAGCGAACGGCGAGATACGACGGCCGCGTTCGCCTGCGCCCCCGAGTGCGGCTGGACGTTGGCGTGATCGGCGCCGAACAGCTGCTTCACGCGATCGATCGCGAGCTGCTCGACCATGATCGACGAACTCGCAGCCGCCGTAGTAGCGCTTCCCGGCAAGCCCTCGGCGTACTTGTTGGTGAGCGGCGTCCCCATCGCCTCGAGCACCGCCGGCGAGACGAAGTTCTCGCTGGCGATGAGCTCGAGCCCGTTGCCGCTGCCGCTCGACCTCGAGTCGATGAAGCGCGCGATCTCCGGATCGATGTCGCGAATCTCCTGCAGGCATCGCGACCTTCGCGAGGCTTTCACGGAGCTGTCGTGCTGCGGCATCACCGTCCTAAGGTCAGGTGGTTCCCGACGAATTTCGTCGGTGTCGATTTTCTTGACGCGACGCTCGTGGCGTCCACCTTCAAATGTAGCGTTCAGCCAGGCTTTCATCGTGTTCGACTCCTGCTCGTCGCCTGACGAACCGCGCCGGAAGCGACCAGAACGTTGGAATCGTTGTGCTCGCGCGACAGCTCGCCGATCTCCGGGCCCCACGCCAGCGCCGCCCGCACCCCGGGATACCGGTTGGCGACGATAGTCCATGTCCGACGCCGCTGCCGCAGAGAGAGCATCCCACGCTTTGCACTTCGCCGCTCGAAATCTCCTTGCGCGAGCGGATGCGCGTAGTCCGGATAGTCGTCGGGCTGGTCGGATCGCTTCGAGCCGAGATCGATCGGCGTGTATCCCATCGTCTTCAGCTCGGCACCGAGCCGGTCCTTCATCTCGACCCGGCATGATCAGAGGCAATCGGAATAGTCTCGCTCATTCTGTCTCCTGCCAGGCCTCTGCTCGGCGCAGCCGATCCGCGGCCTCGTAGCGTCGGAATTCCTTCGCCTCGGCGATGTCGAACACCTTGAGCATCGTGTCGTAGATGTCGTCGGCCTTGTCGCAGCGCGCGCTGCGCGTCCCAGCCGGCGACCTCGCCGTAGACGCTTGATCACGCCGCCGGCGTTCGCGACGTAGTCGGGCGCGTAGAGAATTCCGCGTTCTCGAGCTCGTCGCCGTGACGCTCCTCGAGCGAGCTGGTTGTTGGCGCCGCCCGCGACGATCTCGACCTTGAGCTTCGGAATCGTCTTGTCGTTGATGATTCACGCCGAGCGCGCACGGCGCGAAGATATCGGCATCGGCGCCGAAGATCGCGTCGCCCTCGACCGACCGTGGCGCCGGTCATCTGCCATCACGCTTCACCGCCTTCGCTGCATCGATGTCGGATGACGATCAGCTTCGCGCCCGCCTCGTGCAGCTCCTTGGCGAGGTAGCTGCCGACGCTGCCACAGCCCTGAATCGCGACCGTCTTTCCATCCAGACTCGTCGGAGCCCCACGCTCCGTTCGCCGACGCCTGAATCGCGCGAAAGACGCCGTGCGCCGTCACCGGCGAAGGATCGCCTGATCTTGCCGGCGAGGCCGGCGACGTAGTCGGTCTCCATGTGCACGTAGTCCATGTCCGCCGTGCTCGTGCCGACATCCTCGGCGGTGATGTAGCGCCCGCCGAGGCTCTCAACGAAACGACCGTGAGCGCGGAAGATCATCTCGCGGTCGGTCGGTTTTGTTGTCGCCGATGATGATCGACTTGCCGCCGCCGAGGTTGCAGACCCGCGACGGCGTTCTTGTACGTCATGCCGCGCGAGAGTCGCAGCGCGTCGACGATCGCTTCTTCGTCGGTCGCGTACTGCCAGAACCGCGTTCCGCCGAGCGCCGGGCCCGAGCCTGGTGCTGTGAACCGCGAGAATGCCGCGGTATCCGACGGAGGGATCGCTGCACATCACGAGCTTCCTCGTGCCCCATCTCGGCCAGCGTATCGAACAACTTCATCATTCTCGTAATTCGAGGTTGATAGCGCTCGTACGACTGCACTGTAAAGAGCACGCGCGATCACGATCCTCTGGATCTCCGACGTGCCCTCGTAAATCTCGGTGACCTTCGCATCGCGGAACAGGCGCTCGACCGGATAGTCCTTGACGTAGCCGTAACCGCCGAAGATCTGCACCGCCTGCGTCGTCACCCACATCGCCGTCTCGCTCGCCATCAGCTTCGCCATCGAGCTGAACTGCGTGATGCTCTGCCCGCGATCCTTCGCGGCGGCGGCCGCGTGCAGCAGCGCGCGCGACGCGGCCACGCGCATCGCCATGTCGGCGAGCTTGAACTGGATCGCCTCGAATTCCTTGATCGGCTTGCCGAACTGCTTTCGCTCGGCCGCGTAGACGACCGAGTGCTCGAGCGCCGCCCGCGCGATGCCGATCGCCTGCGCCGCAATTCCCAGGCGACCGTTGTCGAGCGACTGCATCGCGTAGATGAACCCCTGCGCCGCCGTCGCCGAGCAGATTGGTCGCCGGCACGCGCATGTTGTCGAAAGGTGAGCTGCACCGTCGGCGATGCGCGCAGGCCCCAGCTTGTCTTCCTTCTTCCCGACGCTGAAACCCGGGCAGATCGGGCGTGATGATGAACGCGCCGATTCCGCGCGCCGCCGCGTCGGTCGCCGCGGTGTGTCGGTGCGCGCCATGGTGAGAATCGCGTCGGCTGTGTTGCCGCTGGTGACCCAGCTCTTGGTGCCGTTGAGAATCCAGCAGTCGCCGTCGCGCACTGCCTGCGTCGTCAGCGCCGCGGCGTCGGATCCGGCGTCGGGCTCGGACAGCGCAAACGGCGCCCAGTATCTCACCGCGCGCCATCGGCTTGAGAAACCGCTCTTCTGCTCGTCGCTCCCGTATCGAAGAATCATCTGCGTCGGCAGCGAGTTGTGCACGCTCATGAGCACGGCGACCGACGCGTCCGACCGCGGCGATCTCCTCGAGCGCGACCAGATAGGTGCCGCGTGTCGAGTGCCGAGTCCGTCGTACTCCTCGGGCAGCATCATTCCGAGGAAGCCGAGCTCGCCGAGCTTCTTGACCAGCGACGGCTCGAAGTAGGCCTTCGCGATCCCACTCCGATGAGTGCGGCGCGATCTCGGCGCGCGCGAACTCGCGCGCCAGCTTCTGAACCTCGATCTGCTCTTCGGTGAGCGGGATGAGAGCCCAGGACACGTGCGGTCCTACGTTAGCTATAGGTATAGAAGCCGCGCCCGGCCTTCCGGCCGAGCCAGCCGGCGGCGACGTACTTCTTGAGCAGCGGACACGGACGGTACTTCGGATCGCCCGAGTCCGTCGCGCAGCACTTCGAGAATCGCGACGCAGGTGTCGAGTCCGATCAGGTCCGCCAGCGCGAGCGGTCCCATCGGATGGTTCATGCCGAGCTTCATCACCTGTGTCGATCGCCTCCGGCGTTGCCGACGCCTTCCATCACGCAGAACACCGCCTCGTTGATCATCGGCATCAGCACGCGGTTGGAGACGAAGCCCGGGATAGTCGTTCACCTCGACCGGCGTCTTGCCGAGCGCTGCGCGAGCTCCATGCACGCGCTGCGTGCGTCTCGTCCGACGTGGCGAGTCCGCGGATGACCTCGACGAGCTGCATCACCGGCACCGGATTCATGAAGTGCATGCCGATGACCTTGTCGGGGCGCGTTCGTGCGGCGCCGCGATCTCGGTGATCGAGATCGGAGCTGGTGTTGGTGGCGAGCATCGCGTCGCAGGCTCCGGCGATCGCGATCGAGATCCGCTGAAGATGCGGAACTTGAGACCGCTGTCCTCGCTCGCCGCTTCGATGATCGAGCGCTGACTCGGCCGCGGCGTCGAGCGTCCATGCTCGAGGTCGATCCGGGAGAGAATCTTCACCTGCTCCTGTCGGCGGGAATCGTCCTTTCTTTGACCTGTCGCTCGACATTCTTGGCGATCGTCGCTCGGCCCTCGTCGAGCGCTTCCTGCGAGACGTCGATCATCGTCACCGGCAAATCCGTATTGCGCGAAGACGTGCGCGATACCGTTACTCATCCGTCCGGCTCCAACAACCGCGATGCGGTCGGTCATGCTCTCCACTCCATCCGGCGCAGGTAGCGCCCGTACAGGTAAAAGATCGCCACGAACATCAGTGCTACGGCGGCCAAGCCTCCCTCTGGCCCCCACGGTCCGCCGGTAAGCCAGTCCGGTCCGGTCTCGACAACCCGGTAATCGATCATCCCGGATGGAACGCCGCTCACCGCGATGTGAAGCGCGGCCGCCATCACCCAGTTCCAGCGCGAAGTGCGCGGCTCCCGCGGCGTAAAGGCTCCGCGTCGCCAGCAGAATCGCGCCGAGAAAGAATCCGGCGACAGTGACCGCGAGGATCGACTCAGCGTCAGCGCCGGGATTCCACGTGCAGCAAGCCCGGAACACGACGCTCGTCACGATCAGCGCCAGTGCGCCATCCCGCCGGCACGTCTGCAGTACGGCAAAGACGTAGCCGCGGATGAAAAGCTCCTCGAAGAACGCGGCTGGCAGCAGCACCAGTACAGAATGTCCCGCTTGCGCCCCACCAGCTTCCGGGATTGGTTGGATCGAAGCGCATCATATGCGCGCCAAGCAAGCAGCAGGCTGGCGATTCCGATCGTGAACGCACCGAGCACGGCGCCTGTGATCAGCACCGGGGGACGACGCCGCGGTCAGGTCCAGTCCCACTGTACTCCACGGGCAGCTTGTCCACCTTGCGCAGCATCAGCCACGTGGCGAGCGACCACGCTGGCCAGCGAGATCCACTGAAACAAGCGCCTCGCGCGAGTTGGCCGCCGTTCGGACCGCCAATCCACACCGCGCCCGTCTGCGAATATCCCGAGAGCGAGACGAAGCAGATGATGGTAAAACGCAACGATCGTCCAGAGCGGTCGCAATGAGCGACCGACTCTCGGCGTGCGCTGGCGAAACGGGGGTCGTCAAACGTCGTTAATTGGCGCGCTCTACACTGAGCGCAACGGCGTCGCCGCCCACCCAGGCAGAGTGTAGCCAGTCCTTTCCTGCGCCGCGATCCTTCATCGCATAGAGCAGCGTCGTGCAGGACGCGCGCGCCGCTGGCGCCGATCGGGTGGCCGAGCGCGATCGCGCCGCCGTTGACGTTCACGCGCTGCCAATCCCAGCCGAGCTCCTGGCCGTCGGCGATCGCCTGCGACGCGAACGCCTCGTTCGCCTCGATCAGATCGTAGTCGCTGATCTTGCTGCCGGTCTTCTGCCATCAGGTTGCGCACGGCTTTGATCGGCGCGAAGAACAGATCTTCGGGCTTCGTCGCTCCGGTCGGCGTAGCCGGTGACGCGGCCGAGGATCTCGAGGTTGTGCGTTCTCCGCGTACTCTCGGAGACAACGACGAGCGCCGCGGCACCGTCGTTCAGATCCGGGCGCGTTGCCCGCGGTCACGGATCAGGTCGTCGTTGTCGCCGTTCTTGCCCGGGAACGCGGGCTTGCAGTTTCGAGAGGCTTCGAGCGCTGGTGTCGCGACGCGGCGATTCGTCGGTGTCGACCGTGGTCGGCCCTTCTTGCCCGGAATCTGCACCGGCGCAATCTCGTTCTTGAATTCTGCCTGACTCGATGGCGGCGACGGCCTTGCGATGTGAAGCCTCGCGCGAAATGTCCTGATCTCTCGCGGCTGACGCTCGCTTTCTTCGCCGTGTACTCGGCGTGGTCGCCCCATGTGGACGTTACACGACGCGCACCAGAGCCCGTCCTTGATCATTCCGTCGACCAGCGTCTGATCGCCGGCTTTGACGCCGCCGCGCATTCCGTACGCGTAATACGGTGCGTTGGACATCGACTCCCGCCCGCCGGCGACGATGACCTGCGCGTCGCCCGCTTTGATCGCCTGCGACGCCAGCATAACCGCTTTGAGTCCCGATCCACACACCTTTGTTGACCGTGACCGCCGAAATGGTGGCAGGGAGTCCCGCTTTGAGCGCGGCCTGACGGGCCGGCGCCTGGCCGGTGCCGCCCTGCAGCACATGACCCATGATGACTTCCTGCACGTCTTCGGCCGGAACCTTCGAGCGCTTCAAGGCTTCGCGAATGGCGATGGCGCCCAGCTCAGGAGCGCTGAGCGAGGAAAGGCCGCCGAGAAACTTGCCGATCGGCGTCTGGCGGCGCCGACGATGACCGGAATGCGGGATTTATCTGGCATTGGTGCCTTGCTGTGAATTGATAGATGGTGCCTGACATTGAAATTAATCGCTCCGTCAAACCGGCGCGGGCTTCTTGAGCCAGAGATACAGGCATTCGTATTTTCGCTTGATGACCGAGACAACGACCTTCGACGCCATCGTCGTCGGTTCCGGCATTTCCGGCGGCTGGGCGGCGAAGGAGCTGTGCGACCACGGCCTCAAGACCCTCGTGCTCGAGCGCGGCCGCGACGTGTCAGCACATCAAGGATTACCCCACGGCGAACCTCAATCCGTGGGAGCTTCCGCACCGCGGCTACAACGCCGCGTCAAGTCTGATCGACGAGAATCCGCTCATCAGCAAGGCGGCCGGCTACGGCGAAGACACCGCGCACTTCTTCGTGAAGGATCGCCGACCACCCGTACGTGCAGGAGAAGCCGTTCGACTGGATCCGCGGCTATCAGGTCGGCGGGAAGTCGCTCATCTGGGGACGCGCCTGCCAGCGCTGGAGCAAGCACGAGTTCGTCGCCCCCGAGAAGCTCGGCTACGGGATGAACTGGCCGATCACGTACGACGACATCGCGCCATGGTACTCGCACGTGGAGCAGTTCATCGGCGTCTGCGGGAACTACGACCACCTCGAGGCCATGCTCGACGGCGAGTTTCTGCCGCCCTTCGACTTCAACTGCGTCGAGAAACATATGAGCCAGGCGATTCACGCGAAGTAGGCGAACCGGCTGGGTCGTGCAGGGACGCTGGGCGCACCTCTCCAAGCCGAAGCCGATCCATCTGCAGCAGGGCCGCGGCAGCTGTCAGGCGCGCAATCTCTGCATGCGAGGATGCCCGTTCGGGGGATACTTCAGCTCCAACTCATCGACGCTGCCCTGGGCGACGAAGACCGGCAACCTCACGGTGCGGCCGCACTCGGTGGTGCACTCGATTGTGTACGACGACAAGACCGGCAAGGCGTCCGGCGTACGTGGTCATCGACGCCCAACACGCACGAGCAGCTGGAGTTCACCGCGCGCATCATCTTCGTGAACGGGTCAGCGCTCAACTCCACGCTGGTGCTGCTCAACTCGACGTCGTCGCGCTTCCCCACGGGCTCGGCAACGACAGCGGGCTGCTCGGCAAGTACGTGATGCACCACAACTATCGAGTCGAAGGGCACGGACGCATCGACGGATTCACCGACAAGTACTTCTTCGGCCGCAACCCGACGGAGTGCATCCTCGTGAACTTCCGGAACCTCGGAAGCAGGACACCGACTTCGTCGGCGGCTATACCACGTTCACCGGCGCCTATCGCGAGCGCGGCGAGCGGACGACCGATGATCTGGCGGGCGAAGCGTTCAAGAACGCTCTGACGCAAGCCGGGACCGTGGGGATCTACATGTACATGCAGGGTGAGACGATCCCGCGAGGAGTCGAACCACAGTCCGTCTCCATCGAGACGAAGAAAGATCAATGGGGATCCCGCTGCTGGTGATGAACGTGGACTACGACGACAACGACGACGCGCATGATCGCGTGACTGGCGCACGCAGGCCAGCCGAGATGCTCGAGGCCGCGGGGTGCCGAGACGTCGAAACGCACGACAAGGACTGGGCGCCGGGGCTCGACATCCACGAGATGGCGGCGCGCGCATGGGGGAAGGATCCGAGGGCGTCCTGTCCTCAATCAATGGAACCAGGTGCACGCCTGCAAGAACGTCTTCGTCACTGACGGCGCCTGCATGACGTCGACCGGGAATCAGAGTCCCTCGATTCTGTTATGACGCTGACGGCGCGCGCCGTCGATCACGCGACGCAGGAAATGGGGAGGCAGAGCTTAGGAGTGAGATGGGACGTCCCATGAATCGTCGAGAGGCCGTGAAAACCACCGGCGTGCTGCCTCGGCGGAGTGCTGATCACATCAGCCACGCTTACGGCGTGCGCCCGGGAGTCACGGAATGTAGGAGTGGAGTACTGCAACGCCGAAGACCAGGCACTGATCGAGGAAATTGCCGACACGTTGTTGCCGACGACTGCCGGCTCTCCGGGCGCGAAGGTCAGCCGGTGTCGGACCAGTGATCAACCTGCTGCTGACGGATTGCGCCGCGAGCCCGCCGAGCAAAAGCGCGTCGTCGACGGCCTGAAGCAGTTTCGGAGCACGGTTGGAGATCACTTCGCATCGATGTCGCAAGTGAATCGGGAGAATTGGCTCCGCCGCATAGACGGCGAAGCCAGGGCGGCGGGCCCGAATCACTACTTCCTCTCGTACGCGAGCTGTCGCCGCAGGCGTACTTCCTCATCCGAGATCGGCACGACAAAGGCTTTGCGCTACGTCATGACTCCTGGCAAATGGTGTGGGCTGTGTTCCGCTCGCGCCGGGGCAGCCCGCGTGGGCGTGAAGTGAGGAGGCGGGACGCGGGAGGCGGGAGGCGGGAGGCGGGTGATCAGCGAGCGCCTGGGAGAGGAATTGGTGTCTAAAGTAGGCATCGGAATCGTCGGCTCGCGCTTCCAGGCGGACTGCATTTGCCGCATCGGTCAAGGCGATGCCCGAAGAGGATGGAAGTCGTGGCAGTCGCGTCACCAACCGCCGGCAACGCCGAAGCGTTCGCCCGCCGCCACGGCATCCCTGGTTTCTATTCGGACTATCGTGAGATGTCTCAAGGATCCAAAGGTCGAGATGATCTCCATCACGGCTCCCAACAGGCTTCATGCGCGAATAACGATCGACGCGCCGCCAAAGTGGGGAAGCACGTGGTCTGCGAGAAACCACTTTGCGTGACGCTCGAAGAAGCGGACGCCACGATCGACGCGTGCGCCAAAGCCGGAGTATTGCTGCTCTACGCCGAGGAGCTTTTCTTCGCTCCGAAATACGTCAAGGCCAAGCAGATGGCTGATGAGGGCGCTTTTGGCCGGGTTCATCTGGTGAAGCAGGGCGGAAAACACCTGGCCCACATTCCGAGTGGTTCTGGGACGTCGACCAGTCCGGCGGTGGCGCACTAATGGACCTCGGCTGCCACGGCATCGCTTTTTGCTGGTGGTTCCTCGGCAAGCAGAAAGTGAAGAGCGTCTTACGCTCAGTCTCGACCCAGGTCAAAGCAGCGCGGACTGAGGGCGACGACGAAGCGATCACCATCATCGAATTCGAGAATGGCGCGCTTGGAATGATCGAGAACAGCTGGAATCGCCCCGGTGGAATGGACGACACCATCGAAGTCTTCGGCGACAAGGGTCAGACCTACGCAGATATGTTGATGGGCAACGCGTTGCCGACGTACTCGGAGGTGGGATTTGGATACGCGGTGGAAAAGGCGTCATCCACAAAGGGGTGGACTTATCCAGTCTTCGAGGAGCACTGGAATTACGGTTTCCCGCAGGAGATGCGGCACTTCGCCCGCTGCGTTCGCGGCAAGGAGACGCCGATCTCCGATGGTGAGACCGGTCGAGCGGTGATGGAAGTTCTATACGCCGCTTACGCGTCGGCCGGGCTCGGCAGGAAGATCGCGCTTCCCTTCCGTCCTGGAGGAATCGCCAAACCGATCGATCTCTGGAAGAAGCCGGAGCTGGCCAAAGCAGCTCTCTGATGCGCCTCGCCGGAGCGGTCGACATCGGCGGAACCAACACCAAGATCGGGCTCGTTGGCGAAGACGGCAGCATCATTCGTCGCACGACGATCCCCACCAAAACGGGAAGCGATCCGGCCCGCCTGGTCGACGCGATCGCCGGCGAGCTCAAGCCAATGCTGGATGCGATGACCGACGAGCGTCACCAGGTTGCGGCCATCGGAATATCCGTCGCCGGGCTTCCTCGATCGCGAGCACACGATGATGATCGCCAACGCGAATCTTCCCGGTCTGCGAGATTTTCCGCTGCGCCGAGCGTTCGAGGAACGCTTCGAGCTGATCTGTCATCTGGAAGTTGATTCCAACGCGTCGACGGTGGCCGAGTATCGGTACGGAATGGGTCGCGGTGTGTCGCGTCTGTTCGGGCTGACGGTGGGGACGCAGGAGTTGGCGGCGGCGTAATCATCGGCGGAAAGCTGCTCCGGTTTACGGGTGAGTGCGCCGGCGACGTGGCTCACATCATCGTCGAGCCTGGCGGGCGCAAGTGGTACCTGCGGAGCACGCGGTTGTCTCGAGGCGATGATCTGTTCGGCGGCGCTGTCCGAGCGCGGCGGATCGCGCGCGCCAGCGGACGATCATCCGAGCGGCGAAGACTGGAGAAGCAAGCGCCGGTTCCAGGCGCTCAGGCGACAGGGCGCCTGCTCGGACTCGGTCTGGCTTCCCTGTCGCCGATATTCGCACCGGAGAAATTCGTCATCGGCGGCGGGATAGCGGCCGCCGGGAGATCTCCTCGTTGATCAGGCCCGAGAGAGCTTCGACCAACACGCCGGCGACGATTTTCGCGGCAAGGTCGCGATCGTCGCCTCGAGCTTCGATGGCTGGGAGGGAATGGTCGGCGCGGCCAGCTCTCGCTCTGTCGCCGCTCGACTAGGACATCGATGACGGACGAGAACATCGACAGTCGCGCTCGCCTGGAGCGGGCGACCGCGCCGGCCCGCGACCGCTCGCGAAATCGCCATTGTGCTCGGGGTGCCGACCGCGCTTTCGCTGATATCGACGATTCGCCTCCAGGTCCAGCCGGCGCCGACGACCCTATTCACCAATCGGAATCTGCTGCTGTCGCTCGCCATCCAGATCATCATCGCGGGTTGTCTGCTCGCGTATCTGTTACGGAGGCAATGGAGGCCGCTCGAGATCGCCGGCCCGCCCGAGCCGACGGATCTCGGCCGTGGATTCGCGCTCTGGCTAGGGCTGATTGCGGGCTTACATCCTCCTACTCGTGCTCTACGCAATCGCGCCAGCGATTGTCCTGGAACTGAAGGCGCGGCAGTTCACGGGCTCCATCTCACCACCGGTGGTCGTGGCGGGCGCGGTGCTCGATCCCATTTTCGAGGAGTTTCTCTGGCTGGCGTACACCAGTCCCGGCGCTGGGAAATCGCTTTGGCATCAGGACAGCCGCCGCCGGAAGCGTATTGCTCCGTGTGCTGGCTCACGCCTATCAGGGACAGCTGGCACTCATTTCGATACTGCCGGTGGCAGTGATAATGACGTTCTATTTCGTGCAAACCGGCCGGCTGTGGCCGGTGATCGTCGCTCACATCATTCAGGACGCGATCGCGCTTTCCCTGATGAAGGCGGCGATGTGAGCGCGCGCAAGTCCAACGACGCCCGTGTGCGTCGTCTCGATTCTCCGGCCGCTATTGGCGAGCACCTCGCGCCGTCGCTTCTCCAGCGCATCGACGAGGCGCGGCAGCGCGGCGGCAAACGGTTTCTGCTCGGACTCCCGACCGGGCGTACTCCGCGGCCGATTTATGAAGCCGTGGCGAATCATCTCGCCGACAGCAAACACGATCTCAGTCACGTAATTCTGGTGATGTTGGACGAATACGTGGTCCCGTCGCGGTCCGGTTTCGACTACGCTCCGAGTGAAGCGGAGTGGTCGTGCCATCATTTCGTCCGCGTCGAGATTGCCGACAAATTCAATCGACATCTGCCGAACGGACGTCGCATTCAGGATTCGTCGATCTGGTTTCCTGATCCGAACGATCCAGCCGCCTACGATACGCGAATCGCCGATGCCGGCAGCGTCGATCTTTTTCTGCTGGCGTCGGGTGCGAGCGATGGCCCACGTCGCCTTCAACCCGCCGGGCAGTCCCCGCGATTCCCGATCGAGAATCATCGCGCCTCTCCGAATCGACGAGGCGGGACAATCTCCAGACATTTCCAGCGTTCGGGACTCTCGACAAAGTGCCGACACACGGCATAAGCGTCGGCATCGACACTATCGCTTCGGCGAAAGAGGCGGTGATGGTTGTGCTGGGAGATGGAAAGGCACTAACCCTGCAGCGGATAGCTCGCGACTCACGCGTACGATCCGTCATGGCCGGCGACGGTGATTCACGAATGCGTCGGCGAGATTCTCGCCGACAACGCCGCCGCAGCGAAGAGCGGGTAAACCATGAACCTGACAGTCAGGTTACTACGACTTTCTTCAATCCGTACGGCAACTTGAGGATTGCGTGTTCAGCGACGCATATTCGGACCGCACTTGATCCGGTCGATCAGAATTCGCCCGTCCTTCCCTTTGAATCGATAGCGAGGACCAGATGCAGACGCAGGAGTACGATGCAATCGTAGTCGGATCCGGGATTTCCGGTGGTTGGGCAGCCAAGGAGCTCACCGAGAAAGGCCTTCGCGTGTTGCTGCTCGAGCGAGGCAAGAACATCGAGCACGTCAAGGACTACGTGAACGCCACCAAGGCGCCGTGGGAGTATCCGCATCGCGGCGGACGCACGCGCGCGATGGAAGAGCTGTATCCCGTGCTCAAGCGCGACTACCCGCTCAACGAGACCAACCTCGACTACTGGGCATCCGACCAGGACTCACCGTACACCGAAGTCAAGCGCTTCGACTGGTATCGCGGCTATCACGTCGGCGGGCGCGTCGCTGATGTGGGGACGCCAGAGCTACCGCTGGAGCGACTTCGACTTCGAGGCGAACGCCAAGGACGGAATCGCCATCGACTGGCCGATTCGCGTACGCGGACATCTCGCCCTGGTACGACTACGTCGAGAAGCACGCCGGCATCAACGGATCGCACGAGGGATGCCGCAGCTGCCCGACGGCCAGTTCCTCCCGCCGATGCAGCTCAACTGCGGCGAGGACTGGTCGCTGACAGAGCTAACAAGATCTTCGGTCGGCACGCGGCGAATCATTCCCGGCCGCACCGGCCAATCTCACGCAGCCGCACGATGGGCGCAGCCAGTGCCAGTATCGCAACGCGTGCTGGCTCGGGCTGTCCGTACGGCGCGTACTTCAGCACGCAGTCCTCGACGCTGCCTGCACGCGGTGGCAGACCGGGCAGGCTGACGCTCAAGCCGTGGTCGATCGTCGAGCGAAGTCCTTTACGACAAGAACACCAAGCGCGCGACGGGCGTGCGCGTGCTGCGATGCGGCTCAACGAACAGATGACCGACTACAAGGCGAAGGTCATCTTCCTCTGCGCGTCCACGCTGAACTCGACGTGGCTGCTCATGCGCTCGGCCACCGACGTGTGGCCGGGTGGACTCGGCAGCAGCTCCGGCGAGCTCGGCCACAACCTGATGGATCACCACTTCCGCGCCGGCGCGCAGGGCAATCTCGAGGGCCTCGGACGACAAGTACTACTACGGCCGCCGCCCGAACGGGTTCTACATCCCGCGCTATCGCAATCTGTTCGGCGACAAGCGCGACTACCTGCGCGGCTTCGGCTATCAGGGCGGCGCGGGCCGCGACGGGCTGGGCGACGCGCGGTGGCCGAGCTGGGCGTCGGGCGGAGCGTTCAAGGATGCGATGGCGCTGCCGGGCGGCTGGAACATCGGCGCCACCGCGTTCGGCGAGATGCTACCCAATCACGCGAACAAGGTCACGCATCGACAGCGACCAAGAAGGACAAGTGGGGGCATGCCGGTGCTCGCGATCGACTGCGCGACCGGCGAGAACGAAGCGCGCGATGCGGCAGCGACATGCATGGTCGACATGGCGGAGATGCTCGAGCCAGCCGGCGTGAAGAACGTGACGACGTACGACGCGCGGCTACTTCCCGGGCATGGGCATCCACGAGATGGGAACGGCGCGCATGGGACGCGATCCGAAGACGTCGGTGCTCAACTCGCACAACCAGGTCTGGGACGCGCCGAACGTTTTCGTCACCGACGGATCGTGCATGGCCTCGGCGGCGTGTCGTGAATCCTTCGCTTACCTACATGGCGCTGACGGCGCGCGCCGCGGACTTCGCGGTGAACGAGCTCAATCGTCGCAACATCTGATCGGAGCTATCAATGACTGATAACGATACCGGCATCACTCGATCACGCCGGAGATGATCACCCGCCGCGAAGCCGTGCTGCGCGTGAGCGCGCTGCTGGGAGGCGTCGCCCTGATCGGGGAAGCGCGCTCATCAGTCGGCTGCCGCGCCGAGAAGGCGTCGCAGGCGGGTCAGCGAATTCACGGCCGACGACGTTGCGTATCTCGACGAAATCGCCGACACGATCTCTGCCGACGACCGAGCACGCCTGGCGCGAAAGCAGCGAAGACCGGCGCGTTCATGGCGGTGATGGTGACGGACACCTACAGCCCCGAAGACGAAAAAATCTTCCGGCGACGGAATGGCCAAGCTCAACGACGTCAGCAAGGAGAAGAACGGCGGCAAGACTTTCATGGAGGCAACGCCGGAGCAAAGGCTGGCACTGCTGCAGACCCTCGACAAGGAGCAGTTCGACTTTCTCGAGAAGAGGAAAGACCGAAGCGACAGCGGAAGTCGGACCAGTTTCTTTCGAGCAGACAACAGAATCCGCCAGCACCGCAGTCGAGCTGAGGCGACCAACATCGTCGACGAATCCGCCTAACAAGTATTTCCGCATGATGAAACAGCTCGCGCTGCTCGGCTATTTCACTTCCGAGATCGGAATGACGCAGGCGCAGCGCTACCAGAGTCGCCCGGCCGCTACGATCCGTGCGTCGATTACAAGCCAGGCCAACCAGCGTGGGCCGGCCACGCCTGAGGAGAATATACCGATGATTCGACTTCTCGCTCTCGCGCTTGCCGCTCTCAGCATCGGTGCGGCTCGACAACGTCCAGTGACGCATCGCACCAGATCCACCAAAGCCGCGACGTGAGGCTGATCGGCCGCTGGGACATCACCATCACCACGCCGACAGGCACCGCGCCGTCGTGGATCGAGATTGACTCATCGGGACGCGACGCGCTGGTCGGTCAGATCGTCGGAATCGTCGGTAGCGCGCGCCCAATCTCCGAAATCATCGCCGCCGGAGATTCATTGCGTTTCGCGGTGCCGCACCAGTGGGAGGCCGGCGACGGCGATCTGCGCGTGGTGTTTCGCCTGCAGGGCGACCGTCTCGTCGGGCGCAGATGACCTTCCCCGACAATGCAACCATGCAACTGGCAAGGCGTGCGCGCGCCTCGTCTCGTTCGCACGCAGTCGCCGCGGTGGGGTGCGCCGATCACGCTGCTCGATCAGAACGATCTCAATGGCTGGCAGCCCGATGGGCGACGCGAATCAATGGGTCGTGTCAGTAACGGCGTGCTGACCAGTCCGACGCTCCGGAGTGAACCTGCGGACGGCGCGCACGTTCGGCGATTTCAAGCTTCACATCGAGTTCCGCTATCCGAAGGAGCAGCAACAGCGGCGTATATCTGCGCGGCCGCCACGAAGTGCAGATCGAGGACGACTACGGTCGCGAGCCCTACTCGCATCGTGCTTCAGCGGCGTCTACGGGTTCATCACGCCGAGTGAGATCGCCGCGCGTCCCGCCGGGCAATGGCAGACCTACGACATCACGCTTGTCGGCCGGCATGGTGACGGTGGTGGCCAACGGCAAGCATGATCCGCAACCGGAGAGATCCCCGGCATCACCGGCGGCGCGATCGACAGCAACGAGGGCGCGCCCGGGCCCATCTCATTCGCAGGGAATCACGGGCCGGTCGAGTATCGCAACATCGTCATCCACCCCAGCCCAGTGACGCCGATCGATTAACTTTTCGGTCACTTCAACCGGGGTATTGATGCGGTCAGGTCTGGCAGCGGCTTTGATGGGCATCGGCGGCATTTTGCGGCGTTCGGCGCGACGGTTTTTCGTCATCTCGATCTTCACCAGGATGAGACGCCTGGCGAACGGTCCTGCCGACGATGGTTTCGGTGGGAACTGTGACGCTGGTGATTGGGATCGTGATGTTCGCGGCGGGTTGGCTCTCTCAGTCGCGTCGGAGGCCGTGAGACCTCGCGAGCGTAAGGCGTGGCGCAGAGAAATTTTGATATCTCGATCGATATCTCCGCGCCTCCGCAGCGCGTCTGGGCGGTAACGACCGAGAGGTCGAGCGATGGCCGGAATGGACGGCCAGCGCGCTCAGCGTGCAGCGTCTCGACCGCGGCCCATTCAGGTTGGCAGCCGCGCGCGGCATCCGCCAACCGGGCTTCCTTCCCGCGACCTGGGAGGTGACCGACCTTGCTCGAGGACGGACTCACCTGGGTAACAAGCACTCCTGAATGCGGCGGAAGGCCACCATCGCGTCGAGCCGATTCCCGCGGCAGCCGACGCCATCTCTCAGTGACCTACGACGGCCTCCTCGGCGGAGTCGTAGCAGCGCTGATGGCCAGAACCACCGAGCGTTTTCTCAGCCTCGAGGCGGTCGGCCTCAAGAAACGGAGCGAATCAGCGACCGCTAGGCTTGCTTGATCGCTTTCGACGCCTCGTCCCAGGTGACGGCGGTTTTCTGAAATAGGACTCGTTCGCCATGTGACACGCGAGCGCCGCGTTGTGCCCGAACACGCGTCCTCCACGACCGGCTTCCGCGTGCGCACCGCGTCGAAGAAAGTTCGCCAGGTGCGGCCGAGGTCGTCGTAAGTCGGGCCATTCTGAACGTCACTGATTCCTGCGATCGGCCTCTGCGCCAGCTTCGCGATCGTTCTCCTCGTGCCACTGCGTTCGCGTACTGCCTCGCGCATCGCGCGCGGAAAGCTGCCGGTGTAGTAGCTCGGGTACGTGTCGTCGCCCAGCTCTGCGGCGTGAAGCTCACGCTCGAGCCCGTCACCTCCAGAAGCCCCTTCGACCCCTGAATGCGATAGGTCTCCGGCATCTCGGCGCGCGAGATTGAGCCGCATGTAGACCGGCAGATCGCCGTAGTAGTAGACGACGCGCGTGAACGTCCGGCATGTTGCGCCCGTCCTTCCAGCGACGAATTCCGCCGACGGCCAGCCGCCTGTCGCGGCGGCTGGTTGATGTCCGAGCATGAACATCATGCCGCTGACGAGATGCACCAGCAGATCGCCGGCGACGCCCGGTTCCGTATTCCTTCCAGCAGCGCCAGCGCGCGAAGATGTTGGGATCGAACGCCCGCTTCGGGCACGTCGCCCTGCCAGGTGTCCCAGTCGAGGTTCGCCGGCGAGAGATCGGGCGGCGGCGGATACTGCCACGCGCCGGTCGGGATCGTTCCGGCCCGAGCGAGCCTTCCACCAGCATCAGATCGCCGAGCAGCCCCTGCGCGATCGATCTCCTTCGCCTTGGCGCAGACCTGGGAGCTCGACGCGCTGGGATCCGATCTGCACGATGCGCCCGCTCTTCTTGGCCGCGTCCACCATCGCGACGCCGTCGGCCGCGGTGTGGGACATCGGCTTCTCGCAGTAGATGTCCTTGCCGGCGCTCACGGCGTCGACCACCACCTGCCTGTGCCAGTGATCGGGCACCGCGGCGACGATGCAGTCGATGTTCTTGTTGTCGAGCAGCTCGCTGGTAGCGGCGGGTCACGCGGCAGATCCGGGCGCACGATCTCGCGGGCCAGCGTGTGCCGTCCGTCGTAGAGATCGGCAGGCGGCGGCGCACTCGACTCCCGGCACCTGGATCGAGGTTCCGAGCAGGCCGGAGCCCTCCATCCCTACGCCGATAATCCCGAATCGAACTGTGTCGCTCGGCGCGGACGCTTGGGTGGAACCACTCACGGCTCCTGACCCAAGGATAACGGTTTTCGCCGCCAGCGAACCGCCCCGCGGCTGCCGCGCTCCATCTCCAGAAATTACCGTCGCGAAAATTGCTCTTCGTCATCGGGGTCTCCCGGGTTGTGATGTCACGGAGCCGCTGCTGCTTGCTAGTTGACCGCACCGGAGAATATCGTATCAGCTGCCGTATCACCGAAAGGGACGTCCAATGTCGTGGTCACTCCGGGCACAGGAGAGGGATAGAAAATGAACGGACGCGAATTTCTGGCGGCGCGCTCGGGATCACGGCGGTAGTAGAACCCAGCTCGGTTGCGCATCGGCGGGCGCCGGCGGATTCGGCTGAGACCACGGCGCCTCAAGAGAGTCGGCATTCAGCTTGTACACCCTGCGCGACGACGCTCGCAAGGATCTCGAGGAACGATCGTCAACATCGCGAAGATCGGATACAAGGAAGTCGAGCTCCTCGGCTCGATGAACAACTTCAGGGATGCCGGCGCTCAAGCTCTGCGGTCGCTTCTCGACGCCAATGGCCTGACAGCGCCATCCACCCACGGCTCGGAACCGAGGCCTTCAACGACCTCAATCTGCTGATCGACGCCGGCAAGATTCGCCGGACACCAGTACCTGATCGTCGCCAGTCTTCCCGACGCCGAGACGACGCTGGGTGCCGATGATTATCGTCGCTGGGGCGGATCGGTTCGCACGAGGCCGGAGCGCAGGCCCTGCGCAGCGGGATGCGCATCGGCTTTCGCGACGAGGCGTGGGATTTCAGGCTCCGCGGAGGGCGGCAAGACCCTCTACGATCTGTTCGCCGAGCGCTTTCGGATCCTCCGGTGGTCGCGCTTCGGCTCGACACCGGCAACGCCGCGGTTGGTCGAAGGCGATCACATCGAGTTCATGCAGCGTTACGCGAGTCGGTATTCCCTTGTTCCACATCAAGGATGCCCCCAGCATTGGAGCGGCGAACGACACCGAAGACTCGGCAAGGGCGGGAGTCATCAATTTCCGCCGCATCCCGGGAATGATCGACGGAATCGACAACAAGAAACACCTTTTACGTGGAACAGGAGACGTATCCCGGCGCTCCAATCCCGACAGCGCAAAGCGCAGAAGACTGTTACGCACATCAGCCGTCTGGAGTTCTTTCTGTGAATCCGGCGTAGCGTGATGACCAGGGCTAAGAGCGGCGGTGGCGATGCCCGGGGTGCGGGCATTCGCTTCGCTCACGAAAAACCTCTGGCATTCCTGCGGTCGCTAGGTAGCCTCGCTTCGCACTTCACCGGAAAATCTCCTGCGCTGCGCGCCGCATTCCGTCGTTGCTGCCGCTGGCAGGAAGCGCTTCGCGACCAGTCACCGTCTACGCCCAGAAGACGCGCATCGTGTTGCAGCGGCGGGTTCGCTTCGCCGGTGCGGTAGTGCGGCCGACGTGTGAGCTTCGACTGCCCGCCATTTTTGGCTCAGACGGCGAGTCGAACATCCGCTGCTGCTCATCAAGACGGGAGAACTTCGGTCGACGCTGGGATACGGCCATCATTTTCGCCTGGGGCCGCGCGACATCGACTTGGCGCTGGAGCAGTTGCTGCGCGAGTCTTGACCTCCTGAGCACGCGAAGGCTCCCTCGATAACTCCTTATCGGTGAGATCGCGCGCGTTACGCGGCCCCCCGCGGCCATCTCGGCCAGTCTGAAGGGGGTCAACGATCCGTCCCGACTCGCCGCGAGTGAGAAGATCCAGCCTGCGCTTCACCGATCGCGCTCGCGAACTTGAAGCCGTGCCCCGAGCAGGGCTGGAAATCAACACCTGCGGATAATCCGCGTGAAAATCGATGATGAAGTCGGGTCCGGCGTATTGGTGAAAAGGCACACGCCCTTCTCGCGAATCGGCGCACTGGCCAGCCTCGGCAGAATCGACGCAGCCTCGCGCGCAGTGGCTCCGCCTCTGATCGGAAATGAAGGTCGATCGACACTGTCGGGGGAGGCGAAAATCTTGCCCGTCGCATCACCGACGCTTTAACCCCGCGCGGAAGGCGCGGGAATCCATAACAGATTGTCCCCGGATGAACTCGTGCGCGTGAGATCGAAACCGATCCGCGTCGTACCGATCGACATCGGTGGTGGGCTCGAACCAGAATACTGATTGCCTCGATCGAGAGCGGAAGATCCACCTGAACCAGTCGCCGATTCCACGCGCCGCCGGATATCAGAATCTGATCGGCCGAATACCTGCCTTCCAGCGGTAGTCACTTCTGCCCTTCACCGTCGGGAGTCCACTGATGAAACTGGTTTTTCAAACCAGCCGCGCCGGAGGCCGCTGCGCCTGCGAGATGCGCTTTGTTGCATCCCGGATACCCGGCGCGTGGATCCAGCACCGTTACGAGATTATCAGAGACCCAACGTGGGAAATCTGCGCTGGACTTCACCAGCAGCCAGAACTTCGTGCGGAAGCGAATGTTCCTTCGCGCTTCAGTGTGCCCGTGACGACCATCCCGTCGCGCGACCAATCATCAGTCCGCCGGTGATGGTCATCAGCGGGCCTCCGCTCACCTCCCCAGCTCGCGCCACAGTTGGTGAGCTCTGAACCAGCGGCACGTACAGCGGATGCTCGAAATAGGTCTCGCGAATGATGCGACTGTCACCGTGAGAAGAACCAAACGCGAGTGCCCGGCCGTGAAGCGCTCGAGGCCAAGACGCGAACGTGCCGCGCCGCGCGAGATGAAAGAGTGTGGCGCTCCCCATCGCCCCGGAGGCCGATGATGATGACCCCGGCTACGTTGTTGAGTCATGCCTCGATAAGCTGCATCGCGCTGTAACTCCGGCGACAGGGATTCGTAGATATCTCCATGCAGACATCTTCATACCAGAGGCAGTACCGATCCTGATGTCATAAGCTTGCCGTCGTCGCTGCCGTCATCGTCGTACGGCTGGCGCAAATTGTCGGGAACCCTGGTGTTCCTGACGCGAGACTGAAAGGCCAAATCATCGCCCGAAAGGCCAAATCCGCTGTACGAGCAGCGGCCTGATCAGCCCAGCAGTCCGTCGATCGCCATGGTCGCTGCTCAGTCGAGCGCATCGCGGAGGCTCAGCGGTTCTCCGCCGCCGTCGCCGAGCGAACGGAGACGCCAGCGCTCCCGCGTTGATGATTTTCGCTGCCGGGACAAACGGTCTGACCGCTCGATCCACTGACGGCGCTCGTGCTGCTGGTGGCAGTGCCGCCTCTCGTTTCTGGTTAGTGTGGCTTATAGCGTCATCTCGCACGAACATCGTGGAGAATGTCGAGCCGACAAATCAGACGAGACCGAGGGAGCTCGCTTTGAGTTTCGATCAACATCCGGACATGACCACCGAGCAGTTCAGACAAACCCCAACTCGCCAACGGCGAGAGGGACCCTGATCGATGCCGTGCATCGCGACACTCCTGGCTCTGGCGGTCTTTATCGACTGGTGGTCGCGGTACTGTGGTTCTCTCACACACTGGTTCCGGCGGTGTCTTCGACAACATACCAGGCCGATCATCGGCTCGTGTTTCTGCCGACGACACTCCTCTGGTATTCGGTGGTGCATAACTGGTTCGCGCTACTGGACGTTCTGGCCCGTCGCCGGGTCTCGTTCTATCTCTCCTCATCGATCTCGGTCCAGTCAGCGGGCGCCGAGTTCCCACCGGCGGTGACATGAAACAGACACTCCTGAAACACTTCCCTTCGTCCTTGGCTTTCTGGCGTGCGCCAAAACTGAGGGCAACAGCTCCGACACCAGCGCCGCTGAGGCAGCACCCAGGCAACGAGCGCGAGCGCTGCCGCCTGCGCACCAGACAACGGCGGCCTCACGCTACCCGACAGATTCTGCGCCAATGTCTTTGCCGACTCCATTGGGCAGGCCGCGATATTACCGTCGTGCCGACAACGGCGATGTCTATGTCAATACCTGAGCGGCAGGTATACGGCGGAGACGCTGGTCCTCCCATGGCTACATCGTCGCCCTGCGCGACACCAACAAAGACGGCAAAGCCGATATCGTCAAACGCTTTGGTCCAGACCGAGCCAGAAAAATGGAGGCGGGCACCGGCATCTTTCGTCTACAAAGGCGCGCTTTACGCCGAAGAGGGCGACACGATTCTGAAGAGAATCGTCCGCCATCAGCCATCACCGACAGCCTGGGACCGACATCGGCGCAGTCCGAGGATCGTGAATGCTCGCCCGCAAAATCGCACTGGTCCGATGCACCCGTTCGTGATCGACGCCAGCGGCAACCTGTTCATGGACGTGGGGTCGGCCAGCACCCAAAGCCAGGTTAAAGACCGCACTTCCGGGAGTCGCCTGGTAACAAGCCCTGCACCGAGCTGCAGACGCGCGCTGATCTGGAAGTTCGACGCGAACAAAACCAATCAGCGATTCTCTGCGGCAGCGCGCTACGCCACCGGCATCGCAACGCGGCTGTGGCATCGCTCTCGATCCGAATGGCCAGCTCTTACTGACCCAGCACGGGCGCGACTGGTCGCCGAAACTGGCCAAAGCTTGCACACACCCGAGCGGGGACAGAATCTTTCCGCTGGAAGAGCTCCTGAGAATCGAAAGCAGGGCGGGCGACTGTTTTGCCGGCCCTACCGTTACTCGACGACCAGCAACAAAAAGCTCGTTCAGGCTCCTGAATACGGCGGGGACGGAAAGATTTCGTGGGCGATTGCGCATCTCGGAAGGCGCCGGAAGCGTTTTTCCCAGCACACTGGGCGCCCAACGGATTGCTTTTTCACAGCGGCACCCAGTTTCCGGCGCGGCATGGGGCAAAGTATTCGTCGCGTTCCACGGGTCGTGTGGAACCGTGCGCCTGCGTCGCAGCAGGGATACAAGGTGGCTTTGTGCCCTGCTCGGGCGGCAAGCCGGCTAACGCATCAACGAACAGACCTTCGCCGACGGTTTCGCCGGTGGACCTCTACGCCTGTCTCAAACGACCAGGGCTAAACACCGCCCGGTCGGGCTGGCGCAGGCCTGACGGCGCGATTTACATTGCCGACGACAAGGGCGGCCGCGTCTGGAAGGTGGTCTACCGCGGGGTCCGCCGAAATAGCAGCTCGCGGCAGTAACCACGCCCGCTTCCTGCCGTCGTCTGCATGGAACAGGTGAGAGAAGCGGCGGCCCATAGGTCGCCGCTACTCGCATTCATCCACGGCGACAACCAAATGAGTCGCTCTTTCCCCTCATCTGATCAGCCGCGGCGCGCGCGGGCTGCCGCGGCATGCGCGGCGGTAGCTCTCTCGCGTCATGCGGCGGTGGCATCACCTCGCCGAGTATCCGTTCGCGAGTCGCACCCCGCGTCGCCGAGATCGCGCCGCCTTCTCCCGAGCTTAATAGCTACTACGATCTCACCAACTCGCAGAATCCAATCGAAGCGGTAGTGAGAATGGGCGCGATGTCGCGAGAGAGAAGGAAGTGGTCGCCGGGCGAATGCGCGTCTCGACAGTGCCAGCGCCCGGATCAACATCCGGGTGTCCTGGCGCAGCGAACTCTTCAGCGTGCCAGCAGATATCTTCGGCACGCGGCCGATCACCGACGAGAACCAGGCCGACTCATCTGATGGAGGTATGGATGGAGCGTCGGCATCAACGCCAAAGCTGACGAAGCGGCGTACCTTCACTTATGCCGAAGCGGTGCTGCTGGATCGTCGCACGGGTCATGAGAGATCTGAATGTCAACGCATGGACGTGATCGTCTCACCCCATACGTACAGACTGCGAGTCCGATTCCCGGCTCGGTGATTACCGCCGGCACCCTGGGCAGCATCAGCGCCGCCCAATTCCAGGGCGCCTTAAACCAGTTGATGGACTACTCGTCGAATCTGATCATCGACGAGTTGCGCTCGGCACTTCGGGACGTTCGAAGCGGCAGACGAGCGTAGTTCAGGAAAGGCAGCGGCGAGAGCCGCCGCTCTTTTTTCGTTTATCCACCATCTATCGCAAAAAGCACTGGCTTTGGGGTACGTTCGCCATGCCAGACACGCCACGCCCGGCGTGCCGTCCGTACAATCAACGGGGGTTCCATGGTTACTGTCCTTAGCGATCACCCGCGATCGCCGTCTGCTGCTGCGCTGCGGTTCTCGCCGGATGCGCCAAGAAGGACAACGCGGCTGTAGATACGTCTTCAGCGATGGCCTCCTTAACGGCGAGCACAACCACCGCAGCACCGGCGGCAGTCAACCTTGGTGACGTCGCTGGCAAATGGAACATGACTTTTGTTCCAGTGAGCGGCGATACCACACCCACCACGTACGTTCTCACCTGGCGACGGGCAATCTTCAGCTCGATGGCTGGACGCTCACTTTCCTGTCGCGCAAAGCCGGTTCCGGTCAAAGTCACCACCGATGGCGACAGCATCATGCTGGCAGCCGGTCCATACCCGAGCGTACGGGCGGAAAGGCGTTCAGGTCACAACCGCTGCGACGCGCGTCCAAAATGGCCGGTTAGTCGGCAGCACCACCGCCCACTACAAGGTGAAGACCGCCGGACTCGGTGCTCGCCCTGACCAATACGGGCACCCGCGCACCTTAGGATTGCAACTACAACCACACCGAAGCGGGACCGAACTGCCAGAGCTGCGGGATGCCGCTCAGCAAGGATCCGCTCGGTGGTGGATCAAACGCAGACGGCAGTCTGAGCAGCGAGTACTGCAGCTCTGTTACTGGTGAAGGGGCGTGTGTTCACCCAGCCGGATATCACGCCCAGGAGACAGAAACTACGCTCGATGCACTTTCCCGGATTGCGCGCAGATTTGCTCGCGAGGTTCTGTAACGTCAGGCGGTGGCGCGCAAACCCGCGACACAGCCGGCACGCGCAGCAACGAGCGAGCTACAACCGCGCGCCTGATTCAGCGCCGGCGGCTTGATCGGGGCAGTGCCGCTCGATCTCGCCGCGGTGCGGTTCGAGCCACGGCGGCAACACTGCGGTGTTCGCCCAGCGTCGCCGGATCTTCATCGACTGTGAAGCCCGGGCCATCAGTCGCGATCTCGAAAAGCACGCCACCCGCTCGAGGAAGTAAACCGACTTGAACCAGCGATCGATCACTTCTGTCGGTCGGCGACGCGCGCGCTGATTCTCTCGCGCACTGAGCTCGGTCTGCCGCCGGCAACTCGCCACGCCACATGATGAACGCCGCCTGTCCTCCCACCGTCCCCGCGCCGCACATCGGAATCTCCTCGAATCGGATAGCGGCCTCGATCCCCCACCGCCGATCTCTGAACTCCAAACCAGTCGCCCCCGGCGCCGATGTACGACACGAATCCGAGCACGCCGGTGAGGAACGAGCGCGTCAGCTGCCAGATCGCTCTTGCCACAATCGCATCGGAGTGAAGTCCGCGAACCTGTTTTTCCGCCGGCACCGGACTGTCGCGCCAGGCGGCGAACTGCCGGTCGTCGCCGGTCTCGTGAAGCACCAGCGGTAGCCCGTGCGGGGATCGGTGAACGGCAGCGCCGATGTGCACTCCAGCGGCGAATCCCGATGGCGCCCATCTGGGAGGGGTGATGGTCAGGCGATGCGATCCGCCCCAGGTAGTTCGATGCATGCCGCCAGGGCACCGCCAGCGCGATCTTCCATTGCCAGACCGGCGCCTGGTTTTACGCGGCGGCATTCCGGGCCACGGGAAGAAAGTGATATCCGTGCCTGGGGCGGCCGTCGCCGTCGGCGTAAAACAGATGAGAGTGGAACCCAGGAGAGTTCCCGGTTCACGCTCCGCTTCACCATGCGCATCCCAAGCATCGCCGGAATAGAAATCGACGTTTTCCTGTGGCGTCCCCGGAGATGCAGGTGATGTGGTGGAGTCCGGTTATGTCTCGTCATAGGCGTCGGCTTATGCGGAAAGTCTGCGTGACTGCTGGGCGCGTAAGTTGACGTAAAGACCTGTTCTATCAAACTATCCTATCTTCAATCCAGACACTCGGAGAGTTGAGTGTCAGACCTGGACTGATGACGCGAACTGTAGACTTTGACGGACGGAGGACGCAATGACGAACGCTGGATGGCTCGCGAACTACGACGAAGGCGTGCCCGGCTTCGCTGGAGCTATATCCGGATCGGGACGCTGATCGACGGCCTATCTCGAGGAGGCGGCGACGCGTCGCGGCCCGAACGCCCGGCGCTGTCGTTCAAGGGCGGCGGCTGCTCACCGCCACTTACTCGGGAGCTGAACGCCGAGAGTGTCGCGTTCTGCCCGGCGCTGGCGGCGATCGGCGTCAGGGCGCAGGCGATCGCGGCTGCGATCTGCCTGCGCCGAACTCGCTCCGGCAGTTCAGTGGTCGCGGAGTTCGGCGCGTGGAAGATCGGGGCGATTACCTGCCCCTTCCACCCGACTTTACACCGAGCGCGAAACGGAAGACGCGTTGCAGGCGACGGGCGCCGAAACGGTCGTCGCCCTTGAATCGCTTCTACGACGTGTTTGAGCGATCCAGTCGCGCACGTCTGCGAAACTGGAATCATCGCGACGGGCATCAAGGAATATCTGCCGTGGCATCCTGCGCGATCGGCGCTACGAACGCTGGTGAAGGGAAGGCAAGGAAGGTGAGCGAATCACCTCGCACGGGGTGATTACCGTTTCTGCGCAGCTGCTGCGTCGCTACGGGGAGGGCGCAAGCCGTCGCACACGCCGATCGGTCTCGACGATCCAGCGACGCATCCTGATGAGCGGTGGTACCACCGGCACACCAAAGGGCGTGCTGGGACCCACCGCGCAATGGTGACGGCGGGTCTTCAGCTACAGGCGTGGCTCAAGCCGGCGATGCACGAGTGGGTCGACACGATCATGATGCCGTTGCCGTTGTTCCACACCTACGGCAACACCGGTCTTCAGAGCCTGGCTGCTGATCAATCACAATCCAGTATCGCTGATCCTCAATCCGCGCGAGCTGCAGCGATCTCCGTCACGAGATCAAGCAGGTCAGGCCGTCGTTCATCTGCACCGTGCCCACGCTGCTCAACGGGATCATGAA
>ERZ1370068.7640-contig-6546_pt1 | contig 39319 bp, 37 predicted proteins | sample MGYA00561227_ERZ1370068 | MGnify/ENA primary metagenome ERZ1370068 (study PRJEB38410, sample SAMEA6850437) | metagenome | study: Metagenomic assessment of the ecological functions of the soil: analysis of the soil microbiota associated with the...
AACCCCGGCGAGCTGAAGCCCGGCTTCTTCGCCGGAGGTGACGCTGGCCTCGGAGACCCGCCACGGCGCGCTGGTGGTGCCGGAAGGGCGCGATCCAGGCGAGCGAGAAGGGCTTCGTGACCTACGCGGTCGAGAGCGACAAGGCGCGCCTGCGTCCCGGTCGAGATCGAGCTGCGCAGCGGCAACGGAGCCGTCGAGATCCTGCTCGGGCGTGAAGGCGGGCGAGACCGTCGTCACCGAAGGGCTCGGACCGCCTGACCGACGGCCTGCACGGTCCAGGTCGCGCGGGGAGGGACTGCCGCCGCGCCGTCGCGCCCCGACGTCCACCGCGTCCGGCCGAGGCGGCGACGCACCGTGCAGCAACGGAGAGCCACGGCCATGAGCGAGCGGCGGATTCACTGCCGCCGGGAGCCGGGACAGGGGGCGACGGAGCACCCCCGCTCCGAAGACGTGCCATCGCCAGCGCAGCACGCTTGGCGGACATCTCGATCCGCAACCACGTGTTCGCCTGGATGCTGATGGCGCGCGCTCATCGGCTTCGGCCTGCATCTGCTTCACCGGCGCTCGGGCAGCGTCGTTCAAGGGCCTCGGGCGTCTCGCCAGAACCCCGACGTGCGACTTCCCGATCGTCAACGTCTCACGTGACCTACGAGGGCGCCTCGCCCGAGGTCATGGAGACCGGACGTCGTGGACCTCATCGAGGACGCGATCACGTCGGTGGAGGGCGTCAAGCAGATCTCCTCCACCTCGCGCCAGGGCCAGCCAACATCACCGTCGAGTTCGAGCTCTCGCGCAACATCGACGCGGCGCTCCAGGACGTGCAGACCCGCGTCGCCCAGGCCGCGCGCCGGCTGCCGCGCGAGATCGACCCGCCGATCATCAGCAAGACCAACCCCGAGGACCAGCCGCATCATCTGGTTGTCGCTCTCGGGCAACCGCTCGCCCATCGTTCATGGCGGACTACATGCGCAACGTGATGCGCCCGCAGTTCCAGACCATCGAGGGCGTGGGCGAGGTCTCGATCGGCGGCTACCGCGAGCGCAACGATCCGCGTCTGGTTCGACGCCGCCGCGGCTCGAGGCCCAGGGCCTGACCGTGCACGACGTGATCGACGCCATCGAGCGCGAGCACCTCGAGGTGCCGGCCGGGCCGCATCGAGACGCCAGCAGCGCGAGATGAACGTGCGCGCCGAGGGCGAGGCGCTCGACCTCGAGGCGTTCCGCGAACCTGGTGGTCGCGTTCCGCCAGGGCACGCCGGTGCGGCTGCAGGACGTCGCCGTGGTCGAGGACGGCCTCGAGGACCGCCGCCGCCTGGCGCGCGCCAACGGGCATGCCGTCGCATCGGGCTTCGGCATCACGCAAGCTGCGCGGCGCCAACGCGGTCGAGGTGGGCGAGCGCGTGCAAGCGAAGGTGCGAGCAGATCAAGCGCCGACCTGCCGGAGGGGCTGTACGCTCGACGTCAACTTCGACAGCACCGTCTTCATCGAGCACGCCATCGACGAGATCCTCTTCACGCTGCTGCTGGCCGCGCTGCTGACCGGGCTCGTGTGCTGGCTGTTCCTGGGCTCGTGGTCGACCACCCTCAACGTGCTGCTCGCCATACCCGACGTCCATCCTCGGCACGTTCATCGTGATGTACTTCTTCGGCTTCACGCTGAACACCTTCACCGTGCTCGGCGCTCACGCCTCGCGGTCGGCATCGTGGTCGACGACGCGATCATGGTGCTGGAGAACATCTACCGGCACCGCGAGCACGGCGAGGGCAAGGTGAAGGCGGCCTCGGTGGGCGCCCGCGAGATCACCTTCGCGGCCGCCGCCGCCACCGCTCGCGATCGTGGCCATCTTCCTGCCGGTGGCCTTCATGAAGGGCATCATCGGCAAGTTCTTCTTCCAGTTCGGGGTCACGATCTCGGTGGCGGTGCTGATCTCGCTGCTCGAGGCGCTGACGCTCGCGCCCATGCGCTGCTCGCGCTTCCTGGAGGTCGGCGAGCGCGCAGGGCCGCTTCGGGCAGGCGGTGGACCGGCTCGTTCGAGCGGCCTGGCCGCGGCCTACCTGCAGCTGGCTGGAGCCGGCGCTCCACCACCGCGCGCTGGGTGCTGCTGGGCGCGTCGTCTTCTTCGCGGTCTCGCTGCTCGCCTGCTGCCGCTCGCTGCGCCAGGAGTTCGTGCCGCGCGCAGGACACGCAACCGCTTCCAGGTCCGCTTCCAGACGCCGGTCGGCACCAGCCTCGACGCCACCGACCGCGTCTTCCAGCAGATCGAGGCCTTCCTGGCGCGCGCGGCCGGAGGTGCGAGCGCTACTTCGGGTTCATCGGCGGCTTCGGCGGCGGCGAGGTCAACACCGGGATGCTGTTCGTCACGCATGAAGGACCCCGGCGACCGCCCGACGGACGAGGAGAGCGGCCGCCGCCTGAGCCAGCAGGAGTTCATGGACGTGGTGCGGCAGGCGGCAACTCAGCATCCCCGGCGTGCGCGCGTCGCTGCAGGATCCCTCCCAGCAGGGCTTCTCGGCCAGCCGCGGCGGCGGGTATCCCGGTCGAGCTGACCGTGCGCGGCCGCGACTGGGACACGCTCGCCGAGCTACTCCGCAGGAGATCACGGACGAGATGCGCCGAGCGGGCCTGGTGACCGACGTGGACAGCGACTACCAGGTCGGCATGCCCGAGGTGCAGCGTCGTCCCCGACCGCAACAAGGCCGGCCGACCTCGGCGATCAGCATGGCGGACATCGGCGAGACCGTCAACGCGGCCATCGGCGGCGAGCGCGTCGGCAAGTTCAAGGACAAGCGGCCGGCGCTTCGACATCCGCGTGCGCCTGCTGGCCCAGCAGCGCCAGCGGCCGGAGGACATCCAGCGGCTGCTCGTGCGCACCGGCAGCGGGCGACCTGGTGCGCCTGGGCGACCTGGTGCACGATCGAGCAGGAGCCCGACGCTGCAGGCCATCACCCGCAAGGACCGGCGAGCGCGCGATCACGATCTTCGCCAACGTGGCGCCCGGCGCGTCGCAGGCCGACGCGCATCGCAGGTCGCGCGCGACATCGCGCGCCAAGCATCCTGCCCGACGGCTACCGCGCGCATCCCCTCCGGCACCAGCCAGGCCTTCCAGGAGTCGTTCGCCGTCGCTCAGCTTCGCGTTCGCGCTGGGCCTGATCGTCGCGCTACATGGTGCTGGCCGCGCAGTTCAACGCGTTCACGCACCCGTTCACGGTCCTGCTGGCCCTGCCCTTCAGCATCAGCGGCGCGCTGATCGCGCTGTGGATCTGTCGGGCCAGAGCCTGAACGTCTACAGCATGCTGGGCATGATCCTGCTGATGGGCATCGCCAAGAAGAACTCGATCCTGCTCGTGGACTTCACGAACCAGATCCGCGAGCGCGGGCGTCGAGCGCCACGAGGCGATCCTGCAGGCTTGCCCGATCCGGCTGCGGCCCGATCCTCATGACGTCCATCGCCACCATCGCGGGCGCGCATTCCTCCGGCGCTGGCCATCGGCCCCGGCGCCGAGACTGCAGCGGCCCGATGGCGCTGGCGCTCGTCGGCGGCATGGTCGGTCTCGACGCTGCTCACGCTGTTCGTGGTGCCCGCGGCGCCTACAGCGTGCTCGACGACGTCGTGGTGCTGGAACGCCGAGCGGCGCCGCCGCGGCATCGGCCTGCGGGCCGCGTTCGCCGAGCTGCGGGCGGGCCGCGTGGACGCGAACGCGCCGCACGTCAGACGTAGCGGGCCCCGTCGTTCGGGGCGGAGGCACCCTCACTCCCTGGCCGGTCGTCTCCAGGCGTAGGATCAGCGCACGCGAAGGAGGGTCGCCATGCTCCCATCTTCGGGTTCGTCGCCAAGGCTCATCGCTGGTCCTCGCAGTGCTCGGCGCGGCGGACGTGGGCTCCGCCCAGCGCCTGCCGGGAGGCGTGACGCCGAAGCACTACGCCCTCGCTTCGTCCCCGACATCGCGGGGGAGAGCTTCACCGGCACCGCCCGCATCGAGGTGGACGTGGAGGCGCCACGCCCCAGCATCGTGCTCAATGCCCTGGAGCTGGCGATCAGCGACGCTCGCATCAGCCAGGCGGGCCGGACAGGCCAGGCGAGCGTCGTGCTCGACGCCGAGAAGCAGCAGGCCACGCTCACGCCGGCGTCGCCCCTTTCGCCGGGGCCGGCGGATCGACCTGGCGTTCTCGGCTCCGGTTCAACAGGCAGCTCGCCGGCTCTACCTGGCCACGACGCCGGAAGCGGAAGTACGCCGTGACCCAGCTTCGAGGCCACGGACGCGCGGCGCATGTTCCCCTGCTTCGACGAGCCGGCGCTCGAAGGCCACCTTCGACGTCAGCGTCGTCCTGGACGACGAGCGACATCGGCATCTCCAACGGCCGCCAGGTGTCCGACGTGCCCGGGCCGCCGCCGGCAAGCACACGGTCACGTTCGCGACCACGCCCCGCATGTCCACCTACCTGGTGGCGCTGCTCGTCGGGCGACTTCGAGTGCGCAACCGGATCGGCAGACGGCATCCCGCTGCGCGTCTGCGCGACGCCCGGGCCAGCAGGCGCTCCTGACGGCTTCGCCCTCGACGCCACGAAGGGCGTGCTCGGCTTCTACAACCGCTACTACGGAATCACGTACCCCTTCGAGAAGCTCGATCAGGTCGCGATTCCGGACTTCGCCGCCGGCGCCATGGAGAACACCGGCGCCATCGTCTACCGGGAGTCGGCGCTGCTCGCTGGACGAAGCCGCGCTCCACTCCGGCCAGAAGCGCGAGGTGGCCGGCAGACCGTCGCCCACGAGATCGCGCACCAGTGGTTCGGCGACCTGGTCACCATGAGGTGGTGGGACGACATCTGGCTGAACGAGGGCTTCGCCGACGTGGATGTCGGCCCAAGGCGGTCGACGCCTGGAAGCCCGAGTGGAGCGCCGGGGCCGAGGAGGTCCAGACCACGACCTTTGCCCTGTCGGCGGACTCAGGCTCGCCGCCACGCGTCCGATCCGCGCGGCCGGCCGGAAACGCCGGCCGAGATCGACCAGCTCGTTCGACGGCATCGCCTATCAGAAGACCGCGTCGGTGCTGCGGATGATCGAGAGCTACATCGGGGCCGAGCGCCTTCCGCAGGGCGTGAACGCGTACCTCGGCCAGCACGCGTATGCGAACGCTTCGGCCGAGGACTTCGCCGCGGCCCGCCGCGGCGGCGTCCCGCAGCCGATCGACCGCGCGCTCATGGACTTCGTCCGCCAACCCGGCGTTCCGCTGGTGAGCGTCGACGTCCGCGTGCCGCCGGGCAGACCACGCTGGCGCTGGCGCAGCGCCGGTTCTTCTACACGACCGGGAGCGGCTGCGACAGCCCTCGGCGGAGCTATGGGCGGTGCCCGGTGTCGTGCGCGCCGCGCGGCGCCAAACCGGTGTCGCCACCTGCTCACGACGCAGCAGGACTCCTTCACGATCCCCGGATGCGCCGGACCGCGGTCTTCGCCAACGCGAGCGCCTCCGGGTTCTACCGGACGGACGTACACGCCCGATGTGGCCACTAGACTCGCGGCGGCGAAGTCGGTGGCTGGCCGGACGAGCATCTGCTCCTCCTGGCCGATCAGTGGGCGCTCGTGTTCGGAGGGTACGCTCGACCTCGCGCCAGTTCCTCGACCTGGCCGACGCGCATGAAGCCGCGCGTCGAGCGCCTGCCGCTGGAGGAGCTCTGCTGGCGCCCTCGATGAGCGTCCGCAGGACATCGCGAGCGCGGCGGACCGCCCCGCCTTCGAGGAGTGGGCGCGACACGCTGGTGCAGTCCGCTCGTCGCGGAGCTGGGGCGTGAAGAGCCGTCCGGACGACTCCGACGAGCGGAAGAAGTACCGCTCGGCCGTCGTGCAGCTTCGCTTCCGAGGTGGGCCGTGATCCCATGGTCGAGTGTCGGACCTGCTGGCCGTGGCCCGGGCGCCTACGTGGCCGGCGACAAGGAGGTCGATCCGGCGCTGGTGGATCCCGCGTTCGGCGCCGTCGCCCGCTCCGGCGACGCCGGCGATGTACGAACGGTTCGTCGAGCTCTCGAGGAACCCGGCCAATCCCCTCGACCGCGATCGCTACGTCTATTCGCTGGCGGCATTCGAGAACGAGGCGCTCGTGAGGCGCACGCTGGAGTACGCATGACGCCCGAAGTGCGAGGCCAGGACATCGTTCGGCATCATCGTGTCACGGCGCGTTCGACAACCCCGCGGGCAGACGCGGCCGCCTGGGCGTTTCCTGAAAGCCAACTTCGACGCGCAGTCGGCAAAGGCCGGCACCGCGTTCGGTCCGGGCGTCGGTCGGCGGTCGTCGGCTTCGCGTGCGAAGCGGACCTGATCGCCGACATGGACGCTTTCTTCGCGGCGAAGAAGGTGCCGGGCGCCGAGCGGGCGCTGGCAGCAGGGCCTCGAGCGCGCGCGGTACTGCGTCGGACCTCGAGCAGCGCCAGGGAGCCCGTCACGCATCGCTGGCTGGAACGAAAGAGCGCAGGCGGCCTCCCGCTGATCAGCCCCAGGTGACGGCGGTACTCGCGGTGAACGGCGCACCGTCGAGGACGCAGGCGAGCTGCTCGGTGCGCACCGGCTGGCGTTCGGTGCCGAGCAGGCCCGAGAGCGCCGCGCAGTTCGCCTGGCACAGGGCGGGCGAGGTGGGGGGAAAGTCGTGGATGCGGGCGACCGCCCGCCCCTCGCCCTCCGGCAGCAGCTCCATGCGCCCCACGTCGTAGAGCGAGCGCCGTGATCACGGCGCTCCAGGCGGGATGGCGGTCACCGCGTACCGCCACCATCGGATGGAAGCCGCCCTCCTCGCGCCCTGGACGCGGCCCGCGCGGAACCCCAGCCAGGCTCGTAGCGGTCAGTCCGGCGGACGCCAGACCGTCGCCAAAGCCGCGGAAGCGACCAGGTCGTCGAGGGGCTTCCAGGTCGCGTCCCGGAGAGCGCCGCTGAAGCTCGCGCGATGGGCTTCGCCGGTAGCGCGTCGAGGACGCGCTGGTGGGCCTCGGCGCCGAACTCCTCCCTAATGAACTGTGGCGTTGATGAAGGGCGCATTTGCCCTCGACTCGACCATCCGATCAGTATAGTGTCGGCGGCGCTATCATCGTGCGCGCGCCGCACCGTTCATCGCCAGGTGCCTGACATCGTGCCAGCCCTCGCTCCTCGCCCACTCCGCTATTGCTGACGTCGCGCGCTACGAGCACGACACGGCGCTTCGGTTGCTTAGCTACGCCGAATGGCGGCCCGCACACCGCCCCGCTTGGTGGAGCTCCTCTGGTACGCCCGCGGCGCCCCCACCTTCCCGCGCAAGCGTGCTTGTGTTCCCGAACGCGGCGCATCGAGCTGCTCGCAACCCGGGGCGATCCCCACCCGGCGCCGTGGAGGGAGCCGGCTCGTCCGTCCTCAGATCGGGGCTGGCTGTCGGGCCTGCACGCGCGGCCGGTCGTGATCGAAGTGCGCCGGGCGCACCGACACGCTGGGCGTGAGGCTCAAGCCGGCCGGCGCCTTCGCGCTGGATCGCGCGGCAACCGCTGCGAGAGATCAGCGGCTGGATCGCTGGACCTGGCCGACGTGGTCGGCCGGGGCCGCCGGGGAGCTGGCCGAGCCTTGCTTCGAGCGCAGACGACCGACAGACCGGACTCCGGGCAGCCAGGCGGCCTGGATCGAGGAGCTCACGGCCGGGGGCCGCGCTCCGGCCATGGCCCCGCGGTGTCCCGGGCCGCGTCGCGCATCGAGCAGCGCCGGGCGCCGCGCCTTCCATCGGCGCGGCTTGCGCGAGGAAGCGGGCCTGTCCAAGACCCCGCATGGCGGAGGGCTTCCGCGAACAGGTGCGAGCCTCGCCTCCGAGAAGGTCTACGCGCGCATCTTCCGCTTCCAGCGCGCCTGCTGAACCTCATCCACGGCGGCAGTGCCCTCGCGCTGGGCCGAAGCGGCCCTCGCGACACCGGCTACTACGACCAGCTCCCACATGACCGCGCGGAGTTCCGCGAGCTGACCGGGCTGGCCCCGCGCGCGTTCCTGGCCGCCGCGCGCTGCGCGCACGCTGAGCGTGGCGGAGCCGGCGCCCCGCCACGTCCTGAGAGCCTTCCGGTCTTCTTTCCAAGACCGCGCCGGCCGCGCGCCGTATCTTCAGGTCATGAGCACGCCCGAGCGTCGCCTGCCCCGTCCGGCTTGTCCCGCATGATCATGAGCACGTGGGTGCCGCAGGCCATCCACGCCGCCGCCGCCCTGAAGGTGCCAGACGCCCTGGGCGGGGGCCCGCGCGCCAGCGACGGCGCGGCGGGACGGGCGCGCCAGCGGACCAGGTGCATCGCCCGCTGCGAGCCCTGGTCGTGCTCGAGCTGTGCACCCAGGGCGACGTGACGGCCGCTTCGGCGCTGACTGACGCCGATGGGCGACTACCTGGCGCTCGGACGCCACCGAGCACCATGCGCCAACTGGGTTCCTCCCTGACAGGGACGCCCGATGATCTGGGCCTCGGCCTGTGGGCCGCCTCTCCGATTCCGTGCGCACCGGCGGGACCGCGCCCACCCTGATCGCGGGCGTCTCCACGCCTCGAAAGTGGATCGCGCAGGATCCCGAGGGCGCCGCCATCTTCTTCAACCGCTCTGGATGCAGGGGTCTGACCGTGCGGCGGGTCTCCCGCGGGATCGCGAAGGCGTACGGCTTCTCCGGGCCTCCGCAGCGTCGTGGACGTGGGCGGCGGGCACGGCGCCCTGCTGCCCGCGATCCTGGCGGCGAACGCCGGGATGGAAGGCGGCGAAGAGGAAGCGAGAGGCGGCCTCGTGTACGACCTCCGGAATGCTCGCCGCGGGGGCGGGGGCCTTCCTGCGCGCGCAGGGCGTCGGGGACCGCTGCCGCTTCGGAGCGCCTGGCGGCTTCTTCTTCGACAGGAGTTGCCGCCGGGGCCGAACGACGTATCTCTTCATCAAGAGCGTGATCCACTTCGACTGGAACGACGAGAAGAGCCGCGTGATCCTGTCCCGCGTCCGGGAGGCCATGCGGGACGACTCTGCCCCTGCTGGTGATCGAGGTCCTGGCGCCCGAGCGCCTCCAGGGCTCCTCGCCGCTGGAGGGCCTCATCATCGGCTCCGACCTCAACATGATGCTGATGACCGGAGGCGAGAGCGGACCGAGCGCGAGTACCGCCTCCTGCTGGAGTCGGCCGGCTTGCGCGTGACGCGGGTCCTGGGCACGGCCACGTCCGCGAGCATCATCGAGGCGCGCCGCGCCTGACGAGCATGGAGGTTCGCATGACGCACGTTCGCGGCTTCGTTCCCTATCTGCTGGTGCACGACGGAGCGGCCGCCATCGAGTTCTATCGACCGTGTTCGGCGCGCGCGAGCTGGCTCGCTACACCGAGGCCGGCGGCCGCGTCGGTCACGCCGAGCTGTCCCTCGCGGGCCACGAGCTCCACCTGGCCGGCGAGTACCCGGAGTACGGCATGGTCGGCCCGCGTTCGCGCGGCGGCGTGGTGGGCGGCATCACCTTGCAGGTGGACGACGCCGACGCGGTGGTGGCGGCCGCCGTCAAGGCCGGCGCCAAGGTGCTGAAGCCGGTGCAGGACGAGTTCCACGGGGACCGCGTCGGCCGCATCGAGGATCCGTTCGACACGTGTGGTCGCTGCGCACGCCCAAGCTGCGCGTGACGGATGCGGAGAACGCGAGGATGTGGAGCGAGCTGGCGCCCGGCAACACGGCGGCAGGTGCAGCGGCCGGTGGACGAGGTCGGCTACTACATCGTCTGCGGTGCCCGACGTCGAGCGCGGCCGGAGGTTCTACGCCCGGCGTGTTCGGTTGGGAGCTGCGTCCGGCCGAGCGCAACGGACCGGACGTCCTACGCGCACGTGGACAACGTGCGCCTGCCCCTGGGCCTCACGGACGACGTGAAGGGCACGAGCCCGCACCTCTACTACCGCGTGGGAGACATCGAGGCCGCGATCGGCGCGTTCGCGCGCACGGGGGCAGCAGCGAGCCCGTGTCGGAGCCGCCGTCCGGCAAGGGCGCGTCCTGCCGCGACGACCAGGGCGTGCCGTTCAGCCTGTGGGAGCCCGCGCCGGGGTTCTAGTGTTCCGTCACAGAAGTGAGGTGTCGCACCGAGAGCGCTGAGGCGCCCCGATCGCGAGGCGACGAGGAGCCCGAATATCGGGAATATTCGGGCGACGAGCAACGAAGCGAGCGGGGATGCATCGGCGCTCGAATGCAACCTGACTTCTGGGACGGAACACTACAGCGGCGGGCTACCGCCGCAGCGCGTAAGAGACCTTCACGAAGAACTGCCGGCTGGAGCGCTGTAATGGTCTCGGAGCCGTCCAGCTCGCGATCGTCGCCGTAGCCGAGCGAAGAGCACCGTCTGCCAGTTGAGCTTGTACGCGAAGAGCAGCGAGCCGCTGAGAGGGTGCCGCGTGCGTCGCTCCACCTCGTCCGCGTACAGACGACGGGTCGCGCGTGGTCTCGACGCACTGGCCGATAGCGCGGACGAACAAGCGCGGACGTGAAGGTGTAGGTCGCGCGCAGGCGGTCCACGCTGGCGGTGAAGAGCCGCGCGCCCCGCTTCCCGTCCGCGTCGTCGACGTTCAGCCAGCGGCGGCGTGCCGTTGAAGCGCAGCTCGAGGTGGTCGGTGGGCACGGATGGTCGCGCTGAAGATCGATGTTGGCGCCCTGTGCCCGGTGCGGGCTCCGTCGAAGTCGATCTCCTCGCCCGACGCAGCCGTCGAGGTCGACTGCGCGTTCACGACGGCGCGAGGGCGCCGTCTGGACGATGTAGAGTGAGCTGCTGGCGCGGCAGCGATCACGTCGCCCGCTGCGCACGCGGTCGTCGGCGTACGCGGAGGCGCAGCGAACGAGTTCCACTTCGCGTCCAGGCCCGAACCCGGGCGGAGACCTGGCGGTTCAGCAGGTCGCCCGTCGCGGTCGGTGGAGCGGTCGCCGATGCGAGGTACAGGTCCGCAACCGCCGCACGAAGCCCTGTTCGGCCGGAACGTGTAGCCCGCCTCGGCGTAGGTCTGCGCGGTATCCGACCTGGGGCACGAAGCCCGACGTCGGCCCGGAAGTCGTCGGCGATGTCCTTGTACTGCGACGAACCAGTCGATACGTCTTCGACGAGGTGGCTCCACCAGCAGGTCGGCGCCGTGCCCGGCACAGGTGCCGCCCGTCCCATTCGTCGGCCAGGTCGGGCCGGTGCCGGCGTCTGCGCTGTCGCTGCAGAGGACCTGGCCGGTGACGTTGTCGCTGGCTCGGCGGGCCGCCACTGGAAGTCCGGGCCGAACGACGCGGTTGTGCGCGCCGCCGTCGATCTCGCGCGTCGGTGGCGAGGACGCTCACGAACGAGCGTGCCGAAGTCGCGGCGCAGCCGCGCCGACGCCGACATACGAGCGGAAGTCCTGGTCGGCGCAGGTCGACCGCTGGGCCCGGGGAGGATCGACCTGGCCGCCGCCTCGGTCCTGCGTGCGACAGAGCGCGGTGTAGCGCGGTGGCGCCGAACTTGCCCGTGCCGCGCAGGCCCCAGCGGGTGACGGTGATCGGTGCGCGTGTAGACGCGCCTGGATGGGCGTCGAGAAGAGCTCGATGCCCTCCAGGAAGAACGGCCGCTTCTCGGGATAGAAGAGCGCGAAGCGCTCGTTGCGCCGAGATCTGCGCCACGTCCGACTCGATCTGCGAGAAGTCGGGGTTGACCGTGCGCGTCCACGGCGCCGTGCCGGCGCTGGGCGTCCACTTCACGTCCAGGCCGACCGTCGCCCTCGAGGCTCGCGTCCTCGAGCGGCGCGCCGCAGCGTCGTCCTGCGTGCCTCGTCGGTGCTGGTTGCCGGTCGCGTAGGGCGCGACCACGACGTGCCCGCCGCCGCGAGGGCAGCCTCGTCGAGCCCGGCGAGCGTGCTCGACGCGGCAGATGAAGCAGTTGCCGCCGCGCGGCAGGCGCGTGCGCTGAAGAACTGGTAGCGGAAGTCGCGCGGGTAGTTCCGGTAGAGCATGATCGCGCCAGGTCTGCGGGATCCGCCCTCGGGTAGCGCAGCGACGCGAAGGGGATGCGGATCTCCAGGCGTCCAGCCTGTCGCGGTGATCGCGCGCCGCCGACGTCCCAGAAGAAGTCCGGCGAGGAGTCCTCGTTGCCGGTGGCGTCGTCGATCACCGCGTCGTACTGGATGCCGTGCGGGTTGGCGCGGAACGAGGATCGCCGTCTTGCCGTCGTTGCGCGTGTCGAGGATGACGCCGCCGTAGTCCGTGGCGCCGGCACGTGTGTCGCGGTCGCCCAGCGGGCGCGCGGATCGCGCATGGCTCGGGTCCTGGAACTCGAACGCCGCGTAGAAGAAGCTGGTCGTCGTACGCGACATAGCCCACGTTGCCGACGGGCGGCGGCGGTGTTGTCGCCGGGTTCGTCTCGAACGCAGGTCTCGGCGACGCTCCGCGTCGCGCCAGGCCTCGTCGTCGAGCACGCCATCGAGGCGATGGGCTTGGTAGTGCGTCGCGCGGCTGCCGGGCGGAGCCGGAGGTGCTGTCGTGTCCTGCGCGGCGCACCGGCGTGGCGGCCAGGCCGAGGATGGCCAGGAGCAGCCCGTCCAACGCGATGGACGAACGCGAGCAGGTTCGCATGGTGTTGCCCGGTCAGACGATATCGAAGAGTGGCTGGTTGCGTGAAAAGCTGTGCTAGGCTCCGTCACACAAAGTCACGGGGGAACCCTCCAGCGCCGTGCGCGCCTCACCATCGCGACCTTGGCGACCACCTGATCAGGAGATTGTCATGCGGACGATGATGAAGCCGTGGATCCTCGCTTCCCTGGCGATAGCGCTCCTCCTCGCGTCGGCCGAGCTGTCGGGCCCAGTCCCAAATCAGCCGGCGGCGCCATCGAGGGTACGGTCACCGACGAGCCGGGCGCCGTGCTGCCCGGCGTCGACGGTGACCATCCGCAACACAGGCGACGGGCATCGTGCGCGAGACGCACACCGACGCCATGCGGCGTCTACCGCGCGCCGCTCCTGCCGGTCGGGAGCTACGAGGTGACGGCGGCCTGCCGGGCTTCGCCACCACGCAAGCGGCCCAACCTCACGCTCACCATCGGCCAGATCCTGACCGCGTCGACCTCATGCTGAAGGTGGCGGCGCGCGCAGGAGGAGGTCACGGTCACGGCCGAGGCGCCGATCCTGAGACCGACGCGGACGCACCAGGCCTCGACGGTCGGGCGAGCGCGCGGTCGCCAACCTGCCCGTGAACGGCCGCAACTTCATCGACTTCGTCCTCACGACCCCCGGCGTCAACCGCGACGCGCGCGGCGGCGACATCAGCTTCGCCGGCCAGCGGGGCACGCTCAACAGCCTCGTCATCGACGGCGCCGACAACAACAACACGTTCTTCGGCCAGACCGCTCGGCCGCACCGGCTCCGGCCGCGCGCCCTACCAGTTCAGCCAGGACGCGGTGCAGGAGTTCCAGGTCAACCGCAACGCCTACTCGGCGGAGTACGGGCGCGGCGGCGGCGCCGTGATCAACGTGGTCACCAAGTCGGGGACCAACGACTTCCACGGCTCGGCCTTCGAGTTCTACCGGGACAAGAGCCTCAACGCCGAACAGCTACGCCAACAAGACCCGCGACGCCCATCCGCGCCGCGGTCGCCGTTCCGCGTGAACCAGTTCGGCGGCTCGCTGGGCGGGCCCATGCAGTAAGGACAAGCGCCTTCTTCTTCGTGTCCTACGACGGCCAGCGGCAGACGCATCCCCAACGCCGGTCATCCTCACCCTGCCCGGCAACCTGCCGACCGACCCCGACACGCAGGCCGGCCTGGCCACGGTGCAGCCGCAAGGCCACCGACTACGAGCAGCGCGCGCGACCAGGACGTGTTCCTGGCCAAGGTCGACTACCAGCTCGATCCAGCGCCACCGGCTGACGCGTGCGCTACAACCACCAGAACTTCACCGGCGCAGAACTTCGAGAACCAGCGGCACCACCAACGCCGAGGAGCACAGCGGCGACTCGCTCGTGCGCACCCGCACGCGTCAACGGGTCGCTGTCCTCCGTCTTCAGCTCGACCTTCTTCAACGAGCTGCGCGCGCCAGTACGCGCGCGGACGAGGAGCCGGGCAGCAGGCCAACACCAACGATCCCGAGGTCGATGCGTGAACCAGGGCGGCGCAGCGCATCCTCGACCTTCGGCCGCAACAACTTCTCGCCGCGCGAGACGACCATCAAGCGCTTCCAGGTGGCCGACACCGTCGACCTGGATCCGCGGCGCCCACTCGCTCGAAGGTCGGGCTCGACGTGCAACCACGACGACATCCTCAACTTCTTCCCCGGCTTCTTCGGCGGCTCCTACACGTTCAACTCCCTGGCCAGCTTCAACCGCGGGATGCCCCGAACGGCTCCGGCGAGCCGTTCCAGCAGAACTTCGGCGGCATCGGGACGACCGGCGCCGAGACCCATCCCAACATCTTCGAGTTCGCGGCCTTCCTGCAGGACGAGTGGCGGGTCAGCAAGGACCTGACGCTGACGCTGGGCGTGCGCTACGACCTGCAGTCGTTCACGCAAGCCCGAGGTGCGCAACCCCGACCCGCAGCTCGCGGCGGCCGGGATCGACACCAGCTTCCTCAAGACGGACAAGAACAACTTCGGGCCCCGCCTGGGCCTGGCCTGGACGCCGAACGCCAAGACCGTGTTCCGCGCCGGCTACGGGCTCTTCTACGGCCGCACGCCGTCGATCATGGTCGGCACCGCGCACTCCAACAACGGCGGTCAACGTGATCTCCGTGCGCGTGAGCGGCAACCAGGCGCCGACGTATCCCGGACATCCTCGGCGCGCCGCCCACCGGCGTGGCCGGGGTCAAGCCGAGCATCTTCGTCTTCGACAACGACTACCAGAACCCCGATGGTGCACCAGGCCAGCGCCGGCGCGGAGTACGTCGCTCGGCCGCCGACCTCTCGGTCGGCGCGCGAGCTACCTCTTCGTGGCCGGGCGCGAACCTGCAGCGCTCCACGCGACTTCAACGTGGGGACGCCCGGTGCCGACCAGCGTGCCCGTCGCAGGGCGGGGCAGCGCTCGACGTGCGATGCGCTTCCCCGGACGCGCGGCCGTTCACGAACTTCGACCGCATCATCCGCTTCGAGAGCACCGCGGAGTCGAGCTACAACGGACTCACGCTGGAGCTGAAGAAGCGCTTCCGGCAACACGCTGCAGGCGAGCCTGGCCTACACGCTGGGCAAGGTGACGGACACCAAGCCCGACGCCACCGCGGTCGTGCCCGGCAACGCGGGCGACGACGCGAAGTACGCCTCCAACCCGGCCGACTTCGAGGCAGACCGCGCTGCGGGCGACAACGACGTCCGGCACCGCGCGGTGTTCAGCGGCTACTGGGACCTGTCGCTACTGGAAGGGCTCCTCACGGCGTCGCCAAGGCGCCCTGCTCGACGGCTGGTCGATGAGCTGGATCGCCGCGCATGCAGAGCGGGCCAGCCCTACTCGGAGCGGGTGACCAACGACCTCAACAACGACGGCAACCGCAGCAACGACATCGTTCCCGGGAGCCGCAACACCCACCAGCTGCCGACCGCCTACAACCTCGACCTGCGGCTCTCGCGGCGGATCCCGCTCGGGCCCGACGGCGCGGCTGGAGCTGATCGGCGAGGCGTTCAACCTCTTCAACCACACGAACATCACGCTCCCAGCGCGACACGCTCTACAACTTCACCGGCAGCGGCGCTGGTGCCCCAGCTCGAACCTGTCCAACCCGCGCCTCGAACTTCGGCGCGGACGACGGCACCCAGATCAACTTCGACGGACACGCAGCGCATCGTGCAGATCGCGGCCAAGGTGACCTTCTAGCCCGACCGGCCAGGCCAGGGGCGCGGAAAGGCCCCCGGCCCCGCTTCTACCGGCCGGTCGCGACCGCGATCGCGCGCCCGACGGCTTCCAGCTGCTGCCGCGTCGGCCCGATCGCGCGTGGTCGCGGTGGCCGGCGGCGCGGGCGTTTCGCCGGGAGCGCTGCCGCAGGAGTAGTGGTTGTTGGTGCCCAGGTCGAGCACGGAAGCGCACTCGCCTTCCAGCGTGTTGTCGCGGCGTTGATGTCGAAGAACACGTCGGCGGTCGTCGCAGCGAATTGGGAGAGGTCGTTCGCCAGGGGAACTGGTTGAAGCGGCCCAGTGCGGTCGGGCCGCCGGCCTGGCCGACCTGGAGGGCGTAGGCGCCGTCGCCGCTCACCTCGTTGCTCGAGACGCGGGTGTCGAGCGACCGCGCCGTAGAAGCGAGATCCCGGCGTAGGTGCTGTCGTGCATCTCGACGCTGTTCCCCTCGATCGCGGCGGCCACGATCTCGTCGCCGTTCCCCATGACCGCGATGCCGTCGGCGAACGGGTTCGCGCAGACGACGGTGTTGTCACGGATGACCACGCCGCTCTCGAGGGGAGTAGTCACGAAGACCCCGTTGCCGTATTCCGACATTGGGTTTCCGCCCCCGGCACCACGATGTTGCCGAGGATCGAGACCCGCCTCTCCGCGAGCACGTTGATCCCGAGGGTGTGCGCGTCCGTGACGCGATTGCCCCTGATGGAAAGGCGCGCGGTCGTCCCGAAGATGACGATGCCGTCGGCGTAGGTCGCGGCACCCGCTTCGTCCACCGCGATCTCGTTGTCGGCGATCACGAGGCTGCCGGAGATCTGCTCGGGATGGTCCATGTTGTACATGAAGACGGCGATGGCCTCGCCATGGTCGGGGTCGCCCACCACGTTCGTGATCCGGTTACCCGTGATCTCGAGCCCGACGACCGGCCGATGTCGATGGCCACCCATCCCGGATGGTCGAAGTGGATGCCCTCGATCGTGACCCTCACCGGCAGCGGCCCGCGGACCGGCAGGAAGCCGCCCTGAGGGTCGTCATGTGGCCGGAGACGGTCTCGCCCAGCAGCTGCATCGTCCGCGGTCAAGTTGACGAATCCGCCCCGCTCGTCGGTTGGCCCGAAGTTGAAGGCTCGGAGAGGCCCGTGGCGTCCGTCGCCTTGAGCAGGACCTTTGCCCCCGAGGGTGATGGCGGCCTGACGTGCGGGACGTCGATCCGCCGCATGCCGGTGGGGAACACCGACCTGGTCCGCCGCGGGTCCCGGCATCGTTGCCCCGGGCGCCAGAGGCGTGCAGGACAGTCGCGCCCAGCGCGGCCAGGATGCGAAGGCTGGTCATCGTTCCCCAATCATAGAGCGAAGCCGCTAGGGAAAGACAACGGGCTGGCGCGATGATTCCCTGAGGGTGCGTCGGCGGGATGCCTCGTTCCGGAAAGAAGGCGCTAGCGCCAGTCGCCTGCACGACGAATCCGGCCCAGTGGTAGGCGCGCGCCAGCGCGCCTCGCTTCCACAGGGACACCTCGCGCCGCGCATTGCGGCGGAGGGCCGCTGGCCGTCGCGCAGCAGCGCCACGTAGAACCGGCGCATCAGCCCGCGGTGGCGTCGTCGCGCGGACGCTCCACAGGCTGGCCACCACGCCCCGCGCGCCCGCGTAGAAGAACCCGCGGGTCAGGCCCACCAGCCCTTCGCCGCGCACGTCCTGGCCCAGCGCGGTCTGGCAGGCGCTCAAAACCACGAGGTCGGCGCCGAAGTGCGGGTCGTAGACGTCGTGCAGCCGCAGGAAGCCGTCCTGGGGCGCTCCGGTGCTCGTCGACCAGCGACAGCACGATGCCGGACAGCTCCGGGTGCCGGCTGTTGAGGAGCCCGTGCGACGCCAGGTGGATGATCCGGTAGTCCGCGAGCGCCGGATCGGCACGCGGTATGGCGCAGCTGGCGGCGAAATCGAGCGCGCGCAGCGGCACCGGCCGGGCGGGGCCAGCGCGAGGATGGCCAGCCGCCTCCCGGCGCGAAGTGCGTGAGCCGCGGCAGGCTGTCGAGGCTGGTCTCGGCGAGCGACCGCGTCGTGGTCCTCGCGCGCGAGGCGCGGCCGGCGGCGAGGCGCCGGCGACGCGCGGATCGTCCGCCGCGAAGACGGGGTCCGGACAGCACCGCGACCAGGCGCGACGGGCGCGCTGGCCGGGCGCGCTGCCTCCCGGCGCGCGCTTCCAGCACGGACGCCGACGGCAGGCTCACCACCCGTGACCGACCACCAGAGGGCGCTGCGCGTCGCCCCCTTGACGGGTCGGGGAGCGCCGCGAAGGAGGCACGTACTGGAGGACGCCGTCGGCGACCACCAGCAGCCGCCGGCCGTTCAGCGCCTCCCGGCAGCGGCGCCAGCACCATCACGCCCAGCTCGGCGCCGGCCAGCTCCGCCGAGCGCGGCGCACCGCGCGCAGGTGGCTGCCGGGCGACCCGCCCAGTGGTGAACGCGCGCGCCAGCTGCGTCTCGACCTGCGCGCGGGCGGGCAACGCTCGTGCGCGCTGGCGACGAGCGGGCGACCAGACCACACGTAGCTCCGCTCCTCGCCCAGCGCGTACTCCAGCAGCAGCGTGTCGTCGTCGAGCAGGGCCTGGATGGCGTTCTCGCGTCGGCGGCGGGCGGCGGCGTGAGCGCGGCGTGCAGCGCGGGCTGCGCAGTCGGATGTCCGCCTGCACGCTCGCGGGCGCTTCGGCGCAGCGGCTCCCGCCACCTCCTTCTCGACCGCGGCAAGCCGCTCCGTCGCCCGGCTACGCCGCCCAGCAGGCGCGTGCGGTACAGCGCCTCTTCGAGTTGAGCCGGCGCGCGAGCTGGCGGCTCGCGCTCCAGCCAGGGTCCGGCCTCGACCCCCGCGCGCAGGTCCACGCGCCCCTCCTGCAGCAACTTCCAGGAAGCTGCGCGCCTTGGCGCGCTCCGCCGCCATAGCGCAGCGTGCGGCCCGCGAAGCTCAAGCAGCCCGGCCGCGCGCGCGCGGTCGAGGTCCCAGCGAGACACGTCCACGTCGAGCCGAGCGACGTTGTGCTCGTGGCCTGGAAGGTCGCGCGCAGGTCGAGCCTCGACATCCCGCGCGCAGCGGCTCCACGATGCCGAGCGCCGGCTCGATTGCGGGTCCGTGCCTCGTCCAGCCGTCCCTGCTTCGCGGTCAGCAGGTCGCGAGCGCCAGCGCGGCCAGCTTGCCTGCCTGCACGGACCCGGTCCCGCACGGCCTGCTGGATGGCGAGCGAGCCGCGTATGCAGCTGGCCACGTCCTGCGTGTGCGCGTCCCAGCTGCCTCCAGCGCCGCGCCGGGCTTGTACAGCGTGGATCCCTCGCCCCGGCGGTCGCCGGTGGTGTGGCGGAGTGCGAGACGCTTCCTCCGTGCAGCGCGCGAGCGCCTTGGCCCCAGTCGCCCAGCCCGCCGTGGACGCATACGCTGGAGCCTGATCGGTGAGCCGCAGGCCTCCAGCCGGTGGTTGCGCTCAGCTCGCGCCTGAATGGCGAGTGAGCCTGGCTCGTGCGCCGCGCAGCGCCGCCTGGTGGTCGCCCATCGCCGTCGTGGCGCACGAGGCCGATGTTGTCGAGCGTGATGGCCTCGTCCCCGGCGGTGTCGCCGGCCAGCGCGCAGCGCGGCAGCGCCAGCCGGAACTCGTCGAACGCCTTGTCGTAGTGCGCCCATGGCACCTCGGTACGCCTTGCCGATGTTGTTGTGGGCGTTCGCCTGGTCGGCAATGCGGCATGCCCATCTGCTTTCGTGCACGGCATGAGCGTCTCGCCGGTATTTACATCGCGAGCGCCTGCTCGTAGTCGCCCAGCTGGCGGTTGTGGAGGAGGCCGATGTTGTTCAGGTTGATCACGCGCCTGCGCCCGCCGGTCGTGGAGACGCCGGTACAGCTCGAGCGATTGCGCGATGCAGCTCCATCTGCGCGCGGCCCCTCTCCCTCCCAGCTGGCCGATCGCAATCCCGCCAGGTTGCCGGAAGCGTCTCGGCGCTGGCCGCCCAGGTCGCCTGGCTTCCTCGGCGCGGATGGAGCAGTGCCCGCTCGTAGAAGCGGATCGCGTCCGGCTTCCGCCCGTTGAACTCGAGCACCTCGCCCTGCGCGGGACAGCACGCGCTCCTCCAGCGCGCGGTCCCCCGCGTCGTGCGCGAGCGGATGGCTCTGCCGATCCGGTCCAGCGCGCGCTGGTTCTCGCCGATGCTCACGGGACACCGCGGGCAGGTTGTCAGCGCGAGCAACCTCTTCCCGGCGGTTGCCGGACTCGCGCCAGGCGGTCAGGCCTGCTCGTGCGGATTTCGCGGCCTGCCGCAGCGATTCCAGCCGAGCCCCGCGCGGTGGAGCCGCTGCGCTTCGGCCGTGAGCGCACCGCCTCCACGCGACTGCGGTCGGCCGCCGCCGGTTCCGCGTGGCGGCTCGAGCGTGGCCTCGATGCGGCCCGCCGGCACCTCGACGGCGGGGGCGCGCACGGTGACGCGATACGTCCCGGCCTCCGAGGGATGACGAACCGCGCTCGGCCTTCGGTGCCCTCTGGCCCCGTCCGACTCCATCACCGGCGCGCTCGTCCGGGGCCCTCGAGCGCGGGCGGCTGACGTCGATGCCGTGCTGCACGATCGCGACGGAGGCGTACTGGCCGGCGGGAGGTCGATCGAGAACGACAGGGACTGCCCGGGCGCAAGCCCCGCTCGACCGGGGCCAGCGGCTCGAGGCGGTCGGTTGCGCGCCCGGCCGGGTGGCGAGCAGGACGCGGTCCGACGCGCCGCCAGCGCGTGCCGTCTCACACTGATAAGACGCAGGTGGCCCCATTTTCCTCTCCCACGCGCCCCTGCTGCTATCCTTCTTTCGTGAGCACGCGCTCGTACGGTTTCCTGCGGTGGCGCGGTCTGCCCGCCCCTGGCGGTCGGAGAGCCCGACCGAACGTCGAGTACGCTCCTCGCCTTCGTGGCCGATGCGCGGGAACAGGGCGTCCAGGCCGTCGTGTTCCCCGAGCTGGGCCTCACCGGCTACACCGCGGGCGACCTCTTCTTCAGCCCTCACGCACGATCGCGGCCGGGGCCGAGCGGCGCGCTGGCCCGGCTGCTGGCGGAGACGCGCAAGTCGCCGATGGTGATCGGGAGCCTGCCGGCGCTCGAGAGCGGCCGACCTCTAACGTGGCCGCCGTCTGCCAGGTCCGGGAACGTCCTAGCGTCGACGATGCGCCAGCCGTACCTCCCCAGCTACCGCGAGTACTTACGAGCGCGCTGGTTCGCGTCGGCCTGGAGTCCGGCGGCGACACATCCGCTGGCTGGCCAGGACGTGCCCTTCGGCACCGAGCTGCTGTTCAGGTGCCGGGCGAGCCGGGCGTCACGCTGGCCGTCGAGATCTGCGAGGACCTCTGGGCGCCGGTGCCTCCCAGCAGCCACCACGCGGTCGCGGGCGCGACGGTGATCCTGCTCGCCCGTCGGCGTCGAACGACGCTCGCTGATGAAGGCGGAGTACCGGCGCGAGCTGGTCAAGGTCCAGTCCGGCCCGCGGCGTCGTGCGGCCTACGCTCTACGCGAACTGCGGCGTCCACGAGTCCACCACCGACGTGGTGTTCGGCGGGCAGCTCGTGGTCGCCGAGAACGCGACCCTGCTCGCGGAGAGCGAGCGCTTCCGGCGCGACGGCGACCTGCTGGTGACCGACGTGGACACCGAGCGACTGCTGGTCGAGCGCGACGCGCCAGACCTCCTTCGCCGAGGGCGTCCACGCGCTGGCCGCCGCTTATCGCGGCGTCGAGCTGCAGGAGGTGCCGCCGCCCAGGCCGCACCGGCTGGTCCGCGCCGGATCGAGTCCACGCCCTTCGTGCCCGGCGATCCCGCCACGTCTCGACGAGCGCTGCCAGGAGATCTTCTCGATCCAGACCGCGGGCCTCGCGCCAGCGCCTCGAGCACACGGACTGCAAGGATGACGCTCGGGCCTCTCGGCGGGCTCGACTCCACGCTGGCCTGCCTGGTGGCGGTGCGACGCTTCGACCTCCTCGGCGCTGCCGCGCAGCGGCATCGCTCGCTCGTCACCATGCCCGGCTTCGGCACCACCGCGCGCACGCTGGAGCAACGCGCCGCGCTGGCCCGCGGCCGCATGGGCGTCGAGCTGCGGAGGTCGACATCCGCGCCGCCTGCCGGCAGCACATCAAGGACATCGGCCTCGATCCGCGAGGACCGCGAGAGCGTGACCTTCCAGAACCTGCAGGCGCGCGAGCGCACCCAGGTCCTCAGCTGGACCTGGCCAACCTGGAGGATGGCGCGCTGCAGGTGGGCACCGGCGACCTGTCCGAGATGGCGCTCGGCTGGTCCACCTTCGGTGGCGACCAGATCTCGATGTACAACGTGAACGCCGGGCGTGCCCAAGACGCTGGTGCGCGAGCTGGTGCGGCTGGGTGGCCGAGCACGAGACCGCCGCGGCGAAGCGCGACGTGCTGCGCGACGTGCTGGCGACGCCCGGTCTCGCCCGAGCTCGTCCTGCGCCCGGGCCGACGGCGCCACCACGCAGCGCACCGAGGAGATCGGTCGGGCCCTACGAGCTGCACGACTTCTACCTGTTCGGCCTGGTCCTGGCTCGGCGCGGGCCCGGCCAAGATCCTCTTCCTGGCCGAGCACGCCTTCCGGGTCGCGCTACGACCGAGCGACCATCTGAAGCGCTGGCTGCGCGTCGTTCCTGCACGCGGTTCTTCGCAGAACCAGTTCAAGCGCTCGGTCGCGCCCGACGGACCCAAGGTGGGCTCGGTCAGCCTCTCGCCGCGGCGACTGGCGCATGCCCAGCGACGCCTCTGCTCGCGCGTTCCCGGCCGGGCTCGACACGCTCTGATCGCGCCCCCGCTGAAAGACTGTCGGGATCCCATCCGGGATTGCAGATTCCCTATTGAACGCCGGGCCCGAACGGGACCGGCGACCGAGATAGCCGCCCAGGAAGTGGTCGATGCCCGCGTCCCGTCGGGCCGCTTCCGCCTGCCCGCGGACGAGGAGCCTGGCGGCTTGTGCGCCGTTCCATCCCCTTTCGAAGGAGAACGTTGATGGACCGGATCGAAGACGACGCATGTTCCTGGCCGCGGCCCCGGCCGTGGTCCCGGCGATCACGCAGGCGGCCCACGTCGAGCCGCCGCCGGTGCCCTCCAACCTCGAGGTCCCCGAGGGAAACCGCGCGTTCCTGATGGCGCACGCCGTCGGGACGCAGAACTACATCTGCCTGGGCGCGGGCCAGTCCTGCACGTTCATCGGGCCGCAGGCGACGCTGTTCAACGCGGACCTCGACCAGACGTTCACGCACTTCCTGAGCCCCAACCCGGTCGAGGCCGGCGTGGCGCGCGCCACCTGGCAGTTCAAGGACGCGAGCGCGGTGTGGGCCTGGCGGTCCAGTCGTCCACCGACCCCGGCTTTCGTCACGCCCCGGCGCGATCCCCTGGCTGCCTCCTGCGGGCCGTGGGGACCCAGGCCGGTACGGACGGCGGCGACCGGCTGGTCGAGGTGACCTTCATCCAGCGCGTGAACACCGCGGGCGGCAGCGCTCCTCGGCCACGTGCGCGCAGGTCGGCGTGCGCGCCTACGTGCCGTACGAGACCGACTACGTCTCCTACAAGGAGCGCTAGATCGGTCACGGCTGGGCGCGGCTGCCGCGCCCGGCCGTCTCACGCGCGGCGACGGATGTCCAGCGCGGCGCACGAACGAGAGCGTGCCGGCTCCCGAGTCTTGTGCGCGCGCGCCGGACCCTGGCCCCCGCGCGCGGCGGCCTCGCACCCGGGCCGTGATCGACGGACCGCGCGTGGTCCACCATCCGCGCGCCTGCTCGTTGGTCCAGGGCGGCACCGCTCGCGCAGCGCGTCGAGCGTCTCCAGGAACTCGCCTGCGAACGAGGGCCGCCGCGACGGCTCCTTCTCCAGGCACGCGAGCAGCAGGTTCTGCAGCCCCTCCGGCACCGGCTGGCCCAGCCGCCCGGCGGGCGGCGTGGGACGCGTGTGCAGGTGGTGCCCGCACACCTCGACCACGTTGCGCCCCTCGAACACCGGCCGGCCCGTGAGCAGGTAGTAAGCCCACGCACCCCAGCGAGTACAGGTCGCTGCGCGCGCCCACGCGCCCCGGAGCGGTGATGGCCTCGGGCGCCAGGTACAGCGGCGTGCCCGCGATGCGATCCTCGCGCGAGAGGTCCGTGGCCTCGGTCCAGGTCCTTCACCAGCCCGAAGTCCACCACCTTGGCAACGTCCGTGGCACCGCCGCGCTGCGCGACCAGGATGACGTTCGCGGGCTTGACGTCGCGATGGATGAGCCCGACCTCGTGCGGCTTCGGCCAGCGATCCCGCCACCTGACGCAGGACGTGGACGACGCGTCCGGCCGGCTGCGGTCCGTCGTGGCGCGCGAGGTCTTCCAGGTTCAGCCCCTCGAGGTACTCCATCGCGTAGTAGAAGACGCCGTCCGGCGTGCGGCCGTAGTCGAAGATGGAGATGGTGTTCGGGTGCGTGAGCCGGCTGGTGAGCTGGACCTCGCGCTCGAACCGCTGCAGGCGCTCCGAGCCCGCCTGGCCGGGCGGCAGCAGCTTGACCGCGGTCGGGCGCCGCAGCATCGCGTGGCTCGCGCGGTAGACCGCGCCCATGCCGCCTTCGCCGATCTTCTCCGAGCAGCGTGTACTGGCCGAGCTGCCAGGCCTCGCGCACCTGCTGGCGCAGTCCGAAGATCGACCGCGAGGCCAGCGTCGCGATGGCGACCCCGCCCAGGCACCACAGGGCCGTCCAGACCGCCTGCACGAAGGCCGGCAGGGCGACGCCCGCCCGCACCTGCCATACGGTCGTGGTCGCGACCGGAAGGCCGACGCGACCAGCCCCAGGACGAGCGTGCGGCGCGCGGTGCTGGGCACCACGATCGCGCGGAACACCAGCCCGAACGTCACGAGCAGGAGCGTGCGCGCGTACGAGAGCCCTGAGACTCGCCGGGGAAGCTCGCGAACACGACGAACGCGTTCAGGAGCGTGACCAGCAGGATGAACGCCGCGTCGATCGCGAGCAGCATGGCGTCGCCCACGCGGCCCCGGCGGCAGGAGAGCCAGGTCGCCGCGGCCAGGGCCGCCGTGCCGATCACGATCAGGCTGGCCGGGCCCAGCACGACCTCGCCCCACCGATGGGCCGCGGTGGCGGCCGCCACCAGGTGCCCCACCAGATGGAAGCTGGCGCCCATGAGCGCATAGGCCTTGCCCAGGAAGGCCAGGCGCTCCTGGAGGAAGGCCCGCGCGTCCTCGCCGCTCACGGGTGCTTGCAGGGCGGCGCGCGGCGCGTTGTCGGGAGAGGCCATGCGCCCCGCAGTATACGGAGCCGGCCTGCGCTAGAGGAGCGCTCGTCCGCCGACAAGCGGTCCACCAGCCCCAGGAGCTCGCGCAGGTTGAAGGGCTTGGCCAGGAAAGCGTCGGCGTCCACGTCTCCCGCGTACTCGGCGGCGTCGCGAGCGGCCGTCAGGACCACGATGGGCGCGTGGGGCGGCGGTGTCAGGCGATAGGCGCGGGTGAACGCCCATCCGTCCATGACCGGCATGCGCATGTCGAGCAGGATCACGCGCGGAGGCGCGTCGCGCAGCGAGCCGAGCGCTCTCCTTCCCGTCCTCGGCGGTCGTCACCTCGTACCCGTTGCCCTCGAGCGCCATCTGGATGAACTGGCGGATGGCGGCGTCGTCGTCCACCACGAGCACGCGCGTCGCGCCACCGCCGCCTGGCGCCGCCCGCCGGTCACGGCGCCGACCGGGGCACGGTCACCGCCATGCGTGTCCCCGCCTCGCTGGACTCCTCGCACACGAGCGTCCCGCCGTGCAGCCTCGACGATCTCGCGGCTGATGTAGAGGCCCAGGCCCATCCCGCCCAGGCGGCGCTCCTGGTGCGCCTGGTGGAAGCGGTCGAAGATCTTCCGCGGTGCTCCGCCGGGATGCCGATGCCCTCGTCGGTGACCACGAAGCGGATGGCGGCGCCGCGGGCCGCGACCCGCACGTCCACCGCGCCGCCCGCCGGGCTGTACTTCTGATCGCGTTGTCCACCAGGTTCGTGATGACCTGCTCCAGCCGGATGGGATCCACCTGACCGCTGACGGCGCGCGGCGCGTGCAGCGTGGAGCTGGTGGCCGCGGGTGCGGGGCGCGGCCGCCCCGGACGTGGCGGGCCAGGGCCACCACGTCGGTCCGCTTGCGCTCCAGCACCAGCCGGCCCGCCTGCAGCCGCGACACGTCGAGCAGCTGCGAGACCAGCACGGACAGCTTCTCGACTGGCGCTCGATGGTGTCGAGGCGCCTTCACCAGCCGGCGCTGGTCGGGCGGCTTGCCCTCCTCGAACTGCATGGTGAGGAGCTGCGCGAAGCCGCGCAGGCTGGTGAGCGGCGTCTTCAGCTCGTGCGCGGCCACCGAGAGGAACTCCGTCGCGCGCCTCCTCGGCCTGACGCCGCTCCGCCACCTCCGCGCCGCAGCGCCGCGTTGGCGCCGGTCAGCTCCGCCGTGCGCTCGCGCACGCGCTGCTCCAGCAGCTCGTGCGAGCGGCGCAGCTCGTCCTCCATGCGCTTGCGCTGGAAGAACTCGGGATGCTCGACCGCCGTGCGGCGCGCCCGCGGCCGTGCGTGCGCGCGGTGCGCCGCGGCGGTAGCGGGCCAGGTGGCCCTCGATGCGGGCGGGCGGCGCCATGATGAAGCGGCAGTGCCGCGCCGCCGCGGCCAGGCACTCGATCTCGACCGCGACCAGCGGCACCCCGAAGCTCTCCTCGCACCAGCCCGACGAGTAGCCCGCGTTCATCACGCAGACCGGGAACGCGCTGCGGCGCCGCTGGCGCAGCCAGGTGTCGGACTCGAACGAGTACGGATGGTCGTAGATGAGGAAGTAGTCCTGGTCGGGGCTGAGGGTGCGACTCCGGCGAGATGTCCACGAAGGCCCAGCCCGAGTAGGAGAAGTGGATGGGGCCGGCGGACAGCCGCTCGATGGGATCGACGACGCCCATCTTGCGATGGAAGCGCCTGCGCGTCCGCCTTGCCGATCGCGTGCGCGACGTCGAACAGCAGGTTGCTGGCGACGCCCCGCGCCTCCGCCGGGCCCTTGTCCTCGTACGAGCGAGGTCACGAGGTCGAAGAACTCCACGGACATGCGACGCGGCCCGCACCAGGATGTAGCGCTCGCCCGAGATGGAGATGGTGCCCTGCCGGGGGTTGAAGGCCTTGCCGCGGAAGTAGCGCTCGACGTAGTCCTGCGCGCGGCGGAAGAGCGGCGCAAACGGCTCCGGCACGCGCACCGTGCGCAGCGGCTTCAGGCGCCCTCGGGGAGCGGTCCCGCGGCCTCGGGCGCGGCCACGCGCGACCGGCGGCTGGCCTTCGGCATCCAGGAGCACCGTTTGGCTGAGGGCGCGCCCAGTGTACTCCCGTCCAAGCGGCTGGACCATTTGCGACGTTTCACGAGCCGCCAGCGCGACCGAGGCAACCACGCGCGGGTGCGCGGCGTCTTCATGTCAACCGACGAGTGGAGGCGCTCATGCATCGGTCACGTGCGGGCGTTCTCGCGCTGATGGCGCTGGCGGTGGCGGCGGGGTCCCGGACGCACGCCTGACCATGGAGCGCGACGACGACTTCCCGGCCTTCGGGCTCACCGGTCGCGCGCTGACCGGCCGCGGCTGCGGCTCGCGTTCGTGAACTACACGACGCTGCCGGCCGGATGCTGGCGGCGGTCCAGCGGGAGACCGCCGGCCTCATCGGGACCCTGGGCGTCGACGCCGACATCCGCACGCAGCCGCCGGGGTCCACGCTGGACCCGGACGGCGTCACGCTCATCCTGTTGGACCGCACGGCCCCGTCCCGCCTCGCGAGCGGCGTGATGGGAGCGGTGCAGCGCGAGCGGACGACGCGCGCGCTCTGGGTCTACTCGGCTACCGTGGCCGCGGGCACGCGGCTCGGCTGGGGCGGCGCGAGCGGTGGTCCCTCGTCGAGCGCGAGTCCTTCGCCCGTGCCATGCGCGCGTGGCGGTTCACGAGGTCGTGCACCCTCGTGCCCCTGGCGCGAGCACGACCCCGAAGGGCTGATGGCGGGCGTGCTGGCCACGCGACCTTGAGCGGCGATCCCGTCCCGTTCGCGGGACTTGCGGCGCGATTTCGTGCTCGGCGTCGACCGCTGGCGGGCGCCGCGCCTCGGTGGCGCGCGAAGGGTCCGACCCGCAGCACTGACCGTATCCGCAAACCCCTGGACCGTGGGGGTTTGCATGCTCAGCCGCAACTCAGCGAGGGCTCAGGGCCCGCCCATGGCCCGGGTTCCCGCCCCCGCCTAGGTTCGCGTCACAGTCGAGCCGAGTCCTCGCGTCCGAGAACGCCGTGAAGTCGAAGAGGCGCTGGCCGAGGACGCCGGCTCGTTGGTCGTGGAGAACTGTCCCGCCGCGCCGGTCCAGCCGGCGACATCTGGTGGCGACGCTGCCCGTGACTCACGCATTGCGGCCCTGGCCCGGAGGCTCTGATGAGCAGTCCACTCCCCAACCGTTCGAACGACGTCGGCGCCGGTGGGCGCCGCCCGTCCGCGGAGCGTGGCCGACCGATCCAGGCGCCGTGGTCCCCCCTCGAGGCAACCCTCGAGGTCATGGACGACCGGTGGAAGACGCGCTGATCGTCTGGCGTCTGTTCTGGGGTGTGAAACCATTCTGCGAGCCTGGATGCGCATGCACGCGCGACTCATCAAGAAGACGTTGCGCCACGCGCTCACGGAGATGGAGAGGCACGGGCTCGTACGCAAAGAGGTGCGTTTTTCCCAGGGCCTGCCAGCGCGGAGTACGCGCTCACGGCCTACGGCGAGACGCTCGCCGATCGTGGGCGCTATGTACGAATGGGGTCTGCAGCACGCCCTCGCGCCCAGCGCCCGGCGGCGCACCTTCCTGATCGGCGCGGGACCAGCGGGGCTGGAATCCTTCCGCAAACGCCGTGAGATCGCACCCATCCCGGACGCGCGCGCACGCCGCCCGGAACGGCCGCTACCGGAAGAGCATTGAGGATTCCGTGCACAGATGGCAATTGAAGATGGGCTGGGCGCTCGCACTGGCTCCTGCTCGTCGCCGCAGCACCCGGCGGCGTGGGCGCAGATCTCGGACGGGCAACATCTACGGCAAGGTGGTGGACGAGTCGCGGGCGGTCCTGCCCGGCGCCACCGCGACCCTGACGGGCCAGTTCGGCACCCGCACCACCACCGCGGACAACCAGGGCGAGTTCCGATTCCTGAACGTGGACCACGGCACGCACAGCTGGTGGTCACGCTGTCTGGCTTCGCCGGCATCAGCCGTGACGTGGTGGTGAGCGTCGGCCAGAACGTGAACGTCAGCTTCGGCCTCAAGGTGGCCCCGGTCGAGGAGACCGTGGTCGTCACCGACGAGACGCCGGTGGTCGACACCAAGAAGCTCGGCACCAACACGACCGTCACCAAGGCCGAGCTGGCGCAGATCCCCAGCCTCGCGCGATCCCTGGGCGCTGATGCGGACGATCCCCGGCGTCCTGGTCGACCGCGTGAACGTCGCCGGCAGCGAGAGCGGCCAGCAGTCCCAGCTTCGTCGCCAAGGGCGCCGACCCCAAGGACTCGATGTGGTCGCATCGACGGCGTCGTGACCACGGACATGGCCGCACGTCGGCAGCCTCGCCCGAGCTACTACACGTTCGACGCGTTCGACGAGGTGAACTTCTCGACCGGCGGCAACGACGTCCGCGATGGCGACCGGCGGCCTCGGCATCGGCCTCGTGACCAAGCGCGGCACCAACGAGCTCCACGGCACGTGCCAACGGGTACTTCACCGCACGACGACCTGCAGTGGTCCGAACATCCCGGACGAGCTGCGCGGCGATCCGCGCCTGAAGGGCAGCGACAAGGCCGACCACACGCACCAGATCTCGACATGACAGCTTCGACCTGGGCGGCCCCATCCTGAAGGACAAGCTCTGGTTCTACGGCAGCTACGGCCACGAACGACATCCGCATCCTGAATCTCAGCCAGCAGTTCGACAAGACGCTGCTCAAGGCCTACAGCGCGAAGCTCAACTGGCAGGCCTCGGGCAGCGACATGATCTCGCGCCTTCTGGTTCCAGGGCGGCAAGATCAAGATCGGGCCGCACCGGCTCGGCCGCCGGCAACCTGACCTACCTGGACGGCACGCTGTGGGACCAGGGCGGAGTGGCCGGCTCTCCCGCACGGCCTCACCAAGCTCGAGTGGAACCACGTGTTCGGGCCCAGCTTCTTCCTCGACCGGCAAGGCCGCCCGCTACAACACGGGCTTCAGCCTGGTGCCGCAGGGCGGCTGGAGGACAGCCACTGGGCGTGGACAACGTCAACCAGGAGGCGCGCGGCACCGCCTACGGCTCGTTCTTCACGCGGCCCCAGGACACGCTGAGCCTGGACGGCAGCTACTTCAATGAACGCCATGGGCGGCAACCACGAGCCAGTTCGGCCTCGGCTGGCGCTCGGTCGACAGCAGCGCCTCCCGCACCAACCCCGGCAACAAGGCGCTCGCCATCTTCAACGCCACCTCGACCCGCGCCCGCTTCTACCGCGACTCGCTCAACACCGGCCGAGAACCGGTACTGGTCGGCCTACATCGGCGACACCTTCACGCGCGAACGCCTGACGCTCAACGCTCGGCGCCCGCTTCGACCGACAGACCGGCCGCAAGGGCGCCGGCCTCATCCCCGGCAACCCGCTCGTCCCCCAGCCGCTGCCCGGGCTGGAATTCGCGGGTGACGACGCCATCGCGATCGATTGAAGAACATCTCGCCGCGCGTCGGCCTCACCTACGCGCTCGACGAGCCGCGCCGCACCGTCGCGCGCGCCGTCCTTCGCAGCGCTACGCGGGCCAGCTCTCGAACGGGGACCCCACCTGGAACAACGCGCGTGGCCACGTCGCTCCTGGAGTACGACTGGCGCGACACGAACGGCGACGAGATGGTGCAGGTGCCCGAGGTGGACTTCTCGCGCGTGCGCGGAGCCACGAACGTGGACCTCAACAACCCCGGCGCCATCGGCGAGCCGCCCAACCAGATCGGATCCCGACTACCACGCCAACATCGACAACGAGGCGGTGGTCGGCATCGACCGCGAGCTGGCGCCCAGCCTCGCGCTGTCCGTCGCGTACACCTGGCGCAAGGCGACCGACCTCACCGCCACCCAGCTGCTGTCCGCCTCCTACTGGTACTCCTGGATCGGCGTGACCTGCGCCGACTACCAGCCGGGGCGCGCAGTTCTGCCGCAACGGCGCCTGTGCGACGCCGCAGGTGCTGACCGACGAGGCGGCCGACCGCGTCTCGGGCGGCGCCCTGCTGACCAACCGGCCTGAATACTGCGGACGTACAACGGCCTCGAGCTCAGCCTGGTCAAGCGGATGTCCAACAAGTGGATGGGCCGCGTGGCGTTCAGCCTGCAGAACTGGACGCAGCACTACGGGCCCAACTCAGCATCAACCCGAACCGCTACGACCTCGACGCGAACGAGGACGGCGCGGCCATGGTCGTGCGCACCGCCGGCAGCGGGAAGATCTTCTACCAGAACGCCCGTTGGCAGGTCGCCGCGAACGGCTCTACCAGCTGCCCGCCGGCCTTCGAGATCGCGGGCCAGCGTCTTCGGGCGGCAGGGCTATCCCAACCCGCTCTACCTACGCTCGGACGCGGGCGCGCTCGACGGCAACCTTCGCATCCTGGCGGACGGCACCCAGATCGACGACAACCGCTTCTCCGGACCTCTGAACGCCGACCTGCGGCTCGCGAAGAGCTTCAAGTTCGGCGGCCGGTCCAACCTGACGCTCTCCGCCGAGATGTTCAACGCTCTCAACAGCGGGACCGAGCTGAAGCGCATCAACGACGCCAGCGCGGACACGTTCGGCCGCCTGACGAGATCCTCGCGCCGCGAATCGTGCGATTCGGAGCACGGCTCGGGCTCTAGGTCGTGGGACGTACCCGGCCCCGGGGACGCAGGCCAAGGCCCCGGGGCCGGTCCAGTACGAATGGGCAACGAACATCGGAAGAAGCGCGACGGACCTGAACGAGCGCGAGCGCGGGGCGGCGCAGTCCGCGAACGCGTGCCGCGCTCGCAGTCGCGCCCGTCCCGCGTGGATCCGGGTCCACACCGTCCTGCCCCTGGCGGCCGGCGTCCTGGCGCTGGCGGCGGCGCGGCTCTTCCCGTCCGGCGGGACGAGGGAGGTCCGCCGCGAAGCGGGCCTCGACGTCCTCCCGATCACCGTCGACACGCTGCGGGCGGACGCGGCTGGGCGCCTACGGGAACCCGCGGGCGCGGACGCCCTGGATCGACCGGCTGGCGGCGGAGGGCGTGCGGTCTCGAGCGCGCGCACGCCCACAACGTCGTGACCTTGCCGTCGCACGCGAACATCCTCTCCGGCCGCCTGCCGTTCCAGCACGGCGTGCGCGACAACGCCGGCTTCCGCTTCCCGCGAGCACGGCCACGCTGGCCACGCGCCTGAAGGAGCGCGCGGCTATCGCACCGGCGCGTTCGTGAGCGCCTTCCCGCTGGACTCGCGATTCGGCCTGGACCGCGGGCTTCGACGTCTACGACGACTCCTTCGCGATGCGGCCGGCGCGGCCGCGGCGTTCCTGCTGCCCGAGCGCCCCGCGCCCGGCGACCATCGCCGCCGCCCGGAGTGGATGGCGCACGGCGACGGCCGGCCCACCTTCACCTGGGTCCACCTCTACGATCCGCACGCGCCCTACGCAGCCGCCGGAGCCGTTCGCGTCCGAGTTCGCCGGCGACCCCTACCACGGCGAGGTGGCGGCCACCGACGCCGCCGCTGGGCGCGCTGCTGGCCCGCTGCTGGCGGCCGGCAGCGCTGAGCGCACGCTGGTGGTGCTCACCGGCGACCACGGCGAGCCGCTGGGCGAGCACGGCGAGCTCACGCACGGGCTGTTCGCGTACGAGGCGACGCTGCGCGTGCCGCTCATCCTCTACGCGCCGCGCCTGCTGGCCCCCGCGGTCGTGAAGGAGCCGGTGCGGCACGTGGACCCGTGCTCACCGTGCTCGACGCGCTCAGCGCTGGCCGTGCCCGCCGACCTGCCCGGGGCGCAGCCTGCTGGCGGCCGCCGGCGGGGAGGGGTGGCCCCGCGCCCAGCTACTTCGAGGCGCTCTCGGCGATGCTGGGCCGCGGCTGGGCCCCGCTCTACGGCGTGGTGCGCGGCGACGACAAGCTCATCGGACCTGCCGGTGCCCGAGCCTCGTACGACCTGGCCAGGGATCCGGCCGAGCGCGCGAGCGTGATCGCGCAGCGCGCCCGCGCGGCGCGAGGAGCTGACGTCGCTCCTCTCCCGCTGGCGGCGACGACCAGGGGCCGGTGCGAGGGCAGGAGAGCGCGGAGACCTGCCAGCAGCCTCGGCGGCGCTGGGCTACGCGTCCGCGGCGGCCGCGCCGATCAAGAAGCGCCACACGGGAGCAGGACGACCCTCAGCGGCTGGTCGAGCTCGACCGGCTGATGCAGGAGGTGATCGCGCGTCATCGCGCCGGCGACCTGCTGGGCGCGTCGAGGTCTGCCAGGAAGTGGTGGCGCGCCGCCCCGACATGAACGCGCGGGCCTCATGCAGATGGCGCTGCTCTACCGCAAGCTGGGCCAACTGCCGCCCGCGATCGCCGCGCTGCGCGCGCGTTCGAGCCGAACCCGGACGACGCGGCACCGCGGTGCTGCTGGGCTCGTACTTCCGAGCTGAGGCCGGCCAGGCGGGCGAGGCCGCCGACCTGTTGGCACCCTACGCCGCGAAGCCGGAGCCAGCACTCGACGTGCTGACGACGCGCGGGCCGCGCTGGCGCAGGCCGGCCGCGCACGTGAGGCCGTCGCGACCTTCGAGCGCGCCCGTGCGTCCGATCCGTCCAACCCCATGACGTCCGTGCACCTGGCCACGGGTCTACCTGACCGCGGGCCGTGACGGGCGCCGCCCGCACGTCGCGCCCGGCCGCGCTCGCCCAGAACCCGTCGCTCGCGGTCGCCCATCGCACTCTGGGGCTCATCGCGGCGCGCGAAGGGCACGACGAGGAGGCCGAGGCGCGCCTGCGCCGCGCACTGGAGCTGGATCCGTCGGAGCACGACGCGCTGCTCAACCTGGGCCTGATCCCGCCGGCACGGCCGCACCGAGGAGGCGCGCTCCGCTGCTGGAGCGGTTCGTGGCGGAGGCGCCCCAGCCGCTGTACGCCGCGCAGGTCGCCCGGCTGCGCGCGCTGCTGGCGGCCGGACCGCATCCCCTGGCACCGCGCGGAGGGCCGGCACCCGCCGCGGCCTCCGGCGCGTCCTGAGAGGAGACCGATGATCGCGACCCTGGTGGCGGCGCGTGCGCCGCCGCGCCCGCCGGCCCGCGCGTTCGAGATGGCAGGTCGTGCCCGGCGTGCACGTGGCGCTGCGCAGGGAGCCGCCGGGGCTGTGGTTCGACTCAACAGCGTGTTCATCGTGCGCGAGCACGACGTGGTGGTGGTGACACGAACATCGGCCCGAGCCGGCGCGGGCATCGCTGGCTGCGCTGCGCGCCCTGACCGACAAGCCGGTGCGCTACGTCGTCAACACGCACTGGCACGACGACCACCACGCCGGCAAACCAGGTCTACCGCGACGCCTTCCCCGGCGCAGTTCGTCGGGCACGTGCGCACGCGCGAGGAAGCTGTCCACCACGGGCGCCGAGAACCGGCGGCAGGCTCGCGGCCGCGCCGGGCTTCGCGAAGACGCTGCGGCGCCTGGTGGACGAAGGCAAGAGCCTGGCCGGCGCCGCGCTGACCGGCGAGGAGCGGAGGCGTATCTGAGCGACGCCGGCCTGGTCGAGCATACGGGCGCGAGCTGCCCGGAGTGGAGGTCGTCTACCCCACGATCGCCATCTCCGACCGTCTCGTCCTCGACGACGGGAGCCGGCCGGTGGAAGTGCTCTTCCTGGACGGCGGGCCGGCGACCGCCTCCGGGATCTCGTCGTCCACCTGCCGGGCGAGCACACGTGGCGATCGTGGGCGACCTGGTGATCGTGGCCGGTGCCGCTGGTCGGCACCACGTCGCACCCGGCGGATCTTCGCGACGACGCTCACGCGCCTGCTGGACCTGAAGCCGGCCGTGATCGTCCCCGGCCACGGCCCGGTGATGCGCGACGACGCTACTGCGTGCGCACGATCGCGCGGATGCTGGCGGCGATCAGGATTTGGCACCGCCGCCGCGGTCGCGCGCGGGGAGACCTCCTCGAGCAGGCGCTCTCGGAAGAGCGTCGACCTGATGCCGAGTACCCGCCGCGCGATCAGCGGGCGACCTGTGCTGCGCCGGTTCGCGTCTGAGAACTACGTGGTCGAGCCCGCGATCGCGGGTCGCCTACCGGGAGGCCGGGCCCTCAGGCCACGAGGGACGCCTTACGCCGTGTTGCGGAAGATGCTGATGGGATAGCCGTCGAGGTCGTCGATGGCCATCGTCCGCATCTTCCACTCGGCGTTGTCCCTGGGCCCCTCGGCTATAGCACACCGCCCGCGCGGCGGATGCGGTCGGCCAGCGCGTTGATGTCCTGCACGGTCTCGCACCAGATCCGACGCCCAGTCCCTTGAGCCGGTGTCGCGCAACTCAACCAGTCGTCCTGCGATTGCGCCCAGGCTGCGGCGCCCGCCTTCAGCATCACGCCCTCAGCGCTGCCGTCCATCCAGCGGTGGTCGCCCACGATGAAGCCGAGGATGTTCGTGTAGAAGGCGATGCTCTTCTCTGGAGGTCGTTGACCGTGAGGCTGGGCTCGAAGGCGCGCAGGCGCAGCGTCTGCGGGTCGTGCCGGCGTTGTCGATCCCGCTGGCGAGCACGCTGCGCGGCGTCTCGGCGCACGGCCGGCGCGGGCCTGGGGGCCGCAACCTGCGGAGGGCTTCCGGGCGGCGGGCTTCCGGCGGCGGGCTTGCGGGTATGGGCAGGGCGGCGGGCTTGCGGGCGGAGCGAGACGGCGTGGTCTTGCGCGCCGGGCTTCACCTTCGCGGGGCGCGGCTGGGCTTGCGAGTAATAGCCTGTGGTCCTCCGTTCCGCTAACCTACCAGCCCGGAAAGCCTCGCGCCGCGGCGCTGCTTGCGCCGGAGGGCGCCCCGGAGTGCGTGGCGGCCTCCATGGAACTCCTGCTCTGGCGGTGGAGCACGGCCGTCCAGGTCGCCCCGCCTGGTCATGCTCGCGGTCTTCTTCTTCGCCCTGCAGCGGTCGGTGCGCCTGGCGGTGGTGCGCGCTGGTGGGCCTGGGCGCTGGGCTGCAACCTGGCGGCGGCGCTGGCGGTCACACGCTGGCCCCTACTGGTACCTGCAGCCTCCGCCGTGGCTCTTCACGCCGACGCGCATGGTGTACGGCACCGCCAAGCTCGCGTTCGTGGTGCTCCTCCTGCGGGGCACCTGGTCGCGAAGCACCCCGGCGCTCGCCTGGTCTGCGGCGGGTCGCGTCCGCCAGGACTCGTCGCCCACGGGCTGGTGCTGGGCGCGGCGGTCACGACCCATCGAAGGGCTGGGGGCTCGTCAGCGTCCCGATGGCGCTGTGCTTCCGGCCGGCGCGATCCTGCTGGAGAGGGCTCCGCGCCCAGAGAGGCGGCCTCGTGTGGCTCTCGGCCGGCCTGCTGATCCGCGCCATCCCTGTGCCTGGCGGAGGCCGCGGCGTATGGCCTGCTGTCGTCGCACCGCACGCGCCCGCGGCGGGGTTCCGGCCGGCTCGTTCTGGCCGCGTCGTCGTCCTTCGACAGCGGAGCCGAGTGGCTGCTCGCCTCGGCTGCGTCATCGCCCTGTCGGAGCGCGTGCGGCGCGAGCTGCGCCAGGCCAACCAGGGCCTGCTGGCCGCCCAGGAGGACCTGCGCCGGCACGGCCGACCGCGACCCGCTCACCGCGCTGGCCAACCGCCGCCAGCTCCCGAGGCGCTGCGCGCCGTGGCAGCCGCAGGGGCGCGCTGCTGCTGTTCTTCGACCTGGACGAGTTCAAGCAGGTCAACGACCGCTACGGCCACCACATGGGCGACGAGTGCCTCAGGCGCTTCGCCTGCCGCGCTGCGCGCGAGTGCTTCCGGCCGGCGACACGCTGGTGCGCTACGCGGGCGACGAGTTCCTGGTGGTCGCGGGCGGCCTGGACGAGGCGGCCCGCGCGCGAGCGCGGTGGAGCACCGTGCGCGGACGACTGCGCTTCGCGACCGGCGGCGGGCCGACATCCAGTTCTCGGTGGGCACGGCCGTGCTGGCGCCGGGCGGGCATCCCGAGGACGCGGTGCGCGCCGCGGACGAGTCGATGTACGCGGCCAAGGCGGCGGGGCCGGTGCCGGGCGGGGACCAGGCGAGCCTGACGCCTTTCCCGCGCGGTCTGGCGGGTCGGCGCCTCCGCGAGTAAACTCGCGCCAACCATGCACGCGCTGATCTGCTCCGAGGGCGACCTCGAGACCGAGCTGGCCGCGACCGTCCTGGGCCGCGGCGGCTTCGAGCACTCACACCGCGAGCCGCCTGGAGGACGCCCGCGTGCCGGCCCTGGCCGCGCGGCCTGCCATCGGTGATCGACCGCGACCTGCCGCGCGCCAGCCAGCGGTGGCGGCGCTGCGCGAAGACCGCTCGACGCGCGGCCTCTCGATCGCGAGTGGTGGCGCGGGGGCGACTTCGACGAGACGGAGCTGGGCCTGCTGGAGGCGGGCGCCAACGCGATCCTGCGCCTGCCGGCCGGGCCCGACTGGGACGCGCCTCGGCGGCTGATGGCGATCCCGCACCGACGGCAGGCCCGCTTCCCGGTCTCGTTCTGGGTGGTGGCGGCCGGGCCCGCGCTCCTCCGAGCGGTGCCGGCGACCGGCCTCAACCTGAGCGAGAACGGGATGCTGCTGGAGACGCGTGGCCGACCTCGACCTGGGGTCGAGCTGGAGCTCGACGTGCGCCTGCCCGGCGGGGACGTCTTCACGGCGGCACCGGCCGCGTGGTGCGCCTGGCCGGCCCCGGCCACTACGGCGTGGAGTTCGCCCGCCTGGACGAGCGCGGCGCGGAGGTCGTCCGCCGCCAGAGATCGTGATCGCTGGTAATTTACCCGGCGGCTTCGATCGGCTGACGTTCCAATAATAGCTGTTATCCAAATGTGAGAGCGCCGTAACGGGGCGGCGCCCATCGCAGCACGTCGAGCCGGCGGGAGATTACTCAGTCGTCACGGCTCGGAATATCCACGTGCGCTGGGGCAACGTAACTACCGATGGGAGCAAGGCGCGTGGTGGACCGTGGCTTCTTCGAACGGCTACCCCGCCATTGACTGATGCTACCGCGGATGGGTCTGTAGCGGTGGCTCCCAGATGTATCCGAGCGCCTGCTGCTGGGCGGGGGCCTGGTTCACCCGGACCCCTGGGGCGTGGCCAGCCCCTGCTCAACCGTTCTCGCACGGGCTCCAGCGTGCTCCTCGGACGGCAACGTCATGGTGTGGTCTAACTAGGTAACGTTCACATACGAACCCCCGCAGGCGTGCAGGGCCGCAACTCTGGCGGCGATGATTTCACCGGATGGCGAACTGATTGGTGGTTTCATCGGGGGGGCTTTTCACACTTGCCCCGGCAGTCGACTCAGCCGGTTCTGCGATGGTCGGGCGCTAGTACGTCGGCGGTGGTGCACGACTAATGGCGGTGGACTTGCGCACTTGAAACCAATCCGCCTGGGCCTGGACGCCTCGGGGGCAAGGTCGCAGCTGGAAAGCCGCGCCGAGGGGCGCGCCAATCTTTCGGGCTGACCAATCTTCGGGTCATCATTGACATGAGCGACGATGGCGCGTGTTTCGTCGGTAGCGGCAGTTCGGTGGTGCTTCGCTTACTGGGTCCTCTCGTCAGTTTGCTACCCTGACTGCAATTTGGATGAGGCGCTCAACCTGGTCACCGATTTTGGCTGCTTTCAGAGTTTGGGCTGGGCTGATCCGTAGCCGATTGCGACGGGATGGTCTTCGCTGAGCCTCGCCGACTTTGGCTGTTTGACGAACTTCGGGGCAGGCTTAAACCACTTCACCACCCCGCGAGTTTGCGGAGGGCGGTGTCCATCGCGGGCGGGACGGGCATCACGCTGAGGCGGGAGACTGGACGAGGCGAAGTCGGCGAGCGTTTGTCTGCCTTGATGGCGGCGAGGGTGACGGGTGGCGCGCTTCATGGGAGCCGTAGTGAGACGACCAGGTAACTTCGTGCTCGCCGGCAAGCCGTCTTGCCCGGCTGCTGAAGGTGGGCGAGGCCGACGATCTGCTTCTCGTCGCCGGTGTGGTAAACGTATTTACGCTGCCTTCATCGCCTTTCTTCATCGTGCGGATGTGGCCGGAGCGCGGTGGGTTGGCGACGCCAGACCACACGTGGTCTTCTTTGTCGCGGGAGCAGGTCGTCAGGCCAGGAGTAGTCGCCGGGCTCGGTCTTCAGGGAGGAAGGTGGGCATAGGGGGTAGTGTAAAGAACAAGGCCCGCCGGAAGCGGCCTTGTCGAGAACATTCAGGTGATGGAGCGATCACTCTTCGGGGCAATGGTACTGGCCGGCTTCCTCGCCGGAGCAGCAGCCACCCTCGCGCACGGTTCGGTGCCTTCCTTCTTGCAGCAGGCCTCGCCCCCTTGTCCTGCAGCAGGAGCAATACGTAACTGAACGAAGCACAA